>ERZ1034915.207-NODE-207-length-40447-cov-131.122846_pt1 | contig 40447 bp, 66 predicted proteins | sample MGYA00520592_ERZ1034915 | MGnify/ENA primary metagenome ERZ1034915 (study PRJEB33766, sample SAMN09781787) | gut metagenome | biome: gut microbiome | host: Homo sapiens | place: Madagascar | study: EMG produced TPA metagenomics assembly of the PRJNA485056 data... | reverse complement strand
CGGAAGCCGAACCTCTGTTACCTGCGGAAGCCGAACCACTGTTACCTGCGGAAGCCGAACCATATTCACCTGCGGAAGCCGAACCTCTGTTACCTGCGGAAGCCGAACCACTGTTACCTGCGGAAGCACTTTCGTTATCTCCTGCTACTCGTGATTTAGCAGGCTTGCATTTAGATGTCACATACTCAAAGTGAAGATTACATAACATCGGAATAGACAGTTCCGCTCCTATCGTTATTTTCTTGCCAACAACCTTAGTATCATCATCGTTTCGCTCGCCGTTATCCTCAATTTCTACTTCGTGATAAACGCTTTGAGCGGGTGAATAATATCCGAAGCAATCAAGCGGATTTTCGCAAGCGTGAAAACCGCTGTCGCATAATTTCGCCGTGTCTGTTTCATAGGTCTTGCCCTCTTCGTATTGAAATCCTCGGCAAGTCATATCTTTGTTGAATCCCTTATAAGCTTTCATCTTCTACCTCCTAAATTCTTAAAATGGTAAATCATCGTCAACGATTTCCTCAAAGTCGCTGTTATCTGCGCTTGAATATTTCGCCGCAGATTCAGGCTCAACATCCATACTGCCGCCGCTTTCACTCTTTGAACCGCAGAAAGATACATTATTTGCAAGTACCTCTGTCTGCTTTCTGTTATTACCGTTCTTGTCTGTATAATTGCTCGTTTGGATAGTTCCCTCAATCGCAATCATACTTCCCTTGTGGAAATAGCGTGAAATAAATTCCGCTGTCTGTCTCCACGCAACACAGTCGATGAAATCGGCTTGCCTCTCCTGCCCTTTCGGCTGATATGTTCTGTCAACCGCTAACTGAAAGCGGATAACCGATAAGCCACTCGGTGTGCTTTTCAATTCAGGCGAATATGTCAATCTGCCCATTAACGCTACTAAATTAATCATTTTATGTCTCCTAATGTAGTTTTATGTTTTTGATGTAAAGTCTTGAATTTGACCCCTCAGCGGTCAAATTATAAATAATTCTTGCCGAATATATTTATAAAGTCTTCCGTAGACCATTCGTAATACTTCATTGCCACCTGTTGTGCAAACTCTTGCATTTGCCGTCTCAAATCATCATTAAAATGTACTCCGTAAGCAGTGATATTGTGATACTCGGGTTCAATGAATACAACCAAACCATATTTGATTGATTTTTCTCTATTTGCCGTACCGAAAAATATTTCGTGCCGGTGACAGCGTTCGTTGTATCTTTTGTTATGGCAACTGCAAGTCATCTCAAATCCGTTGTGCATATATGTAATGTTGAAATTAGGCATTATACAAAATTCATCTGACATATCGTGTCTCCCATTCCGCTTTTAACTTTGATAACTCCTCTGGTGTCATCGTTTCAATTCCTAACGCTTTAGCATCCTGAACAACATAATCAATTAATCGGCTCATTTGCGGCACATCATAAGACGAAGAACCATAGTACATACGATAACCAACTTCTAATTCTTCAGTGAAATAACCTATGCCGATTTTGCTCCAGCCATAAGCAAGTGTTTTGTCAACCTCGGCAAACGGATAATCCTTGAATTTCCCAACCTCTCTTATGGCTTTACGGTAGATTTCTTCTTTTGTATATATGTATTCACCGTCTTTTGACAATGCCTGTGCGATTTTGTTGCACAACTGCCACATATATGCGTTAGCGTTTTTTGAGCGTTTCTTTTTGAACTTCTCAATAGTAATCACATAATGACCTTTGAGCATTGCAATTATGCCTGAAAGGAAAGCAACAAATTTAATAGGGCTGTCCGTTTCGGAATTGTACTCATATTCGTTTTTGGTAAACTCAATCATAAACTCAACTACTTTTGTCTTTATGAGCATGCAAGAAAACATACTCACTCTTTGCACTCATATTCTCAATAAGCCATTCACTTGCTTGCTCGTGGGATAAGTGACGGCTTGCTACATTTAATTCATAACAATACTCGCCTGCTTCAAGTTTTGCATTGATACGCTCCTGCAAGTCTTCGTCGGTGTAATTCGCTTCTATCATATAAAGGTCATAATCTTTTGCCGTTATGCCTAGCAGATGTTCTGTATCGGTGGCATATATAGCCTTTTCGCCGTTTGCAAATATCCTATAACCGCAATTTGGTACATTATGATATAACTTGATAGGTGATACCTTAAAAGCCTTATAATCGTAAATCTTGCCTATTTCAAGCACATCAATTTGTTGTTTTGGTATTCCTGCTTCTACAATGTCATTTATCAACCATTCGCAACAACCAAAACGCAATGTAGGGCGTTCCTCTGCAAGCCTTTTTAATGTTTTCTGCTTGAAATGGTCTGTATGAATATGGGTGAGTAAAACTATTTGCAAGTCCTTATACACATCTTTTAGAGCCTTAAAGGGAACACCGCAATCTATTAATATATGATTATTAACAACTACGGCGTTACCTTTTGACCCGGTTGAAATAATGTTGTAGTTCATTAAATTTCGTCCATATTAACAACATTTTCGGCAGGTGTAGCATCGACCTCAATAGGCTCGTCCTGCTGTATGATTTCTTGCTTTTGCGGTACTGTTTCATTTAGCAAGTCAACGCCCATTTCTTCTGCTTCATACATTCCGCCGAGTTCCTCAACGAATGTTTCACGCAATGCCCTTACTTTTGCAACTTTTTCAACCATTGTTGCACCCTTACCGCTCCAATTAGCATTCAAACTGCCGTCACTCTTTTTCTGTGCGACTTCATCAAATCCAACACTGCAATAAGTAGGATGTTGCCAATCCTTACGGTAAACTTTAGCCCAACCGCCGACAAGGTTCTCGGTGTTTCTCAGGTAAAAAGTTCCTTTTCGTTCTATTATTTCGCCTGTTTCTTTGTCTTGAACAATTACGCCGCTTTCCATACCGTCATAATTCGGATTTTTAATTGCTCGTTTCAAAACAGCGTCCTTACCTACAACAATTTGTGCAGGATTTTTGCCATACTTGATACAATATGCTTCTTTAAGAAATGGGTTAAGTCCTCTTGCCTTGCACAAAGATGTGAAAAACTTAAATTCAGGCATTGTAATTTGTGCATCTGTGCCTACGATGTAGTTTTGCACAATGGACGGTGTGAGTTTGATTTGCTCACCGTCAACCTCGTAAACTACTGCAATTTCTTTTTTTTCTTCTTTCTTTGTTTCTGCATTACTCATAATCATAACCTCCGTTATTCAAAAATTCTTTAAGTGCTTTTAACCGTGGCATTGTTCCACGCACTGTAAATTTCAGTGTGTATGTCTTTTCTTCATCAACAGGCGGTGCAATCGGCTCAACTGTCGGCGGTGCTACTGATTCAACAACACTTTCAACCTTTGCGGCGGCTTCGGCTTCTGCTTGCTCTCTTGCTTTGCGTTCTTCCTCTCTCGCCTTTGCCGCTTCAATAGCCTTGTATCTGTTTGTAACCGTTGTGATTGCAGCTGATACATTCACAGACTGCTTGTATTCGTACAAAATCTCGTCTTTGTGTTCCTGCGTGTCAATCAAATTAAGGTCGTCAACAATCTTGTCGATAAAGGCTTTTGCCTGCTCTTTAAGGCTTTTCATACTTGCCGAAAGTGTTACATTGATGTTTGCATTTTCAAAGGTTACAAAGTCAATGCCTGTTGCTGACAGGTATTCGTCAAAGTAGCCTTTCACCTCTGCCTTTTTCTGCTCTTTCAACTCGTTTTCAACATTGTCAATCTTGCCCTTTAACTCGGTATCAGCCTTTTTATAAGTATCGGATATACAATCCTTATACACCGCTTCAAACTGCTCATACGGTGTCATTATTGCTTTTTTGACCGCTTTTCTGCGTTCCTCATAGTCTTTCAACTCTTTGTTGAGTTCTGACCTTACCTTTTTGACATCCTTAACTGTGTTCTCGGTGCATACAAGGCTTAAAGCCTGCTCCACCTTTGCGGTTACTTCCGCTTTGACTTCGTGCAACTGCTCAACGATAATCGGCAACTGCTTAACTTGAATGATGTTGTTTTCCATTTATCAATACTCCTTTAATTTTTCAAGGATTGCTGTGCAATTCTCTGTTGTTACTTTAATTGTTGTATGTCGACCGAATACCGCCCTGCCTTGCTCGTCAAGGTAGAAGAAATGGTCAAGATTGTTCTTATTCGGAAACACCCGAATTTCAAAACTGTTGAGCCAATTATGGCATTCAAATATTATCCCTGTGTTTGAAGCCTGCGTTATGCAATACGATATAGTTGCTATCGTTCCGAGAATGCCTGCAGCTTCGTAATCTATCTCACACATTTCTGCCGAACTCCCTTTCGCAACATTCACCGCAATAATCACGGTCATTAATATGGTAATAAGTGCCGCATATCTCCTCATGGCATATATCGCATTCCGTCCACTCCTCGCAATGCCTGTTACGGCAGTTGTCGCATTCGCCGTTGTCCACTCCGTTACATTTGTGCATTATCCTCAATCTCCTTTCGCAACGCTATCATATAACACTCAGTCCATGACGGCTCGTCTACGTTTACATACTCAATAGGCGACACCCTTTTCGGCTTGTCTTCCTCGGTCATTGCTCTTTTTGCTTCCTTTGATGTAGCGAACGCAAATATCAAGAATATCATTGCAAGAGCGTATACGATTGCTGCCAGCCACCATGTATGAATTACTCCGATTATGCAAACGGTGCAGAAAACAATCGCCGCCGCTGTGCAGGCTGTATGTACTTTTTTTCTCATTCCTCAAAGTCCCCCTTTTTGACAGCCTTTTGGAAATAATTCTTAAACGCTGTTATTTCGACCGTCATTTCTTTGCCGTAATCGCAACAAGGGAAATCGGGTCGGTGGAAGATTGCTCTTGCACTTACTGTGTTTATTCCGAGAATTTTCGCTACATCGCTTACCTTTAGGAACTTAATCTCCTGCCTGAGTGCTTCGGACTTAGCCTGTGCTTCTTCAAGTTTATTGAGAATATCCTCAACATCACTTAAGCATTCCTTAATTCCGATAGGCTTCACCTCTACGCCTAAACTTGTTCTTTCCATTTTTTACCTCCTTAAAATTAAATACTGTCGTAGATTTTGTCTAAATCTTCATTCATCATTGCCCTGCGGTTGATTTCCTCAATATCATAGGTGCTGTCAATTTCGGGCTTTTTCTTTGCTTTATCCTCTTTCAAAGCCTCGACCACCCAATCGGTTATCGCAATATAATCACTGTTATATTTCCTGCCTGACTTCTCCTTATATCGGTCAAGCCTTTCGATTAACTGTTCGGGATTTCCATACTGTTCGATTAAGAGTTTGTATTCATCGTCCGAGAGAAGAACATTTTTATATTTGCCGTATGCTTTTTTGGGCGTGTGCGGCTTATCCTCTTTATTACTTATATTTGTATATTCACTCTCTATACTCTTATTCTCTATACTCTTATCTCTATTATCTATTCTCTTATATCTATTCTCTTGTGTTACAATGTAACGCTCACTATCGTTACATTCAGCGTTACAATGTAACGCTTTCTGTCGGTGCTTTCGCACACGCTGTGCTGAACTTGTCTCGCTTCCGATAGTCGCTTCTGTATAAGGAATGTTATATATTCCGTTCTCTTTTTCGACTATCATTCCAAGTTTTTTGAACAGTTCCAAACCGACAAGAACAGTATCAACGGAAAACTTTGTATCTCTTGCGATTTTTTCAGCGTCATAAGGTATCGTCATTTCGCCGATTTTAGTCGCCATATCGCCATCGGTGTTTTTCGTTTGTAACAGCAATTTGAGATATAAGACAATGTACTCACAGCCGTTTTTCTGCGAAAATAGAAAATCTACGGTGTCAAGGTTGAAAAAGTTTTCGTTTAACTTTATCCAAAAGTATCTTTTTTCAGCCACTTTCAACCTCCTTTTTCGTCCCACATTTGGGACTAATTAAGCAAAAAAATATTAACTTTATCCGCCGCTTTAGTTATATTTAAGACCTCACAGATTTTCTGTATTTCGCCTGTCTTAAAGTCGCTTTTATTATGAATTTTAAGGCTTAGAGTGTCTTTATTCATATTAATTGCTTTTGCAAAAGACCTTTGCGAAAATCCGTTACTTATAATAAGTCCTTTAAGTCTGTTGCTGTCTACCATTTGCTCACCACCTTTCAATCGTTGCATTTCTGGGACGATTATATAATACCACGATGAAAATAACTTGTCAAGCATTTCTGGGACGAAATGCTATTTTTTTTTGCTTTGCACTTGCTTTTTTAGGACGGTCGTGTTATTATGACTTTAGGTTGTGATATTTATGACGATTAACGAACGCATAATTAAATTGAGAAAGAAAAGGAATTGGTCGCAGGAAGAACTTGCCATTAAATGTGGGTATAAAAGTAAATCGACAATTTCAAAGATTGAAAGCGGTGCAAGGGACATAACCAAAAGCAAAATCCTTGTGTTTGCAACTGTGTTTGGGGTTTCACCGTCCTATTTACTCGACGGAGAAATAAATAACAGCAATGTTGTAGAAAATTTATTTAGCGGCTTAACTAATGACGAAATAATTAAAGTCACTGAATATATTAAATTTATTAAAAGTCAGAGAGGGACAAAAGATGAGTGAGATTTCCAAAAGATTACTTAACTTAATTGAAGAAAATGATATATCATATGGTGAATTATCCAAAGAAACAAATATTCCTAAATCAGCATTACAAAGATATGCAACTGGTGAGACAGAAAAAATACCTATAACACGTATTCAACTTTTAGCAAATGCGCTACACACATCAGCCGCATACATAATGGGTTGGGAAGATGAAGAAAAGCCTGTTTCATCAGCAAAACAGGCTTACATAGATAAAATTATTAATATGGACGATGATACATTTAATCGTTATGCTCAGGTTCTTGAATTATTTGAAGCTCAGCGAAAGCAAGAAAAAGATTAAATTCTTCATCACTCATACTAATTATTTTGTTAATAAATTCGTCTTTTGTCATTGTTTCTCACCTCTATTGTTATTAAAGACGATTTTAATACATTCGTTCTAGCAAGGTATAACCAAATTAAAGTACAATTAATAGTACAGTCACAGGGCAGGTGACATCCACCCTGCGACCAGGAAAGGTAAGTTAACGAGTTGTTAACTTACTACTAATATAACAGATTTCATTGATAAAGTTTTAACTTTTTTATACAAAATTTACACAAATTTTCTCACTTTTTTGCGGCAGGAGGAATATTATGATTTGCGAAGCATTGTATAAGAAGAGAAAAGCAAAAGGAATGACAAGGAAAGAGTTAGCACGGGCAGTGGGTGTCAGCGAGGCTATAATCCGTAATTGGGAGAACGGAGTTACAGCAATCCCTACTGAATATCTATGGTCGTTGTGCCGAGTATTTCGTTGCTCGCCAACGGCTTTTATTTATTTAGATAATAAATCCTTTAAGTGGTATACAGACAATTACAACTTGTCTAAGGGAATTGAAGAATTTTTCACGGCAAATCCCGATTTAATGAATATGGTGCTTTGGATGGTGAACGAGTGGGACGGCAACTTTGAAATGCTTACGCTTATGGCATATTATTATTGCAATTTGTCAAAGTATGAGCGTTCGCATATTTCCTATATAACAGGGGCGATGTATAACCTCAAATACAACAATATCCCCAAAACACCTATGCAAGACCTTGCATATAAGCGGTTAAAGGACTATTTCGGCGAGTGGCATAAATTGATAGGACACGAAATAAAAAAGCCATTGGAGGACGAAATCAAATGGGCAATAGACGGCAAAAAGGAACAGGCTCAGTATGGCAGGACAAAGCCTCGGGAAAATGGAGAGGTCAACTCCAAGTAGGCTATTTGCCAAACGGCAATAAAAAAATGAAAACCGTAACCGGCAAGACAGCAAAAGAGGTAAAACGGAAACTCGAAAAAATAAAAGTAGAATTATTGACAGATAATTATATAGACTCCTCGAGTATCACTATACCCCAACTCGCTAAGGCGGTTAATGATGAAAAGCACGAACTTAACATTACAAGCGTATCGGCTTACACCCGGTCGCAATATTCTATCAGGCATATAGAGGAGAGCGAGTTAAACGCAATTCCAATACAAAAGGTGACTGAACCTAAACTCCGCTCGTTCTATGCTGAATTAATAAAAAAATACTCTAATTCTACGATTAAAAAGGTGTACGCACAAATTAATATCGCATATAAAAAAGCGGTTAAACTGAACATCGTTAAGTATAACATCAATGATGATATACCTTGCCCAAAATCGGACAAGCCGACAAAAAAAATAAAAGCCTTGACTATCGAACAGCAGAAAAAAGTTGTTGAGGCTATTTTGACAGACAACAAAGAGCCATACCGTACTATGCTGTTGCTTTCCCTCTTTACAGGTATGAGAATGGGCGAGGTCTGCTCCCTCTATCTTTCCGATATTGATTTTTCTAACGCTGAGATAAGCATAGAGAGGACTTTGACCCGAGGTGCTAACGATACCTACATTATAGGCGAAAATGCCAAAACAGAGGCAGGAACAAGGCAAATTAAAGTAATTCCGTGGGTGATTGATGAATTACAAAAATATAAAGATAAATATTACATTAAAAATGCTGATAATGTCTTTTTCGGCATTAACGGTAAACTTGTAACCGTTACACAGGTTAATTATTATTACAGAAAATTAATCACCCGATATGATATTGACGACACAGCAGACGGTTACAATCAACATCAGTTAAGGCACACCTATGCTACCCGAAGCATTGAGAGCGGAATGTCGGCTAAGGTGTTACAAAAGAAATTAGGGCATACCGACATCAAAATAACAATGAACACATACGCTGATGTATTCGCTCGATTCGAGGACACGGAAGACGAGAAGTTAAACCGCTATCTTATGGCTAATGATTTAATCACAACAGAGACCACGAAAAAAGAATAAACTAAAAATAGACTAAATCTCCAAATCAACAAATCCCCGAAAACCGCATAAATACTATGGTTTCAAGGCTTTCATTCTCGCCACTCCGACCAAAAGGCAGACACATTTCAACGCTTTTGTGTCTGCCTTTTACTATGCCAAAACGCCCTGTTTTAGCGTATTTCAAGGCTTGTATTTATTTTTCAACGCATTTCAACGCATTACAGAATTGTAGAATAAACTAACAAATAAACTAAAATAGACTAAATTATACACTAACAAAAAAAGAGGTTTGCCCTAAATAATAGGGCAAGCCTCAATTAATTAAAAGTTTTCATTTTTGCAAGAACAGGTGCTTCCATGTCGGCAATAATATCTTTCATGAAATCATAAATTACATTCATTGCTTCCGCTTTATTCTCGTCCTCGCACTCATCAATTATATTTTTCAAGGCGTGGTCTAAGATGTCTTTATGGTGCAATTCTTGTTTTGCCATTTCAAAAAAATTCTCTGCCGTCTCCTCATCGGTTGATTTCATCTTACAAGCCATATTAATATAATTGTCGGCGCTTGTGATTTCCTCAATCATAAGTTTGGAGTATTTTTTTATCATTTCCATAGAATCACCTCTATGCAAGACGAGTAGCATTAGCGCAGATATGCGTTACATCTCCTGCCACGCCTGCAATGTTAAGCGTGATAACAGGCTGATTGTTACAGCAAACAGGCAAATATACCGTTGTTTCGATATGCTGAGTGATTGTACCGCTTGCGGTTGTAGTGTCTGCTACAACAGCACAAGGCATAGCGATTGTGTTGTTATACATCTGCAAGGTCTGTATGCCTGCCGCAGTCGGTATGGATGTAACATCGAAAGTAAAGCGATATGTACCGCTATGATTAATCTTAAAGCCTCCGCTTTGAGCATCTACGGAACAGCCTGCGTCAAGAGCGGTGTTTCCGAGAATGCTTAACTGAGTTCCTGCGGCGATATAAGCCTGAGTAGTATTGTTGTACGCCGTAACGACAGATTTGTGATTTCTGTTTTTAAGGTTATTACAAGCCATTTTTATGTTTCCTTTCATAAATTAATTAGTTAGTTATAAAAAGCCCCCACAGGCTCTCCTGTAAGGGCTAAGCACTGTTAGAGTGAGATATTAGTTAGTAACAGCCGCAACCGCCGCAACCGTTATTGCAGAATGGTGATGTGCCTGCGTTATAAGCCATAGCCATAGGGTACTTAATAGTGCCGATGTTATCAATCTGCCTTTGAAGTTCGTTAATCTTAGCGTCCTTGTTAGCAATCTGATACTCGGTTATCTTATCAAGAACCTTTTGAGTGTTTGTCGTATCGTTCATCATAATTGCACTTGCGTTTTTCTCTGCAAGATAACGATTTTCGGCAATGGCTGACTTAATCTCACAGCAACAATTCTGCTGATTTGCGTTAGCGAGAGCAACGGCAGTTTCCACATCACGGATATTGCCAAGTAAGTTATAGCCCATATCCTTAGTAGCTGCGATGTTCTCTGCACCGATTTCCTGGACTCTGCTCTCAATATCTCGCTGTCCGTTTTGAACGCTGTTGAGGTCGATTGCTCTCTCGAGTGTATTCTCAGTCAAGCCACCGTTACCGCCGAAACCAAAACCGCCTGCACCAAATAAGAGAATAAGAAGTGCAAAAATCCAAATTCCGCTGTTGTCAAACATACCCGTATCAAGATAGGTAGGATTAGCATTATCGCCCATTTTAATATCTCCTTTCTTTAGATTTCTATATAAACCGCTTAGCGGTCATAGATTGCTTATTTATTCATCTGCTTTTGGGCTTCGTTAAGCAATGTATTAAGGTCAATTCCTCTTTGCTGTGCCATTTGTCGAACTAACTGCTCGGGTGTCATTCCCTGCATTCTGCATAATTGCATTGCTTGTTGCACTTGGGGGTTGTTGAGTAGGTTGTTTGTATTCCCCTGCATTAGTAACTTGTTCACGGATTAATTCCTCCAATCTGTCAAGTCGTGAATTGATGTCCTCTATGGTCTTTGTCGCCGTGTCTTTATGCGGTACTAAATCAAACGCCGATACGGTGGCGTAACCGCCGCCGTCTGTCTGTTTTAGGTAGACTATGGGCGAATTAGTATCTAATAATAAAACGCTTGAATTTACCCCTATTTGATAGGCGTTAGCACCGTTCATACCGTTAACCTCGGGCACTTTGCAAGACTGATACGAATTAAAATAATTATTCATCGTTTTTCAACTCCTTTTCCGCTTCCTTAAAGCCGTCTATATATCCTTGTGTATAGATTGTTTTAAGTAGAAGCTCGTAATCTGTATAATCCATATACTTATCTCCTTTACTGTCATAATAAAAGAAAAAAGGCGGTACAAAGTATCAACTCTGTACCGCCTTAAGGTTTCGTTTATTCTTTTTCTGCCGCATACCTAATAATTTTATATATTAGGTTGCATTTTTTGTCATAATACTTATTACGGCTTAAGCCTAATTTCAGCATTATGCCCGTATCATTCATATCGTCCTTAACAAGGTGTTCAAGTATAACCGCCTCGTCGTCCGTAAAGCCTATTTTTTTCGCTAAGTTTTCAATATCTCGAAGCGTTAAAAATGAGAGATTAACCATTTCTATATCTTCCATTCTTTGTACCTTTCCTATTGTTGATACTAAATGTCACTTAGTTTTTCTTTACCGTTCCGCCTTTGACAAAGCCTGCCTTGTAGTAGTTGCCGCATTGGTATACGATTATATCGTTACCGCTTCCGCTACCCTCAAAGTACACGCCCTCGCCGTTGCCGACAGAGCCGATTTTATTCTTCAGTAGGCTGTCGGAGTAAACCGACTGTGCAGACTTCATCGTTGCGTTGCCGTATCTTGACACTTTTTTCACTTCCTCTTTAATGTTAGATTGATTATACGGTCGTAACCAACCGCTGACCTGTCTATAAGAGTAACGATATTCTCTTATACCGCCCCTGCCGTTGTAATTTTGCTCGAAGACGGTAAAGCCGTTCTTGTCACCACTCAGGCATACTGCCGTATGACCTGCGTAACCGTTCTTTGCTTTGCTCCACACAATGACATCGCCACGCTGAGGATATTCACCTCGAGCGTTTACATCAATACGCTTGAAGTTCTTGTTGAGTTTCGGCAGTCTCGGGTATTTGGTGTAGATTTCGTAGGCGTAATTCAAGCCATAAAAACAGCCCGAAATACCTAACACCTTATTAGCGTAGTGATTAACGAGGTCAACGCATTGTCTTCCGTATATGCCGTCATAGTCGATTCCGCCGTACTTTTTAACAGTTGATACCCATTCATTCAATTTCATCACTGCCGCCGTTCCTTTCATTGATAGATTTAACTGCCTTGTTGCCGAGGAGATATGTAGAGATAACAGCCATAACAACAGAGATTGTCTGAATTACTCTGTCGGCTGGAATATCCCATATCGGAGCAAGTCCGATAAGCAGGGCGTTGACGATTGTGAGTGCGTTAAGTACATACTTAGCGATTTGTTTTACTTTTTCCATAATGATTACTCCTTTATGAATTTATTTTATTTTCAAGGTCGTCAATCCTATGATTAGCGACTCTCTGTTTTTCTTTGAGCACATCTATTTGTGTTTCGGCTTCATAAGTACGCTCGATAACCGAGTTATGCTTTTCGACCTGCCTTGTCAGGTCTTTGAGCCTTTCGTCGAACACGGCTTGATGTGTTTTTATATTGTTTTGCATTTTTTTATTTGAGGCATTATTCGTTATCACCACTCCGAGCAAAGACAATCCGCCTGTTATTAATGCTACGATTATTTCGGGTGTCATATATCCTCCTCAAATTCCTCGTTATTTTCAATCGGTGGCAATTCTGCGAGTTCCCACTCAAGAGCAGTAGTCAGCCTATAAGTGAAGCCCTCAGGCGCAGTCGGGCGGTTGTTAATCTTGTCGAGGATTTCGTTATATTCATCCTCGGTGATAGGCTCGCCTGCTCCTGCTCCTGTGCCAACGCCTATGATGTAGCCGTTATTAATATACTTATACATATACAGCCTCCTTAAAATTTAATTTGCAACCATACGATTGGGTGTCCTGCAAGTAGCGGATAAGTGTCTCTAATTGGTATCAATCGGAATTTATTTTTCGTGAACACATACTCACTTGTTTCCTGTTCACCGACTACCGTTCCTCTTTGAAATCCGCCTGTGTAATAAATAGAAGTGCTGCTTGACGGAGTTGTTCTCTTGAAGGTGTTATATTGCCAGACTATAAAATTTGAGTAATCAAAAGGATTAACTAATGGGACACCATATATCCATATACTATAACAACTTGCATTCATAACTTCTGCATTCTGCAACACATAAGGTTGATAAGTGAAAATTAAGTTAGGAATAATTCGATTACCGTTGTCATCCGTTCCAAGCGCAAAATCAAGCCACGGTGCATTAGCTGATGTAATGTCCTCGGACGGAGTGAATACACCGCTTGCGAACCTCGTCTTTTCGGGGATTATGTCATCTACAAGTTCGGCAAGCCTGCCTTTGGTTGCCATTGTGTCATTGACATTCAAATTAGCCTTAATAATGCTATTGGCGAGGCTGTCAAGAGCCTCTTTATTTTCGATGATTAAACTCATATTCAACCTCCATAGCCTGTGTCGGCTGTTGCAACAGGAATGTCAAGTTGCAGCTTACCGTCAGCGAATTTTAAGCCGTTGCCGACTTCGGACTTTTTTATTCTTTCTTCAAACATAGTTCTTGCGAAAGTTCCACTCATTACATTTCTGTCGGTCAAACTGCTCAAATCATTTTTAACAGACAGTGTCGAAATGAAGATTTCATTTTGCATATCTGCACTCATCATATCCCAAAAAAGTAAAACCGCAGTTCCTGTTTGAACCGTAACACAAAGTTGAGATATATTGTCTTTTATTGTCTTAACAATAATAAGTTCAGCACCTTTTCCTATGGCTTTTTGAAATCCGCCGCTTGTTCTTATGTAACCCGTGTTAATGACGATGAATGCCCCTGCTCCTATATCAGGTAAGAGCGTAGGGGAATTTGCATTAACAGATAACTTAAGCGGTTTCATAACGCAGGAAGCAGAGATTTTTATGTTTTCTCCGCTCTCCTCAAGGTTGATATTATCACCTGCAAGAATATTAATAACATTCTTACCGTTAATGGTGGCGTTCTTGCCGTCAACACCGTCCTTGCCGTTTACACCGGGCAAGCCCTGAATGCCTTGTTCGCCTTTTTCGCCCTTATCGCCTTTTTCGCCCTTATCGCCTTTTTCGCCCTTAGCACCGTCAGAGTAGTCAACGCCTTTAATCGGCGTGTAGCCGTCTTTACCCGGTGCGCCGTCTTTGCCCGGTGTTCCCGGGTCGCCTTTGTCGCCTTTTGCTCCGTCGCTGAGTACAAACTCTTTGCTTTCGCCGCTACCGAACAAAACAGTATAGGTATGCTTTAAGCCGTTTACCTTTTCCGTAATTGAGACAATCTGCGAGGACTTAACATCACCGATGAGAGACAAAAGCAAATCGTAATTTTTATCGCTTTTTATATCCTCGTCATTATAAATGTTTTGTTCAATTTCAAGAGAAAACAGAAAACTTGACAATTTGCTGTTTGTCTCTGTATCAAGTAGGATAATCTCACAATCAACATATCCGCTTTCTTGCAAAATCCAAGTATCTAGAGGTGCTACGATATAATTGTCCTTATATGTGCAGTTAAACGCCTTTGTTTCTCCGTTTCTTTCCACTGCCATAGCAATAGTAACATTGTTGGGAATATCAAATGCAGAGCCGTTATTTTGAAGTTCGATTTTTAGAAAACGAGAATTGCAATCTAACTGTTTAGCAGACACCGCTTTGTATTGATTTCGTTTTGCGACATCAACTGTAAGCGAATGGTATATTTGCATATTATCCCTCCTTTTCTGTTAAAAGTTTTTCGATTTTTTCAACCCTTGATGTTAAATCATCAATGGTTTTCTTCTGCTCTTGAATTAATTTGAGCATTGCAGGAATGAGCGTTCGTTCCGTCCAATTAGACGGCTCGCCGTCTTTGTTTCTTAAAGCTGCATTCGGGAATACATCCGCAACCTCATCAGCGATAAAGCCTATTTGCACTCCGTCAATACCGCTTCCTTTTATGCCGTCCTTAAATTCAAACTGTCTTATCGGCAGATTATACAAAGCCTCATAATCAATCTCTTTTTTGTCAACATCTTTAATGTTCTTTTTATATTTTCGTGATGACGAAGTCCAACCGATTTCGCCGTCTATATATATTAAGTGGTCACCGTTATCTGCGCTCATAAAATCAAGAAAAACATTCCTTTTCAATCTTATACTACCGCCGGGATTTATTATCACATCACCACTTTTTGGTAACAAATAAATATTACGAGGCGTTCTTAGCAACAAGTCACGAGCACCATTAACCCCTTCAATCAAATTATCGACACCATCATAATATATATATAATTTCATAACATTATCGTTATTGTTCATTACATAAAATTGGTTTGCCGCCACATAGCCATCATCACTAATGAGTACTTTATTTGCCAACCCTATGCCGGTCGAATCAAGAGACAACGAACCCAATTTACCATATTTCATCTCCACTGTACCATCGTAATTTACAACAAACGGCTGAGTAGTGTTACCGTTGGAGTCTGTATAGTCTATCTGCAAGAAATTATGATTTGAATTGAAATCATATCCTCTGATTTGACCGTTATGCAATCCGTTTGAACTTGAAGAAATCATACGACCTTCAGAAAGCGTAAATCCTGCAATTAAGCCTGTCGGAGATAACAGTCTGTTGGAATATATATCACCCTCCATTGTCATAGCGGTACGATACGAGTAACCACCGTTAGGAGTGTAGGCGAGTCCTGCATAACTCCATACCCACATAGCCTCGTTAGTCGAAACGCCCGAATTGTAGGTGACAACTTTATTGGTTGTTTCGTCCCACTGTATTTCTACATCATTCTCGGTTATGGCGATAGCCCTAATGGTGTTTGATTTGTCTGTAACGAATTTAACATAACCGCCCCTAGTGCCGTTGAGAAGTCCTACAATACTCTCATAAGCCTTTTTGAAAACGTCATTGACTTGTGTTAGAGTTTTGGTGCTCGGAGATGAAAAATGAGTATCCGAACTTTCCTTACTAAGTGTATTAGCCAATGTAGAGGTAATACCGCCATTAACGGTTATATTATTCTCTGTAACCAAGAATGTATCGTAATATCCGTTAACATTCTCTATGAGGACAACATCCCCCATTTCAACAGTCGGATTAAAAAATGTATTAAGCGTGCCGGTAACAGTCGTAAGAGTACTATTTATGCCGTTTTGTAAAACGTTTTGTGCTACGGAGGTGCTGTTAATATATTCATTAGCAAAATTATATCCGTAATCGCCTGCGCCCACGCTAATAACCTTATTTTCCGAGCCTGACACAAGGTATCTCGGGGAAAGTTCTTGACTGACATTTTTTTCGTAACCGTCGGCTTGGTACTGAGTAAGATTGAAAAAACTGTAATTCTCCTTATAAGGAACAATTTCAAGATTGTTTTCCCTATCAAATCTAGCATTACAGCCAAGCAAGCCTGCCATAAGACCGAGCATTTTTCTTGTTGATATATCTGTTTTGCCCGGATTCGTTATTGTTGTATTAATATTAACGCACTGTCCGATTACATTGCCGGTATCTAAAACGATAGTGCAATTTTCATCTGCCTTTACGCTAAATCCCGAGAATGCATACGTGTAATCCAAATTATAATCCAAACTGACTGCCCAATAAATCTCGCCTGTTTCTGTATCTTTCGCTTCGAAAGGTTCGTATGTCTCATAATTGACTAACTGCGTGCCCTCTTTATCACCGTAATAACATATGGTAAAGTTGCTTGCTTCCTTGGAGTATATGCTTATATTTGTATAAAACTTAGGGACAATAGCAATGCCGACATATCCGTCCTCGGTCGTTCTCGTTCCGTCACTGTTATATTTAATGGGAATGGATTTTGTGAACGTCGTTAAACTTTGTATGTCTGCTTCTGCTTTTATGGGTGTCAAGTTAACGCCTGATTGTTTACATATATCCTCGATAACGTTTTTTGCCGTTACAGCCTTAGCAGTTAAACCACAAGTGTAATTACCGTTATCTGAAACCTTTATCATTCCGTCATAAGCGGTGACTGCTATGGCAGCGCCGTTGTTTTTGATTTTGTGCTCACTCTCATAAAAATAGCCGAGGTTGGTATATTTAATTTCGTTACCGATTTTAATACCAATCTCAGCCTTAATAAGCGCTTTATCAAGCCCGGTGGTGAGAGTTGGCTCAATTAAATTCAAGGATAACTTCTTACACGGCGTATTGCCAAGACTTAAATTTTCATCACTTGACAATGTTTCTGATATACTGAAATCCGTTATTTGACTTTCTGTCAATACATCCGTTCCGTTAATCGTCACTCTTAGCGACAATTCACGCCCGTTTTGCTGATAAGCGAGCAATATATCTTTATCAATCTTTACCATAAATTCACCTACAATTCAATCAAACTGACTGTTAAACTCTCCCATAACACGGTGCTTGTGTTATTTGGGTCTTTCATAGTGTATTCTGATGTGCTTCTGTCGCCTGCATAGACTTCCACTCCCGAACGCCAACCGCCCGTGTAAGGGTCATTGTAGGCTATATAGAACGATACTTCCGATATAGCCTGCAACAATTTTGACATTTGCGAGGGTGTTAAACATTTCCAAGTGACAGACAATTTTCTTTTAGCCGTAGCACCGCCTACAAGACGGTCACGGTGCATAGTGCCCGTTGCGTCTCTGCCGGTAGTCGAAGCGTCTATATCCTGTAATGACACACTAAGAGGTGTAGACGGGATAGGTAAATCCGTACCGTTACAATCGTGTGAACCAATATGTAATATATACATCTGTTAACCTCCTACAAGTAATGGACTTGAACCCGTCTGCTTAACTAATTCATTATGCTTTTGAATAACCTTTTTAGTTACCTTTTCGCCGTCTATTTCAAGGACTACATAATTTGTTTTATTGCCTTGTTCTTTTAAGGCTTGTACCATACCCTCATATGCGGCTTGCTTCATTGCCTCCGATATTTGCATTGTGTTTGCAACAGCCGTACGCCTACCTATGGTGCCGACAAGTTCCGGACCTGCTTCATTTGCCATAAATATATCTCCGTCGGGAACATAGCCTCCGTCTGCAAGACGAGGAATATTTATACGGTGTAGATTAAAACCAACATCAATACTGCTGAAACCCACAGCCTTACGAATTGCTTCGGGTACATCCCAATGAAAGCCGACGCTGTTAATTTTATTGACAATCCAATTTATGCCTGTTTCAACAACTGAAATAACGCCGTTAATTACGCCTTTAGCGTAAGTGACAAAACTGTTTTCGCCACCGTTTAACTTATAATTGCCGTAACTCGAAACAAGTGCAACCGAAAGAATACCCAACGCTATAGGTATCTGCCCCGCAATAATGGCTATCACGCCTAAGACAATAAGTGAATTGGTGATTACAACCAATATTTTGGATAAAACAATTTTGACTGTTTCTATAAAGCCGTTTGATATTGATTGCCCTACAAATATTGAAGCTAAGCCAAACATTATCAGTCCAAGACCAAGCGGCTGACCCGATGGAACCATAAGCATAATAACGCCTAGCGTTACTGCAACTGCGCCCACTATATTAAACATCTTGCCTAACCATTCTCTTATGTTACCCGTTAATTCTGTACCATTACTTACCGTTACCGCTGCAATAGTAATGCCTGTGACAATTAAAGCCAATGCGATAGGAATGCTGACACCAAAAAACAACAATATAACACCTATCACAATCATTGAGGCACTAACAACGGCAGAAATTTGCAACAAATTTTTTCTTATGTCCTCAGACATATTGTCATTGCCCGTAGCCAAGGTGGCAACACCAACGGTTATTCCCAAGGTTATAAAAGCAATACCTAACGGAATATGACCCGTGAACAGCAAGAATACACCGATTGCAACCATTGCACCTGACACAATCATTGCGATAGCGTCCACAGTTGCTTTGAAACCCGATGTATCAACACCCTTTGTAAAATCGTAACTGTACTGTGACAAATCAAGTCCTAAATCATCAGGCATACCGCCGCCCAACGCTGTACTTGAATCGTCTGATGTATCACTGAGTTTATTAATTTCATCAAAGCCCATTAATACATTTTTCAGCTTCTTTGCGTTTTCTGTGGAATCCTGCAAAGAGTCATCTAATTCGTCCGAATAATCAACAGCACTTTTCATATTTGAATAGTCGATAGTCGGTGCTTCATATCCAAACAGTGTACGGAGTTTTGTTGCAAACACCGTTAATTTTTCAACCATTAGTTGAAATACAGGGATAAATTGCGTAACGACTGTGGAAACAATATCACCTATCGTACGCCTTAGTACCGTGAATTGATTTTTAAGTATTCTGAGTGCATTAGCAGGAGTAACAATAGTACGGGCTAAGTCACCTTGAATATTAGCGGTTTTCTCCATAATAGTTACATAACGAAGTGTCGCTTTTTGTGCTTCTGTCATTTTCGACACAGATAAATCTATGCCATGTGCCAATGCTGTCTCTTTAAGTTGGGCAACAGAAAGGTTTATACCCCAAGTCTTTAAGCCCTTTATCTGACCCGACATACCGCTTTGTATCTTATGGAATGCTTCCGATACATTGACATTCCACAAAGAGGAAAGGTCATATGCAACCTGCGTAAGCTGCTGAGACATTTCATTAGCCTTATCATTTGCTATTCCGAAGCCTGTTACCATTTCATTAAGCGAGCCTTGATAGTTCATCCATTCTTTACTATCAATGCCCATAAGACTTTGGAGTGACTCCGCATATTCCTTAGCGGCGGTTGCTCCGTCACCCATTGTTACCTCAAAAAGGTTTACAGCCTCTACATAGTCGTTTGATTCTTTATATGCTTTACCTAGATAATCAACGGTTTTTTGGACTGTTTGACCGATAGAGGCAGTTATTTTATTTAGTGCCCCTTGTAGTTTTGAAGCTGTGCTACTTGTCTTAGAGCCCTCGGAAGCAACATCTTTCACCTTGTCTTTTGCCTTTTCGAGGTTTTTTATGGCATTCTTTGCGTCAACCGTAAGTTTGATTTTTATGGTATCAAGTTGTGTCTCCGTCTTCCTCACCGCCTCTCGTTTCTGCAAGTTCCGTCATTTTCTCAAGCATTTTCTTAAATCGTAATTTTTCGTCTCGTATTTCTCTTTCTTTTCGTTCTTTTTCCGTTAAAGGATAAGGCTCTTTGGAATACGGTGTAGGTGCGGAGCCGCCCATTGCTCTTAATGCAGGAGCGACATCTATAATTGCCTCATATATGTACATTCCTTGTAGCCATAATTCTTCGTTTTTTCTTTTCCTACGCATTTCATCAGCCTTACGATAATATCGGCATAATTCAACATCGCCATAATAATATTGTTCGTAGGTCATTCCACACATAAGGAAAAACGGTAAATGTTCCTCAAATGCTTTTGAGAATGAAAAAGAGGACAAAGTGTCTTTGTCAACTCTGTCCCCATTAGGGAGAGATGAACCACTTACCAATTCTTCTCCCATTTGATGTTTCCCGGCTTTTCGTCCGTGTTGCTTATCATTGTAAGCAAAGTATCTTGATACATTTCAACAAGAGCACCAATAACATCATCTTTATTCTCAAGGTTATCAAAGATTTCATTAATGGTTTGTTCCTGCACAAAACGGTGATGTGCCAAAAATGCGCCCTTAAAAAGCAATTTTATTTGTGTACCGGGCTTTTCATCAAGTTCTTTAAGAATAAAACCCATTTTTTCACATTTAGTTACTGTGTCTCTCGTAAAAGCAAGAGTATACTCTTTTTCGCCGTATCCGATTTTTATTTCTTTCATATTTAATTACCTCACTTATGTAATTACTCTGTAAACTCAGGTGTAATAACAGTAGAACGAGCGATAGACAAAGTCATTTCTCTAACCTCGTTATTGCCCTTACCGCTTACATAAATTGAAACCGTACCCTTGAAATTGAACTTGCCCATATCACCCATTGGAGTGATTACGCCGCCGCTTTCAGTACCGCCGAACCATACGGAGAACTCTAGTTCCGAGCCTGCTTCCTGCAGGGCTTGAATTTCTTTGAATTTCTTAGGATTATAGTTAAGAGTAAATGACATTGCGTCGCTCTTTTGAATACCCATAATGAAAGTTTGCACAGGGTCTGTAAGAGTCGTGGTCTCGAGCATTTCAGGCTCGCCTCCCAAATCGGGGTAATCCTTAATGTCGCACAACTTTTCATATGTTGTATCCTTTTTGTACATTAAAAAAGTCTTAAAAGAACTTGTTGATTGTTCCGAAAGAGCCATTATTTTTACCTCCCATAAATTTTTTTATCATTTGAAACAACACCGCTGTATCTTGATACTAGTCTATAAATGGTTGAGTTGTTCATAGATACAGGTTGTTTCATATTTCGTATAAAACCTTTCGACAGCATAAAACTGTCAATTAAAGTTAAGATTTTCTTTGCTTCCGATTTCTTTGTTCCTTGACTATTGGTGTAAATGTTAATTGTATAGGTGACCTCGTTAAACGGTTCGTCCGTACTGTCAATGTATCGGGTAGGAATAGCATTGTCAGTCTCGACAAAAGACACTGTCGGAAATTCAGCAGGAGCGTTAAGTTCCTCGCCAACAACATTTATGTTGCTGTATTCTCCTGTTAGTCTTTCGGTCAATTCATCAAATAAATCATTTTCAATGTTTATCACCGAATAACACCTCCCATACAGTAGAAACTACCTCGTCTCTCATAACCTTAGAAGCCTCATACATTGCGTTCGCAGGCGGATTGCCTTGCGTTCTTACGACTGTATCTCCGTTTTTCTTTTCATCAATGACATAACCGTTTGTTCCTGCCTCGCCGACATAAACCCATTTGAGATTTGCGCCGTTGCCTTTGCCGTATGTGCCCCTTATAAAGCCTAATTCGGCGGCTTTTGGGTTTTCATCGGTAAAGACAATACCCGAGCCAAATTCAATGAATAAAACACTTTTACCGCTTGCTATAAGTTCGGCGGTGTTGCCCTCGAATTTCATTGACAACGAGACGTCATTAGTACCGTCGTATTCAGCGTCGGCAAATGCATAGTCCGCTACGGTGTAGCCGCTTACAATCAACTGCTTTAATATTTTTTGCGCCTTATTTCGCAAGGTCAAAGATATTAAATCTAAATCTTTGAGAGTGTTTTCAACATCAACATCAATCTGCATTGTTCACATCAACCCTGCTTATAGCAATAGAGATACAATTAAGCGATTTAAGCACCTTTTTTACAATGTAATCATAAGTACCGCTGTCAGGCTCTGTATCAATGCATAAGACGGTGTTTTCATCAATCGGGCACTTCATATCGCATATAGATAAAACCTTGTCATAATTGAGATTACTACCGAACAGTTCTATCTGTGCCTCGCCTTTGCCTGCCGATACATTTACATATAAAGGCTCATAGTTCTTATATCTGATTTGGTACTCACCCGTGCGCTTGCCGTTCTCGTCACGAACAGGCTCTTTTTTATCAAACAAGGCATAATATATGAGTTGCTTATTTCGTCTTAATGCTCTCATTAAAAGCCACCAACCATAGGCACAATGCCTTTGAAATAGTCTTTAGGAATATCGGCACTGGCATATGTACGGTTTATTCCATTCTCGCTGTGTGCCGTCTCACCCTCCGAGCCTTGCCGATTGTATAAATAAACGGCAATGCTGAGGATATTTGTATCGTATTTCCTAGGCACGGGCTCGTAACCCGTGCCAAAAGGATAAAGATAATTAGAAACCGTTTGCTTTGCTTGTTTGAGATAGAGAGTAAGAATTGCGTCCTGTGAACCGTCTGTAACCTCTACAAGCGTTTTTAATTCCTCGAGCATATTCATACTTTCCACCTCACTTAATTAACCGTTTGTAACGATTTTCGCCATTGGAATAGCCTTTGCGTCGAACTTACGAGTCCAATTAGCCTTTGCAAAAAGCTGAGCGTCCGTAGGTGACTCGTTAAAGCCCGAAGCAGGTACTTTGTACGAGAATCCATTAGGATGAATAGTCTCCCTAATTCTCGTATAAAGCGTTTCCTGACCGCCGTTCTTAGCCTCATCACGCTGTACTCCAACATGATTTTTGAGTTTTCCGGGAGCAAATCTGAGACAGCCGTCACCGAGAAGATAAGTTGTATACTTCGGGAAGCCTGCCTTAGTTGTATCAACAGGTACGCCATCGTCGATAACAACAGTGAGACCGTTACAAGAAGCAAGAGCGACAGGTCGCTGTAAGCCATTTGCGTCCGACTGTTTCCAATATTCAAGGACTTGGAGATTTTCAAGACCCATAGCAACGGTTGAGTGCATAATAGCCGCTGAGAATGCCGACTTATTATCACCGAGTACCTGAGTCATTGCATTGTTGATAGTGGTAGCTTCCATTTTGTAGAGAGTTCCCTCAGCAACAGAAAGGTCAACCGTATGTTTAGCCCAATCCGCATCGCCCGTAACGGCAAAAATACCATCGAGAATACCGACAATTCTCTTTTGTCTTTTCTTATTCCAAAAGTCTGCTACAGATGTAACGATGTGACCCATTGGGTCGGTGTTTGAAAGAGCGTACACAAAATCTCTTGCGGTAAAGCCCTTTGCTCTGCCATATACAATGCCTGTCTGCGAGTCGCCTGTAGCCTCGTCGGCTGTGATGTCTGTCTGACCGTCATAGTTAACCTCGTTGCCGGTCAAAGAGTTATAGAACGGAATAGTGTAGATATTACCGCCTGCGGCAATTCTCTCACTGATAGTTGCGTCCTCAACCATTGCACCGCTATTAAGAAGTGCGGTTTTAACGGTATCGGGCTCTGCCTGCCATGAGTCGAAAAACAAATCATTGTCAAACGGCAAGCCTAAATAAGTTTTAGCCATTATTAATTACCTCCGCTAAATTGTTTGTACTCTTCGGGATATTCCTCCTTAAATTTCATTTTTTCGGTCAAGGTCATTTTATCGAAGTCTTCTTTTTGAACTTCGTCGCCTTCCTTGCCTCTCGGTGGTTTAGGTAGATTATCCCTTAAATTTTTCTTAAAGTTTTCTTCAATCTGCTGTTTCTGTGCAGATATAAGGTCTACAAGAGCACTAGCTCTGTTTTTACTTTCCTCTGCGTCCTCCGAAACTAAGGTATCTATAATCTTCTCATAGTCCTTTGCTTCAAGTCCGCCACGCAAGAGAATTTGCTCAACATCAAGTTTTGCGCTTTTCTTTAGATAAGTGCTTTTTGTCAAATTAGCCTCGTCAATAAGAGCCTGCATTTTCTGCTCGTCACTCATACTTGACTTTTTAAGGTCGTCAAGTTCTTTGGTTTTCTTTGAAAGTTCCGATACCTTTTTGTCAAACAATTCCTTTGATACGCTCTTGGGGAGAGTAGCAGGGTCTACAAATGTTTTGTCGGCGAGTGCGGCATTAATGTCATCAATGCTCATTCCCTCTGTGTAAGCCTCGCCAAGCAGTGTTTTAATGTCCATAAAGACCTCCTGTGTTTTTAGGTTTTCTCTAACCGTAAATTTTGTGTTTTTGAGTTTTCTCTAACCTTTGTGTTTTTACATCTTCTCTGATATATAGAAAAAAGGACTAAGGAGACTATCTGTTTTGATAATCTCTTTAGCCCTTTTTAGCTGTCTATTCGTAACCGTTTTTACGAACCTATATTTTATTTATCACCTTGCGTTTTAATTCGACAATAACAATCTTTCCTTTTTCTTGCCGAATTTCAATCGGTATCCGTTTTTGTAAGCATTTTTCTATAATTTTAATGCTTGTCTCATCCAACTTCATATAATCACCTTTAATCGGGTATTATAATACACCTACATCCTATATGCGGTTTTGGAGGTATATCATATATTGAATATCTCTTACCGTTACGCTTACGGCAAATATCACATACTTTACCGTCTCTTTGCGTAATCCACTGTGCTCTGTTCATACCGTCATCAATCATTGCTTGCCTAGCCGCCTTATCGGCTATAGTAAGGGTTTCTTGATTTACCATTCGGGTATACAATCGCATTGATGTATCAATAAAAGCATTGATATTACCGCCTGCAATAACTCCCTCGGCGGTGCGCTGTCTTTTTCGTTCAAGTTCGTTCTCATAGCTGTACTTTGTGACATCGTCAACCTCAGTAAATATTTGGTATAGCCATTGCTCGACTTTGCCCTCAAAACTCATATCCTCATTTATGCGCATTCGCTCATATTGAGCCATAGCCAAATCAAGATAACGCTCATATGTTATATCTTTAAGTTCGCTGTATGTTTGATTGACTTCGTTATATGCGTTTAATACATTCAATTCGTCAAATACAGCAAGCCTAGACTTTAAGCCTGTAAATTTCTTTGAGATTATTGTAGCCAAATAGTTAAATGTCTTGTCGGCAAGCTCGTAAAAATAATCCTCATCGTACATCATTGCTCTGTCGCTCCGATGTTTTGCTTTGCACTATCTATGTTGTTTTTTACATCAGCGAATATATCCTTGTTTAATTCCACCTGCTGCTCTTCAACATAATCTTTACTCATATTGTAAGCTGCGTCGGGGTCGCTGAACATTCCACTGACAATATCAAACGGCAACTTAGGATGTAACTTGTTACAATTAGCAAGCATTGTAAACGTTTGCGCCTTTTGTAACAGATTTTCATAATTTCCTCGAGTAAAGCTAACTTTAATTGCACTGAGGGGCAGTACAAAGTTCTCGTCATTTTCTTTAATATATCTAAGAATAAACCTTAATGTCTGTTTTTCGGAATCCTCAAACATTGTCTGTACCGCTTTTGCTCTTGACTCTGCGGCAGACCAGCCGTCACGCATTATTACGGCTGTTCCCGTATCGCTCGTTGAATTACCACCATTTCTGTTAGGCATACCGCATATGGTAAGAATAACCTCGTACATATAATTAACAAGCGTTTGTGTCTCTGTTTGATTCAGTTCCTCCGTAAGGAGTTTAACACTTGCCGGATTAGAAGAGTCGGAGGAATACTTAATTGCGCCCATTTCTTTAAGTTGTTCCAACGTCTCAGTGTCAATATCGCAATTACAAAATACCATGAGGCTCTGCACAAATTGGTCTATAGCGTCTATTCTGTTAGAAGCAACCTGATTTATTGCGTCGAGCATTTCCTTTACAATCTCGAATGAGCCCAATCGTGCATTGTTCGCAGGATATTCAACAATGGGAATGCCACCGTACAAATGTGGTTGTCCTAAAAATTCATCATATCTGTTTACAATGACATCATTTTCAACAACATATAAAAATGTGTTTGTATATGCAAAATATGTTCTTGAACCGTCTTCGTGTCGTACAAAATAAACGCCTAACATAGGCTTGTGACCTACGGCACTCGAATAAACAACAAAGGTGTTGCGAGGGTCAAGCGTTAAAATATTGAACGGTGCTTCGTCCTCATTCTCGGGAGTATGGGGCAGTGTTATCCTAAATGCCGTTCCACATATATAAAACCATTCCGCTAAATCTTGGTCTTTCCTTTTCTTGCCCTCAAGATAAACATAATCGTTTAATTCTATGAGAGATTCGCTGAACTTTTCGTCACTCTTTCGGCTAACATATTCCAAAGGTTCACCGACTAAAAATCCCGTCTTAAACGAAACAATCTCATTTGCTCTGTTTTCGGTAACAATATGATTTATTTCGGGACGAACTTTTTTTGTTTTGTTTTGAATGTCCTGCCTGCCTCTGTAGTACCCGTAAAGGTAGGAAATTTCTATGCTGTTTCGCATATGAGTAATCATTGCTTTTCTCAGAACATCAATTACATTTTCGCTTGTGATTTCTTCTTCATCCGTAAATATAACCTTTCTGCCTTGAAGCAACATTTTACTCATTTTTTCACCACCTTTTATTGATACTATACTCTAATTTTTAGTATGTAATATAATGCTAAAAAGTCAATACAAATGTGTAATTATACACATTAAAACGGTCTTTTTACCGCCTGCACCTTTTGAGTGGTATATCGTATCATATTCATAGCCATAGCGAGGCTGTCGGGGGCATCGTCGTGCTTATTTTTGCCAAGCAGTTTGAAACTGTAAACATTTTGCATAAACGCCTCATAGTCCTTTGACCTTTTACCGCTTTCAACAAATATCATAAATTCCTTGATTTCGGGCGCTTTATCCTTAATTCGGTTTTCCTTGCCAATATGTGAGGGTGCAGGCTTGCTTGTTAGATTAATTCTAATCCCTTTTGCTCTAAGCATATCATCTATGCCCTCTTTGTATGCCTCAGTTGTTTTATTTGCCTCAATCTGCATTGCCTGCACATCATACTTCTTTATTGCATTAACCAGCAGCGGTTGAGTAACCGATTTATCTGCATTACTGTAAACTACATCTTTTATGAAAATATCATCGCCGTACATAAAGCAGACGGGAGCCGCCACATAGTCTCCACCACCAAACGCAGGGTCAACAGCCATAAATACTCTGTCAGGTTCACAGTCGGGTAGTTCACCGTTGAAATAACGAAAACTCTCGGACGGAAAGAGAGTTCCCTCTCGTTCAATGGGCTGTTGTTGGAACTGTGCAAGCCAAGAAGCCATATCGTCGGTACGCTCAAATGAAGCTCGCCGTTGTCTGTAATATTCAGAGGTAAAACCTACTCCATACAGATAATTAAAATTACTTTCACCATTTTCATCAAGTGCAGGCAAAGTAATGATTCTGTATCGCACGCTTGCAAAGGTTTTGTCTGTCTCAATCATATTGAGCCTTTGACCTGTTGGGTCTAATATCGACCAACGAGTACCCATCCACAATTTCTTTGCCTGTTCTTTCGCTCTGGGTATAAGGTTATTGTTAACTTTACCCCAAAGTTTCACCAAAGTATCACGGTTGATAGCCTGCTCATAGCCTCCGACAAGGTCATCGCCTATCAACAAGTTATCACAGTCACAAGCACCGTTCAGCGTGCCGTCAATACCTCTGCAAGTAATGCTCGGGTATCTTTTGGGTCTGCCTATATTTACCGTTTCATATTCGGAACTTTTGATAATCTTTTCATAATCCGGAAATATCTCTTTCCATTTGTAGGTAACATTATCTTCGATAATTTCAAGAATGCCGTTATAAAAAGCCTTTGTTATGGTGTCGGAATACGCACTGTATAAATTTGACCTTTCGGGCGTTCTGCCTATTATCCAAGTAACCGCCATAAGAATTATGGTTGTTTTTCCTACTCGTGGCGGCATCGACAAAAAGAGTTCGTCCAATTTGTTATCCATTAAGTCCTGTATGGCTTCCACAACGGGTTTTAACTGCTTTCTTCGTGGCAAATAAAACTGTTTATCAACAGGGCGGTCAATCTCCAAGTAAAGCATATATGCGTCAAAACTGACAGGAGCGTCAAACAAAAGAGACTTTTTATATAGCCCATACAGCGCTTCCAAATCTGCATTATCTCGCTTTAGTGCCTTTCCGATATGATTTCTCATTATTCTATTACAACGGTGTGCCTCATCACTATCGTATTTCTCAGCCATTATGCACACAGAAAGGCAATCATCAAAGGTTGATACCGAATATTCTTTTTTGCATTTTTCAAACACTTTTGGGAGTATTTGCTTTATTTCTTTTTCCGTTAATTCCATATATCTCACCAAAACAAAAAAGGACTAACCATAAAGATAAGTCCTTTTTGACTGTATTCGCTTAACTGATTTTAAGTGATGTTATTTAACTTTAACTTGAATTTGTGGTGTATCCTCGATTGAAATCATATCGTCTTTATTATAAATTCTTAACTTAAATGCAAGTTTTTCCGCCTCAGAAGCACTATTAATTCCGGTGTTACCCGTAAACAATGCAAAAGGAATTTGCGATTTGCTATTTGGACTGATTGCATTTGAGCCTTGACCTACCATATCAGTGGAAGTTTGTACCATAGTATCATTGATAGATGTCTCGAAAGCACCTACCACTATTGTTTTATCCGTTTTGTTAACTATTTCTAGTTGTAAAAATATTGCATTATCATATATGCTCTTTTGGTCGTAACACTTTATATAACTAACGCTTATATTGTCATCCTCATATACTAACGGATTATTTTGTTTTTGTTCTTCCGTCGTTGACTCAGTACTTTGTGTGTTATACTCCAAACTCGTTGCATTATCGGCTGTTTTATCACCGAATATATAACCAATTAGCACAATAACTACTACAATACCAATTAAAACGCCTATACCCTTTAATACTTTTTTCATTTTTCTCCTTTCTTGTCAGTTAAGCAATTTATTTGATAAGAGGTTCGTGAACACCTTTCACCCAATCAGTCATTTTACCATACTTATACATTCCCATATAAAGCGGTTTATTATCTCTAATTGATTTAATATGTGATGGGTAAAACTTTTTACCCGAACGAGTAATATAACCATTATCGTTAAACCAATCAGCCGTATCCTGCAAAGTTTTGCCTTGTTCTTGAAATTCAAATACTTTCCTAACTATATTAGCCTCATTTTCGTTTATTGTCAACCGTCCGTTCTGAACCTTATAACCGTATGGACTTCTGCCCCCACTGTAACCGCCACAAGACGCTTTTATGCTCCTGCCCTTACTAGTTCTTAAAGCAATATTCTTTCTTTCTTGTTCTGCGACGAACTGTAACAGAGCCCTATATATATTTGCAATATCGTCTCCCTCAGCAAATTTTTCCTCAGTGCTCAACAATTTAATGTTCTTTTTTTCCAATGTATAGAGGTAATAAAAATACAGCTTAGTATCTCGAGCAAGACGGTCATTTTTGAATATGATTACCGCCTCATACGGTGGATTTGTCACATCACCATATAAAATTTCATTCAACGCCGTACGGTCGTCCTGCGTGCCACTTACCTCGTCGATTTTCCAATCGACTATATTATATCCGTTCTCATTAGCAAACATCAATATTGCTTGTTTTTGTGCGCTGATTCCAAATTTATCATCAGACGCTTGCTCCTTTGTGCTAACCCTTATATAGCCAATAGCATTTTTATATTCTTTCAGCATAATCGTCAACTCCTTGATTTACATTTATCATATCACAAGTAAATGTAATTGTCAACAGTTTTTGTAAGAAGCCTTTTTGTTTTTTTATTCGGTAGAGGGGCTACCCCCCCGACACTAAAGCACTTGTATATATCCCCCACCACCCCACATATAAACAGTGACCGCTATATAATACAAACATTTGAATTATCCCAAAAATACAATAAATCATAATTTAATTATACAGTTACTATTGACAAGTATTTGTATTTGCGTTATAATATAGACACACAAGAAAAGGAGCGAACCCACAGCCGACCAAGCACCGGGAACGCTCACAACACAACCGCCAAGCCTGAACGGCTCGGGGCTATCTACAATATAGCACCCGACGGCGGAAAAGTCAAGGAGGCTATTATTATGACTACTACAAAAACAACCACTATTTCAGCAATCGAAAGAAGACTAGACAATCAGAAACCCGACCGCTCGGCGTGGAATCGAGGCGTTAAAGCATACACCTACGAACTACTAGAAGAAGTCGCCGAGGCTCTGGAGTTCCAAGGCAAAGGCGAAGAATGCCCGACAGATTGGGCAAGCCTTAAAAAATTAGCCTTAAACGGTGCGGACGATTGGAGCGCCTACAGTTGGGGCGGCTCGTCTCTTATCTATAACGGCGACATAGCGAAGCGCCTTTGCAATCCGTCCGAATTAAAAAGAACCAAAGGCGGCGAGCTTCGCCCGAATAGCCGAGAACAATGGCTAGACACGCAGGCGAGGGCTCTATTTCAAGCATTTGACCGCTTTTGCGTTGCCGCACAAAATGCATACCAAGACGAACAGGAGGCGGCGCAAAGATGAGAAAATACACACTATCAGAGATTAAAAAATATGTTACCATGGGCATTGCTCAGGACATTACAAACGCAACACATGCCGAAGCATTAGAATTTGGCAACAGGTGCGACACTGTCGGTTATAGCTGCGGCAAATATGGCATTAATGGCGGACTACTTCAAGACCGCACAAGCGGCGCCATGTATGCCGTTACTGCTCGCAATTCAACACTTTTTATGTTATTCTAAGGAGGGCGGCAGGTGACAACGTTATTAAGAATTTGCTTTTTGCCGTTCGTTATAATACTTAATTTGATTGATTAATATAATAAATACCACCGCCCTATATTTGGGCGGTTTTTCTTTTGCCTGAATTGTGAAAAATTCGGGCTTTTTTGCCGTTCTTCTATCGTCCTTTGTGCGGCTCTGTATGCCGTTTTTGTATTAAGTAATATACTTTTATTCTTTTGCTTTTTCTCGCTCTTGTGTGCCATTGTATGGCGTGTTGTGGTGTTATTTGCGTTTTTTTACTCGTGATTTTAATATTCCTTTTTTTCGTGTAAACAATGTCAAATTTTCAAGTCCTCCCACATTTTCAAATTTTGAGTGCTTCATTTTCAAATTTCAGTTTTCAAATTTCAAATTTCGATTTTCAAAATTTAACAAAATCAAAAATCAAATTTTCAGATTTTACCTGTTTCCGTAATAAAGTACATTGTCAAGTTTTTTGTGTTTTGTATATATGGGAAAGTGTAGATTGTGTTTTCCTCCGTAATAAGAAAAGCCACCTTGTGCTCAGGTTTACCGCAAGAGGTGAGACGGTATAACCCGTTAAGGTGACTTGTCTTATGTATATCTCTAAGGAGGAGAAAAATGAAAAGCGTGTTGTTTACTTCGGCTCTGTAAATATTCGCATACATTATCGTCTGCGGTTTTATATTTCCGTGTATATTTCAACTCGGACTAACGAGCCTAGCCTGCTTATCTATGTGCTGTTTGTCTTTCTAGCCGTTTTGGTATGTTCCGTTCGTTCGGTACCGCCTTGCTTATAGGCTTAACGCATCGGCAGGCAATGCCCCTTTGCTCATCGCCCGCTCCTGCACATACGAAAGGAGTCTGTTATGCCCAAAATAACAAACAGTGTAAGGAGCATATGCCTATTCCTTACACTTACTATTATGTAATATAATACTGAAATGTCAATAATTTTGCATATAATTTACATCGTTGTAGGCATATTTTTTTATCAAAAAAATATTTCAAAAAACTATTGACATTGCACGCATTGCGTGTTATACTATAAGAGAACTAAGGGAGATAACCTTAGAGAGACAAAAAACGTACTATTCAAAATTAAACATTGCATCGGCCGAAGCCGGTGCTATAATGAAAGAAAAAAGGAGATTAAAAAAATGGAAATTTATAAAGTAATATCAGGTCAATATCAAATGGAAGGTGGCTCACGTACTTATGGCGACGAGTGGGTTTCTTACCTTGGCGTGGATTTTTCTGCTGCAAAAAGAGCCTTAATCGAAGAATCATCAACAACGAGAAACAATGAGAAATACTACACAGAAGGTAGAATTTTTGAAATTGACGATGATGTCGATGTTGATGATAAGGACGAATTAACAAATGCACTTTGCGATTGTTGCGGATTCGACACATTCTATTCGGATTTTGCAATAACAGAAAAAGGATAAATTTTTATGACTATAATTGACTTATACAATCGCACAGGAATGTCACAGATTGAGTTTTCACGCCGTCTTGGCATTCCATATAGGACAGTTCAAGACTGGATTGCACAAAAGCGCACACCGCCTGATTACATTATCAATTTAGTAGCATACTATCTAATTAATGAGAATATGATATAACAGAAAAGAGGGGCATTACTGCTCCTCTTTTTCGTCCATTTTGCAACCACAATTAGGACAATAATTATGTTCACGACCTAAAGGTGACTGCATTTTACAATTTGAACAAAATCGTCTGTACCACGGATATGTTATATCTTCTACCTTTTCTTTAATCCAATGAGCGTGTCGCTCTGTGTCAACTTTCGGTTGTTCGTTGATTGCTTGCTTAATACCGCAGAGAAACATTCCCTTGTCTGTGCTGTTGAAACGGTCACATAAGGTATAGCAATGTTCTTCGATAACTGCTAACAATTTTTCATCGTCAATCAATTTAGCCATTATTCCCACTCCAATCTAAAGCCTGTCCGCAATAATGACAATAATTAGGCTTGTACTCTCTCTTGCTCCAAACATTTACTATACGGTTTTTACATTCAGGACAGACAAGATTAAAATCAAAAAAATCGCATTCTTGTTTTAACGGTTTTTTAGGTATCTGCTTTTTAAGTGCCTTATGGATTACTTCTCTGCACTCAATAAGTGCTTCTTTTGGTATTGACTTTCCCTTATAAACAAAAGAGAAATCATCCACAAGTGCATTTGCTTCTTGATATGTCATTCTTCTACCTCGCTTTCAAACCAATCAACCTTTGATTTTTCGATAATTCTTTTCAAACATTCATCATATCTTGAATCAGTTAAAATATCGTGTATGTGTAAATACACTGTCGAAAACACGGCTTTATTCCATTTTTCTTTGTTTTTCAATTCATAACCTTGCTTTTTTAACTGAGTGCTAAAATCGTCACTCAACGCTCCGAATACAAAAGATACTTTACTATTTGCCATTATTCTTTCGCCTCCAACAATTCGGGGTTATCGTGTATGTTGCCGATAACTTCAATTTCGTCATCGTACACTCGCTCAAAGTTACGGTAAAAATTTTTCCACATCATCACAAATTGGCTGTCGATATAAGCTATTTTGCAGGGTGAACTATTTTTATATTTGACAATATCACCCTCAAATATCTTTTTACCGTTCTTATCAATCAAGCCTATGTATTGTCCAACTGTTTTATGGGCAACAAAAATTCTGCACCTGTTACCAAATCTATCAATATAGATTATTGATGGATTTACTTTTTCAGTTGTATCTAAACTACCAAAAACCCAAGAATTATTTAGAACACCCGAAAAATCCTTACCTCTGAATAATATCTCTCTCATTCTTTCACCTCCACATAACACCACGACTGAGGTGGCTTTTGTAATTGATTTAAGCAAACAGTATCATAGCAACAGCCTGCCAAATCTTCATAAGTTTCTATATCGGACGGATATTGAACGAGTCCGTGTTTACACACTTCACAATATTGATACGGGTCTGTGCAGGGTTTATCGAACTCGTATAATTCTTTCGGCTTGTCATAAATTACAAGGTCGGATATGTGCCAGCCATATAAGGGTTTACCGTTTCCGTAAGAGCAAAATTCGTGGATGCTTAAATCAATATCTTCACATAATTTTTGTAAAGATATTTGATATTCTACACAACCTGTTATTTTACTTTTTACGGATAAATACTCTTCGATATAATCACAAACAAATTCGCCTATAACTTTGCCAAGACCTTGAAATAAGCAACCGGTGCTCCCTCTGTATAAGCCTTTTGTTTCATAAATATAACACTTAAACGGTGTTTTAAGTTTAGGCTTTGTTTTTCTTACCTCAACAGTTTCCTTACCTTGCGTAACAAGTTCACACCTTTGAGGTTTAATGCTTATCATTACAGCTTTGCTCATTCTTTCACCTCAAACTTCACTAAACCGCTTTTTACAATATCATCAACGATTTGCTTAATTAAAAGATTTGCCCCGATTTTGTTATCTACCAAAGCATCTTCGAGTTTTTCATTTTCCATTGCAAGATGTTCTATTTCTATATTCTTTCCCTTTATTTGGCATCTAAGACGGTCAATTTCCACTTGCATTTTTTCAATGACCTGTTTCTGTTTGCAAATAGTCTTATTTGCATTTGACAAATCCCTCAATAATTCTATTGTATCTTTCATTCTTTTGCCTCTTTTTCGTCTATGATTTCATATTTATTGTAACCCATTACTCCTTCACCTTTAATATTGATTGCCTTTTTCAGACATTCTGCACACATATCAATCTTTTCATAAGAAATATAAGGCTTAACAGAACGACCTTCTGTTTGTTCTGTTGTGAACATAACAGGATATGTAACCTCCAGCACATCACACTCTTTATGACAAATATCACAAGTGCAAATTTCTATTTGTTTTTTCATTCTCTTACCTCGTAAAAAAATATCTTGCTAATTCTTTAGTCATTTTTTACCTCCCTGATTCCAAATACCACATATCCGTTTTTAAGACCCCAACCGTTAAGAACATAGGTTATTTCATAAACCTTTTCGCTTATAGGGTGTTTTACAAACGGGTCGGTTGGCTCATAAGGCTGAAAAACAACCCTGTCACCTTTTTGATAGCCTCGGTCATTTTCTCGGATTTCAAATCTCTTATCTCCTGATAAAACATCATCACAGAAATTCAAAAGAAGTTTGATTTTATGTGTTTTCATTTTTTACCTCCATAATTTACCTTTATTGCCCGATGTCTACCTGCCATATGTCAGTGATAGGAACGCTTAGCGTTTTTTTATATAATCCTTTTCCACCCGAATGTTGCACTCATTCGTTAAGGGTGTTTCCACTCACCCTGAAAACCTCTATGGCATACGGCGAGGTAGCACATCGCTGTTGTTATAATTTTTCGTTCATTATTGCTCCGCATAACGGGCAATAATGAAATTCGTTCTTATTGTCTAAATCAAATATAACGCTTTCCTCACAATGGGAGCAGATTAGAATCTTTTTCGTTCTAGTTGGAGCGACATCATAACTGACAATCCAATGAGCACGGCAGGCGCATACTGTTGGTTGTTTTTCGATTATATCAATAATTTCAAATTGCCTTTCTGCTTTACCCGTTAGATAGCCACTGAAATACTCAGTTGTTTTGCTCTTTGCTACTCTGTTTATTTTACGCTGTTGCCTGCTTGCTTATACAGTTGAGAGTCACTCATTCCGACTGCGTAACACTTATCTATATCCTCATCGGTGAATGACATCAGCCGTAAGCATTCTCGTGGTGTGAGTTTTCGCAACTTCAGCGGTTCTTGATTAACTTCAATCTTAATATCTTGTTCGCCGCCTCGCTGAGCTACTACAGTAGGACTTATGCCCGACCGTAAATAAACACGCCTGCTTCTGTCTAACGTCTTTTCCCATTTCTCTCCGCATAGATTGCCTGCAAGGTCACAGGTAACAAAATTACCATTAAGATTATTAACATTATGCATTATCGTTCCTGCCGTTTTCGGGTTAATAAATATAAATCTTTTTCGCTTCGGATTAGTGACATATTTGACACCTTTAAGCGAAAGAAAATATTTTTCATCAACTGCCGGCTCTAGGTAATCAGCCATAGTCTTATCAAGCTGCTCCGGCTGCGGAAATTCATAATTATAATCGCCCAAGATTGAGACCATAAAGCAACGATTACGGCTTTGAGCCACTCCATAATTCTTAGAATTAAGGTCAGCATAATAATTGCTGTAACCCTTGCTCTCTAAGAATGAAATCCACTTGTTAAAGTCGGCTCTGTTCTTTTCGCTGTGAACTTGAATAACATTCTCCATTAACAGCACCTCGGGGAGATTGTCAACCTCGTTGAGTAACCTCTCCACTTCCCACAATAGACCGCTTCGAGTATTTCCGCCTTTGCTCATTCCCTTTTGCTTTCCGCAGATAGATAAGTCTTGACAAGGGAATGAATATGTCATTATGTAAGTATACTTGTCTGTGTCGGTAATGCCTAAGTCCTCGCCTTTTAAGGCGGTTATATCGCTTGTAGTGAACTCCGTTCCGTGAATAGCGTTGTAACTTTGAACTGCGAATTTGTCAAACTCGCATATGCGGTAATGTTCAAAGTCCACGTCGAGGTTTTCCAATGCCTTAGCCTGCGCTCCTATTCCTGCGAATAGTTCAATTAACCTAATCGGATTTGTAATTTTGTATGTAGGTTTCAGGCTGTCAAAACTCATCTGTGTCATTTTCTCTCTCCTTAAACTTACTGCCCTGCTTCGTACACACTCCGAAAATGTTAAACATACAGATTTCGTTGCATTTTTCTATGCCTTTGTAGAACGGGCAGGAGGTGGGTTCGGGTTTGTTCATATCAATTACCGTCCTTTCTCCAACAACCATACGAGCAATAGAATCGATAACCCGTATATCTGCTTGATTTATACACATATTGACGTAAATCCGCTACCCAAAACCTTTTACCGCAGATAGGGCAGGTCATCGTATATCCAAAGCAATCACTCTCTTTTTGTTTTTCCATAGTTTCACCTACTCGTCATCATCCACTATGCCCTCAATATATTTCTGCCGTAAATCGTCGGGATTTTCAACATCATCAAGCGGATTGTTCGGTGTAACGACAATGTCTTTTTTATCCTCGTATTCGTGATTATTCTTTCCAAGAAATATACCGACAACAGGATTAATCTTGCCGTGGAGCATGTAGTACTCGTACATTTCATCAAGCACTCTGTAAACGCCCTTAATGATGTTTTGTACTTCGGTGTTACCCACTTTTCTTTTACCGTTTTTAATTTGCCACAGATATACTCTTGATACACCTAGAGCGTTTGCAACACCGCTTACGGCAGGCTTAACATCGTAATTAATGCAGTTTTCAAAATAGCAAGAAACACGCTCTTTTACTTCTTTTGGATTTTCAAAATCCACTACCGGCTTGTCTGCATTTGCATAAGCGATTGTTAGAAACTTTGCAATGCCTGCGTCGGAGGAAACAAGTGTATTTTCACCGCCTGATACGTCGCTGTCGATTTCTTCGTCAAGATACTTTTTTTTAGACATAACTGTCACTCCTTTTCTCGGTTGAAAAATAATATTTCTTGTCTACGCAAAGATTAAATCCGTCAAATTTATGTGAGGGATTCGCCGATGTTGCGTTATCAATTAACTTTTGTGCCTCTGCAATAGGCATTTGACTTTTCACATAGTCTTTCCCTGCGGTTGTAATGAAATCCACCATACCACCGTTTTGTTTTAACTTATTCATATGTTTTCGCCTCTCGTTAAGTATTTCTCTATGTAGGCTACGGCTGATTCGCAACTGTAACAAACGTGGCATTCATAACCTTGTTGTGCCAAATAGCATAGCCATTTATTTTGATTATCTGTTGTTTTGTTTTTGCCGTATTTCATTTCGATAAACATTCCGTGCTTACTGCCTCTCGGCAGAGGAATAAATAAATCAGGAACCCCCGGCTTAACTCCCTGCCGTTTCAATTCTGCGGCTTCCTTGGGATTACGTGTTCCGCCGTTCGGTATATGAAATATTGGTACCTTTGCATATTCGCACCATTTAATTAATGCTTTTTGCTCGCTAGACTCACTCAAAATCGTTATCCATTTCCTTTCTGTAATTATGACTGCTGTCCTCGACTATATATGTATTCGCAATAATTCTGTCAAATAGCAGCTTGTCTTTTGGCTTTTGCGGATTTTCCAAGGCTGTTTTCTTAATGTTTGATGTAAAACAAGTTATGAGTTTTCTTTTTAATCTCAATTCGTAAAGGTTGAACAATATCGTTGCACCGTAATCATTCAAATCCTCGGGATTAAAATCATCAACAATTAAAACTTTGCACCTTTCAAGTTGTTCAAAAATCGACTTATCCTCATATTGACTTAATCGGGTAATCTCAAATTGCTGTTTGAAATACACCTCAATTCCTCTATTCATCAATTCGTTGGCAAGGCACATAGCGGAAATGGTTTTTCCTGCTCCGCTTTTGCCTATAAACATAATGCCTTTTCCCTCTTTTTGCCTTTCGGAAAAAGAATTGACATACCCTATTGCTTTATTGATGTGCTTATTTGCCTCGTATTTTTGAAAAATAAAATCTTCCATAGCTCTGTTGCGTTCCATAACGCCGTATTCGTTAAGATAGCCCCAGCAATTCAATTTTCGCTCAGCCACTAATCGGTTAAGATTGCCTCGGCGTTCTTTTTCTTTCATTCTATTTCGCTCGCATTCACAAGCAACAGCGACTTTCCACGGATTGCCATTTTCGTCTTTGAAATAATTTCGTTCTGCTTTTGGAGCGATTTCATTTTCAGGATAAGGTTTTGACGGGTAGTAGGGATAAAATTCTTTTCTGTGATTACAAGTACCGCAGTAAAGCACTTCAAGCGTATCATCATCGCTGAAACATGGTGCATAATAATCACCTTCAATGAATACGCCTTTATCATTAGCCGCAAGTAATGCTTGCTTAACTATTTTGTCGTACATCAGTAATCACAATATCCTTTCCGTTCATTATTGCTTTGTCTGTTACGGTTGTTACTCTCCCAAGTAATTAACCGTTGTTTCCAATTCTTAACAGGCTTTCCGTCCTTATCGTGCCATTTTGCTACCGAATAATAATCATAGAACTTTTGAACATCTACATTGCTGTTACGAGACTTCGCATACTCTCTCACTTCTTCAATAGTAGGAGGAATAAATTTCTTTTTATTTTTATCTCTGCTATTACTAGAATATACATAAGAGTTATTATTCAATGTATTATTAAATATTGTATTATTATGGGTGACATTTTTGTCACTAGGGGTAGTGACATTTTTGTCACTAGGTAGTGACATTTTTGTCACTAGGGGTTCGGCAATCGAGATTAATCTTAAATTACCGTCCTCTTTAGAGATTTTCGACTGTATGTAATTCTTATTCACCAAGTCGTTAATCCATCGAATAACCGTTCGTTTCGATTTACCGTACAACTGTGAAAAATAATCATTGCTCGCCCAACAGTAGCCTTTTTCGTTACATAGGGCTGTTATCTCGCCGTATAGCAATTTAGCATTTGCCGACAAATCATCGTCGTACCGAACATTAGCAGGAATGACAGCAAAGTATGATTTCTTCTCAGCCATTGTCTACCTCCATATAATAAGTCCTTACCCTCGATGTGCCATATTGATTATGCGTTTCTTTCCAACCTTTTTTTATCGGATAACTGAGGCGGATTAACTCGCTTACTCTTGACCTTACTGCTCCCACGCCGATTTTTATGCCGTTGTAGTCTGTTAAAATTCCTCCGTCAAGCAAATATTCAAGCACTCTATCTCGTTGAGTAGTCATATCATCACCCCTCGCATTCTACGAACTCGCCGTTTTCAAGCTTATAAAACGTGTCCTCTTTAATTTTTTTACCGTCGACAACTTCAACTTTGCAATTTTCAATGTCGCAACTCCTTTTTTCCTCTTCGCACAGCACTAGGACTGCTCCAAGTCCACCTTTTACCTTTACGCCGTTACCTCTAGCAACAGCCACGCCGTTATTTCCTGCACTTGATGTGCCTCTCGATACTGCCGAACCACTGTAACCTGCGGAAGCCGAACCTCTGTTACCTGCGGAAGCCGAACCTCTGTTACCTGCGGAAGCCGAACCACTGTAACCTGCGGAAGCCGAACCATATTCAC
>ERZ1034915.203-NODE-203-length-40541-cov-691.431557_pt1 | contig 40541 bp, 40 predicted proteins | sample MGYA00520592_ERZ1034915 | MGnify/ENA primary metagenome ERZ1034915 (study PRJEB33766, sample SAMN09781787) | gut metagenome | biome: gut microbiome | host: Homo sapiens | place: Madagascar | study: EMG produced TPA metagenomics assembly of the PRJNA485056 data... | reverse complement strand
AGGGTATCTAATCCTGTTTGCTCCCCACGCTTTCGAGCCTCAGCGTCAGTTACAGGCCAGAGAGCCGCTTTCGCCACCGGTGTTCCTCCATATATCTACGCATTTCACCGCTACACATGGAATTCCACTCTCCTCTCCTGCACTCAAGTCTCCCAGTTTCCAATGCACACAATGGTTGAGCCACTGCCTTTTACATCAGACTTAAGAAACCACCTGCGCTCGCTTTACGCCCAATAAATCCGGACAACGCTTGGGACCTACGTATTACCGCGGCTGCTGGCACGTAGTTAGCCGTCCCTTTCTGGTTAGATACCGTCACTTAAGTAATTTTCCACTCTACTTAACGTTCTTCTCTAACAACAGAGTTTTACGATCCGAAAACCTTCTTCACTCACGCGGCGTTGCTCGGTCAGGGTTGCCCCCATTGCCGAAGATTCCCTACTGCTGCCTCCCGTAGGAGTCTGGGCCGTGTCTCAGTCCCAGTGTGGCCGATCACCCTCTCAGGTCGGCTATGTATCATCGCCTTGGTAGTCCTTTACACTACCAACTAGCTAATACAACGCGGGATCATCAAGTAGTGAAGCAATTGCTTCTTTTAAATAAGAATCATGCGATTCTCATTGTTATGCGGTATTAGCGTTCGTTTCCAAACGTTGTCCCCCGCTACTCGGCAGATTTCCCACGCGTTACTCACCCGTTCGCCGCTCTTCATAAAAATAGCAAGCTATCTTTAATCATCGCTCGACTTGCATGTATTAGGCACGCCGCCAGCGTTCGTCCTGAGCCAGGATCAAACTCTCATTTAAATTTAGTTCATCAAATGAACTGGCTGTTGTTTTGTCTTTCATTATTGAATTGACAGTTGGTATACAAGAAGTTCCCTTCTCGCATATAGTCATTCTACTTTATTCAGTTTTCAAAGGTCTATCGCTCTCACGTGAGATACGCTCTCTCGCGACAACTATTATATTCTATCAAACTACTCCCTCCCTGTCAAGAATAAACTGTGGTTTTTTACTTCTTTTTTTTCCCTTGTTCGGAAAACCCCGCCGTTGTCACGTTCTTTAACACTAAAAAAATCAGACACCTAGTGTCTGATTTTTTTAGTTCTATAATATTGGACTCAGTAATCGCGAAAAGTTTTGCTTGATTTTAAGCCAGAGAGATTGTTGAGCAATTTCTTCATCAGTAAGGAGGCTTGAATCTTTTAAGTCTGCCTCAAAAGTCTTTCTCATCTCTTCTGCTACTCCTTCATCATAGCAAAAAGCACTTATCTCAAAATTTAATTCGTAACTACGTATATCCTGATTAGTTGTACCAAAAACGCCTAATTTCCCATCCATTACAAGAGTTTTAGAATGTATAAAGCCATTTGTATAATTGTATATTTTTACGCCTTGTTTATGCAGATAATTTGCGTAATATTGCGTTGCTCTAAAAATAAAAGGGTGATCAGGCATATCGGGAATCATTATTCTTACGTCAACACCAGAATTCGCCGCGGCTACAAGTGCTGTTATCATCGAGTCATCAGGTATCAAATAAGGCGATTGAAGCCAGATATAGTCCTCCGCATCCATGATCATTTTAATAAAACCTGTTCTTAAGGTTTTATTATCATTTTCTGGACCGTTAGCCACAATCTGAATATCAATATTCCCCTCTTCTTCTGGTACCACAAAATATGTATCTCTTCGTTCAAGTTTCTCTCGAGGATCTTTAACTGAAACATTCCAATCTCGAATAAATGTTTCCTGAAGACCGAAAGCTGCTGTACCAACGATTCTGCCATGTGTATCACGCCAGAAGCCAAACTTTTTACTGTTGTATATATATTGATCACCAACATTAAAACCACCAGTCCAGCCAATTTGACCATCTATCACTACTATTTTACGATGTAAATGATAGTTCAGTCGTGTTTTCATTAGCGCATTACGTGAGGTGATAAAGGCTGTAACTTTTCCTCCGGCTTCCTCTAAGGGTTTAAAGAAATCTTTTTTGGTTTTTCCTCCCCATGGGTCGTAAACCACTCTCACTTCAACACCTTCTTTAGCTTTCGCAATCAAATGATCGCGAAAAGCGGTCCCAATTTTATCATTAAAAAATGCATAGTATTCTACATGAATATTGTCTTTAGCATTTTTTATATCTTCAAATAGGGCTGAAAATTTATCCTCACCATTGAGATAAAATTTCACGGTGTTCCCACGACAAAGCGGGGTACGTTCCATATTATTAAAATATCTTTTAAGTAATTTTTCGTGCGGTGTCATGTCTTTTGGTCCAAATTTTTCATTGTTTTCATGAACTCTTTGGCCAAGAATGGACAGGTTATATTTATTTTCTTCTTCAAAACGTCGCGTTGTTGTGCGATCCAGCCCTCGTCCTAAGAAAAGATAACCAAGGAATCCAACACCTGGTAAAAAAACTAAGAACATAAACCAAGCCAAAATACTGGCAATAGACCTCGGTTTACGAAAAATCGTCACAAGGGCAAGCACCGTGTTAATCGTTATCAGTGTTCCAATAAAGCTATAAATTGTCGCAAGTGACATAAAATATTTCTCCCTAAATAATCCTCTATAAAATAATATTGTTCATCCAATTATACCAAAATTAAGGGAATATTAAACGTCAGCTAGACATTAATATTCTATTGTGTAAAAATTTAAAATAAAAGCGATTGGAATCTTCATTTCTATCGAAACATACCAATAGAAGTTTAGTCTATTATCGGTTATTCATTTTTATGAAAGATACTGTTTTTTTCATAAAAACAGCGCTATAATGTAAGATAAGTTTTAAAGGACAAGGAGGAATTTTTATGCAAATTACTTTCTTAACACAACTGGATTGGTTGATTCGACTAATATTAGCAGGAATTTGTGGCTATGCCATTGGTTATGAAAGAAATAGCCGTTATAAAAATGCTGGCACACGCACACATTTAATTGTAGCTTTAAGTGCTGCCTTGATGATTATTGTCTCAAAATACGGCTTTATGGACATCATTAGTACCCATGGGGTCAATTTTGATCCTTCCAGAATAGCTGCTCAAATTGTAAGCGGAATTGGTTTCTTAGGGGCAGGTTTGATTTTTGTTCACAATCAATCTGTTAGAGGCTTAACCACCGCTGCTGGAGTTTGGGCAACTTCTGGTATTGGGATGGCTATTGGTTCTGGACTATATTTTATAGGTATTGTAGCTACTTTACTCATTTTACTTTTTCAAATTATTTTACATCAAAATTATCGGTGGATAAAATCAGCAACAAGCAATCATCTTATCGTTCAATTAGAAGACTTTGAAGGTCTTCACAAGCTACAAAAACAACTGAAAAATGATCATGTCGAAATCCTGAGTATAAAAGTCGAAAAAAATCAAATAATTCTTTGAAAACGAATCTATATCTAAGATTACCCAAAGCTTATGAACTTGCATCCCTGATGGCTCTTTTAGAGTCAAATAAGAAGATCAAGTCAATTGAATACTGACCATAAGACCACGATTACTTAAATGCAGCCCTACGAAAAATATGAAAAAGACACCAGTAAAATACTGATGTCTTTTATTTTTATATGGATAGAAAAAAGTGAATTTTACACCATTCTCCACCAAATAATAGTCCAAAACGTTGGTATATCTGAAACAGATTAACGTTTTGAGAACCGTCTATTTAAATTTAAAGAATATTTATCTCTAACAAATCCTTTTACATCAAGATTTGTTCATTTACAAATTCCAAGAAAAGGGAACGAAATCCCCTCATTTGGATAAAATTGACACCAATTAACACCATAAAATAGACTAGTCAAGTTCTGCCTTTTTAGGCAGAACTTTTTTATTTCAATGATTCATAACATAATAATATTGAATCATTTTCTTCTTAACAAACTTCTAAATGGAAGTGCACGAAATAGAAAAGTCATCAATATCCCTAATAATACACCTATACTCAGTACAATCAACCAACGCCAATCAAATTCTCGAGACATTGAAGTATTCTTTTGAGTTATATTCTCAATATTTAAAGGTTGAGCAAAAAAATTAAACAATTGACTCTTATCTGCTTTTTGATCTCGTGTATTGGCAAGAACCTTATTGAAATTAGTATTATACTCTTGATTTTGCTTAAAAGATTCTTCTCCTTTATTTAATAAATCATTTGTATTTTTTAATAGCTTTTCTGCTGAATTTTTTGTTTCTTCTGTAGTTTCTACCATTTGTTTAAATTCAGTCGCATTATCTTTAATCATTTGAGCACTTCTAGCTGTATCTTCCGCAGTTTTAGCTGTTGAAGTTGATAATTCTGAAAGAGTTTTATACAACTCCTCACTCGATTGCTTATCTTCATAAAGTGCCTTTTCATTCGAACTATACACTTGCCAAGGCTTTAAAGCTAGAGTTTGCTTATCATTCTTTTTCCATGAGTCATATTGTTGAGTAATTGAAGTTAAAGTAGATTGATACCAATTCTCTAAAGCGCTGATATTTTTATTAAAAATATCATTAGGCATATTTTTGCTCAAAATCTCTTTATCTTTAGCTAATTCATCTAAGCTAGAATTTAGACTGTTGACACTTTGAACTATTTTTTCAATGTTTTCATGACCAGATTGCCTAAATTTTTCTACATCTTCTTCGCTAAGTCGTGATTTCACTTGTTCCAAGTCCATATTGCCATAGCGATTATAAATAGATAATTTTGATAGCTTTTCAAAAATTTCTATATTAGTAGGATTTTCAGGAATTTTCTTTATCATATCATCTACTCTATAATCAGGTGCTCCATATGTCCATGCAATAAGAGTAGAAGCTGTATCTATATTATTTAAGAGTTGTGTAATTTCGCCAAAATTTTCTCCTCCTAAATATTCTGAAACTGTATCTGCTGGATATAAAGTAAAATTCGTAGAGGTTTTAACTTCACTATTATTATCTTCCCCCCATCCAAAAGAAATAGTTGCCTGTGTACTTTTACCTAGTGTTACATCATAAACTACAGTATAAATTGCCTCTTTTGTATTTTCCTCACTACTTATCGTACCATCACTATTCGTCACTTTGTGGTCTTTATTGTGTAATTCCACTATCTTGTCATTAATAATACTACTGGCTTCGTTATTCTCATCGGCTATAACTACTTTCTTACATTTAACTTGATCATTGCCATCTATCGGTCGTAGAATATAGTTTTTACCTGCAGGTACAACAATTTCTAATGTTTTTTGGAAAGTTTGATTTGTTTCACTTGGAACATCCGAAAATTTTACTTCGGCTGAATTTGCTCCTGAAACATGACCATAACGTGAAATTAAATCCAATTCATTTTTATAACGAGAAACATCAAGCCCTTTTTTCTCCATTGCATCAAAAAGTGCTTGATAATTTTCTACATTTCTCCAATCAAGTTGACTCAAAATGTTATTAATATTCTCAATATACCCTTTTGAAGAAAAATTATCTGTTGCCCCAAACGATGACGTTAATTTTTGAGCAAGAGCCTGCCGTGCATTCGTTTCAGTTTGACAATTTTCAAATTGATTGAAATTCTTTTCAGTCAATTCTAAACTGTTTTGTGCGAAAAATTGTTGGTATAAATCCTTTTCTAAAGAAAGAAGTTTTTCTCGATTTTCTGTAAGAGTGTTTATCTGTTCTTCTAAACTATCATGTACCCCTGTAATAACAACATTATAGTTTTGAACCTGATCTTTTAATTCTTTTAATACGCCAGATTCGTTATCATTTTCCTTTTTAGAAAAATTTAGTAGTTGGTTAAACGTGTTGTTATAGGCTGTATCAAACTGTTTAAAATAAACTTCTTGATCATTCTCTGCTTGGTCTTCAATTCCTTGATTGCCATTTTTCACATTGATATCTGCAATTCTTTTCTGTGTGTCAAAATATTTTTGAAGAATAGGCAATTGATTCTCAAAACTTTTGCTTGTATTATCAAGCATTGACTGCGTAGACTTTGTAAAACTATTTTGAGAATCAATCCATGCCTTATTCATAGATTGGAGACCATTAGCACTTGAAATTACTGAAGAATAACCTTGATTAGTGGATTGAAAAGGTCCATAAACATTCTTCGAGAGATTTGTTAAGACATTTTCTTGATTTTTAATAACATCATTCATGTTATTTTGAGCTTCTGAAATATTACCTGCAACAGAAGCATAATACATTTTAACAATTTTTTGATTGAAATCGTATAAAATATCTGTAATCTTATCGTTCAATAATTTTTGAGACAAAGTGGATTGATTATCTTGTAATTTATAGTTTACCTTTGCTTGCATAGGATCAATATCTTGCAAAGTCAAAATATCATGTGAAAATGATTGTGGAATGTATATAACAGCATCCACTGAACTCTCTGAATAAGATCGGTCTGCGACAGGACGAGAAACTACTTGCCAATTATATTTTGTATCTCCCGATACTAAATTAACAAAATCTCTACCAAAATTATAATCTTTCTCATTAAAACTTGAGGCTTTATCTTCATTAACAAGAGCGATTGTCGCCTTCTTTGCTTGAACTTTACCTTGAGACTTTTTTTGGTTCAACAAAAGAAGCAAACCGACCAAAAACGCTAAAATAACAATAAAAATCGAACAGATAATAAACATCCATTTTTTCTGTTTAGGTTTAAAATTGTCAGTTAATGCTTGCTTATTCCCCATGAATGATTACTCCTTTTATTTTCTAAAATCCAAACGATATTGTTTCATCAAGGGTGTTAGTTTCATCATCTAGATTCTTTTTCCATTCTTCATATACTTCTAAAAATCTTTCCTCCTCATCATCTGAATACCCTCTAAAAACTACTTTATCGATATCTTCGTGATTGAAAAATAAAGCATCTTGTGGATCAATTCCATTTGGATAAATCACACCAACATAATCACTAAATTTTCGCCCTTCCTCATCTTCAAAAGCTGCTCCTCTTCCAACAACCATAAGTTTTGCAGTTCCTTCTTTTAAATAAACAATTGTACCCAGTGGTAATAATTTTTCTGTCATTTTATTTTCCCTTTCTTTCTTGTTTTAATTTCTTTTTAGCAAGTTTTTTCGCTCTTCGTTTTCCATACCATTGCTCGTCTGTTACTTTCCATAAAACACGATACTGCTCTGCATATTTTACAAGATAAAAACTATTAACATACAATTTCAATGTTCCCGCACTAAATAACGTAAGAAGACCAAAGTAAATCGGTCCTGCAAACATACATATAAAACTCCACAAACTAAAACTTCCCCACATCCCTATTCTTAATATCAAAATATTAAGAACAACTATTGCAAGTGAAAAAAGCCATATTTTTTTTAGAAAATTCCACAACTTATCCATAATAATATTAAAAGAACTGTCAGTTAGCTCACCATACATTTCGGTCTTAATTTTCCTTATTCTTGAAACTAATGTTTTAACAAAGAATATCAAACCATAAATACAGATAATACTAAAGCCAAACCAACCTGTAGCTCCAAGCGTCATACCTAGAGACATGGGCATAATTGATAACATACACAGCAAAGTTATAAAAAAGAGATTCCCTATCTCAAATAATCGAGTAACTGAATAATTAGATTTAGGAAAAATATTTAATAATAATAATAATCCCCATAAAATAATTATCCAGAGAATTAAGCTTTTAAGAAAATTAAAATTACTAATCCCATAATAAATATCACCTAAATTAAATTTAACAGAATCACTATCAAATGCCGTTTCAGGCATTCCAACGCCTATTCCATAAGACACAACACTAAAAGCAATCCAAAGGACAATATTAAAAATTCTTGAACCTATATTCTGACTACCTTCTGCTCCTGTATCATACCATTTTTTTTCTTTAAATAAATTATATGATATTTTATTAGACTCCTCAAAAGACGCACCAAATAATTTTTTAACCATATGCATACTTACCTCCACCAAAGAAGGAGGTTACTCTATTCCATGTCCCCTGTGCAACTTTACCAATAGATTTCCCTACATCGTCTATCTTATCTACTACCCAGTCTCCCCCTTTTTCAATTGCTCCATAAACTTTGTCTTTACTTTCAGGATGGATAGCTCCCCAAACAGCATTAAAAGTTCCAAATGCAAATCCTGCTGCAGTAGTAATAGGAGCAATAGGTCCTCCAAATGCCGCACCTGCCAAAGCCCCTTCAATTGGACCAGCGCTTTTCAATTGATTCACTCCTGCATGAACTACTGATTTCCCAACTTTTTGAAATACATCCCCTTTTTCTTTTGGAATATCTGTAACTATGTCATAACCTACTCCTATAGCCATACCTGCCCAACCAGCTTTACCTGCTATTTTACCTAAAGGTTTTATATTTTTTAATGCCTTTCCTCCTATCTCTCCTATTTTTTTTGTCACCTCTTTAGCTGGATTTGAAAACCAAGGAGAATATTCAGCTAATGGTTTAGTATATTTAGATATCCCTTTAAAATCTTTTAATTTTTCTATTTTTTTCAAAAATTGATTAAAACTTCCATCCATCGAAGATAATAGTTTTTTTGCTGCTGGATTGTCCAAACTTCTTAAATATTTTTTTATAGAGCGCCAATCCTGCATTAAGTAGTTAAAAGTTTTCTCTCCATGCAACCCCTTTTTAAAAAATTCTTTTTTAGTAAGCTTGCCTGGTTTCATCAGCCCTAAAATCGCAAGAAATCTCTTACCTTCTGAAGAATTCTTTAAAGACTGATAGATAGCTATAAAATCTTCAAATGATATCCCAATACGATTTGCTATTTCTAATAACTCATCTTTACTTGGTTCTGTACTCTTAATTTCAGTAAACCAACTTCCATCTATTCCTGGAGGAAGTGTATACGTACCGTCACTATTCACTTTCGTATTGTTTAATACCAATACACTTTGCATTGCAATTTTAAAGTTATTCAAACTGTTATTAAATAACCCTTGTACTTGTGACCCAAAATTTTGAAGTAATCTCAAGTCTTTTTTTAATTTCTCAATATCTTGGTCTAAACTTTCCACATAACGATTCAATTTCCCTTGAACATCAAATAAATGATTTGCTAGAGAAACAACTGCTGTAACTGGATTCGTCATCGCTAATAAATCAAAAGCTTGATTACTCAAAGCACTTGCTGTTGCTGAAACAGTATTTCGGTACATTTCACTTTCACGAATTTTAGCTTCTAACTTCTCTTCATCTAACGTATCTTGACTAGCTTCCTGAATAGCATTATTTGCTGAAATGTACGTAGATAAGTCCGTTTCTACTTCCTGGAGAGATTGGTGACATCTTGAAACAGTAGGTATTATCAACTCGCTGAAAAGATTTTTACCTGCAGTATAGGCAGCTCCTGACAACGTCTTCCCATCAATAGATTGAATAATATTATGACTTCCAGCTGTTAAGTCAGTAGTTACTTCCAAACCACTTTTTAAGTTCTTTTGAATATCTTCAATAAACTTTTTTGATTCCGATTTAGAATAGATTATTCCCATGGTAGCTCATTCCTTTCCTTTTGTAACTGTAGGCGTGCTTCCTCTAACTCATTTATAGCTTGTGAGAATTCTCTATTCAACTCATTTGAATCATCTTCTAATAACTTCCTAATATACTGATATTTCCCATTTACTTCATCTTGTTGCCTTTGAATGCTTACATCTGAACCATCTGATTCATTTATTTCCTGCATTCTAGAAAACCACTTATAATTTTCAGTTTCTAAGCTCGCAAGTATATTTTGCATGTTATGCTTATACTTTGCTAATTCATCCATTTGACATTCTCGTTCATGAATTTGCTGATTGAAAATCGCACGTTCATCAGAATTTTTATCGTGCATATTATTTACCTCCAAACTCAAACTTTTGCTTTCTGTCTCGTTCTGCCATGACTTTTGCAAGTTCTGGAAATTTATCTGCTTGTTTTTGGACACAGGTAACTAACTGTTTCAAATCAGATAATATTTGATTTGATAGCTCTACACCTACCTTCATACTCGGGACTGTACTTTTGGAAAGACTAGTGCTCTTACCATTAGGAATAGTTACTTTTGAAATACTTGTTATTGCAGTTTGTGCTACTGCTTCACTCGAAGCAATTCGTGCTCTACTCATTTTTCCCTCTACTTTCTAAATTTATAAAATGGATCTTTTCTTAATTTTTCAATTTCCTCTTCTTGTGACTTATTTACATTTATAGGAGATGAATTAGTTTTAGAATTTGATTGTTCCAAAGTATTTGTCATCCTTTCAAACATATTTTCTACAAACTCTACATCTTTATTATTTTCATAACCTTCAAATAATACTTTTACAATTTGTGTGGCATCTATAGAAAAAACTTCTTGATTAGGAGTGTCTCCATAAGGATGTGGTGCTACTTTATATCTTGGTACAATTTCTCCAGTATTGTTTTTCGCAATTGCACGGGCAACAATAAAATAAAGTAAACTATCATCTTCTGTTTCTTTTAATTGCAACATACTTCCTAATGGTAGGAATCTTTCTTTCAACTCTAATCTCATTTTGATTCCTCCGTAGGTAAGACAATTGTTCCAAAATTTTCATCTTTCAACTGATGTAAAATATGACGAGGTGGAACAGACTTAGTTTGCTCTAATGGTAATCCTTCTACAAATCGTTGTTTCTTCAAATCTCCTCCAAACAGGAAGTAGTACAGATTTTCTTTAATTAGTTGAGTAATTCCTCCATAACTACTCCCTACTTTATCTACACTATCTAAAAAAACAAATTGAGTACATTCATTGCTTTCATTCAAGAAACGAGTAAATTCTTCTTGTTTCAATACTAGTTTTTCCTTTAATTCTGCTAAACCATTGATTACAATAATTCGAGTTTTATTTTCCTCTGAAAAAACAACTTCAAGTGATTTTTTTAAATCCATACTTTGATTAGATAATTGTTCTGGACTAATATAAATTGAAAATTTATCTTGTTGAGAAACTAGACTACCTGTTCCATCAATCAATACTGTTTCAATTTCACAATTCATAGAAGTTATTTGTGATAAAATTCTTGGCAAAATTAACTTGGTTTGTTTACTAGATTCTACAAAAATTCCAAATCCATATCCTTGGAATAGTTGAAATTCTTCAATTTGTGCAGAATCTTTATTCATACCTAAATACAATATTTTTTCTTCTTTTTGAGGAATCATCTCATTCCATTTTTCAACGGTTAAGTTTTCTGGAACCATTGGAATAGGGTTTGGTCGAATACCTTTCCAATTCTTATTGAGATTTGAAACTTCTGCTTCTAATTTTTCCAACAGATCAGAACTATTATTTGCAGTTACAGGTAAGTAAAACTGTATAGCTCGTGGTACTTCCAACATAACTTGTCCTCGCCCGACTTTTGCTTCTTGTAATACTCTATCCCGCCCCATAATCGAGATTAGTTCACTTTCCTCATTTAGATAAAGAACCATTTTGGTCGCAATCGCACTCATCATATTCATACGAATTGCACCTGTTCGTGAAGCAGTTGAAATCAAATAAATTCCTAAACTAGCCCCATCACGAAGAACTTGTAATAAAAGATTATCAATCGTATCCTTACGTTTATCATTTGGCGAAAGACCATCATAGTTGTCTAATAAATTAATAAGAATTGGCAGTTGTTGTTTAGTTTTTGCTTCATACTGTGACAAACTTGCTACGCCAACTTCTTTAAATTGTTTCTTCCGTTCCGCCAAAGTAGATGCAATGCGATTCAACATTTTTTCAAGTTTTTCTTCTTCTTCAAGAGTGACAATGTCTGCCACATGCGGAAGATCTTTAAGAGGTAATAGTCCGTTATTTCCAAAATCTAAAAGATTAAACTGTACTTGTTCTGGTGTATTCACTCTTGCCAAATTCAATACTAATGTTTGTAAAACTGTTGATTTGCCATAACCTGAACTTGCAAAAATTGTAGTATTATTTTGTTTTTCTAAATCAAAATAATATTCTTCTTGTGCCTGTTCACTCGGAATATCAAGTAATCCAAGTGGAACTTTTAGTGTTCGTACGCCAGTTTGTGTAGCCTTAGGGGTCGAAATATTTTCAGGTAAATTTGGTAACCAAGGCCTATCAGGTAATAGATAATTAGTATTTTCAAAAATTGCTTCAATTTCTGAAATAACTGCCTCAAGTTGTGTAGGAAAATCACTTGTGTCTTTTCCTTGTTTCACTTCTACCTTTGGATCATAAAGAAGTTCTTGTTGCCCTAAACTATTTATTTTGTAAAGTCTTTCATCCACAACTTCTTCACTATTCTTTTCTGGATCATATGGGACACCTGCATATCCACTTTGAAAGAGTTCATACACCTCATTCTCTCCTACTTTAAGATAACCACGACCAGGGTTTGTAATATGAGCTGCATCAGGTGTTTTTAAAAGTTCATTAGAATCTTGTACATTTGCCATCTTTAATGCAATTTTTGAAGTAGAATTTGCTTCAATCTGATCATTAACTACACCACTTGGTTTTTGAGTTGCTAAAATCAAATGAACACCTAAACTTCGCCCAATACGTGCAACGGATGTCAATTCATCTAAGAATTCAGGGACATTCGCTTTGAGTTCCGCAAACTCATCACTAACTAAAATCAGATGTGGGAGTGGCGTGGTTGGATAATTGATTTCTGGTTTTGGTGTAAGTCGTTCTTTATATAAAGCCATGTAGCCATTTATATTATTCACACCATATTTTGCAAATTCACGCTGACGTTTATCTAGTTCTGCCTTGATACTTGCTAAAGCTCTTGCTGTTCCTGCACCATCTAAATTAGTAATTGCACCCATGAAATGTGGAAGTTTCTCCAACGTATTCGCAATTCCTCCACCTTTCCAGTCAATAATAAGCATTCCTATATCTTCTGGAGAAAAGTTAATCGCAAGCCCAATTAAATAAGTTGTCAAAAATTCAGACTTACCCGAACCTGTCGTTCCTCCTACCAAAGCATGTGGTCCATGCGCTCTTTCATGTAAATCCCAATACGCATAATCTGATTTTCCCCGCCAACCGATAAGAGCCCGAATGGACTTATTCGGTTGTGCTTCTTTCCAACGTTCTGTGATATTCAAATCTTCAACTTTTTCAACTTCATATTGTTCAAGGAGACTTAGACTTTCCGGAACTGAATTTTTCTCTACTTCTAAATGGTTTAAATTCCCTAACTTACGCAAACTAACTTCTAAATTTGTTGGCAACTCATAAGGTTGAAATGGCTTATCTATATACGTACCATGATCCGTTACGAAACGGCCACTCGTCGAATTACGTACTTCTATCAGAGCAGTTATTGTCTCAGGTAAAAGTTTTTCATTTTCTTTACACCAAATTACTGTAACACCTAAATTGCTCATGTCCTCTGCAAGAAGTTCATTGATTCCATGCCCCGCCAAATAACTATCATCTGAAATAGAAAAGATATAATGAGGAGTAAATCGTGGGGCTTCTTTCCCTGATTCCTTTAAAACTTGTTTCCTTTTATTAAGCAACTGATAAAAACTATTTAACACAATATCTCTTAACTTATTGCTATAGATAATTCCACGCATATTGAACTCATTTGAATGAAAATGAGGTAAAAAACGCATAGATCTCCATGTCTTCTCATATTCTTTTTCCGATACCAAACTAATAAAATTTACATCTTGATAGGAATGAAAAAAGGCAATTTGAAAGAGTATTGACTCAAGTACCGTAGATACCTCTTCTTCTGTTCCTACAAATCCTACTGTTTGCTCTTTGAGTTCTAGTATTGTAGGGACATTACGTTGTGTTTGATAGTAATCTTGAATACCTCGAAGATGATTCGCCTCTTCACTTAAATCTTTGGCATCCACATTAGTTTCGATTTTTAAATGAGTCGGTTCATCTGACAAACCTAATGATACATTCAAAAAATCTTTATTTTGACAAGTACGCTCATAAATCCGTGCATCATATTTTTTTATTTTGTTTGCCAATTCTATCGGGCTGGGTTGTTGAAATTCTAAAACAGCCTTTTCTTTTTGATAAGCGACATCAATCTCTCCAACTGTTTTAACCAAATATTTTGCATAAGTTTCCGCAGAAGTTTTCGCTACTTTGACACGATCGTTCTTTTCTGTAAAATATTGAGAAACAGTGAAGCCTGCTGTCATTAAACTCATTCCCCCCATGCCTAACATCATGATAGGATTACGTCCACTAATTACCGTAGTAAAAGCAGTCATTGCAAACATACCTAGAGGTGGCAGAATCATTTTCATTAGACTCTCTTTTTTGCTACTTTGAGATTTTTCTTGTACATCTATCCGAAACTTATCTGTTGGAACTTCCAAGTTTAAACGTGGACTTCTTCGATAATCAGGAAAGTTAATAGGATACAGTCTCTTTTGCTTTTGAACTAAAACTTGATTATAGTCAAATACAAAATCAGTGGTAAAACTAGAAATTCCCCATTGACCATTCAATTGTTCTATCTGAAAATCATCTGTCACAATCTTAATTCCATCATGAATAGGAATTGCACAGTTCTTTGTAATTCTCTCCTTATCACAATAAATGAGCGCTCCATTCGGAATAATAATAAGGTGTTTCTCATGCAAAACAAGTTTAACTTTACTATTTGTCTGAATTGCACAATGTGCTTGATTTCCAATCGTTAAATCTTCACTTTTATTATGCGTAAAAAAAGTTGTCTTCACATTATATTTAGAGAGTACCAAAAATTGATGTCCATCTTTCTCTACATTTCCTAAAGGAACACTTTCTCCGTTGATAAATAATTCATCGTCAATGATACCAAAATTAAACTTTTGAAAATTTATAAACGGAGTAGTTTTTGTCAATACAACTTTTTTTAACTGTTCATCTAAAAGGTAGATGACAAATAAAATATTATAGGAATCTTTTCTGTTATCCAATACAATTTGATTTTCTTTTTTTATTTCATTTTTTTCAAATATCTCCATATGCTTATTTTCCTAACTTTTTAGTCAATTCCTCAATTTGTTTAGTATATTCTTCCAACAATTCCTGTTTCTTTGCTCCAGCCATCTTAGTATTAAGTTTTGTTGCTTGATACAAATCTGTATAAGCTAAAAGAGTCAATTGATCATCTCCTAAATTCTGTGCTAAGTCTAAAGCCTTGTCAAAGTTTCCTCGACCAATATTTCCCCAATAATTCAAAGTATTATCATCAGATTTAATTGAAAGAGTATTTAAAATGGCTTGTTTTTGATTTCCTGTTAAGTCACTTAAATTCACACTCGAAACAGCCAAGATGTATTTTGCAGATTGAGGCAAACTGCTTAGATCATATTTTTCTAAATCTTTTTGCGTTTTCGCATAATTGTTGGTCAAAAAACTTGTTTGTGCTGTAATAATTGCATTTTGTTTTTCATTTTCACTTTTGTATTGATAAAAGAAAAATCCCATGACAAGCGCTAGAATAAGGGATATAACTCCGATAAAACGATAAAATGCATATTGATTTCTTCCAACTACTCGTTTAGTTTCTTGTATTTTTACTTTTTCTTTTACAATTCTTTCTTCAAGGAATATAAAAATTTCCTCCGCTGTTTTAGCTTGAAGTACTACTTGCGAAAACTTATCTTTTAAACTAAGTGAACCATTGAGCAATTTCTCATAGCTCAATTTAGGATGAAAAATAGAAAGTACTAATGCTTTTAAATTACTTAAAAACAATGCTTCATCATATTTTTTAGGTACAACCATTTCTTCTAAGCCAAAATGTACTACAAATAACTCTTCTCCTACAAGATAAAGATTATCAGGATGTAAAAATGGTACTTTAAATTTATTTCTTAAAGGAAGCAATTGTCTTAATTTTTCAGCTAATTGTAGTTTCTCAAGATTTGTACTTGACGATTGTATCGCTTCATTAAAAAAAATAGCATCTTTTGGAATAGTATAACGAATAATTGCTCCATCTTCTGTCTCTTCCAAAGGAAAAATATTTTGAGCAATTGCAATACTGTCTTTGTTCATTTGTGTTTTCAGTAAAGAAACTTCAAAAGTTTCTGAATTTTTCTTTGCTATGATGTTTTCTTGTCCATTAAACATATATTCAGTTTTCTCCTGTCACAATTTTTAATCTATCTCCATTTGCAACTCCAAAATCCGAAAGAAGATCACTTTCTTCCATATCAAGTGCCTTATCTATGAACACAAGATCAAATTTATCCAAAAAAATTCCATTTTCTTCAAATAATTCTTTAATTAATACTTTCAATCGTCCAAAAGTAACTTGTATCGGAATACTCATATCTATTTCTTTTAAATCTTTAATCAAAGTAATATTAATCATTTTTATCTCCTTGCCCAATGTCGTCCTACAAAACTGCCCATGATAAGTAAAATAACACCAACAAAAATATAAAATAAAATTATAGGTTGATTATTACTAGATGTACTATCTTCCTTTGAAGGAATCACTTGAGGTTGATAATTTTGAAATAAGTTTTTAGGAACAACAATCTTTTCTTGATAGTTAATATTTCTATTTTCAAAATCAATCTTTTCCACTTGCTTTATCAAATTTTCTTGTATTTTCTTATTATTTTTCAAGGTTTGATTCAACTCATCAGAGAAAAGTTGCCCACGAATCAGAAAATCACCACTACTTCCCACCTTTGCATCTTCATTCATAATAACATTAGGGTTTAAAGTTAGACTTCCGTTACCATCTGCATACACATTGTTGGTAATGACAAAACAAAAAAATAAACTTAGTAAAAAACAAGCCAATTTTTTTTCGTAAAAAAAGCGCCTACATAATAGGCGCTCACACTTAGAATCCAAAACTTTGCGCATCTTGTGCATCACGCTCAGCAACAGTATCTGCGTATTTATTCAATTGTTGATTAATACTTTCAAGTAACTCTTCAAACTTTTGAACATTTTGATAAAGTTGATTGTATTGTTCCAAATAAGCTTGAAAGGCTTGTCCTTTCCATTCTTCCGCAATTGTAGAATTCATTGAATTCACACGTTGAATCGCTTGTTCAATTTGTTCCTTTGATTGAATATAAACTTGTGCTTGTTGCTTAAGTTCTTCAGGGGTTACACTAATTACGCCCATGATATCCTCTCCTTTTTTTAGAATAATTACAAATAAATTTTATAATACGATGTTTTATTTTTCAAGTAGATACTGTTTTTTTTTAATAACTAAAGATGGATAATCTGTTAGATATTTTCCATAAATATAAATTAAGATATAAAGTTTTAGTTTTCATGCTTTTTTTTAATTATTTCTAGATAAAAAAATAATACTAATTTATTTTTTTCTGATATAATAATGTTAGTTTATAAACTAACATTATTTTGAATTAGAGATAGGGGGGACGTATATATGTTTTCAGGAAAAAAATTAAAAAAAAGACGAAAAGAATTAGGGTACTCTCAAACACAAATTGCTAATGCTTTAAATATTAATCGTACTTCTTACCATCAATGGGAAGCTGAAAAAACAAAACCTAATCAAAAAAATCTTGAATACTTAGCTCGCTATTTACAGGTAGGCAGCGAATATTTTGAATCAGAATATACAATTGTCTCCTCTTATCTACAGTTGAATTCAACCAACCAAAAAAAATTAGAAGACTATGCGGATACCCTGCTAGATTCTCAAAATAATACTATACAACTTTTCCCAATACAAGTTCTTGATGATATTAGATTATCCGCTGGTTCTGGAGAGATGATTGGAGATGAGTATACAACTTCTGAAGTTTTAGCTGATCAAGATTACTCTTATGATATTGCGACATGGATAAAGGGAAATTCCATGGAGCCAACTTATCTGGATGGTGAAGTAGCTCTCATTCGTGAAACAGGTTTTGACTATGATGGCGCTGTTTATGCTTTAAGTTACAATGGAGAAAGTTTTATCAAAAAAGTATATCGTGAAGCAACAGGTATACGCCTTGTCTCTATTAATCCTAATATCCCAGATCGCTTCATTTCTTATGAAGAAGAACCTAGGATTGTTGGCAAAGTGATTGGACATTTTATGCCATTAGGATAGGTTATTCATTATCTTAGAGTTACATTCATTGATTCAGGTATTACTCAGAACACAAAGAGTAAACACTTATAAAAATTGTGAATTGACACCTTTAATGCAAAATGAAACTAAAAATAATTTAGCCAACTAACTATCAAGTATGGTCAACATGCCATACGCTCCCATTAATAAATGCATCAGTTTACAATATTTTAATTGGAGGAAAATAAATGCTTGATTTAGAAAAAATATTACGAGAAATGATTTCTGCACGTTTTAAAGATTTACGTAAAAATACGCCATCTGAACTGATTTCAAATGGACAAAAGACAGCAATAAATCGGATTGAAAATGGCGTTAACCCTAAAAGCGGAAATTTTGTTAGTGAAACTTTATTGGAAGACTACTCTGAATATTTTGGTATAGAAAAATCAGAGTTAATTTTTGGCGATAAAATGCTATTAGAACTTACGCTTTATCACATGTTTGCACAAATCTTCTATTCTATCGTTCCCGATGACAACGAAATTGGAATAGGTATCGATAGAACAAAAGTTCAAAATGATATTGACCCTGAGATTATCGAAGCTTTCTTAGAATTATTTTATATTTTTGGAGATTTCGGTAGATGGTATAAAATAAGGAGATTTCAAGAAGATAAAACAAATACAGATATTGACTACATGGGAATGTTTGAACTCATTTGGAGATTAATAAAAAATAAAGTTATTCTCTCATTTCAAGAACATGTGATACCTTCACTTTTTGATAATCGGCTTCAACCTTTTCGTTTCAATCTTATAAATGAAACATTTAATACATGGTATCAGAAACAATTTGTAAAAATTATCGTCCCCGAATCATTAAAAAAACTAGAAGCTGACAGTATATTCAAAATGGGGTTTATGGTAAAAAATCTAATTAATCATTTTATTGACTCAGATACAATTACCTCTTACTTAGAAGATGTTCCTCTTGAAAAATATTATCTTCCATTTACAAAATATAAAATAGATTTTTCAAAAATACAAACGGAAGAGGAAGACCTCAAAGTAGCCCTAGAGTGTCTAAGATGGATAAACCGATATAATAGTTTAGAAACACCCGAAGATGCAATAAAATTCGCTGAGGAAAAATTCTTTGAAGAATTTGATTTTGTAATAGAAGATAAAGAACCCCTAATTCATCAAACGGATAAAACAAGTATTAAAGAATTACTTGATGCCATTATTCAAAATCCAGAAAACTATGATAAAGGCTATATTATACATAGCAGCAACGAAGAAATTCCAGGACTACTCACCATAAATAGTCAAATTTCAAAATTATTTCACGCTAAAATAACCGAGGTGTACTTGACCCATATTGATAAATTAGTGCAATACCAAAATATTTTTATTAATTTTATCAATTGGGAGGAATTGGACACTTTTCTTTAATTAAATCTATTTAACAAAACAGCTAGATACTAGCTGTTTTATTTTTATTCTCAAATTTATCCTCAAATTTGTTCTCAAAAACCAAAAAAATTAAGTACGAAACGAGGAACTCACAAAAAAATATTTTAGATATACTAGAATCATCAAAGTTACAGCAAGACTTTGACATTCATCAGTTAGCTATTTGCGCAGATAGACTAACTTCATTCATTGGGAAGTTGCTGATTCCTGATGAACCAAAATATTCTATATATTATGAAAGATGAAAGGAGTTTTCCTATGAAAACAAATAATCGTAAAGGCGGCTACTCAGCCAATACTGCTAATAACTATATTGATCACAAACAAGCAATTTATTGCTTAAGTACTGAACTCGAGGCACAAACTCGATTTGTAGACGGACAACCGACAGATGAAATTATTGCTCATAAAGCTTGGTTTTCACAAAAAGGTCTTCCTCCATTTCAAGTAAAGTTTGAATCAGAAGTATCTCTTCCGGATTACATGTCTGTAATTACCTTTGATAACCTTGAAGCTTGTGAAGTCGGTTATCATGTTTACTTCCGTGCTCAAAATATTAAGGAGGTTAAATAGATGCCCGACTTCTCTCAAAAAGAATTAGGTCAATATCTCCTGCAGAGCCTAAACATGGCGTTAGGCTCTCTTATACAAGGGGAAACGTCATATACAAATTCCTTCACAATTAAAATTTTAGAACATGGATTTGTTTTTATCCCACGTTTACCTGCAGGTTATCTTATTGATGATGACCTCTATCAAAAAATTTTCTTAATTGCAAATGCAGCACTTTATCCTAGATATACGTTACTCAAACAAAATGCAACCTTTTTTATGGCACTTGATACTGAAGATATTCATATTCAACGTGGACTATTCTTTCCATGGAAAAAAGGTATTTCGGAACGTTTAGTTATTCCCGACTTAGAAGCATTTTCTAGTAATCAGCCCGAACATACTCTTCCAATTATGAAAAGTTTAACGATTGATTATAACAAGGTCACTCATATGGCTATTGCTGGAAATTCAGGTTCTGGGAAATCATACACTCTCACATACTTTCTCAGTTTACTCAAAAATATGTCCAAACTAATTATTGTTGATCCTAAGTTTGATACGCCTAGTCGATGGGCTCGCAAAAATAAAGTAGCCGTAATTCATCCCCAACAAAATCGTTCAAAATCTGATTTTGTTTCAGAAATCAACGAAACATTAAGCGATTCTCTCAATGTCATTCAAAAACGGCAAGAAATTCTTTATGATAATCCCGAACATACTTTTGAACATCTTACCATCGTTATTGATGAAGTTCTTGCTTTGTCCGAGGGTGTAAACAAAACCATTAAAGACTCCTTCTTTTCCTTACTTTCTCAAATCGCTCTTCTTGGACGAGCAACAAAAGTTCATTTATTACTCGTGAGTCAACGTTTTGATCATACTTCCATTCCAATTTCTGTTAGAGAGCAACTCAATGTTTTAATTCAAATAGGGAATGTTTCTAAAAAAACTGTACAATTTCTCTTTCCTGACCTTGATCCAGAAGGAATTGTTATCCCTATTGGTAAAGGAACAGGGCTTATCCAAATTATTGATAATGAGCATCCTTATCAAGTACTCCCGCTCCTTTGCCCTACCTACTATACAAAAGAAGGGATTCTATAATGAAACGTAATTTCTTTCAATTTACTTTTAATATCAGTTTTCTACTCCTCTTTGTCAGTATTTTGTGTTTCTCACTAAACGTTGTCTTCAACTTGACTAATCCTTCTAAAGAAATAGCCGACGTTAGCCTTGTACTGTTTAACAAGAACTTTAGCACTACTGTTATAACCTATATCCATAGAATAGCGATATTAACCAGTAGCACTGCTCTGAGTCTTATTGCCGTTGAAGTCATTAGTAGAATACAGAAAGATTCGTTACTCAATTATGCAAAATCTATTTATCAAACCTTTAGAATGCGTTATTTTCTAAGACAATATCATTCTACGCCTACTGAAACAACAGGTAGTCCAAAAGGAAACCACTATAATCCTATTTTAAAATCGTTCAATCACGCCGTCTCAAAATGTATCGTGGATATTCGCAAAGAGAAAACAATCGTTTTACTAAACGTTCCAAATACTCAACAAGCCCAAAAACTACTGGAAGAGAGAATGGAATCCATTCAAAAAGAAATTACAAGTCGTCATCCTCATTACTATTTTTCTGCCCCAAATAGAATTGGGAATAAACTCTGGTTTATAGGAACACGACGTTAAGGAAAAGGTAGTGCTTGACTCACAAAGTGAGTGTCAAAAGCACTACCTTTTCAAATAATTGTGTAATGGGGCTACTACGACCCCCATTACACCAATAATCAATAATCACGAAAGGAGCGTTACTGTGAAAGATAAACGGTCAAATAAATGGGCATTTCTCCTATATCAAGAAAGTGCTCCAGAGAATTACTTAGAAATTCTTGAGAAAATGCATGTTCCATTTGTACTTAGTCCTTGGCATGACAAAGATATTAATAAAAAGACGGGAGAATTCAAAAAAGCGCATAAACACGGAGCATTATATTTTGATTCACTTAAAAGCTATTCTCAGGTTTCTGAATTATTGAGTAGTAATTTACACACTCCTTCTCATGTAGAAATTATTATGTCTCCCAAAGGTATGTATGACTATTTCACACATGCAGAAAATCCTGAAAAAACTTTATACAATATTGATGACATTGAATCTGGTTGCGGATTTGAATTAGAGAAGTTCATCATTGACCATAATTATGATGAATACTTATCTCTTGTTATTGATATTATCGAAAAATATAATTTCCTAGAATTCAATAATCTCGTCCTCTATGCACGAGCTGAAAACCCTAAACTACTTCATTTGATTATGGATAAAACATATTTCTTCGCTAAATACTTGGACTCAAGAAGATATGATAAAAATGAAAGGAAGAATAACAATGCTCTCTAAATATCCTTTATTATTAAATAGGCAACAAGCCTCAGAATTACTTGGTATCGATCCTAAATCATTCGATAAATATATTCGTAGCCATCCTGATTTTCATTGCTTTATGGTAGGCAAACAAGAACGCTACCTAAGGTCTAAACTTCTCAAATTTATTGAAACACATTGTGAATAGATATCAATGATTGATAAAACTAGATTTTTCATTTATTCTATATATGACTAGTCTATTTTATCAATCATTTTTTAAGAAAGGCTGATAAAATGGCAACTATTATTAAACGTGGAAATTCTTTCCGTGCAACTGTATCACTTTATAGAAAAGGAGAATATAAACGAGAAACAAAAACATTTAGTAATAAAAAAGATGCAGAACTTTGGACATTAGAAATGGAGCTTGAAAAAGGTCGTGGAAAGAATATAGCAGAACGCTCGACCCTTTTTACAGATTTTTATCGAAACTGGGTAAATACTGTAAAGAAAAATGATGTTCGTGAAGCAACATTCATCAACTATAAACGAACTCTAGTAATTGTTGATAATCTTTTTGAAGGTATTCAATTAAAGCATCTTGATGATTTAATCATGCAAAAGAAAATTAATCACTACGCCGAAACTCATTCAAAGAAAACTGTTAAAGAGCTTGTTCTAAAAATAAGAGGTTCACTAAAATATGCCTATGCTCGCGGACTTATTGCCAACGATTTTGGAGCACTTCTCAAAGCAAAAGGACAAGAGCCACCAAAACGCAATGTTCCTCTTTCTATTACAGAATTTAAAACACTTAGACAATACTGTCTCAATCATACAGAGGATGAATTTAATGTTCTTGTCGCTTTAGCACTCGAAACAGGTGCACGACGTGGCGAACTTCTCGGTATCAAGAAAGAAGACATTTTTGAATATGGTATTAAAATTCGACGTTCAATCAGTCCAACAAATGATGACACACAGCTTAAAACAAAATATTCAAAACGTGATATTTCTATTAATAAAGATATTTACCAAGCTATAGTCACTCTTGCAACTACAAAAGAAGATTATATTTTCGATTGGAATGGTTTTCGACAAGCAGGACAATTACAAAGATTGTTGAAAAAACTTGGACTAACCAAAACCACCTTTCATGGGCTACGTGATACACATGCCTCATTTCTCTTTTCCAAAGATATTAGTTTAGACTATATTTCTCGCCGTCTCGGTCACAATTCTATTCTAACTACCCAACAGTATTACCTTGAATTGATGCCAGAAAAAAAGCACCAGCAAGATGCGGATGCTTTGAATCTTTTAAACGATTTATCGCTATAATTAACACCAACTGACACCAAAAAGTGCTTGTAAACGTTGATATAGAGCGATTTTGATTAACGTTTTGAGAATTGTGAAGCTTTACGGGCTTTCTTAAGACCAGCTTTTTTACGTTCAACCATACGAGCATCACGTGTAAGCAAGCCAGCGCGTTTCAAAGCACCACGGAAGTCTGGATCCACTTCAAGCAATGCACGAGCGATACCGTGACGGATAGCTCCTGATTGACCTGATACACCACCACCGTTTACGTTTACGAGTGTGTCGTAGCTACCTTCAGTTTGTGTAGCTGCAAATGGTTGGTTGATAACAAGGCGAAGTGCTGCTTGTGGGATGTAGTCTTCTACATCACGTTTGTTAATTACGATTTTACCTGTGCCGGGTACGAGACGTACACGAGCAACTGAATTTTTACGGCGTCCTGTGCCAGCATATTGTACTTGTGCCATTTAGTGCGTTCCCTCCTTAGATAAGACCTGAAATATCAAGAACTTCAGGTTTTTGTGCTGCGTGTGTGTGTTCACCACCAACAAACACTTTAAGTTTCATGCCTTGAGCACGACCAAGAGTGTTGTGTGGAAGCATACCTTTAACTGATTTTTCAATCAAACGTACAGCGTTTTTCTCACGGAGTTCACCAGCAGTGATTGATTTCAATCCACCTGGGTGAAGGCTGTGACGGTAGTAAACTTTATCAGTTGCTTTTTTACCAGTAAGTTTTACTTTATCAGCATTGATAACGATAACGAAATCACCTGTATCTGTGTGAGGAGTGAAAGTTGGTTTGTTTTTACCGCGAAGTACGCTAGCAACTACAGCTGACAAACGACCAAGAGGTACATCAGTTGCGTCAACCACGTACCATTTACGGTCAACGTTTGAAGCGTTAGCCATGAATGTTGTTTTCATCATTTGGGTTAAGTTTCCTTTACTTAGAATTTGTTTACGGCAGGTGTAAGAGTCCTGCAAATATTTTTGGGTTTCCGGGGCCACAAAAATGGGGTAAACAATACCGTTTATCATAATACCACATATGTCAAGTCTTGTCAAGATTCATTTTTAATTTTTTTGCTTTTATGTTAAACTATTACCATGAATGTAGTTCTTACTTTAGACTCCAAAATGTTAGATAAACTTTTTCTTAAGTTCGACAAATATAAGAAAGCATCCAAGAACCAATATATTGTTTTTTATGCAAAGCTACCCAAAGCTACTATTTCTGTCTATACATCAGGAAAAGTTGTCTTTCAAGGGGAGGATGCTGAACGTATCGCTCAACAATTTGGGCATGCTGCTTCATCACGTCCACAGCAACAAGAGAACATCATCGGTACCGATGAAGTCGGCAATGGTTCTTATTTTGGTCCCTTAGTCGTTGTGGCAAGTTTTGTCAATGCTGAAGATGTTCTTTTATTAAAGAAGCTCGGTGTCGCCGATTCTAAAAAAGTCACCGATGAAAAAATCTATCAAATCGCGCCTCAATTAATAGAGAATATCACACATGTGCCTTTGATTGTTGAGCCCACAAAATATAACCAAGTCATTGATTCAGGTTATAATGCTGTAAGTATCAAAGTAGCCTTACATAACCAAGCTATTTATCTCCTCGAAAAACGGGTTTCGGAAAGTATTGAATATATCATTGTTGATGCCTTTACGACTGAAAAAAATTATCAAAAATATTTATTCGCCGAACAAAATAGAGTGAACGGTAAAGTTACACTTTTACCTAAAGCTGAAGACCAGTTCTTAGCCGTTGCCTGTAGCTCTATTATCGCCCGCTACCTCTTTCTAGAAAGTCTCAAAGCACTTTCTCTAGAAGCAGGTTATACGTTACCAAGTGGCGCCGGAGCAGCTTCTGACCAAGTAGCTGCAAAACTCATCCGTCAAAACGGTCGTGAGTCCTTGAAAAGATATGCAAAATTACATTTTGCTAACACTAAGAAAGCAATACACATAGCTCAAATATAGAAAGTTAAATATGGAAAATACCACACAAACTAAACAAACGAACGCCTTCACACGTTTCATCAAAGAATGGGGCATCTTTCTCGCAATTATCACCATCGCAATCCTCTCACGTATCTTTATCTGGTCACTTGTAGTTGTTGATGGTCATTCAATGGATCCAAACTTAGCTGATAAACAACGTCTTGTTCTTATCAAAACTGCAAGTATTAACCGCTTTGATATCGTAGTTGCTAAAGAAACAGAAACAGTAAATGGGCAAACCGAAACAAAAGACGTTGTAAAACGTGTCGTTGGTATGCCTGGTGATGAAATTAAATTTGATAAAGATCAACTTTATATTAATGGGAAGAAAACTGATGAGCCTTATTTGGCAGACTTTAAAAAACAGCTTTCTAATAATGAACTCGAAAAGACTTATCAAAATTACGCTTTAACTTCCGAACTCTCTGAAGCCAACCGTGCCTTCTTTGTTCAACTGGCGCAACAAGCTCAAGCCTTTACAACGGATGCAACAGGCAATCCAACCTTTACGATTAAAGTACCTGAGGGAGAATACCTTCTCTTAGGGGACAACCGTATCGTGTCGAGAGACAGTCGAGCAGTCGGAACCTTTAAGCGTTCTGATATTGTTGGACGGACCATGTTCCGTGTGTGGCCAATTAATAAAATTTCTACCCTTAACTAATAAAAAAAGCTTTGTCTATCTAGACAAAGCTTTTTTCATATTTTTATATTCTAAGGAGGTAAGGACAATCAGCAAAACATCAAAAACCGATACAAAGAGCATAAAATTAGAATGATGCTGCGAATACTCTATCATTTGGTAAATAATAAAGCCTAAAAAAACCAAAATCGATAAGGGATACGCCCAGAGAATCTTTTTCCATAAAAGTAACAGCGTTACAAGCTTGATTAAACCATGTACTAGAAGATAAATAGCGGCGAGATATTGTGTACTCACAGTAAAATGATGCCCCAAGTTTAATAAAAGGTGAGCTATAAAGTCACTCGGGTCTTCTTTTAATTCTCCTCGAGTAAACCAGCCCACAATACCAGACATGCGCTCAGGTGTAATAAAGAAAAGAAAAATACCACCAAGAACTTCACCCAAGGCAAAGAGCGACTTTAGCAACAATACAATATCAAAACTTAGATCTACAACACTCTGGTTGTTTGCTTTATTTCTCTTCAAATATATTACCTAGCTCTACTTCAATCGTCCGCTGGGCAACATCTATCTGATCCACCTTGAGGATTGATTTATAATCATCGACCAAACGCTCTCCCTTGAAAGGCCCTTCCAGAAAGACGGCAACACCAGACAAGAAGCAATCAAATTCGTGAACAAGACTCTTCATGCCATTAATCGTTCCTGCACCCTTCATAAAATCGTCTACAATCAATACACTTTGACCAATCGATAAACTCCGCTTAGAAAGTGTCATATTTTCAACACGGCTGCTTGAACCTGACATATAATTCACGTTCAAAGTTGCCCCTTCTGTAACTTTGGGGTCACGTCGGACAATAACAAAAGGAACATCTAAAATTTCCGCTACAGACTGTGCAATCGGAATTCCCTTTGTCGCAATCGTCATCACAACATCAATTTGTTTATCACAATACTCATGCGCAATAATTTGGCCAATTTTTTTTAGATTAGCAGGGTGACCTAGAATGTCAGAAAGATATATATAACCTCCAGGTAAAATACGATTTTCTTCACGCAAAAGCTCGGCAAGCTCCAAGGCACGGTCCCGAGAAACTTCATCAGATATATAGGGTGTAAAACGTACGCCTCCTAAACTTCCAGGAAAAGTTTCGACAATTCCAATGTTTTGATCTTCAAAGACCCGTTTAATAAAAACAAGGTCTTCAGAAATAGAGGATTTGGCTACTTCATAACGTTTACTAATTTCGTTCAGGTTCAACATTCTATTGGGTCTGTTTAATAAAAAATTAGTAAAGTCCACTAAACGTTCGTTTCTTTTCATATTTATCACCCTTTTCTTTTTATTGGTTTAATTATAACGCAGAAAAACCGAACAATCAAGCAAAGGAGTCAAATTCAAACATAAAAATTACAGCGTCTAGAAGATATGCTTGAATAATTTAAAAATAAAAAAAGCAATATCTTTAAGATATTGCTTTTTATTCGTTGAAATAATCAAAGATTATTCAGAATCGCCACTGCGACCGTTTTTCTTGATGATTTCTTCTTGTACTGATTTAGGTACATCTTCGTAGTGGTCAAATGTCATCATGAATGTACCACGACCTTGTGAAGATGAACGAAGAGTAGTTGCATAACCAAACATTTCAGCAAGTGGTACAAATGCGTTAACGATTTGTGATTTACCATGTGCTTCCATGCTGTTTACACGTCCACGACGAGCTGTTACGTGACCCATAACATCTCCGAGGTTTTCTTCAGGAACTGTGATGACAACTTTCATCATTGGTTCAAGGATTGCAGGTTGTGCAGTCTTAGCAGCTTCTTTCATAGCGAGTGAAGCCGCAACCTTGAAGGCAGTTTCTGATGAATCGACATCGTGATATGAACCATCGTAAAGTTTAGCTTTAATATCAACCATTGGGTAACCAGCAAGGACACCGTTAGCCATAGTTTCTACCAAACCTTTTTCAACGGCTGGTACGAATTCACGTGGAACCACACCACCGACGATAGCATTTTCAAATTCGAAACCAGCACCTTCTTCGTTTGGTGTGAATTCGATCCATACGTCACCGTATTGACCTTTACCACCTGATTGACGTTTGAAGAATCCACGTGCTGAAGTTCCAGCGCGGAATGTTTCACGGTAAGCAACTTGAGGCGCACCAACGTTTGCTTCAACTTTGAATTCACGTTTCATACGGTCAACAAGAACGTCCAAGTGAAGTTCACCCATACCAGAGATAACTGTTTCACCAGTTTCTGGGTTTGTTTCAACACGGAAAGTTGGATCTTCTTCAGCCAATTTTTGAAGGGCAACACCCATCTTATCTTGGTCAGCTTTAGTTTTAGGTTCAACCATCAATTGGATAACTGGTTCTGGAACTTCAATTGATTCAAGGATGATTTTAGCTTTTTCATCTGTCAATGAGTCACCAGTTGTAGTGTTTTTCAAACCAACAGCAGCGGCGATATCACCAGCATAAACTGTTTGGATTTCTTGACGCGTATTGGCATGCATTTGGAGGATACGTCCGATACGTTCGCGTTTACCTTTAGAAGTATTCAAAACGTATGAACCAGCATCCAATGTACCTGAGTAAACACGGAAGAATGAAAGACGTCCAACGAATGGGTCAGTCATGATCTTGAAGGCAAGAGCCGCAAATGGAGCATCGTCAGATGCTGGGCGTTCGTCTTCTTCGTCTGTATCTGGGTTAACACCCTTGATTGCAGGGATATCCAATGGACTTGGGAGGTAATCAATAACTGCATCAAGCATCATTTGAACACCTTTGTTCTTGAAGGCAGAACCTGCAAGCATTGGGTAGAATTCAACGTTGATTGTTGCTTTACGAATAGCAGCTTTCAACTCTGCTTCAGTGATTTCTTCACCTGCAAAGTATTTTTCCATCAAGTCTTCGTCTGTTTCAGCGATAGCTTCGATGAGTTTTGTACGCCATTCTTCAGCTTGTTCCATGTATTCTGCTGGGATTTCTTCGTCACGGATATCTGTACCAAGGTCGTTAGTATAGATTTCTGCACGCATAGTTACCAAGTCAATGATACCAACGAAGTCTTCTTCAGCTCCGATTGGGATTTGAATTGGATGAGCGTTAGCGCCCAAACGATCATGCAATGTAGAAAGTGAGTAGAAGAAATCAGCACCGATTTTATCCATTTTATTAGCAAAAACGATACGTGGAACTCCATAGTCAGTTGCTTGACGCCAAACTGTTTCAGTTTGAGGTTCAACACCTGATTGAGCATCAAGTACAGTTACTGCACCGTCAAGAACACGGAGTGAACGTTGTACTTCGATTGTGAAGTCCACGTGACCTGGTGTATCAATAATGTTTACACGGTTGCCTTTCCATTGGGCAGTTGTCGCAGCAGAAGTGATAGTGATACCACGTTCTTGTTCTTGCTCCATCCAGTCCATTTGTGATGCACCTTCGTGAGTTTCACCGATTTTGTGAATTTTACCAGTATAGTAAAGGACACGTTCAGTGGTAGTTGTTTTACCGGCATCGACGTGAGCCATGATACCGATATTACGAGTATTTTCAAGTGAAAATTCGCGAGCCATAGTTTTCTCCTAATTAATTTTTAGTTTTACACCCCATTATATCATAATAATCAAGGTTTTTATAGTTCTATTTTTATCTTTCAACTATTTTTAAATAAAATTTAAGCTTTTTTCAAATTGACTTGCTTTATCTTTAAAAGAGTTGTCAAAAAAGAAAAAGGAGACTATTCTCCTTTTTCAACAATCTCAATCCATCTTTCGACAGATTCTAAATGATTAAGGTACAGGAAAAGACGCTCATAGAGTTGTTGAGAGGCCTCCTCGTGCTGCGCACTCAGTGCTTCTCCTATTTCTTTTACAGTTGTTTTACCATCGATCATGCTAAAAACAAGTGTACCATATTCATCCAAAGACATGTACGTACGTTGAGGTATTTTCGCCCCCATTTTACGCATAAGATTTTGTGTCCAATGCTTTTGATCTTTATAAATCCGAATTCGACCCTCATGCCATTCAAATAGCACTTTATCTTTTTTTCGGAAAACCATATTCAGATTTTCATCTGAAATATCATCTTTTTTCTTTTTATTACTCATCTGACTTCTCAGCAGCCGGAGCTTTCTTGATTGACATTAATGGTGCTACGATCGCAATGATTAAGATGACCATAAGCACCCAAGCCATGGCATTAGAACCTACAAATCCCGTAGGTGTTCCAGGAGTTACGACTCCTGAAACTTGAAGGATAATACCCAACAGACCAATAATTGATGCACCGGCAACTAAACCTGACGATAAAGAGACACCTGAGGACATACGTTCTTCTTGAACAGCTTCTGTATCTTTTTTACCAAGAACTTCTACCAAAATACGTACCAAAGCACCAATAAGAATAATTGATGTTGTTGAAATTGGAAGGTAGAAACCAATCGCAAATGTCATAACTGGAACTTTAATCATGTAAAGGATAATACCGAACACAATACCAGCAATAATCATATGCCATGGAAGCTCTCCACCGATGATACCATCAGTCAAAGTTGCCATCAAGTTTGCTTGTGGTAAGGCGAATTGAGCTGCATCACCCGTCAAGGCTAATTGATCACGAAGTAATACGATAACACCTGTAACCACTACAACACCAAGAACAGCAGCAACAAGGAAGAAACGACGTACTTCATATTTGTTACCACCAGTGATGAAGGTAACTTTTTGAGCTTGTGTGTAACCACCAGCTACAGAAATCGCTACAACGATGAAGGTACCGAAGAGCAAGAGTGATTTAAGGTCCGCACTTGATGTCCAACCCATTGTCAAGAAAACAAGAGTCAAGATAACAAGTGAAGCAATTGTCATACCAGATACTGGTAAGTTAGATGTACCGATTGTACCTGTCAAACGTCCTGCAACGATGATGAACAACATTGAAAGAACGATTGAAAGAATACCAGCAAGGAAAGTCATGGCAATGTTTCCACCAGAGATAATGAAGCCAACAACAAATGTTGCAACAATACCAATAAGGATAGCGAAGATACCAAGTGAATCACGTTCTCCAGCTTCGGCATTTTTACGACCATCGAGTGTTGCTTTAACAGAATTAATGATGGTTGGGATAAGACGGATTGCCCCAATCATACCACCAGAAATCATCATCCCTGCACCAATATATTTAACATATGATCCTGAGATAGCAGCAAAATTCATAGCTTGGATTGGAGTAGATGGGTCATTCCAAACGTGATGACCGTTTCCAGCCATTTCTGAGAAGTAACCAATCAATGGAGCGATACCAAAGTTAGCAAGGATTGAACCAGCAAACATCATTACCGCAACTTCAAGTCCAACAATAAATCCGATAGCAGCAAGCATTGGGTTTACTTCAATCTCAAGTTTCCATTTGTAGAAAGTTTCGTTTGTATAGCTTACAACGTTGTTCACAACACCAAAAACTGCTGAAGTGAATGCAGTAATAAGTCCACCAACACCAAAACCGATACCCATGTATTTAAGCGAGTTACCACCTGTTGAAGAAGCAACAAGTGTTTCCGAAATAGCCATCGCTTCTGGATAAACAAGTGTGCCATGTTCTTCAACTAAGAGGTAGTCTTGAACAAATGACAAAATACCAAGAGAAACAAGAACCGCAGAAACACCAACAATTACACCTTCAAAGAAAGAGACTTGTTGTCCAATAAGGATAACTGCTGGCAAGACAAAGATAAGACCTGAGGCGATTGACTCACCACCAGTTGCCATCGACTGTAGGATGTTCTTCATCAGGAAGTTATTTTTACGGATAAAAATTGACAAAAGTCCTGAACCAAGAATAGCCCCTGGGATACCTGCAGCTACTGTTAAACCAGCACGCATTCCTGAATAGGCAGTAGATGCTGCGAAAAGAATGGCCAAAATAATACCAATAACAATTACAACTGGGTTGCCAGCACTCTTTTTGCGTCCATCTTCATAAGGGAGATAATCTTTCCCTGCGACACCGCCATAGGCGGTTTTAGACAATTTTTTCATATTGTGTAATATACTCCTTAAGTTTGAAAGTGTTTTCGCCTTATTTTACTACAAATTCATCAAATCTGCAAGGTGTTTAAGTGTTTTTTGTAGCTTTTTTCTCATATTTTTGTTATGTAAATGTGTATATTTTTTTATTTTCTTATCTTTGAAAACAAAAAAACTTGACCCTAAAGTCAAGTTTTTTCTAGTATAACGACCAAAGGCCATTTTCTTACCAACGGAAGTGAGCGAACGCACGGTTTGCTTCTGCCATTTTGTGTGTGTCTTCACGTTTCTTAACTGCAGCACCTGTGTTGTTTGCAGCATCAAGAATTTCTTTTGCAAGACGATCTTGCATAGTGTGTTCACCACGGTTACGAGCGATTGTTACCAACCAACGGAGTCCGAGAGTTGTACGACGTTCTGGACGAACTTCAACTGGGACTTGATAGTTAGAACCACCAACACGACGAGCGCGAACTTCAAGAACAGGCATGATATTTTCCATAGCTGTTTCGAAAACTTCAAGTGGGTTGTTTCCAGTAGCTTCTTCAATTTGTTTGAAGGCTCCGTAAACGATATTTGTAGAAACGCCACGTTTACCATCAAGCATAACGCGGTTGATAAGACGTGTTACTACTACTGAGTTGTACATTGGATCTGCCAAAACTTCACGTTTTGGGGCACGATTTTTACGCATTCTTCTTATCTCCTTTCAATTACGCTTTTGGTTTTTTAGTACCGTATTTAGAACGGCTTTGTTTACGATCTGTTACACCAGCTGTATCAAGTGCACCACGAACGATGTGGTAACGTACCCCTGGCAAGTCTTTTACACGACCACCACGAAGAAGAACAACACTGTGTTCTTGCAAGTTGTGACCGATACCTGGGATGTATGCTGTAACCTCAATAAGGTTAGACAAACGTACACGAGCGAATTTACGGAGCGCTGAGTTAGGTTTTTTCGGAGTCATTGTTCCAACACGAGTTGCAACACCACGTTTTTGTGGGCTTGCTACTTTAGTTTGGAGTTTTTTACGACTGTTATAGCCGATGTTCAATGCAGGTGAGTTAGATTTTTCCACTTTAGAGTGACGACCTTTACGCACCAATTGGTTAATAGTAGGCATTTTTCTGTCTGCTTATCCCTTTTATTTACGGAGAACCGCAAAGCGAAATAAAACGAATAAACAATCCTTTCTGTTTTTTTATAAAGTTGGAATGTCAGTATATGGTCGCTTAATCCAAGTTCTGACAAGAAGTTTGGCAACTTATACAAGTTCTCCTTATTAGGACCAAATATAAAAAGTACCGTTTATTATCATATCAAAATTTAAACACCCTGTCAACTTTATTTTGCATATTTTAGAGAAAAGTATTTCCTTACAAAAATTCTTACATTTTCTATACTGTCACGCGCTCTTAAGTGCCCTAATACCTGTATGAGTGAATAAATGATGTCGCAGGATAACCAAAAAGCAAAATGGCGATAATCAAGCCAATAAATAAAAGGTCTAAAAAAATTAAGAGAACAATGGTCAGTATACGTCCTATCTTGTTATAAGGATTAATACTAAGGCCGTAACCGAATGCTTTTGGTACCCAGAGGGGAGAATCCGATATTCCTTTATAATGCTGATAAGCAAGTTTATTAAAGCTCACAGTTACATGTAAAAGAAGAATACAAAGGAGGAAGATAAGTACTGTAATACTGTTAAGCAATGTTATATTGTTCTGTGAGAGGGGAAGGAGTAATAATGATAAGAGTAAGATAAGGCTGATCAATATAATCAATAGTATAGAATACTTCTTGTTCGCTTTCTTCGTATTGATTAACTCATAATCTTTCTTGACTTGCTTCATAAACTGGGCGTCTCCTTTAATAATATCAAATGAAAAATCATAATAATTACTTAGTTCTATCAGCATCGGAACATCTGGGAAGTTTTTCCCGTTCTCCCAGTTGGAAAGGGATTGTCTCGAAATATAGAGTGTATCAGCGACCTTTTGCTGCGTTTCTCCTTTTTTCTTCCGTTCCTCTACTAAAACAGTGGCTAACTTCATCTTTACTCCTTTCTTGCCCCATCATGATATATTAAAAAGAAGGGAATGTCTAGCAAATATTTCTTGCATGCCTCTATCAAAAGGGTGAAAAGAACTGTTGTAAATGAAGTTTACTAATACTGTAAACTTCATTTACTTCTTTAAAAATAACAAATATTTGCGTGGCTTTCTTTAAAAGATGCATCATGTTTTACGTGAAACCTTCGTTTTGCTGTTCAAACATCTCTCCGTGTGAATTTAACACTTATTATTTTTGAAATACATTAGACCTTATTTCTCTGGTATGATAAAATAGAAACATGAAAAAAATCTTGATCACTTTCCTTTCCTTACTGCTTTTATTCTCTCCTTTGGCGACTATAAATGCTCAAGCTGCAGATTTTTCTGTGGCAGCAAAATCCTCTATTGCCGTGGATGCAAATAGTGGCAAAATCCTTTATAGCCAAAACGCAACGGATTCAAGCACGCGCATCGCCTCAATCACTAAACTTTTAACGGCCTACTTGGTTTATAAGAGTGTCGACGAGAAAAAAATTGCTTGGGATACAAAAGTACCTATTTCTGACTATGCTTATAATTTAACAATGAATAGTAACGCAAGTAATATCCCACTTGCTGAGGGAACTGAAGTCACGGTTAAAGATTTACTTAATGCCTTGCTTTTACCTTCAGCTAACTCCGCTGCTATAGCTTTGGCAGAAAAAATCGGTGGTTCAGAACCGAAATTTGTTGATATGATGATGGCCCAATTGAAAGAGTGGGGCATTACAGATGCTAAAATTTATACTTCTTCTGGCCTCCCAAATAGTGAACTCGGTAAAAATATTTATCCGGGCTCTACTGAAAATGATGCCAATACAATGAGTGCTCAAGATGTTGCCATTATGTGTACACATCTCCTCAAAGATTATCCCGAAATATTGAAAATCACCGAAAAGACAGAACTTCCTTTTGATAAAGGAGGACAATCTGAAACTACCTTAGCAAATACGAACCAAATGTTGCCTGGTTTTACAACAACACGCGCCGGTGTAGATGGTCTTAAAACGGGTTCAACTTCATTTTATGTTGACTGCTTTGCTGCTACAACAGTTCAAAATGGTTTCCGTATCATTACCGTTATTTTAGAAGCTAAAGACCCTTCTGTAGATAATTCAACACCTTTTACACTCACTAATGATCTTATGAATCAAGTCTATGCTTCTTGGACAAATGCAGATATTCTTAGTAAGGATGAGCAACTCAGCGATTTCCCTAAACTTCCCGTACGAGATGGAAAGAAAAACAGTATTGATCTTATAGCTAAAGACAACTTCTCCGCTGTTGTTCCCTCAAAAAATGGTACAGCAGACATGAATGCAATGGAGATCACCTTTGACCTTGACCCTAAAACAAATATTGAAGCCCCCGTCAAAAAAGGAGAAGAGTTAGTTCAGGCTACGGCTACACAAAAAGATAAACTCGGTTATCTTCCAGGATTTTCAGGTTATCATTTTCCTCTTACAGCTAAGACAGACGTAGAACGTGCGAATGTCTTTGTCGTGATGTGGAATAAATTCGTCCGTTTTGTAAACGAAAAACTCTAATAAAAAAACTTTCTTGCATACAAGAAAGTTTTTTTTTAATTTATAGAGTTTTCTAGCTTAGAATGACGATAACTGTAAGTAAAGTAGAACCCAGCTGCAAACATAAGTAAAAGGAGAAGAAAAAGCCATACTTGTGTATGATAGTGTACAATCAAAAAGCCATTGACAATGATTGATAAGATAGGGAGTAAAGGGACGAGTGGGGTTTTAAACTCATGGGGTTGTGGCACCCCTTGTTCCTTACGTAGCTTTAACAAACCAAGAGCTAATACAATCAGATACAACAATGTAGATAAACTCAAAAACTGACTGAGAGAGGACATCGGAACAAAACCGGCTATCAACATGGAAACAGCCCCAATGACAAGCGTTGCATTAATTGGTGTTTGGTGCTTAGTTGAAATTTTACTGAGCTTTGGGGGTAAAAGTCCGTCACGACTCATAGAGTAAAGCAAGCGTGACAAAGCGTAAGACATAGTGAGAGCAACACTGAGTAACGTAACGACCGCTATAACAGAAATGTAAGTCGCTGCCCATTCAACTCCAAGGTAAGCAAGAGCAAATGCAATAGAATTTGTGACATTTAACTTATAATAAGGCACCGTTCCTGTAAGCACCAATGTCACAATAACATAAAAGACTACCGCAACAAAAAGTGAACTGATCACGCCATAAGGAATATTTCGGCGGGGATTTTCAGCCTCATCTACCGCTGTCGACACTGTTTCGTAACCAATAAAGGCAATAAATAGCATTGATGCACCTGGTAAGATACCTGATTGACCCCCAATTAAGGAACCCAAGCCAAAAGGCGCAAAATTAGACCAGTTTGCAGGTTCCAGATAAAAAAGGCCAACAATAATAAAGACAATTAAGGCTGAAAACTTTAAAACGACGAGAGTGTTATTCAAATGGGACACTGTTCGCGTGTTTAAGAAAATCATCACCGTTATTGCAGCCACTACCAACATTGGAATTAAATCAATAGAAAAACCGGAAGTATGGCCGAAGGAGCCGTCCAATCTGGAAGGAAGTTGCAAATGCAGCAAGCCTTTGAAATACCCACTCCATGACTTTGCAACGATTGAGATTGTTGTAAAAAATTCAATTGCCAAAAGCCAGCCTACAATCCAAGCAGGAAATTCCCCAAAAACAGCATAAATATAGCCATAAGGCCCACCTCGGCTGGGGACACGTGAAGCAAACTCCGCAAAAATCAGAGCGGATAACCCTACAGCAACCCCCGCAATAATAATGGATATAATAAGTGAAGGCCCAGCAATCAAAGCTACACCGACACCAGTAAAGGTAAAAATACCTGCTCCTACCATTGATCCTAGACCTAATAAAGTTAAGTCCATCGAATTAAGAGTACGTTTCATTTCACTTTTTTCTTGAACTACTCTTTTACGAAAAATGTTCATATCACTCCTCTACTATCATATCTTTAGATTTCTTCAGTACATCAATTATTGATACCTTTTGCTTTGACAATAGCCAGTAAGATTGCTCCAAGAATAAACAATACTGTCCCTATTATAATGTAGGCTAATTCCTTCTTTGTTTTTTTCTCCCCTAAAAAGAGAATACCACCAATTGTTGAAATGATTACTCCTAATTGTGAGAAGGAAAAAGCAATAGCATTTCCTGCCAGGGAAGCCGCGAGCAACATGAAGACATTACCTACGCCCCACATTAGTCCGACAGAAATATTTTTAAAAACAACTGCTTCCATTTTTATATCACCACCAGAAAGGACAAAAGCCCCTACAACCATTCCGATTGACATTGGAAAAATAATTGTTAATGTATCAAAATGAATATTAAACCAGAGAGCAGATAAATTATTAAACAAAATCACATAAGATACATAAGCTAAAGTTGAGTAAGCTAAACAAATCAAACCTCTAACATAATGATGCTTTTCTACCGCAATGGTATTTTCGGGATCTCTTTTCGCTGAAAAATAAAAGCCAATAATTAAAGCTACAATAGCAATAAATCCTAATGTATATTGAATATTTTGGGTCCACTCATGGAAAATAAAGACACCGATCAGCGCTGCCAAAACGAGTTGGGAACCCGCAGATAAGGGACCAGCTACGGATACGCCGAGATATTTCATAGAGTGAAACTGTCCACTTTGACCAATTGCCCATATAAAGCCACCAATAAAACCAATAAGAAAAATAGGAAAACTTAATTGAGGTTGACGGATAAGAAATACTATCAGAGCAAAGACAAAAGCTCCAAAAGTCATCCCCAAAGTTTGTTGTTTTGCTGTTCCACCAATTTTATTTGATACAAAACCAATGGATCCCCATGCGAACATTGGGACGAGAGCCAGTAAAATTCCTTCCATTTCAGCCTCCAAAATAAATATTAACTAAAAATCTTCTTATTTTAACATTATTATAAATAAATTTCAACGCCTTCTTCTTATCTGTTTTTTAATTTAATATGGTTTTTAACGTACTGTTTTAAATTTGCATTAATAGTTCGTCCATTATGCTTAAAATACTGATAAAAAATTCTAACTCTTTTTCATGCTTTTAAAAGTTTATTTTTAACTCATTTTTATCACACTTTTATTCTAACAAAATATAGAAGAGGAAAAAAATAAAACACGCGAATGCGTGTTTTATCGCTTTTCAATACAAATCAAAAAAGGTGGTGTATGAATCTGATTCAGAGGCTCATATTTCATTACATGCCATTGTGCTTGGGGAAGACCACTTGCCCAAGCAAGAACAGCATCTTTTTCACTTTGACCGCCTTCGTGTCCGTAATAAACAACAAGCATAATCTGCCCATGAGGAAGAAGTTTTTCTTTTAGGATATCTAAAGCTCTTAGAGTGGTACTTGGCCGAGTAATAATCGATTTGTCTGTCCGAGGCAAATAACCTAAGTTAAAAATAGCAGCTTTTACGCCATCCGTGACATATTTATCAATACTTTCATGGCCATCTAAGATTAGCTTGGCTTCTAGGTTTTTGTCTTGCAATAAAGCTTGCGTGGAAAGCAAGGCTTCCTTTTGCACATCAAAGGCATAGACCTTATCCGTCAGGCTGGCAAGAAAGGCTGTATCCCAACCGTTCCCCATTGTAGCATCAATGACCACATCACCCGGCTTAATTGTTTTAGATAACATTTGATGTGCCATCTCAATTGGTCTAAGCATAGGTAATTGACTCCACTTCTCTAATATTTTTACAGCCTTGAACAGAGCCACGACGCTCCATTTCACGATCAATCGCATTCAAGACTTCCCACTTATTTAAAGACCACATTGGGCCAATCAAAGCCTCACGTGGTGCATCTCCTGTGAGACGATGAATAACAATTTCTTTAGGTATCATCTCGAGCTGATCACAGATAATATTCACATATTCTTCTTGAGACAAGAGTTGTAAACGTCCATCATGGTAATCACGTTGCATTCGTGTATTTTTCATTAAATGCAATAAATGAAGTTTTACGCCCTGAATATCCGAATCCAAAATCATACGGCGTACATTCTCTAACATCATTTCATGCGTTTCACCAGGTAGTCCATTAATCAAATGGACACACACATTAATGTCATGCTCACGTAAACGAGCCACAGCATCCGTATAAGTTTGATAATCATGTGCTCTATTAATTAAATCACTTGTCTTTTCAAATGTCGTTTGAAGGCCCAAGTCAATCCAAACTTCCATACGCGTATTAAGTTCTGCCAGATAATCCACCACTTCTGGCGGAAGACAATCAGGACGTGTTCCAATAGAGATCCCTACAACATCGGGCTGGTTTACAGCTTCCTCAAAACGTTCACGTAAAACTTCGACTGGGGCGTGCGTATTGGTAAAGTTTTGAAAGTAGGCGATATATTTTTTTACACCAGGCCATTTTTTATGAAAAGCTTCAACTTCCACCCGAAATTGCTCAGCGATTGGTGCATCAGGCTCCAATATCAAATCTCCAGAACCAGAAACAGTACAAAATGTACAGCCTCCATGTGCAACAGTTCCATCCCGATTGGGACAGTCAAATCCAGCATCAATGGGAACCTTAAAAATTTTTTCTCCAAAAGTCCCTCTTAAATATTCATTCCACGTGGTATAACGTTTTTGCATAATATATTACTTCCTTCAGTACCTACTATTATAACACAACAAAAAAAACAGCCACAGGCTGATTTACTTGACTGCGGATGTCGGGCTCGAACCGACGACAACACGATTAACAGTCGTGCGCTCTACCAACTGAGCTAATCCGCATAAAACAAAACCCGATCATAAATCGGGAATTGAGAATATAGTCCGTACGGGATTCGAACCCGTGTTACCGCCGTGAAAAGGCGGTGTCTTAACCCCTTGACCAACGGACCATATAAACTTGGCATTTACCATATCTCACAGGGGGCAACCCCCAACTACTTCCGGCGTAAT
>ERZ1034915.200-NODE-200-length-40753-cov-8.302177_pt1 | contig 40753 bp, 52 predicted proteins | sample MGYA00520592_ERZ1034915 | MGnify/ENA primary metagenome ERZ1034915 (study PRJEB33766, sample SAMN09781787) | gut metagenome | biome: gut microbiome | host: Homo sapiens | place: Madagascar | study: EMG produced TPA metagenomics assembly of the PRJNA485056 data set... | reverse complement strand
CGCTGGGGGCGGCCGGTGCCTCGGTTGGGGCAGGCGGCTGCGAAAAAGCGGGGGCCTCGGCAGGGGTGTCAGCAGTGCGGGCGGCTAAAGCACGGTGCAGCAGCACAGCGCCGGTGCCCGTGAGCAAGATCATCAGCAAAAAGCACAGCAAAACCGGCAGAACGCGGCTTTTGCGCCGCCGTTTCGGCGCTGTGTGAACAGCGGCCTTGGCCGTGCGAACAGTGGCTTTGGCTGTGGAAACCGTGCGCCGCGCCGGTGCTGCCGGTGCAGGGAAACGGGGGGCTGCCTGCCGGGCAGCCGGTGCTTTGGCTGGCCGCGCCGGGGCCGCAGCGGTGCGCGCACGCTGGGCATCGCCTTTTTTATATACCTTTTTTTCCATGGAACAGGCACGCCTTTCCCATCAACTTAATTTTTGAGGGCAGCGCGGCGGGGGCGCTCAGCGCGGGGCCGGCAGTGCTGCCTGTACGCTCTTATTATAGTCGAAATCCCCCGTCGGTGCAACCGGCGGGGGATAAGAGAAAAAACAAAAAATTTAAGGCGATACCGCATCATTCTAAGTGCCGATGCAGCGAGCGAGAAGTGCAAGCTGCTAAGCAAAAAACGCAGATAATACTTTGTGTATTATCGAGCATTTTTCTGGCGAAGATTGTGCTTCGCAGCCGCGGCAGCGGTGCTAAAGCCGTTAGGCGGGAAGTGTGCGGTGTTGCCTTAACGGCCCGTGCTGCCAAAACCGCCCTGACCGCGCTGGGTGGCATCCAGCTCGTCCACCTCGCAGAAGTTTACGGGCAGATAAGGCAAAACCACCAGCTGTGCAATACGGTCGCCATGGCACACAGTGCGGGTTTCGGCGCTGTCGTTGTGCAGCGCCACCATGCATTCGCCGCGATAGTCACTGTCGATCACGCCCACACAGTTGGCCGGGCGCAGCCCCTGCTTTACCGAAAGGCCGCTGCGGGCAAACACACCGCCAAAATAGCCCTGCGGCAGCGCAAAGGCAAGGCCGGTGCCCACCAGCACAGTGGCGCCGGGGGCAATGGCCAAATCACTGCTCAGGCAGGCGTGCAGGTCATACCCGGCGGCCTGCTGGCTGCCGCGGGTGGGCAGCTGTGCCTCGGGGCGCAGCTTTTTGATCTCTACCGAAATATCCATATCGTATTCTCCTTATGATCGTGTTTTATCGCTCCGGCTCAAAGCTGTGGGTGGCAAACAGCGCATCCCCCTGCCAGGGCACCGGCTGACCGGCGGCACGGGTCTTGGCAAGATCCAGAATGCGCTGGTTGCTGCTGCCTTTAAAGCGCAGCGAAATATCCTTCAGGCTTTCCACAAATTCACCGTCCACCAGCACATCCATCAGGCGCAGCATTTCATCGGTCACCTCACAGCGGGCACGGCTTTCGCCCGTCAGCTGCTCATAGGTATAGCCGCTGTAGCACCAAACGGTTTTGCGGGGAAAACGCTCCTTAAAGCTGCGCAAAAGCGGCAGCAGAGCGCGCTGGTTGGCAGGCTCCATAGGCTCGCCGCCCAGCAGAGAAAGGCCGTGAATGTAATCCGGCTCGATGCTGTGCAAAATTTCCTCGGCAACCTGCTCGGTAAAGGGGTCACCGTAAGCAAAATCCCAAGTCATTTCGTTAAAACAGCCCTTGCAATGGTGGGTGCAGCCCGAAACAAACAGGCTGGTGCGCACGCCGGGGCCGTTGGCAATGTCACAGTACTTGATCGAAGCATAGTTCATGGGAAAAACCCTCCGAGTGATGTAGTATGCGGCAAATAGCCGCAAAATAGCACCGCATAACCGAGATCATGCGGTGCTGTTCTATTGTATCATACTTCTTTTTAGAATGCTACTCCCTTAAACAGAGCAACGCAGCACAAAACGGCGGCCAGCGGCACATACACATAGCGGCCGATGCTATACCACAAATTTCCGTGGGGCTTGGAAGCGCCGGTGTTCACGGCATCCATCAGATCCTCTTTTTTCATCACATAGAACCACGAAACAGCGCCCAGCGTTGCGCCAATGGGAATAATGTAGATGGAAACCAGATCCATCCACGGGCCCCATTTGTCAATGGTTTCCATGCCAATGCCAAAGCCAAGGCAGATCACGGCCAAAAGCACCAGCACACCGGTGCGGCCAAGGCGCGGGAATTTGTGCAGCAGCGATTCCGCCACGGCCTCAAACATATTCTGCAGCGAGCTGATACCCGCAAAAATCATGGCGGCATACAAAATAATAGCAAACAGCTGCCCCATGGGAATATCCTGCAAAATGGTGGGCAGCGTTACAAACAACAGGCCGGGGCCTGCGCCCACATCCAGCCCATACGAAAAACAGGCCGGAATGATCACCAGCGCGGCCACCACGGCGGCAATGGTGTCAAACAAAGCGGTGTGCTGGGCAGCATCCACCACATCCTCGTTTTTAGAAAGATATGCACCGTACACGATCATGCCGCTGCCGGTGACGGAAAGCGAAAAGAATGCCTGCCCCATGGCCCAGATCCAAATCATGGGATCGGCCAGCATTTCCCAGTGGGGATGGAACATAAAGGGATAGCCGTTCAGCGCGCCGGGCAGCAGCGCCACACGCACAGCCAAAATCACAAAGATCACAAAAAACAGGGGCATCATGATTTTGTTGGTTTTTTCAATGCTGTGTGCGCCCAAAAACAGTGTGAGCAGTGTGCCCACCACCACAATGATGTGATAGGGGATCACCGAGTAGGGCTGGCCTGAAATGGCACCAAACCACGCGGCGGCATCGCCGTGCATCAGTGTGCCCAAAACAGAATCCACAAGGGCTTTTAAAATGTAGGTTACGATCACCGCATAGCCAATGGCAATGCACATCGAGCCCGCCAGCGGCAGCCAGCCCAGCAAACCGCCCACTTTTCCGGCTTTTTTGCTGCGGGTGGCCCAGGCACTTTCATAAGCGCCCAGCGTGCCGGTGCCTGCGCGGCGGCCCATGGCAAACTCGGCAGGCAGCGCCACCGTGCCAAAGATCACCACAAACAAAAGATAGATCAGCAAAAACGCACCGCCGCCGTTTGAACCCATTTTGTTGGGAAATCCCCACACATTGGCCATGCCAACGGCCGAGCCCACCGAAGCCAGAATAAAGCCCCAGCGGCTGGCAAAGCTTTTGGTATTTTTGGATTGTTTCATAAAAAACACCTTTCCGGAAAACGATTCGATTCTCCTTGGGCACACCGTGCTTGGCGCCAAACATCCCAGACGCACCGGCTGCCGCCCGGCCCCTGAAACCGTGCGGCAGTGCCCTGAATAATTTATTACTTTAAAGTGTAAGCGTTACAGGAGTAAATGTCAAGGCGGGAAAACCGTTTAAAACGAAAAAAAATGGGATCGGGTTTTGCCCCGATCCCAACATATATGATAGAACTAATATTATAGAATCCCAAAATGAAAGTGGGTTCAAAAGTGGGTTACACAAAAAGAAAAGCACTTAAAATCTTTCGACTTTAAGTGCTTTCTTTGGTGCGGATGAAGGGATTTGAACCGTCGCAACGCTTCCCTGTAGTGCTGCGGAAACCATGAGAATCATTGATTTGTAGCAGTTATTTAGGAGAGGCAGCAAGATTATAAAAGAGCAATCACGCAAAACAAGGACACAAAGTGGGTTCAAAAGTGGGTTCAGCCGAGCAGGCGCTCAAATACCTCGTACAGATCGTCGGAGAGCACCTGGTCATAGGCTTTCACCCGGTGGCCGTACACGCCGAAAGTATCCATGTTACGGCTGTGGCCCACAATACCTTTCACCTCGCCGACAGGCAGCAGGCTGGCTATGCTGACAAAGGTATGCCGGAGCTCATACAAGGTCACCTTGTCAATATCGTTCGCGGCACAGTACCGGTACCAGCGCTTCAGAAAAGTCTGCTCGCAGCTGATATCAAATACAGGCTCATTGGCCGTCACACGGCAGCCCTCGGCCAGTGTATACGCGCGCTGTGCAGCAATCACGCTGCGGCTGTAGGCAGTGAGAGGCACCGCGCGAACGGCGTTCTCGTTTTTGCCGTGGGTTTCCTCTCCATGGATATTGATCGCCCGGCGCAGGTGCAGGCTGGTGTCGTTGGGGGTGATATCCCCCCACCGCAGCCCAATCAGCTCACCCGGGCGCAGGCCTGTAAGCACGGCCAGCCGGTAAGCGTGTATAAGCTCATCCCGGCGGGGTTTGCCACGGAAAGTAGTGAGATCGGAGTCAAAGAGCGTCTGCAGCGCCTCAGGCTGCAGGATGTGCTTTTCGTTGAGCCGACTGCCGGAGGGTACGCACAGTGTTTCTGGGTTCAGCGTAGTGGCATGGGCTATCACGCGGCAATATTTTAAAAAGTTCTTCAGCACAAAGACTAAGTTCTTTAGGGTTTTACGGCTGAGGGTTTCACCGGATCGCAAAGGGCGCGTGCCGGTGCTATTGTAAGCGCCGTGCTTGTAGGCTTTGTTTACCAGCGATTGCAGGTCGCCAACCGTGAGGTCCGCCACCACGCGGCTGCCAAGCAACGGCAGCACATAAGCCTCTCCAATGCTCTTGATCTGGCGGTAATTAGAGTACCCGCTGCGGGCTTCCACATCGGCCAGATAATCCGGCCACAGCTGCCGCACGCGTGAGCGCTGATCGGTGATGTCGCCGTCCAGCCATGCGTCGGCTTTAGCGTTAGCTTCACGGAGCCCGGCACGGCCTGGCTTAGAGCTATAAAATGTTCTGCGCGCACCGTTCTTCTGCACTTTGATCATCCAGCGCCCATTGATCTGTGTAGCCGTATTTGTTCTTTTCGTCATCATGTCCACCTCCTACAGGGTACAGCTTGCCAAGCCTACCCGGAAAGTGGTACAATACTTTTGTGGAGTAGTACTGCCCTTCGAAGGTAGGCTGTTCATTTAACGCTCTCGGTGTTGCCGCACTGGGGGCGTTTTTTTTTATCAAAACCAATGGGTGTAGCCCACGGCCTTGCCTTCGATCTGTATATCCTCCAGCTCCGGGCCGGAGTAGGAATGAGGCCGGTATGCGCTGTTTGCAGGCGCCAGTGTGATGGTGCTGCCATCGTAGTATACACGCTTGAGGGTGGCCTCATCGCCAATGCGCACCGCGGCAATCTCGCCATCGCTTACCGTGGGCTGAATCTTGATGTACACCACATCGTTATCATGGATACCGGTGTCGATCATGCTGTCACCATGGCAGCGTAGGCAAAAATCGCAGGAGATGCCTTCGGGCACATCCACCATGTCCTGCACATTCTGCTCGGCAGTGATCGGTTCACCGCAGGCAATGTCGCCAATCAGAGGGCGCTTGACCATTGTAGGCAAAGGTTCAAAGCCCGGCGGGATGGGCGCAGGGGAAGACTCGCCCGCGGGCTTCCAGCCCATTAGGTAGCCGGGCGTAGTGTTAAGCGCTTTCGCGAAAGCCACGATTTTAGACTGTGTCAGGTCTACTTTGCCAGCCTCAATTTTAGCGATAGAAGACCGGTCGTTATAGCCGGTCTTTTTAGCAAGCTCCCCTTGCGACATCCCAAGGTCGAGCCGCAGGGATTTGATTTTTCTATAAACATCTAACATAGTTACCATCTCCTTAAGTACACTATAGCATGGGCGTGAAATAAAATCAACATTTTTGTAAAAAACAGTTGACACAGATTCACACAGGTGGTATAACATGAGTAGTGAATCAAATTCACGCGGAAAGGAGGACGCCAAATGACAAATGTTGATTTACTGAAGCAGAAGATAGCCTCGTGCGGGGTAACAATCACCTTTTTGGCCAGCCAAATGGGTATTTCTCGCGAGGGGTTGTACAACAAAATCAACGGGTTTACAGAATTTAAAGGCTCGGAGATTACTGCACTGGCGGGGCTGCTCCGACTGGCCTCAGAAGAAAGGGACAAAATTTTTTTTGCGTAAGAGTGTGAATATGATTCACACATCCGCACTTATGGGCAAAGCGGCACAAAACAGGAGGCAGCCATGATTCGCAAGTATCAGAAAATAGTCCGCCGCGCTGAGGACATGGGCGTAGACACCATCGGCGAGCTTGGCCAGCGTGTCGGCATGGGAAAAAACCTGATCGGCGCAAGGCTTGGTGGGCGCTCGGCCTGGAGGGCGGACGAGATCGTGAAAATCTGCAAGGAACTGCGGATTCCGCGCGAGGAGGTAGGCAACTACTTCTTCAGCGAGATTCCCTAAAGCAACAGGAGGTAACAAAATGAGCCTTGAAACCTGCGTAGTCTGCGGGCGAACTTTCGATCCAGAAAAAGAAACGACCCTCTATGTGACGGCCGAATTTACGGGCGGCGGTCGCCTGACTTTACCGGTCTGTAAGAACTGCGAGGGGGAGATTCTGGGGCTGACCCGCCCCACCGATGATGGCCCAGGGAGGGCCGAAACAGACCCCGTGCAACGGGGAGGAAGGGAAGAAAAATGACGGTTTTCCAAGAATTGACAAAAGGAATGAAGTTCAGCGAACCCGTGGAAGATATCAAAAAAAACATGGTAAAAGTATTTAATAAGAATTTCAACTGCCCGCCGTGGAATGACGGGTACGAGGACGGGTGTAAGGAGTTCACCGGATGCGAAAGCTGCTGGCTTGGCTACCTAAACAGCGATGCAGAATAAAGGCTTCAAAAGCGAGAGCCGGAGGGGCCAGCCTGGAACAGGAGGACAGCAATGAATATTAAGGATTTTAAAGAACCCGCGAACATCGAAATCAAGGTGTCGCCTGAAGATAAAGAAGTATACATCCATATGTCGGGGGACCCAGTATCGCTGGTGACTGTGCTGACTTTGGCGCTGCTCGAGGCCACCGAGCGCGCAGTGCCCAAAGAAAATCTGACCAACCTGCGCACAGCGGTCGGCATGGCGATTATTTGCCCCGAAATCGTAGACAAGAGCAATAAGGAGGAGCACAAAAATGATTGAACTTAAGATTACCGCCAACTCGGTAGAGGAGTATCGCGCACTGCTAATGGGCATTTGCGCCGAGGCCCGCATGGCAGAGGCACCCACCCCCGCGCCTGCGGCGGCCAAGCCCGCAAAGGCAGCTGCGGCCAAGCCCGCAAAGATGGCTGCAGTTAAGCCTGCAGAGCCCAAGAGCGCCCCTGCAGAGGCCGCCGCTCCGGCAGAAACCAAGACCCCGACCATCGACCAGCTGCAGGCTGTAGGCCGCAAAATTGCCCTTTCTGGCAAAGTGGAGCAGCTCAAGGCAGTGCTGGATAAATACGGAGCACAGAAGCTGCCCGAGATCCCCGAGGAGCGCCGCGCAGAAGCGCTGGCAGATTTGGAGGCAGCCAATGGCACCGACTAAGCATGCGCTGCTTTCCCCCAGCGCTGCACACCGGTGGATCGCCTGCCCGCCCTCGGCGCGCCTGACCGAGCACATGCCCGGCAGCACCAGCCCTTACGCCGAGGAGGGCACCAAGGCGCACTACCTGTGCGAACAGACCCTGCGCCTGAACATCCCTCGCTGGCGGATGGGCCAGCCGGACGAGAGGGCGCAGGTCGCGGAGGATGACCATCCGCCTGAAATGTGGCGCGCAGCCAGTGCCTACGCCGAGTTTGTCCATGAGGTGTGGGCGGAATTCCCCTCTGAGCCCACGATCGCCGTAGAGCAGCCGGTCAATGTAGCGCGCTGGGTACCGGGCTGCTTCGGCACCTGTGACTGCCTGCTGATCGGCGGCGGTACGCTCCAAGTGATCGACTTCAAGTACGGTGCGGGCGTACCGGTCAGCCCGGTGCAAAATGAGCAGATGATGCTTTACGCGCTGGGGGCCTACGATCTGTTCAGCGCTACCGACACCATCAATACTGTATGCATGACCATCGTGCAGCCTCGCATTCAAGCAGAGCCAGAGCGCTGGACCATCGCCACCGATGAGCTGCTCAAATGGGCCGAGGACACCCTGGTGCCCGCAGCCAAGCTGGCGTGGGCCGGAGAGGGCGACTTTAACCCTGGCAAAGAGCAGTGCCGCTGGTGCCGAGCATACCCTCAATGCCGCGCATGGCAGGATAAATACGGGCCGCTGGCAGATTTTATGGCACAGACCCCTGAGGCCCGGGATCCTTGGCTGCTTTCCAATGCCGAGATAGGTGAGTGGCTGGTACAGGCGCAGGACATCGCCGACTATGTCAAGGCGCTGGAGGTCTACACACACCAGCAGCTGCTCGAGGGCAATCCGGTTCCAGGCTGGAAGCTGGTAGAGGGCCGCAGCGTGCGGCAATTCACCGACACCGATGCAGCCTTTACCGCAATGCAGCAGGCAGGTGTGGACCCGGCCATGCTGTACGAGCGTAAGCCAATCAGCCTATCGGCCGCTGAAAAACTACTGGGCAAGAAGCACTTCAACGAGGTGTGTGGTGGCTTTGTGGTCAAGCCGCAGGGCAAGCCTACACTGGCCCCTGAGAGCGATACCCGACCTGCGTATGATGCAGCCGATGGATTCGGGGTGATCAAGTAATGCCACTCCCAAATCAGAACTCCGTGGAAATTATCACCAAGGGCGAAGCCATCTATTGGTGCCAACGGATGCTGGTAGCCTATCGAAATGGCATACCGCATAACATTCCGAAGAATCGAGCCATGGCCGCTTTATTCCAAGCAATGCAGTCATTAAATCAGGAGCAGCAAAAGTGACTTACGGCATTTGGAACAGCGCAGAGAAGCGCTTCGTTTTTGGCATCGCCGCCGAAACCCCTCGCAAAGCGGAGCGGGCCTTTAGAAAGACCTGCATCAACTGGCGCCAATGGCGCTACGAAATCAAGCCCATTCCCGAAGGATTCAAGAACCCCAGAAACCCGTATTATATCAATTTAAGGAAAGGACACAACATTATGAACGATAACGAAATCATCATTCCCTGCCGTCTCAGCTATGCCCATGTTTGGGAGCCCCACCAGAGTATGGAGGGCGACAAGCTACAGTACAGCTGCTGCCTGCTGATTCCCAAGAGTGATACAGGTACCCCGCAGCGCATCAAAGCGCTGATGACCAAGATCGAGAGCGAGGCAGTCACCACTAAGTGGGGCGGCAAGAAGCCCGCCAGCTATGCGCACCCGCTGCTCCGCGATGGTGACACCGACCCCACTAAGGGCGGCGACGATAACTACGCAGGCTGCTTCTTTATCAACGCCAGGGCCAACGCTGACAACGCGCCTAAGATTATCGATGCGCAGTGCAACCCGATCATGGATCGTGACGAGGTGTACAGCGGCTGCTACGCCAATGTCAAGGTCTCCATTTTCGCCTACAACAACCCCAAGGGCGGCAAAGGCCTCGCCGCCGGTTTGGTCGCTATCCAGAAAACCAAGGATGGCAAGCGCCTGGGCGGTGACACCGGAACGGAGGGCTTCGAGGTGCTGAGCACTGATGTCGAGGCCATGCTGGGATGATCACCATTGACCTCGAAACCTACAGCCCGGCACCGATTGCGGATACAGGTGCGTACCGCTACGCACAAGACCCAGAGTTTCAAATTCTCCTGTGCAGCTACGCCATGGACGATGAGCCGGTGGAGCTGGTGGACTGTTCGAATGGGGATCCGCTGATCGGGCGCATTAAACAGCTGCTTTTCGACCCAACAGTCAAAAAGCGCGCATGGAACGCTGCGTTTGAGTGGTGGTGCTTATCTGAGTACTTCCAGCTGAGCCAGCGGCAGCGCGAGTATTGGCTGGAGCAGTGGGAGGATAGCATGGTACACGCCCTGTACTGCGGCCTACCTGCCAGCCTTAAAGAAGCGGGCAAGGCCCTGCGATTGGGCGAGGAGCAGGCCAAAATGCGCGAGGGCGCAGCCCTTATCCGATACTTCTGCGTACCCTGCAAGCCGACCAAAGCCAACGGCGGCCGCACGCGCAACCTGCCGCTACACGCGCCGGAGAAGTGGGAACTTTTCTGCAAGTATAACCGCCGAGATGTGGAAACTGAGCGCACAATCGATCGGATGCTGGAGCCTTTCCATGTACCGGAAAGCATCTGGGAGCAGTGGCGCGACGACCTGCGGATGAATAGCCGCGGGATCGCCATCGACAGGCAGCTGGCCGACGGTGCGCTGTTCTGCCAGAGAGTGTACACCGATAAGCTGGTAAGCCGGGCCCGGGAGATCACCGGGCTCGGCAACCCCAACAGCACAGCGCAGCTGACGGCATGGCTGGAACAGCAGGGCTGCTCCCTGCCTAATCTGCAAAAAGCCACAGTGGCGCAGGCACTCACCGATTCAACGCTGCCTGCAAATGCGCGCGAGATGCTGCAGCTGCGGCAAGGGCTGGGCAAGACGTCCACCACCAAGTACGAGGTGGTAGAGGCCGCGGCGGGCCCGGATGATCGCATCCGAGGATGTCTCCAATTCTATGGTGCAAACCGCACCGGACGATGGGCAGGACGGCTGCTGCAGGTGCAAAACCTGCCTCGCACCTACCTGCGCGGACAGCCGGAAGTGCGGGAACTGATCAAGCGCAAGGATGAGGCAGCCCTTGAGATGTTGTACGGCGATGTAGCGGATGTACTCAGCCAGATGATCCGTACTGTACTGATCCCGGCACCGGGAAAAGTATTCATCGATGCGGACTTCTCGGCCATCGAGGCGCGGCTGCTGGCATGGGAGGCCGGGGAAGATTGGGTACTGGATGTGTTCCGCACCACGGGCAAAATCTATGAGGCTACGGCCTCAAAGATGTTTGGTGTTCCGGTGGACACCATAGTCAAAGGCCACCCCAACTACAGCTACCGCCAGCGCGGCAAGGTGGCAACCTTAGCTCTTGGATATAACGGCGGCGTGGGCGCGATGCGGCGCATGGACACCGGCGGTGCGCTGGGCTGCCTGCCCGATGCAGCCATTCAGGATATGGTCACCCGCTGGCGGCAGCAAAACCCGCGGATCACGGCCCTATGGAGAGCCCTTGACCGAGCCTGCAAGGAAACCATCCGCACCGGGCTGCCTCACGCCGTAAACGGGGGAGCGGGGCGTTTGGCGATAATCCGTATGGAGGCCAGCAGCACCTGCCCTTTGAGCTTCCTCACAATCCAACTGCCCAGCGAGCGCAAGCTCTACTACGCAGCTCCGCGCATTGATAAAACGGATGGCCGTATTTATTACCGCGAGCAGACGGTCACCGGCTGGGCGGAGAGTGAAACCTACGGTGGCAAGCTGGCCGAGAATTTAACGCAGGCCATCGGCCGCGACTGTCTGGAGTACGCGCTGCAGCAGCTTAAAGTTGCCGGGTACAGGGTGGTGTTCCATATACACGACGAGGTGGTAATTGAGGCTGACGCGGCACGAGCGGATGAGCAACTCACTGATATCCGTCGGATCATGAGCCAGCCCGCGCCTTGGGCTACCGGCCTTCCACTTAACGCAGAGGGCTGGGTCGGCGAATTCTTCACCAAGGACTAAACCACGCTGCGAAACGCAAAGGAGAGGCTACGAAGTGATACGCACTGGAAAAGCTGAGAATTGCAAAGCGGCGGAAAAGCAAGGCTGCGAAGTGAGAGGCACCGGAAACGCAAAGATTTGACGTGCCATGGAAAAGCAGAGAATTGCGAAGCAGCGGAAAAGCAGAGAAAAGCGTAGCCGCGGAAAGGCTATGAATGCCAATGAATCGCAAAGGAAATGCACAGAGCTGCACGGGAAATGCAGAGCGCCGATGTGCTGAGGTATTGCAGGGCCAAGAATTGCCTCGGAAAAGCTACGAATGGCGACGATACGGAATAGCGTAGCAAGGAGCAGCATGGCCTCGGAAAAGCTTGGAATGGCATAGACTTGCTGTGGATGTGCTCAGACCGGCAATGGCTGCGAGTGGCGCCGTCGAGATTTGCACCGGAATGGAGCTGATCGGCCGGGCAGTGGAAACGAATAGATGGGTATGCGGCGCGCTGGATATGCAAAGTATTGACGCGCAAAGGAAAACACATAAGTAAAGGAGATTTACCATGAAAGTACGAATCACATTGACCGAAGAAACCCTGGGCACCAGCCCCAGCAACGAGGAACTGCTGGCAACCTACATCGCCAGTAAAGCCCCTACCGATGAGCTCACCGCGCAGGAGGTGGCCACGATCAAGGCGCAGTCTGCAGAGGATCGTGTAACCATCTTCCCCCGGCTGGCCGATGGCAGGCCCTTTATTTACGACTACCAGATCAAAGGCATGCTCAAGGATTCCTGCAAGGCACTCGCCAAAGCGGGTAAGGCAGGGTACGCGGGCGGCAAAGCCTGCGCCGCCCTGAAAGCCTATAAGCAAGCCATCGACGGCTTGATTTTCGTATCCCCGCGCGAGATCCCCTACGATATGCACGGTATGCGCATGGGCTACTGTGAGCGTCCCCTGCGCGCCAGCACCCCCATGGGCGAGCGGGTGAGCATCGCTAAGAGTGAGAGTGTGCCCGCAGGCAGCACCATCGAGCTGGAATTCACCCTGCTGGATCCCTCGCTGGAGCAGATGGTACGGGAATGCTTGGATTACGGCACGCTGCGCGGAATTGGGGGCTGGCGCAATTCGGGTAAAGGCCGATACACCTGGGAGGAGATCAAGTGAACAAAAAGGCACTCGAAATCCGGCCCTGCCCCTGCGGGCAGAGGGCGGGGGATAGACTGAACTGGGTAAAACCGGTGAAATCAAAGGCGTTTGTAGTAGCCTGCACCGCTTGCGGCCGAGTAGGCCACAGCGGGAAAACGGTGGCAGAGGCCGCCGAAAACTGGAATGCAGCCGTGGAGGGCAGAATAAAGGCGCCCTATTCGCCCAGGCATCCGTTCAGATTTGAGGCGCTGGAGGAAGCAAAATGATAGTACTTACCGCAATCGCAGCGGGCGGCCTGCTGCTGGCGCAACAGCCAGCGCAGGCGGTCCCCACCACCCCCGATATCATGGCCATTGTGGAGCAGGTCAGCAACGACTACGAGCTTCCCAGCACAGTGCTGCTGGCTATGATCGAGCGCGAGTCTGGCTTTGAGGTAGAGGCCGTCGGCGACGGCGGCCGCAGCCTCGGACTTATGCAGATCCAGCCGCGCTGGCACCAGCAGCGCATGGACGACCTCGGCTGCACGGATATGTTCGACGCTGAGCAGAATATCACAGTCGGTGCGGACATCCTCGCAGAGCAGCTCGCGCGCTATGACGGCGACATGGGCAAGGCGCTGACCGCCTACAACCAGGGCAGCTGCCGTAGCAAAGTATCTGAGTACGCGGTCGAGGTCATGGCCCGGGCCGCAGAAATCGAGGACGAACAAAATGAAGCTGAGTATCGGTAAAAGCCGCACAGACATCAAGTGGAAACAGGTGGACTGGTCGTGGCCCGACTTTGTGCACCAGGCGACCCTGCGCACCACAGTCGGCGCAGAAACCATGGCCGCGTACCTGCGAATGCCTAAAGCACAGCAAGACCAGCTCAAGGATAACGGCGGGTTTGTGGGTGGAGCCTTGGCTGAGGGCCGCCGTAAGCGCGGCTGCTGCACCGAGAGGTCGCTGATTACGCTGGACATCGATAGCGCGCCTGCGGGCAGCACAGAGCGGTTGGAAACCACGCTGACGGAGATGGGGCTACTGTTCCTCATGTATTCCACGCGCAAGCATGACCCGGAGCACCCGCGCCTCCGGGTTATCGTGCCGAGTGATCGCCCCATGACCCCCGACGAGTACCAGCCGGTGGCAAGATTGCTGGCGCAGGCCATCGACCCGGAGCTCCGGATCTTTGATGCGACCACCTTTGAGGTAGAGCGGCTCATGTATTGGCCGAGCCGGTGCGCGGATAGTAAGGCGGTATTCACTGCGAGCACGCGCGCCCCCAACCGGGCGCTGAGCGTAGACGGGCTGCTGGCAACCTACAGCGACTGGCGCAATTGCGCGGAATGGCCCCTGTGCCCCGCCGAGAGCGCTCCAACGAGCCGGGGCAACCGGCAGGCCGACCCGAGCCAAAAGGCAGGCATTGTGGGCGCATTCTGCCGCGTGTACGATGTGCCCTCGGCCATCGAACACTTCCTGCCCGGCGTTTACACCCCTGCAGGCGACGGCCGCTATACCTACACCAATGGCAGCACCACGGGGGGAGCGGTGCTGTATGAGGGGGGCGCCTTCTTGTACAGCCACCACAGCACCGATCCGGCGGGCGGGCACCTGTGCAACGCATGGGACTTGGTGCGTATCCACCTATTCGCCGAGCAGGATAGTGACGCCAAGCCCGATACCCCCACCAACCGACTGCCGAGCTATGCCGCCATGGCCGAGCTTGCAGCGCACGACCCGGAGGTGTACGGGCTTATGACGGAGGAGCGCCTGCAGAGCGCGCTGGAGGGATTCAGCGTGGCGCAGGAGGCCCCAGATCGGGCGGAGGATGACTGGCACAAACGGCTCGAAGTCAATGCTAAGGGGCAACTCTTATGCACCAGCCAAAACATGAGATTGCTCATGCACTATGACGCGGCACTTGCGGGAAAAGTCTGGAATGATCTGTTCGCTATGCGCCGAAAGTGCACCGGGCCGCTGCCGTGGGATCCGCGCACGGAGGAACGCTGGTGGTCGGACGATGACGATGCCGGACTGCGCTGGTACATCGAGAGCGTGCATCATCTTACCGGCTCCGGCAAGATCGCTGATGCCATCGCGCTGGAGGCACAGGCCAACGCCAAGGACCCGGTCGTGGATTACCTGCAGCACCTACACTGGGACGGGGCCCCCCGCGTGGAAACGCTATTCTCAGATTATCTGGGGGCCGAGGATAGCCCCTACACCCGCGCAGTGGCGCGGAAAAGCCTGGCAGCAGCGGTGGCCAGAGCGTGCCATCCGGGGGCTAAATATGATCAAGTGGTTATCTTTTCGGGGCAGCAAGGCATCGGTAAGAGCACTTTTGTGGCCAAATTGGGGCAAAAATGGTTCTCTGATAGCCTCACAAATTTCAGCAGCAAGGATGCCAGAGAGAGCATCCGCGGCGTTTGGCTTGTAGAGCTGGGGGAACTGACGGCGCTTGACAAGAGCGAAAATGAGGCAGCCAAGCAGTTTATCAGTCAGCGCGAAGATGTGTACCGGCCCAGCTATGGCAAAAACACCGTAAACTATCCGCGCAGGTGCGTGTTCTTTGGCACAAGCAACAAAACGGAGTTTCTGAGGGACCCCACCGGTAACCGCCGCTTCTGGCCCATCGATGTATATAAGCACCCGCCGCGATACGATATCCGCAAAATGGGAGAGGACAAGTGGCTGCCGCAGGCCACGGTGGATCAAATCTGGGCAGAGGCAGTTCAGATTTATAAGGCCGGGGAGCCGCTGTACTTTGCTGGTGCAGAGGTAGAGGTCGCCGAACAGGCGCAGGCAACCCACATGGAAATCGACCCGTGGCTGGCCACGATTCAGGCGTTTCTGGAGCAGCCGGTACCTACAGACTGGCGCACCGGGTGGGGCAGTGACCAGCGAGAGGCATGGAATAACGGCACACTGCTGGATCGTGATAACATCCAGACCGCCGCGAGGGACTACACCTGCGTAGCAGAGATCTGGGAGGAGTGCCTCAACGGGCGGATTGAGCGGATCACTCCCAGAGAGCAGCGACGGATCACCGCCTGCTTGGACGCACTCCCTGAGTGGGGCAAAACCAACAGCGTGCAGCGCTTCCTGCCCTACGGCAGGCAGAAAGCATGGCACAAAAATCCATAATTCAAAAACGCGAGTTTGGTTGACAAATTTGGTTGACACGGTTGACGCGGTTGACAAACTTGGTTGACAAGAAAACGACGAATAATCGTTATATATAATATATGTCAACCAAGTCAACCAAATATTTAATATAAATTAAAATACGGATTAGGGGATACACATACAGCCTATAGCCTGTTTTTTAGGTATATAGGGGAAAATCGGTTGACTTGGTTGACAAGCCGTAAAAGGAGGACAAAACTACATGCGAGAAAACTACATCGAGCAGACCCTGCGCAACGCCATCAAGCAGCAGGGCGGGTGGTGCATCAAGTGGGTGGCACCGGGCACGGCGGGCGTGCCGGACCGCATCTGCATTCTGCCGGGGGGCATTGTAGCATTTGTGGAGCTTAAGGCACCGGGCAAGTCGGTGGCCAAAGGCGGGCTGCAGGCGTTCTGGCAGCAGGAGCTGCACCGGTTGGGCTGCTACGCCTACATAGTCAGCACCCCCGGGGAGGCCCGCAGCTTGGCCGACTATCTGGGCAGCGTGTCCAAAGCGCTGACCGGGGTCGAGCATCCCAGCCTGCCCGGTAAGGCCGTCAAGGGGGCGCAGCGTGATGGGCAGCTTTAAGCCGCACCCGTACCAGCAGGAGTGCATCCGCGCCATCGTGGAGCGCCCGAGCGTAGCACTGTGGCTGGAGATGGGGCTGGGCAAAACTGTGATCACGCTCACAGCGCTGCGCACGCTGCTGCTGTTGGGGGAAGCCGAGCGCGTGTTGATTGTCGCGCCCAAGAAAGTAGCCGAGGCCACATGGCAGGACGAGATAGCCAAGTGGGAGCACCTGCGGGGGCTGCGTGTCAGCACGGTGCTGGGCACGGCAAAGCAGCGCGAGGCCGCCCTCAGGAAAAAGGCCGATATCTACATCACCAACCGTGACAGCGTGGTGTGGTTGGCGCAGGCGTGCAGGCGCAAGTGGCCCTTTGACACGGTGGTGCTGGATGAGGCAAGCAGCTTCAAGCACCACACCACACAGCGCTTTAAGGCCCTGCGCCGCGTCAGACCACAGATCCACCGGGTGATCGAGCTCACAGGCACGCCCGCCCCGAAAGACTACCTGGACCTTTGGGCGCAGGCCTACCTGCTCGATCAGGGCGAGCGGCTGGGGCAGCGTTTTACCTCATACCGAGATAGCTACTTTCAACCCGACAAACGCAACGGTATGCAAATCTACAGCTGGCGGGAGCGTAAGGGCGCGGCCGAGATCATACAGGCCAAGCTGGCGGATGTCTGCATCAGCATGCAGGCCGCTGACCATCTGCAGCTTCCCGACAAAATCGTTGAGGACATCCCGGTGGCGTTGTCACCGAGCGACCGCAAGGTCTACGACCAGCTGCAAGGATGTATGCTGCTTGATGTCGACGGGGAAACGATCACGGCACTGCAGGCGGCCACTCTGACTAACAAGCTGCTGCAGCTCTGCAACGGCGGATTATACGACACCGAGAAACAGGCCCACGAGCTCAACAGCGCTAAGCTGGATGCGCTGGTGGAGCTGATCGAGGCGTTGGACGGGCAGAATGCCCTCGTGTTTTACGCTTTCGAGTTCGATCGGACACGGATACTGGAAGCGCTCAAGACGCGCTGTAAGGGCCTCAGAGTGGCGCTGTTGGAATCCGAGACCGAACAGCGAGCCTGGAACCGGGGCGAGATCAATGTTCTTCTGGCGCAGCCCGCCAGCTGCGCCTATGGGCTCAACCTGCAGCAGGGCGGCCGGCACATGATCTGGTACGGCCTGCCGTGGAACCTCGAGCTGTATCAGCAGGGGGTGGCTCGTCTGTACCGACAGGGACAGCCGCAACCGGTCATCATCCATCGACTGCTGGTCAAGGATAGCGCCGACGAGATGGTGCTGCAGGCACTGCAGCACAAAGGCAGCACGCAGCAGGGGCTGATCGATGGCATCAAGGCGCTGGCAGCCAAAGCACAAAAGGAGGCGAGGAATTGAGGATCAGAGCGTTCAGGCGACTTACTCGCGAGCAGCGGAGGGAAATCATCCGGGCGATGGAGGACCCCCTCTGCCGCCGTATTTTGGAGGTTGCCTTTCTGGGACCGGGTAAAGTGAGCTGGGTCAAGGTGGCCCTGGTAATCGGCGGCGGGAACACCGCCAACACAGTCTGCCAGATCGCGCACCGAGCGCTGGCCGAAGTCGATAAACCTGTCACAAATGCCCCCGACAACCGTGCTACGATAACCACAGACGGCCCTGCCACGCCTATGGAGCAAGCGTACCATGGCAGGGCCACCAACCCCCGGTAAGCCGCTCCGTTGGAGCGCAACAAACCGGGGAATTTGTGATTCAGGGGGAGAGCAGACATGGCAGATAATGAGCGATTCCGCACAGCCAAGCTGGTGAATTGGCACTTGCTGCCCGAGGTTCAGCTCACCCCGAGCGGGTTTGCACAGATGCAGCCGGTCGCGTTTCCCACCGAGGCCGAGGCCATGGTGCGATTTAAGGACGCGCTCAGCTGCGAATTTCGAGCCGCACAGGGGCTGCATTTCTACAGTGACGATTACCAATTCGAGCGGGTGTGGGCGCAGCCGGAGGTGTACATAGAGCTCCTGCGGCAGTTTGAGTTTGTCATCGAGCCGGATTTTTCCATGTACCTCGATTTCCCAGAGCCGCTCCAGCGCTGGAACCATTACCGCAACCAGCTGCTGGGAGCATGGTGGCAGGCCCGCGGGCTGACCGTGATACCCAGCGCAAGCTGGGCCGACGAGGCCAGCCTAAGCTGGTGCTTTGACGGGCTGCCCGAGCGCAGCTCAGTAGCGATCAGCACGGTCGGCTGCCTCAAACGCAAAGCCGACTACGAGGGTTTCTTTCTGGCAGGTGTACGGGAGCTTTTCCGCACCAAGGCCCCCACCGGGCTGCTCGTGTACGGCATTCTCACACCGGAGATCGAGCAGCTGTGCAAGAGTGCGGGCATTCCTTACAGGCACTACGCGCACACCATGATGGGCGCGAGATTTCTAACCAAAAAGCTGGCGGGCAAGCTGGCGCAGGAGGACAAAAAGCATGGGTAGAGGCAGACTGGCAGCCAGCCACGGTTTATCCACCGCCCCGCAGCCGCAGGCCGCGGCAAATACAGTGGCCGCCGTGCAGCAGGCCGCAGCCCCGGTGCAGCAGACTGCATCTGCGCTGGTTGGTCAGCCGCCCACGGGAGCGCACGGATTCCCTGAGCTTACCGCCACACAGCAGACAGCCCTTGTGGCCAGCCAGCGAACAAGGCGCGACTGGAACACATACCAGGCGAATCAGGATTACATCAACCCCACACAAACCTCTACCGGATTCGGATTCGCGCAGAATGTGAACTACGCACTGGAGAGCGGAACAGCAATCAGCAAGCTCAGCCCCCGCGCACAGCGCATGGTCGCCGGTTTGGACAAGCTCATGGGGCCCATCGGGCACGAAACCACACTTTACCGCGGCGACCACGACGATTTCATCACCCGCCATTTTGGCATCAAGAACCCCGGCCAGATGACCGATGCGCAGCTGCGCAAGGCGCTCGTAGGCAAGAGTTGGACAGCTAAAGGCTTCACAAGTACGAGCCACGACAAGGCCAAGAGCCCGTTTCTACCGGGGGGCATGTTGGGCGGTGGGCGAGAGGTTCAGCTGACGATCCACACCAGCAAATCGCTTAAGGTGGCTATGGTTCAGCAATCGCAGGCGGAGGTGGCGCTGGGGCGTGGAACGCAATTCAAAATCACAGGCGTCCGACACACAGGCAGAACTGCATACCCCCGAGCAGGCGGTGCGAAAAAAGTGATTGAAATTATCGTGGAAGCTTGGTAAAATGCAGATAACAAAACCAACAGGAGGTTTTCAGAATGGGCAAAAAAATAGAGATCGATGAATGGAGTGGGCTGCCGGTTCAGCCCTTTACACAACTGGACAGTTTGCCTGCCAGCAAGGCAGAGCAGCGCCGGATCCATGAAGCCAACATTCGCGCAGGCATCGTCATGCCGGACAAGCCTAAGAAGAAAACCGCCGCGAAAAAGAAGAAAGCGAAGTGACCTGACCATGAGCAGCGCTAAAATCACCGTCCACAAGGGCAGCGTGGTGTACGCCGATACCGATGCCATTGTGAATGCTGCCAACGCGCAGCTTGCTCCGGGCGGCGGCGTGTGTGGCGCGATCTTCTCGGCAGCCGGATATGACCAGCTCGACAGAGCCTGCCGGGCTATCGGCGGCTGCCCCACCGGCAGTGCCGTGACCACTCCAGGATTCAAGCTGAAAGCCGAGCACATCATTCACGCAGTAGGCCCCATCTACCGTGGCACCAAAGCCAATGCCGACCAGCTGTACAGCGTCTACCAGGCGTGCCTCGAACAGGCCGAGGAACACGGTTGTCACAGCATTGGCCTGTGCTCCATCAGCACCGGCATTTATGGTTACCCCCTCGAGGAAGCTGTGCAGATCGCGGTGAAAGCCCTCCGGGATTACCCCGTCAAGACCTGCACCGACATTCGCATTTATTGCTTTGCCGACCGCGAGTACCAGGCTTTCACCCACGCACTGAGCAAATAAAACCTGTCACATTTTGCCGCCAAAGCCATGGTATGCTGACCTCATAACGATTTGAGGGAGGTACCGCATGGGCAGAGGCAGACTATCAGGACAGCAGGGTATGGCGCGCACGATCGCGGCCGCGGTACCCACACCACCTCCAGCACCCGCCCCTGCGCCGCAGCAGGCGGCTACACCTTATCAGCAGACGCTGGCTGCGGCAAGAAGCAATGACGGCTCGCTGGATGTAACGCAGCTATCCGGGCTGAGCGACGGGCAACTCAACCATGTGCTCAACGCCATCAAGGCGCACACCACGGTAGATCTGCCCCAACAAGGGGTTACTAAGCAGCAAGTCACCGACACGCAGCGATTCTTCAATGCCATCGGCTGGACAAGCCGACCGACCGAGCTGATTACCGGCGATAAAGCGTTTTTAACGGCGGCCAAAGCTGCCGGGCAAAAAGTCCTGTACCATTCGGACGACGCCGCAAATGCACGGGTTCCCAACGCAAAGGTTCTGGCTGATCAGTTTATGAGCCGAAAAGAGCGGCAGTTTCTCAGCGGCGGCGTACATGGAGATGGCACATATTTTGCTGAAACATCCAAAGAATCGTGGACTTATGGAACAAGCAAAAATTCTACTCAATTCCGCAGTTTTCTAAACCGTAAGGCGAAAGTCATCAACGAATATGAGCTTGACCAGAAATGGTACAGCTGGCGAAAATCGCACCCGAAAGCCTATCAGAATCTGATGTCCTTTTCGCAGGGATACGCACCGCGTGGCGGTCGATATGGCGGTGTCCGTTCTATATTCGCGGCCATGTGCGGGTACAATGTCATCAAAGCCGATGACTATTACACAGTGCTCGACCGAAGCGCAGTAACTACGCAGAAAAAAGTCTTGACCAGGACAGGCACACGAGCGCCGAGCTGGTAAATTTCAGGAGGAAGCTAATATGGGACTGCAAAGTGCAGAAATTGAATTGACTCTGGAGCGCCTGAAAAAGCTGGGCGCGACCCAGGCGCAAAAGGAAGCCGCTGTGCGCAAAATTTACCCAAAATATGAGAGCGACGGTAGTACGCTGAAAGCCACCGGCAAAATCCCAACCGTGGACGAGCTGAGGAAACAGGTCAACGCAGCCTACCCGAGCAGAAAGAAGAAGGCCGCAGCAGCCAAGAAAACCAAGTAAATCCTGTCACATTTTCCCACAGGAAGTGTGCTACACTGGAGGTGCTTCATCGAAGCACCTCCTTTTTTCGTTCCGCCCCGGTAGGTCTTTCCTCCTTTCTCCCTGCCGGGGTGAATCCTGTCACATTCTAAACCGCGGCCTCTGGTAGAATAATACCAGAGGCATTTTTTATTATCGGAGGATCGCATGAAAGTAGAAATCTGGGATATCAAATCAATCATCCCTTATGATAAAAACCCGCGAAACAACGCCGCCGCAGTCAAGCCGGTGGCCAACAGCATCAAGGAATTCGGGTTCCAGCAGCCGATCGTGGTGGACAAGGACGGCGTGATCATTGTAGGCCACACCCGCTACAAAGCGGCCAAGAGCCTGCACCTGAAAGAGGTGCCGGTAGTCGTCGCGGATGAGCTGACCCCCGATCAGGTCAAGGCATACCGTATCGCCGACAACAGCACCGGTGAGGTTGCCGCATGGGACCTGCCGCTGCTCAGCGCCGAGCTGGCCACCATCGACCTCGATATGTCGCAGTTTGGACTGAATGTGGAGCTGCCTGAGGTCGATCCGGAGGCATTCGAGGATGACTATGATGTGGAGCTTCCCACCGAGCCGATCTGTAGGCCCGGTGATGTATGGCAGCTGGGTAACCATCGCCTGGTTTGCGGCGACAGCACAGATCCGCGAGATGTGATGGCTCTGATGGACGGTACAAGCGCTGATCTGCTGGTTACTGATCCACCCTACAATGTGGACTACGAGGGCAGCAACGGCAAAAAAATCCAGAACGACAGCATGGGAGAAAGCCAGTTTCGGCAGTTTCTGCTGCAAGCCTACGCCAACGCCTACGAGGTCTGCCGCACCGGTGCTGCCGCCTATATCTTCCACGCAGACACCGAGGGTGAGGCATTCCGCGCCATGTTCCGCGAAGCAGGCTGGGAACTGCACGGCTGCCTGATCTGGGTTAAAAACAGCCTTGTGCTGGGCCGAGCAGACTATCAGTACCAGCACGAGCCTTGCCTGTATGGCTGGAAGCCTGGCGCGGGGCATTACTTCATCAATGACCGCACCAACACCACGGTGATCGATGAGGCGAAGCCGGAGGACCTGAAGAAGCTGTCTAAATCCGACCTGCTCAACTGGGCTATTACGGCGCAGGAAATGCTGGACAAAGAGCCCAGCACTGTGCTGCGCTTCAACAAACCCGCAGCCAGCAAGGACCACCCGACCATGAAGCCGGTGCCCTTGCTGGGTAAGCTGATCAAAAACAGTTCAAAGCCCGGCCAGATCGTGCTGGACTTGTTCGGAGGCAGCGGCAGCACGCTGATCGCTTGTGAGCAGCTGCACCGCAGTTGCCGCGTCATGGAGATGGACCCCCAATACGCGGATGTGATTATCGACCGCTGGGAGCAGTTCACCGGGCTGGAAGCCAAGAAAATCAACTGAGGGGGAGCTTTATGCCGAGAAAAAGGCCACACCCCGAGGATTGGGTGGATCCGTCCGGCCTGCTGCTGCTTCAGCGCTGGGCCCAAAACGGGCTGTCCCAAACCGAGATCGTGAAAGAAATGCACCGCGTGAGGGGCACGGAGCTCTCAGAGCGCACCCTGCGTCGGTGGATAAAAAACTACCCTACCACCATTGGGCGCGCGCTGCAGAACGGCGTGGAGGCCTCTCTGGCGGCGGTGGAAAACGCGCTCTTCCAGAAAGCCATGAGCGGCGATAATGCCGCTATGATTTTTTATCTCAAAAACAAAGACCCGCAGCACTGGAGCGAGCACCCCGAGCTGCGAGGCGTGTCCGGAAAGGTAGTCTTTATCGATGACATACCAGCAACGCAACCGCCGAAGCCTGCCGCTGACAAGCCCGCAGGTGAGGCTGAGCAGCCTGATCATTCCTGAATACTACGCCGCGCACACCGCCATCTGGAGCGGGGATTACACCGAATATCTGGGCGACGGCGGGCGAGGCTCGTTGAAAAGCACATTCGCCGCTACCGAGCACATTCTGCTGATCATGCGTGTGCCCGATATCCACGGCATTGTGCTGCGTAAGGTCGCCAACACCATCGTGACTTCGGTCTGGCCTGAGTACAACCGAGTGATCGAGCGCATGGGCCTGCGCCATTTATGGCGGCAGACCAAGAAGCCCTATATGCTGGAGTACACCCCGACAGGGCAGACCATCCAGTTCTACGGCCTGGACGACCCCGGTAAGCTAAAATCGCTGGCTGCGCCGTTTGGCTACTTCGGTACCTGTCACTTTGAGGAGTTCGACCAGTACGATGGCCCGGACGAAATCCGAAATGTAGAGCAGTCTGTGTTTCGTGGCGGCCCTTTTGCCTTCTCCTTCAAGACCTTCAACTCCCCGGCGATGGCCCGCCATTGGGTAAACCGTTACAAGCGAGAGCCCAAACCCCGGCAGTTCTGCCACCACACAACCTATCTGACGACCCCGCCCGAATGGTTGGGCCCAAAGTTCTTTGACGAGGCAGAGGTGCTGCGGCAGCGGGACCCGACCGCCTATGCGCACGAGTATCTGGGCGAGGTGGTGGGTTGCGGCACACAAGTGTTTGACAACATCGAGCTGCGCCCCATCACGCGCGAGGAAATCGCACAGTTTGACCGCACCTACTGTGGCCTTGACTGGGGCTGGTACCCGGATCCTAACCACTTCGGGGAAATGGCCTACAGCAGCCCAAAGCGAACGCTGTACATTTTCGCCGAGCACAGAGCTACCCGCGAAAAGGACGAGGTGCTGGCTAAGGTGCTGGAGCCGTGGAAAAACAAAGAAATCATCGCAGACAGCGCAGGTAACAAGAGCATAGCCACCCTTCACGATCTGGGCTATCGGATTCGAGGGTGTCACAAATACTCCGCGCACGGCGGTACCAGTGTGACAGATGGCATGAAGTGGCTGCAAAGCCGCACGAAAATCGTGATAGACCCCGAGCGGTGCCCCTTTACGGCTCGGGAATTCAGCGAATACGAATACCCGATCGACAAGAAAACACAGGAAGTTCAAAATACCTACATCGACTCCGACAACCACAGCATCGACATGGTGCGATACGCGATGGAGCCGGTCTGGCAGAAACGAGGGCTGCACAACGCATGATTGATTTTAACAACATCGAGGCCGAGCTGGGCATCAAAACCTTGTTCACCGATGCCCAGCAAAAAGCGCTGACCGAGTGGTACGCAGCAGCGATTCAGGGGCAGGCGCTCGACCATAACCCTGACACAAAGACGATGGGGCTGCCTGCCGCAATCTGCGCAGAGCTGGCTCGCCTGACCACGCTGGAACTGGAGGCCCATGTGGACGGCAGTCCGCGCGCAGAATGGATCGACCACAAGCTGCAAAAAGTACTTAGCCCGCGCAGGCGCAGGATTCTGGCAGTAGCACTGGCGCTGGGCAGTGGTGCGTGGAAGCCCTACCAAGACGGCAACGATATCGGGGTGGCCTTTACCCCGGCGGACTGTATCTACCCGGTGTCGATCAACTGCAACGGGGATCTCACCGAGGCCGTGTTCATCAACCAGATCCGCACAAACCAGACGGTGTACAGCCGCCTGGAATGGCTTCATGTGCTGACCAGCGCAAACGACTACCACCCTAAAGAGCTGGAGCGCGTGCGTAAGATGGGCGTGCAGCCTGCGCGGGAGTTCCCCTGTGTGCAGGTGATCAACTTCGCATATGAGAGCTCCAGCAAAGACAGCCTCGGCGCGCCGGTTACGCTGCAGGTTCGCCCCGAGTGGCAGGACATCGAGCCAATCGCCTATCTGCCCGGTCTGGAAAAACTCCCGATCGGTTATTTTGTTACGCCCATCGTAAATACGGTGGACCCCAGCAGCGAGCTGGGAGCCGCCATGTTCGCCCCGGCCATTCCGCAGATTATCGATGCAGATGTGCAGTTTTCGCGCCTCGACTGGGAGTACGAGGGCGGCGAGCTTGGCGTGGATATCGACGATCAGTACCTCAAGCCGCTGGGGGAAAACGGGCAGGCGCTGACCGATAGCGAGGCCCTGCGCCGGTTTGGTGTGCCTGCTAAGGCTTTGGATAAGACCATGCCGGAGCATACGCAGCGCCTCTTCCGAGGGCTGAATATCGATACCGGAATCGCCGACGGGGGCACCTTTTACCAAGTGTTTGCACCCTCCCTGCGCGATGGCAACTATCTGAGCGGGCTGAACCAGTACCTGCGCCATGTGGAGCAAAAGGTCGGTCTAAGCTATGGCGTACTGTCGCAGGTGTCGGAGCTTGAAAAGACCGCCACCGAAATCATGAGCAGTAAACAAAAGCTGTATGCCACGGTGAGCGACCTGCAGGCAGCGCTGGAGGATGCCCTGCGAGGGCTGATCGATGCACTCGATTTCTGGGCAGACCAGGTGGATAGCGCGCCTCCTGCATCCGGCGAGCTGCAGATCAGCTTCCATTGGGACGATTCCATCATCGTAGACAGGCTCACTGAGATGAGCCAGTGGCAGGCAGAGCTGCAGCTCGGGCTGCGAAGCAAAGCAGAGTACCGCCAGCACTTCTACGGGGAGGACGAGAAAACCGCAGCGGCTGCGGTGGCTGCAATTCAGCAGGAGGCCGTAGCACAGGATGTTCTGCAAGGCGTTCTGACGCAGCAGGCGGCCCCTCAGAGCGCACCTAATGCGCCTGCAGGGAAACAGACCACGGGCAAGCCTAACAGCAGCCAGCGGGGCAGGCATGGCCCGCTGAAGAAAGGCAGGCCTTAAATGCTCACGCCGAGGCAGGTAGAGGACTACGCGCAGCGTGCAAGGGCTGCCTTTGACGAGTTGGAAACCAATCTGCTGCTGAGCTGCGCGAAGCAGATCGCGAAAGCCGACTACTCGCTGCCAGCAGGCGTGGCATGGCAAACCGAGCGCGCAAAGGCACTGGGGGCAACTCGAAAGGAAATGGCCGCTCGTATGGAGCAGCTGATGTCAAACGCGGCACCGATGGTCGCGGTGGTTTTTGGGCAGGCTATGATCGCTGCCGATGAGGCGGATGCCAATGAGGCCAGAGCCGCCGGGCAGCAGCCAGACTCGCGAATCGGGGATAGCGCGGTAGCGCAGCAGATCGCGCAGAGCGGATATCGGCGCACCATGAACACGCTGTATAATCTCACCCAGACCCGCGCACTGATGGGCAATCAAAATCTAAGCACCACAGTACAAGCGCAGCTGGGCCGGATTCTTGACAGCGCACACATGGGCGCCGCCACCGGCGTGTATAGCCAAGACGAGGTAGTACGGCGGGGGATCAAGGAGCTTGCGGCCGAGGGAGTGGACGGAATCACATACCCGAGCGGGCATGTGGACAAGCTGGAAACCGTCATTCTGCGTGCCATGCGCACCGGTATCAACCAAACGGCAGTCGATATCAGCATCCACAATGCACAAGAGATGGGTGTGGACACCATGGAGCTGAGCGCCCATGGAGGAGCGCGCACCGGTGACGGCAGGCAAGACTTTACCAACCACAGCTGGTGGCAGGGCAAAATCGTCAGCCTCTCCGGCGCACCCGGATACCTGAGCCTCCAGGATATCGGCTACGGCCATGTGCAGGGGTTCTGCGGTGCAAACTGCCGTCATAACTGGCACCCATTCTGGCCCGGAATCAGCAAGCCCGCCTACACACAGGAGATGCTGGCCGAGTACAATGCAGCTAAATTCCCCTACAATGGCAAAATGCTGACTGAGGAGCAGTGTGATCAGCGCCAGCGCGCCTTAGAGAGGCAAATCCGGCGCTGGAAGCGCGAGTACCTGTTAGCTGAGGAAACGGGCCAGCCGGGTCTCAAACACAGCGCTGCGGAGCGCTTAGCCGACTCCAGGGCGAAGCTGGCCGACTTCCTGCAGCAGACCGGACGGCATAAGCAGCAGCTGCGCGAAACCGTACCCGGGTTTAGCCGCAGCGAAGCAGGCCGGGCCGTGTGGGCAGCGCGGGTGGAGCAGGCTCCAGCTTCACGGCAATGGTTCCGCGCTGAGTACGCCGTCACTGGCGACCGCGCCCCGCTTACCGACTGGCAGCACGCCTATATATCACACGAGAAGATTTATAACTACGCCCTTAACGAGGATCACCCGGTCGGTGGGAATAAGGCTGTTGCTTTCAAAGCCAAGCTGGGGTATACTCAGGAAAACGCCGATGAGCTCATAAAAGCCATCCACGAGAACCTGAGCAAGTGGGCGGCTATTGACAAAGGGCTAACTTCATACGGCGCACGATATGAGGTGCCGATGCTTTTACATGGGCCAAACGGAAAATGGGCAACCATAAAAACCGCATGGATCATCGAGCACACCGAGGATGCGCCCAGATTGACAAGCGTGTACCCTCACACCTTCAAAAAGAAAGGCAAGTAGTATGATTGATTTCTCGGCTTTAAGGGCATTTGATGTGGTAAAGCTGAAAACCGGTGCTATCGTAACCATTGTAGAAGTTCTCCGCCCCGGCGAAGCGTACCTTGTAGATGATAACGAACAAGAAACCGTCGATGTCGCCTTAGCTGCGGATATTAGTAGCATAGAATGGCGTGACCCACATCAAGCTTAAAACGGCACGAAAGCCCGGAGCGTTTATCGCTCCGGGCTTCTTTTGTTTATTTGTCGCTGTCCTGCAGCGCTTGATCCAGCACGGCCGTGTCAAAGCCGAAGTTGCGGTAGCCCTCGCGGCAGGTCGCCATATACCATCGGGCGGGCTTGCCAAGGGGGTGATCCACCGGCAGCTGATAGGCAAACCCGGAAAAGTGGTGCGGCTGCGCGGTGCCGTGCCCCAGCAGATAGAGCGGCAGGTCGGTGTATTCCTGCTTGTAGTAGAAGCTCGGGTAGCCTTCGTACAGATCCAGCGCCTGCTCGTCGCGCTTGCTGATGGCGAATACCCCGCAGGGAACCTGCCGAGGCTCGCCCTCCAGCGCAGGCTCGATGGAGAGGTAGCTGCCCGTTTTAGACCCGCGAAATACCAGCCGGGTGTTGGGCAGATAGGTGTATCCAAGCAGCCGGGCATCCGGGCAGCGGTGACGCATCTGCGCGAGATTGAGGTTAGACCCGTAAGCCAGGTAGATTTTTTTAGTCTGCATTTTCGGAATCCTCCTTTTCATCCCAGACTTCCTCAAACCCGCGCTCCGTAAGCCAACCGTAGGTGTAGCCGTTGTCGAAGCTGAGCACCACCGGGGTGGCTTCGTCGTAGTTCTGAAGCAGGTGGATCAATTCGCCCGCGGTCATTGTGCAGCAGATATCCTCGATGCCATAGGCATCACGGGTGGCGGCATAAACCAGTTTCATTTTAAAATCTCCTTTCGGCCTGCCATCATCAGCGCCGGGAGGCCGTCCCCGGCGGACGCTCTGCTAAGAGCGTTTCGGCTTCACCCCAAGAAGGCAGCGATAATTGCATCAAGGGTTTTCGTTTCTTCCGAGATATATCGATTCATGGCAACACATACCGCAGTGTTCGGATTGTCGGGCAAGCTATTCACTGCTTCCACAAGTTGATTATAGAGATTAATGTACAGCCGCCTGTCGTCACGCACAGGGGGAAACAGGTTCGTCCAACGCTCCGCAAGTTCACCGTAATTGCGCTCGAGCAAAGCAATTTTGCGATGCTTCCAATCGCCGCGAATTAACGCGGTTTCACAAGTTACTTTTTTCATTTTCAATTTACCTTCGTGTGTTTTTGGAATGTCTGTATGTTAGCTCTGATTGAGAATGTGTGCAAGGCGCTAAGCTGTCCAAACTTGGCGCCTTGCTATTGTGTAGGTTGTTAGGCGGGTGTTTCGGTGGTTTCCTCCTTTTCGGGGCGGCCGTGCCGCCAAGCGCTGTCTCCGGGCAGCCGCCGCAGATACAGCTCGCGAGCGGTGGCAAATTCACTGCCTATAAACCCAAGTCGCAGCAGCCAGCAGCGCATGGTGTACTTTTGGTTTTCGCTTCGCAGCGGCTTATAGGAGGCAGACTTTGTGGTCAGGGCCCGATAGCTCAGCCCCAAGCAGAGCTGTACATACGCCTTCAGCTGGCCCGCGTGCAGCCCGCCACGGTGTCCTCGCGGGGCGGCAGGGTTGTAGTCATCAAACTGGAACAGTCGAAACTCAATGCCCTTCCCCTCAAAGTAGCTGTGCAGGTTCAGCATACGGTAGCGGCTGCCATCGTAATGCGTGCTACCGGAGCAGCCATGGGAGCGATACCAAATGCGCCGCAGCTCGTCCATGGTGGCAGGCTTGCGGGCGTTTACGGCGAGCAGGAACGAGGTGTTCACGGGGGAGCACCAAGTCAAGCGGCTCTGCGAAAATCCGGTAGCCGCCATCAGCAGCTGTTCGTGGCTCGCCATGATGTTTGTGAGGGTCCGCAGCGACTGTGCGGTGTGGGTAGGCGCGTCAACATGCACGTGCACGCCGCAGGAATGCGCAGGATCACTGCGAGCTCCGGCCGCCCGGAGCGCACGAACGATGCTCTGCAAGGTTGGCATGTCTGCCCAAGTCAGGACCGGAGATACCAGCTCGGTCTGCTCTTCACGAGAGCTGGCCCGGATAGAGGAGTCGCTCTCGATCTTCCAGGTGTTGTACATGGTGGCAGGCTCGTTCTTAGGGGTGATTTTGCGCTCGTCGAGGTGCAAGCCGGGGGAACTCGCCAGCCAAGGCTGTCCAGTGAGCTCCGCGAGCGTATCTCGCACGACCTGCGCGGCTTTCGCACGAGAAATGTGGTACATTTCGACTTCAACGCCGTAACGCTGATCCAGCATAGTCGTCATAGTCACTCAGCCTCCTTTAAAGCCTCCCATTCACAAACCGCGGCGGCTACGCAGTCGGCAATCTTCTGCATGGTCATCGGTTCGCGAGCGCCGCACGCGGTGATGATTCTGGGGTTGTGGTAACGGCGATAATCGTTAACGGTCAGGTGCCAATCTGCATATACGCGGCCTTCATCCAGATCATAGCTGATCTGTACATATTGACCGGAATAGTAGCTGATGCCTTGTGTTTCACCAGATGCAGCCTTGAGGCCGATCATTTTTAGCCCATGCGTATTGACTTTCATAAGTTAAAACCTCCAAAATTTCATTTAGCTGTGTTCCTTTGCGTGTCTGTATGTTCGCTCTTGTGTGCATGAAATACAAGTAGCTAAAGTAGCCAAACTTTGGGGGAGGCTATTGTTCAAATTTTTGCATGATTTACAAGCCGCGAGAACACCCGGAAAGGGCCCGTATTCAGTTGACAAATTTGGTTGACTTGGTTGACGCAGTTGACAAATTTGGTTGACAAGATTTTAGCGTTCTATCGTTATATAGGGTATATGTCAACCAAGTCAACTAAATATTTAATATAAATTTAAATAAGGATTAGGGGGGTATATATACCCCTATAGCCTATATTTTGGCTTTATAGGGGAAAATCGGTTGACTTGGTTGACAACCGCGCCGCCGCAATTTGCAATTCATGCAGAAAATGCATAGGTTCTTGTCACAAAATTTTTGTAAATCGTGGTAGAGTTAGGATAAGAGATTTCGCTGCCGCCGGGCGATATCGGGCGGACAGGGCAAGGCAGGCGCAGCCGTAAAAATCGCGTGTAGCCCAAAGGGAGGAATATATGAAGCGTGAAGATCTGAGAGCCATCGAGGGCATGACCCTCGAGCTGGAGAATGCCGTAATGCAGCTTGCAGGCGCAGACCGCACCGCAGCTAACGCCAGAGAGCAGCAGCTGCAGCAGCAGGTCGCTGCCGCACAGCAGGCGCAGGCTACGGCAGAGCAGCAGCGTGCACAGCTGCAGCAGCAGATGGACAAGCAGCAGGCAGAGTACCGCCTGCGCGAGCTGATCCGCACCGCAGCCATCGCAGCAGGTGCCTATGACCCCGATGATGTGGTGGGTGCGCTGATCACGGACACTTCGATCACGAGCAGCACTGAGCAGACCGCGGCTATTAACACCGCAGTGGAGATGCTCAAGAGCAGCACTAAGCCTCATTGGTTTAAAAAGTCCTCCACCGCCGATCCCGACCCCGCAGCGCAGGGCCGCCGGATCGTTACCCCGAAGCCTGCAGCAGGCGATCCGCTCGCAGCAGACCCCACCGTTGAGGATTTCGCCAAAATGGACTATATGGAGCGCATCCGTCTTAAAGCCACTAACCCGGCACTGTACGCTTCGCTCTTGAAAGACATGGCGAAACTTCGCAACCGTTATTAAACAGGAGATGTAATTTATGCCTACCGGAACTTTTGGCGGTTTCCCTTTTGACCCCGAGGTCTATGGTTCTTTTGTGGACCAGGAGGCCACCTTCACCGACAACATCATCGCTTCTGGCATTCTTGCCAGTGACCCTCGCATGACCGCAATTCTGGATAACGGCGGTACCGTCGGTACCACCCGATTCTACAATCCGCTGGATCCTGCTACGGATGCACCTCTGGTGCGCAACGGCTCCAACGATAACACCCCCACTGAGATCAGCGGCGGCAAGCAGAGCTTTATCCGCATCGACCGCATGAAGGCGTGGAAAGCCAACCAGCTGGTGCGCGAGCTGACCGCAGCTGACCCCATGGCAGCTATCGCGCGAAAGACCAGCCTGTACTGGCGTATGTACTGGCAGGATCTGCTGGTCAGCACCACGGACGCTGTGCTGGGCCTGACCAAGCTGTCCTCGCATGTGATCACCGCCACCAATGGTGTGACCGGCGAGCTGCTGATCGACGGTCAGCAGGCCGCGCTGGGCGATTTCGCAAACCGCTTCGGTCTGTACATTATCCACAGTAAGGTGTTCGCCGCTTACCAGAAGCTGGGCCTGGTCAACTACAATAAGTACACCATCACCAATGTGCTGGCGCGCGAAGTGGAGCTGCCCACCATCAACGGCCTGATCGTCGTGGTTAACGATCGAGGCACCTACAACGCCAAGGGCGCTGACGGTAACCCCGAATACAAGTGCTACCTGTTGGGCCAGGGCTGCTTCCTGCAGGCAACCCCCAGCACCAGCACCCCTGACTACACCGACTACAACCCCGAGCTGGGTGGCGGTACCGATATCCTGTACAACACCCGCTCTGTGATCCTGCACCCCAATGGCGTATCCTTTAAGGCTGACGGCATTGCGGGCGAAACCCCCACCGATGCAGAGTTTACCAAGAGCGCCAACTGGGATCTGCGCTTTGACCCCAAGAATGTCCGTATGGCGGTCATCAAGGTGCCCGCTGCTCAGCTGACATGATCGGCTGGGCAGGGTATACCGATTACCTGACCGCGCACCCGGGCACCACGCTGACAGAGGTTGAGTTTACCCGCTTTGCAGAGCGCGCAGCAGCTGAGATACTGCGCGCTACTGCATGGCGTGCCCAGCAAGCAGCGGGGGACGATGCGGTATCCATTTTACGCAGCTGCCAGCTGGCGCTGATCGATGAGGTACTGCTCCCCGGAGCAGAAGCGGGCGCAGGAACGGTAACATCGGCTAACAATGATGGCTACTCTGAGAGCTATCTGAGCGGGGCATCGCTGGATAGCCTCCAGCACAGCCGCACGCGTAGGCTGATCGCGCGTTATTTGCTCAACCCGGTAACCGGGTGGATGATCTACGCAGGTGGCGTGTACCATGCCCCCGCGCGCAGATGAGGAGGTGTCGGATTGCGGCACTTAGTAGCGGACCAAACAGTAACTCTGCACGCGCTCCGGTATAACGGGGACACGGATACCGATACGGAGATTTGCACCACGCTCACTGGGGTGAGCTGGTATGAGGCGGTGCAAGCCGCCCCGAGCAGCAACGGACTGGTGTCCTCCAGCCTTTACAAAATCCGGATTTTTGAGGATCAGCTGACAGAATACCTGCCGTTTATGGACTGGCGTAAGCTCACCGAGGGGGAAAGGCAGTCTTTCTGGACTATTGCTCTCGGAGATAAACTGAGCCACGGGGGCACTACGGTGACGATTATCGCCATCCATGACAATCGCGCCTCGCGCCGTAACCCGCACCTGTATCTGGAGGCAAAGTAATGAGTGCACGATTTGACTGCGAGTTGGATCTGTCCGGGATGACTGACCTGCTCAGAGAGCGAGGGCTGGAGCCCGGCGGCGCAGTGCAGGCGTTTGTGGATAGCGAGATCATACGCCTCGCTGACCCGTATGTGCCCTTTCGCACCGGCGCGCTTAAAGACAGCGCGCTGACCAACACCGTGATCGGGCAAGGCGAGATCGTGTATGCCACGCCCTACGCGCGCCGAATGTATTACCATCCGGAGTACAACTTTAACGGTGCCCCTATGCGCGGGGCGTATTGGGCCGACCGTATGTGGGCGGATCACGGCGAGGACATTGTCCGCGGGGCCGCCACGCTGGCAGGAGGGCAGGCAGAATGAGTATAATCAGCAGCGTTCGGGCATGGCTGCGAGAGTGCCCGTTGATCGACAGGAATAACCGATTCAACACGGGCTATCTCGGCAACCTGAGCACCGAATACAGCGTGTCCGTAGCCGGTGTGCAGCACGGCTGTGATATCACCGGCAGGGGTACAGATGAGTATAATCTTGTGTTTCAAGCTCGCCTGCCCTACGGCGTGGCCCTGCAGGAAAATCTGAGCGCAGCGGAGCTGTTCGACGAGTTGAGCCGCTGGATCATGGCGCAGGAACGAGCGCATAAATACCCGGCGCTGCCGGGATACGAATGCACCAGGATCACCACCGCCAACAGCGGTATGATCACGCAGGCCGGTGCGGATACGGCGGTGTACCAACTTCAAATTAAGCTGATTGCTGAGGAGAGTAACTAATGGCAAGCAACACTATTAACCTTACGGCAGGCCAGAAAGCCGACCGTAAGCTGGAAATGCACTTTGTAAATGTGGGTACGGGCGAAGCCCCTGCATGGGAGATTATGGGCCGCGGCGTGGAAGAAGCCAGCATGGAGTTTAACCATGATGCTGACCAGAAAACCGACATCCTGGGCATTACGGATGTGGATGTGTCCGCCGCTAAGCCGATGCTGGCGCTGGACCCAAACCAGATCCGCGGCGGTCAGAAGCTGTCCGAAAAGCTGCTGGATATCGAGCGCCGCAACGCGATCAGTGAGCTGAGCATGTTTGAGGTGCTCAATGTCCACGCCTATATGGGCGAAACCAGCTTTACTGCCGAGCTGCACAAGGGCTGCACCATCGTGCCCCAAAGCCTCGGCGGCAGCAGCTATGTAGGCATGCCGCTGAATGTGTACCTGTCCAACGATAAGGATCTGGGCACCGCCACGATCACGGACGGTGTGCCCACCTTCACCAAGGGCTAAGGAGGCAGCAGCATGGCAATTAAAATCGATCTTGGCCTGCGCAAGTATGCCCTGCAGGACGCAGACGGCAGCGAGCTGGGCACAATCAGCTTTAACCCCAGCGACCCCGGCCTGCTGCCGCGCTTTGAGGAAGCCAAAAATGTGATTCTGGGCGTGACCGAAAAGGCGGGCAGCATGGATAGCGTGGCGGCGATCGCCGAGCTGGACCGGCAGGTAAAGCAGGCACTCGATAGCGCTTTTGGCAGCCCTGTAAGTGCTGTTGTGTTTCAGGGGGTGAGCAGCCTTGCAATCTGCCCTGATGGCACGCTGGTGGTCGAGCATGTGCTTGAGGAGCTGCTGCCGGTGATCGAGGATGCCATGCGGCAGGCAGGCAAAGCCACCGGCGAGCGAGTAGCCCAGCACAACGGCAAATATCTTGCTGCTCCTGCTGCCGGGCTCGCCCCCGGCCAAGCATGAGCGCGTGGGAGCTGCCCGTAGATGTGTCTATCTGCGGGCAGCTTTTTGCTATCCGCTCCGACTTTCGGGCGGTGCTGGATGCGCTGGCAGCCCTGCAGGACGAGGCTCTGAGTGAGCAGGAGCGTTGTATGGCGTTTCTGCAGATCATGTACCCTGCGTGGCAGCGCCTGCCTGACGGTAACGAGGCAATGCGGGCAGCGTGTGAGTTTATCAACCTCGGCGAGCGTGTGCCCGAGAATCAAGCCCCTAAACCGGTGCTGGTGGACTGGGAGCAGGATGTGCGCATCATGGCCCCGGCCATCGACAAGGTGCTGGGCTACAGCTGCCGCCGGTGCGAATATCTGCACTGGTGGGATTTTGTGGGGGCGTACATGGGCATCGGCGATGGCCTTTTTGCCCAAGTGGTCAGTATCCGAGCCAAGCGCGCCAAGGGCAAGGCGCTGGATAAGGCCGAGCAGGAGTTTGCCCGGGAAAACGCCGAGCTGATCGGCAAAACAGCGCCAAAGCTGAGCGCGGCGGAAGAAGAATTTTTCAAAGGATTGGGGGTGTAAGGCATGGCTGATTTTCGCGTGATCATCAAATCGTTGATCGATAACCGCACTGCCTACAAAAATCTGGCCGACCTCAAGAAAAATGTGCAGCGCACCAGCCGAGAGATCAGCAAGCTGGATACCCAGCAGGCCAATCTGGGCACAAAGCGCAGCAAGCTGGTGCAGCAGCTGGAGGAGGCCAAAAAGGCAGCGGAGGAGGCCCAGACCGCGCTGGAAAACGCAGGTGATGCGTATAACGCCAAGTTTTACAAGGTGCGCGCTGGACTGCGAAATAACGTTAAATATCAAGCGCTGAACCCCGAGCAGAAAAACAGCTTCGTGGAAAAGCAGGTCGCCAAGCAGTACCCGGAAACTTCCAGCATATATCTTGCTGCCGAAAAAAGCGCCACCACTGCACAGGCCGCAGTGGACAGGCTGAATAAGAGCTTAGCGGATAACTCCGCCGAGAGCGAGCGTGTCCGCAATCTGCAGGCAGGCCTGCGGCAAACTTTAGACCAGCAGCAGGGCGCGCTTGACAGGGCATCCAACAGCGCGGGCCGCATTAGCGGTTTGTTCGCCCGGCTGCAGCAATCCGCCTCCGGGCTCAAGCGCACTCTTGGACAGGGGCTTGTAGGGGCTTTCCGAAAGGCCGACGGCGCGGTAAAGCGTTTCGCCAACCACCTGCTGCGCGGCAACAAATTTGCAAAGACCTTCTCCTCCCGATTGCGGCGCATTCTGATGGGTGCGCTGATCTTTAACGCGGTCAGCGCAGCGCTGAGAAACCTTGTGTCGGGCATGGGGGCAGCGTTGCGGCAGAATACGGCGCTCTCCACGGCCATGGCAAACCTTAAAGGCGCGGCGTATCAGTGTGTGGCTCCCTTAGCCGCAATGCTGGCACCGGCGCTCACCATGGTGGCCAACGCCGCCGCAATCGCGCTGAGCTACCTCGCCAAGCTGCTCTCGTTTTTCACCGGCAAAAGCCTGGCTGCCACAAAGGCCGAGGCTGCAGCAATCGGCGCGGTGGGCAGCGCGGCCAAAAAGGCAGGCAAGAGCCTGGCTGCATTCGACACCATCAACCAGCTGAGCAGCAATGATTCGGGCTCCGGCTCGCAGACCATCACCCCAAACTTTAGCTACGAGGCGCAAAGCCCCTTCCTCGATCAGGTCAAGGCGGCCATTGAGGCGGGTGACTGGGCCGGGGCAGGTAAGCTGCTGGCAGATAAGCTCAACAGCATGGTGGATGACTGGGACGCCCGCGCATGGGGCAAACGGCTGGGCAAAAAGCTCAACAACGGCATTTCGTTTCTGTACGCGTTTTTGATCGCCTTCAACTGGGTGGCGCTGGGCGGCAAGCTGGCCGACGCGTTCAACGGCATGGCTGAGATGATCGACTGGGGCCATCTGGGCGCGCTGTTTGTGGCGGGCATATCCATTGCCCTGCAGCTATTAGCGGGCTTTTTGGCCAATCTCGACTGGGCGGCACTGGGTGTTGACCTCTCGCTGTTTGTGCAGGGTGTGCTGGACGAGCTGACCCGAGCCATCAGCAACGCTGATCCGGCGGCAATCGGTGCAGGCATCGCGCAGTTTATCGCCAATATCGACTGGATGGGCATTGCCACCAGTGCATGGGAGCTGCTGCTGACGGCGCTGCAATCAACGCAGGATCTGCTGATCGCGTTTTTCTCCGAGCTGTTCGGCGAGGATGTGGGCGAGATACTGGGTACCTTTACCACGATCGCGCTGGGCATTGCGCTGGCGCTGGGGGCCATAGCCGCTTCTGCCGGGCTGCTCAATATAGCTATTGGGCTGCTTACCAGCCCCATCACGCTGGTGGTGGCAGCCATGGCCGCGCTGATCGCAATTATTGTGCTGGTAGTGCAGCACTGGGATGAACTCAAGGCCACGGCAAGCGATGTGTGGGACAGCGTGACCACAACCACCAAGGGCGCGGTAAACAGCATCATCGGCTTTATAAACGGCATGATTTCCGCGGTGACAAATGGTATCAACGCGGTGATCCGAGCGCTGAACAGTATTCAGATTGATATCCCCAGCTGGGTGCCGGGGCTGGGTGGCCGACACTTTGGCATCAATATGGCCGAGCTCACCGCACCGCAAATTCCCTATCTGGCGCAGGGTGCGGTGATTCCCGCCAACCGAGAATTTTTGGCGGTGCTCGGTGACCAGAAGCATGGCACGAACATCGAGGCCCCCGCTGATCTGATCCGCAGCATTGTGCGGGAGGAAATCGGCAGCCAGCAGGTGACGGTACGGTTTGAGGGCAATCTGGCCCAGCTGGGCCGTGTGCTGCGCCCGGTGATCGATACCGAGCGCAAGCGCAAGGGCGCAACACTGATCAAAGGAGGCGCATACTGATGGCGCAGCAAGTATTCACCATTGACGGCCGTGCCTATAATGTGCGCGTGATGAGCCTCACCCGCAGCTTTGAGGTGCTGGACGGCGAGAACACCGGCCGCACGATCGCCGACGGCGCTATGTTCCGCGACATCATCGGCACCTACTACAACTACGAGATGGAGATCGACTGCAGCAAGCTGTCCCCTGGCGACTATGACGAGCTGTGGGAGGTCCTCAGCGCACCGGTGGACAGCCACGCAATCAGTTTCCCGTATGGCCGCGCCGGTGTGCTCACGCAGCAGATGTATGTGAGCAGCGGCAGCGATCAGCTGCAGCGCGTAGAGGATGGCAAAAATTTCTGGGCCGGGCTCAAGATCAAGTACATCGCCATGCGAGCAAAGAGGGTACCGTAATGCCGACCATTTATTACAAAGACATTCCTACCGGCGCAAATGAGGGAGCAGCGGCCGCAGGAAACGCACAGACCGGCTGGGACGGGAAAGTATACCCCGAACGCCAAAACGAGCGCTATGCCACACTGGAGCCCGGCTATTGGAGGCTGGACGGCAGCGCCAAGCTGCTGCCCGCAACTCCCGCTGGACTGAGCTTCTGCAGCACGGAGATTTCCGGCGCAGATGGTGTGTTCGCGGAGCCGGTGGTGCTTACACTCACGCTGGACAACAATTACACCGCCACCGGCCTGACCTTCTGGTTCGACGAGGCGGCAGGGGAGTACTGTACCCGGCTGCGGGCGGAGTGGTACCGCGATTCGCTGCTGTTGGCTGAGCGAGAAATTACGCCGGATGGCACGCAGTACACCTACTCGCAGGAGGTGGAGGCTTTCAGCCGGTTGGTGATCACCTTCTACGCCACCAGTGTGCCGCAGCGCTTCCTGCGCCTTACGCGGCTGCTGGTGGGTAAGCTGGAGGTGTTCGAGGGCGCGGAGCTGCAGCGCTGCGAGCTGCACCAAGAGGTGGACCCCAGCAGCACAGAGCTGCCGGGCAGCACGGGCAGCTTTATCCTGCGCGATACTAAGCAGCGCATTCTGCATTTCCAGCAGCGCCAGCCGCTGGAGTTTTGGCAGGGTGGCGAGTACCTGGGCACGCTGTATGTGGACAGCTCAGAAAAGTCAGCGCAATGGCTGTATCAGGTGGATTGCATCGATGCCGTGCAAGTGCTGGCGGATAGCAACACGGACGGCGGAATGTACACCGATAAGCCCTTTGGCGCACTGGTGCGGGAGATCATCGGCGGCGACTTTGCGGCGGAGGTTGATCCGGCGCTGGAGATTACGCCGCTCACCGGCTGGCTGCCGAATACGAATAAGCGCAGTGCACTGCTGCAGGCCTGCTTTGCGGCGGGCGCCATGATCACCACGGCGGGCACCGACAAGGTGCGATTCGTGCCGGTGGCAAGCAAGGCCAGTGCGGCCATCACTAAGGCCAGCATCCTCACCGGCGGCAAGGTCACCACCGAAGCGCTGGTTACAGAGGTGGCGGTGGATAGTCACCGATATGCAGTAAGCAGCGAGGCCGAGCAGGTGTACCAGGATGATCTGGAGCCTGGTAGCTACACAGTGATCAACAGCGAGCCCTACACGGGCTACAGCATTACTGGCGGTACGATCACGGCCAGCAGCCCAAACGGTGTGCATTTTACCGTGCCCTCCTCCGGGCAGGTGACGATCACAGGTAAAAAGTACATCGATTATACCACCCGGGCGACCAAGCGGGCGGCCACGGCCACTGCACAGGATAAGAGCAACGCGCTGACGGTGGAGGACAGCACGCTGGTGTCCCAGGCAGCGCAAAAAGCCGCCGTGCAGCGCTTATACGATTACAGCCGTTACCGGCATAAGCTGGAGCAATCGGTGGTCTACGCGGGCGAGCAGCCCGGCCAGATGGTAACCACCGAGAAGCCCTTTGATGGGCAGCTGATCGGGTATATCACAGAGCGCACACTGCACCTGAGCGGCAAGGCGGTGGCAGAGCTTGTTATCCGTGGCCAAAATGTGGAGCTGGGTATCGCCGCGCCGGATAGCGGCACAGTGCAGAGCGGGGAGGTGTGGTAATGCAATTTGTCACAGACCGGACCAGTGCAGATGTTATGCTGGGGACGGACAAAGGCAGCTACAACGCCAGCGACCTCAACCGGGTGGAGAGCAACTGTGCTGAGTTAGATGCCATGCTGCAGGCCATGGGCACTGACCCGGGCACGCTTGTGCATAAAACCGACTGGGGACTGCCGGGTACATTTTCTGCCGCCGAGTGGCCTACTACCGTACAGATGGAGCGCTATCTCGGCAATGTGCAGGCCCTACTGGCGGCCTACGGCGTGAGTGCCCCGCTGCCCAATACCATGGAGGGGCTAACCTACACAGGCGCAAACCAAATCGAGGAGGCACAGCAACGCCTGCTCGGCTATATCGATAACACCAAGGCCGCATGGGCCATTTGCGGCGCGGCGGAATGCGGAGGATAACACTATGGTTGATCGCAAACCAACCTATAAAAATAGAGTGCTCGTCACCAAAGAGGCGGACGGCACTCAAGAATATGTGACATGGGAGCACGCGGACAGCCCCATAACTGAGGGCACGCCCCTCAACAAGCAAAATCTGATGAGCGATGAGGCCGCAGTAGCGGTAGGCCTTACCGCGGATGCAACGCCCAGTAAGGCTTTCGAGGCCATCGGCGCCCGCCTCAGCGGCCTGGCTGCGGAGGTGGGCAAGCTCAAGTATGTGCTTGTGTCGCTGCCCGCCTCCGGCTGGAGCGGCAGCGCACCCTACACCC
>ERZ1034915.195-NODE-195-length-40938-cov-19.290757_pt1 | contig 40938 bp, 72 predicted proteins | sample MGYA00520592_ERZ1034915 | MGnify/ENA primary metagenome ERZ1034915 (study PRJEB33766, sample SAMN09781787) | gut metagenome | biome: gut microbiome | host: Homo sapiens | place: Madagascar | study: EMG produced TPA metagenomics assembly of the PRJNA485056 data... | reverse complement strand
CCGCTGTTCCAGTTGCCGCTGTTCCAGTTGCCGCTGTTCCTGTCGCCGCTGTTGCAACGTCCAGTGCAAGCCTTTCCCGTGTTCACGATCTCAAGGACTTCAGCCCAAGGAATTTCCCGCACGATTTCCAGATTGTTTGTTGCACACTTATTCTTGTCCTCTGCAACTGTACCATGGGCGATCACTTCAGCAACGTGGTTGTTCGGGTCAAAATCATAGTAACGGAAACAGTCGGCAGCATTCTTGCAGAAATGCATACCCACATTGCAGACGGATGGTTTTACATACTCTTCAAAAGTGCCGGGGCAAGTGTACTGCTTACCCTTACACGTCCAATCAGGGGCGAAAACCTTATAGCCTTTCACGCTCATTTTTTATCTCCTCCTTTAGAACGGCAGATCGTCGGTATCCGAGATCGCGGAAAAGTCGTCCATGCTGCCCTGCGTGTAGGCGGGCTTGCCTGCCGCCTTTGCGCCTGCAAAGCTGATATTGTTCGCCACAACTTCAACCGCCGTGCGCTTGTTGCCCTGCTTGTCCTGATAATTCCGGGTCTGCAAGCTTCCGTCAACGGCGATCATGCTGCCCTTCTGGAAGAACTTGCAGATAAATTCGGCGGTCTTGCCCCAAGCCACGATATCAACGAAATCAGCCTGCCGCTGCTCGCCGGGCTTGGAATAGCTGCGCTCGCAGGCAATGCGGAAGGTGCACACGTTGGTGCCCTGCGTGGTGGTGCGGAGTTCCGGGTCTGCCACAAGGCGACCCATGATTGCGACAACGTTAAGCATGGTTCTTCTCCTCCTCTTCACTGTCACCAGCACCGGCCTCGTAGTCGATGTTTGCGCCCATCAGCACCTCCGGGCACTCAGCGCGGGCAAAATAGGCGGCGGCGCGGTACTTGAGCATCATCTCGGTCATCTTCGGCCAGTAGCTGCCGTTTTTGTTCCACCAGCCTGCATCCTTTGCCATCTGCACCGTGACTTTCGGTCCTTCTACTTTTTCGCCGGTCAGCTTGTCCACGGCGATCAGGCGGCAGCCCCATGTGTCGGTGCCCTCCTGACCCTCCATGCGGTAGCGGGAACGGCCTGCAAACTGGCCGCTGTTGTCGATAAGCGCCTTGCAGCTTTTGCCGCTCCAAGTGGGCTGCCCGTAGACAACATAGAGGTTTTGCATCACGAACAGCTCGGTGGTGCCCATGCGCTGCGCCATGTCGCAGGCGATGGCGCAAGCACCAACGTTGCCCGCGTAGGTCTTGGGCAGCCAGCCGTCCGGCAGGTTGGACAGTGCAACGGCCTTAGATTTTGCCAGCTGCCAGATGCGTTCGTCTGCGGTCAAGCCCTGCACCTTCTCGGCGTAGGAAAGGGCGCGCTGTGCGGGAGCGGCAGGGGGATTGACAGGAGTAAGGGTTTCGGCGGGTGCTGCGGGCTTCTGAAGCCGCTCAACAGGGGTCTTTTCGATTTTGGTCTCAGGCATGATGGATCTCCTCCTCAGTGTATTTTACATCGATGATATGTGCGTAACGCTTGATGGCGTCAAGCTCGGACTTGGTGCACCGGAATACAAGTTTTCGGTCGCGGGTCTCTTCTTTGCGGACAAACTGGTCAAAAAACGGATCATCGTATTCGTCCGGTACCGCGGCATGATATGCAACGCCGGGCTTTATGAGATGGATCTGTGTCGGGTTCTGCTGTACGCCTTTGTAATCATCCGGCAGACCATTGATGACAGCTTCCCGCAGCAGAGTGCGAAACTCAATCATGTAACAAAAATCTATGCTTTCGTACGGTTCCGGCATGATTTCTGCACCGCCTGCTGCGTGGATGATATCAATATCGCACATCATGCTGCCCACCTTGCGATAGATGCGGTCTATGACCTCGCGGCTCGCGGTGTCATCCATGCTGCCATTCTGTGCAAAGTGTGTAAAATACGCTACTGCGCCGTTGATTGAACTGGCAAGTTCGTTGCCTGCGCTGATAAGCCTGAACAGCATATTTTGCGGCTTGATGTAGTAATAGATGCCCTCTGCCTTGTTGGAAAGTTCCTTGATGCTGGCACGCCTTGCAAGGCGCTTTTGTGAATCGCTTTGCATAAAAATTCACCTCATATAAACAACATTCATGCCGGAATCGAATACCTTATACAGATAAGCAGGCTTGCGCTTTACAAGTTCGTCAGCGATGATGATTGCGTCCGAAACGTCTTCGATATTCAGCGATGACACAAGGTCATCTGGCGGCTTTTTGGTCACATCATAGACCTTTAAAAGTGCCATGTGCTCACCTCCGGTTGTTGTGCCGCCAGCCCAGAGCGATATACCCCAAGTTGACGCACAGCACGATAAAAATAAAGGTTTTCACGTTTTACCTCCTTGCGGTTTGCCGCATATTGTGGTATTTTTGTGGTGATGGGCGGCTAAACTCATCACTTCTTACGGCTCGTCGGTGTTGCTGCACCGGCGGGCTTTTTGCTTGCTTTCAGCAGCATATACTTGCCGTAACTCAGACCGGCGGCATCCGCTGCCCGGAAATCTGCCCGGAACTCTGCATCCCGCTTCTCTGCGTTCCTGATGCGGGCTTCCGGGCTTTCCTTCCTCTGGTACGGGGTGCGGATCTCCGCGTTTTTCTTTGCCCACCACGCTGCCATCTGCTCGTCATGGCGCTTTTTGGCGCACTCCGGGCAGTACAGCTTGATGTTGGACACGTTGGTCATCACCTTGCCGCAGTCCTTGCAGATGCGGGTGGAGGTGTATGGGTTAGTTGCCATTGTGTACGTCCTCCGCGTTCTCAAGCGCCTGCTGCAAGTCCTCTACCATGATGGCGTAATCGTCAGACATGGCCTGCCACATCTCGCTTTGAAATTGATAGTAGGCGTTGTCGGCACGCATTTTGTGCCGCTGCTGCATCTTCTGGTACTGCGTGATAAGCGCCTGAATGTGTTCTTCCAGCGTCATGTTACCCCGCCTTTCTACGGTTTGCGGGCTTGACGGTGTGCTGCGGCTGCTTGTGCACCTTGCTGCCCTTCTTGTACTGCTGGTTCTCGCGGTGCAGTTCGTACAGGCTCAAGGCCAGCCCTGCAGCTGTGGCAAGCACCGCCCACAGGATAAGCGGTGCGCGGGCAGCAGCAGCGCCATAGGCGTACCCGCCCCAGACCATCAGCAGCAGGGTGATACCTGCTTCAACCAGATCCAGCGCTTTCATGCCCAGCAGCACGCCGCACACGCCAAAGCCCGCAATGGTGATTGTGTTCAGCCGTTTCATATTCCGTATACCTCCTTCAATTGGTAGAAATCCTTGAGCCACGCAACAAACCCGGCGCGAGAGATCAGCGGCGCGGCGGTTTTGGTGTCCACAGATGGGACAGCCCACCCGGGGAACTTCCCCGCCTGAATCATGGCCATAAGCGTGGGTTCGCCTACGGAGATCTGGTTTGCCCGCATGACCTCGCAGCAGTCGTGAATGCTCATTGTTGGACGCATGGTGCATCCTCCTCTCTATCAATGCCGCAGCACAACATTGGACGAATGAACCAGATAGGTCACGCCGTCAATCTTCACTTGCAGCTGGTCGCCTTCGTAATCGTCCCAACTGTTCAACTTTCCCTCGACAATCGTGCCGTCAGGCATTTTCAGCTGCGCCCAGTTGTATTCATAAGTCAAATCGATGACCTGCTTGTTGCATCCGGCCATCAGCAAAGCGCTTGCCAATACAGACGCTACGCCAACAATAACTTTTTTCATGCTCGTTCCTCCTTTACCCTCTCGCCGCCGCTTCCCGTGCATCCATCAGCTTCCCCGCCGGGGCACAGTTGCGGTCAAAAGTGGGCTGGCGAACCTCATCCAGCTTATCGACGCGGGTTCCGGCCTTTACAGCCAGTTCTCTCACGGAGTCTACAAACGCGCAGATTATTTTCTTGCCTCCAGATTCAATAATCTTCGCTTTTGAAATTTTGCGGACATCGGATTTGCAAATGCCGTTTTTCATCGCTCTGGACTTTGCGTTTGACACCCGGAGTTCAAGATTAAAGCCTCTCCGCTCCATAGCCTCATAAATTTCGTTCCAGACGGCTTCAAAATCGTCATCCGTTCCGCCTCGCTTCATGGCAACGGACGAAATCACGTTCTGACAAACCTTTTTCCAGTCTGAGCCAGCGCTCAAGCTGAACGCTTCACAAGCGGCATCCAGCCGCTCATTGACCTGCTCAAGCTGCTTTGCCTGCTGGTTCTGCTGGCGTTCCAGCTTGATGAGGTATTGCAACTCAGGAGACAGGTCTTGCAGCTGGTTGGCTGCAGGGGTGGTCAGCTTCCGCTCCATCTCGTTGAACGCCGCAATGTACTTCAACTTCCACTCCAGCGCCGCCTTGCCGGTAAAGCCCATCGCCAGCAGCGTAAAGCCGTCCCGGTTCATCAGGTACATAGGGTACTGCTTGCCGCGGTTCTCAAATGTGGTCTCGTAGAACATGGATTTGGTGGCGGAATTTTCCGCCGCCAGAATCTGACGGATGCTTTCAAGCGTGTCCTTGTGCTCCTTGCCGAAACTCTCGGCGATCTGGCGGCTGGATGCTACCGGCTCGCCGTTCTGGGTGGATAAGATGATATCTGTCATATTTTTTTGTCCTCCTTGTACTCTGCCCCTCCTGTGCTATACTTGAGCGGGAGGGGGTGAAAAAATGAATCAGCGGGGATCCATGAACCAGCGTACAGATGAAATAGAGCGTATTCTGAACGCCAGCAAAGTGAATTATTCCAGTCCGCAAGTCTCGCAGCAGCCTACACTGTATGAGGTACAGCGGCGGTATGCGGAAGATTTGAAGCAGCTGCGCCAGCAGTTTGAGGAAAGCCAGCAAAAACAGGAAATCAAAGACCGTGAGCAAGCAAAAGAAAACAAGAAAAATCAATTTTATTCTGCATCGGCTCTTGTTGTTGGAATCCTTACCTTAGCAGCCACCATAATATTTGGAATACTACAAGTGACACATTGATTGCAGTCACAATTACAGCCGCAACCATGATATCCGTAGGTGCCCAGCTGGAAAGCCGTTCTTTCCAGCTGGGCTTTTTGTCGTTGTTCATGCGCTTATCCCTCCTTCACCTTCAACCAACAGCGCCGTAATCGGCACCCGAAAATACTTTGCAACCTTGTACAGCTGCGAGACGCTGGGGCCGTATACGCTGCGTTCCCATTTGCCCAGTGCGCCGTTGCTCAAGCCAGCCGCTTCTTCTAAATCGGTGCGGCTCAGACCATGCAGCTTGCAAAACTGGTCGATTTTTGAAACATTCACTAGTAATTCTCCTCTCTGGGCTTGAAAATCACTAGAAAATATGCTACTATGTATTTGCAAGGTACAAAGTGAATAAAATCTAGCGGTTGCCCGATATAATATTGTCAGGGGCTTTGTTTTGTTCGCTCCTTACGCTCTCTATTATATAGCCTAATTTTCTAGTTGTCAATAGAAAATTAGGCTATCGGAGGATTTTTTATGCGTTCATTGCCTGAGTTAGTAGAATTTGTCCGTGTATCGTGCAAAAACAAAAACAGCTCCATTACAAAAATGGAGAAGGATTTGAATTTTGCTAACGGAACGGTTGGAAAATGGGCTAACGGGAAACGATATCCGCCAAAAGACAAGCTATCTCTTGTGGCCGATTTCCTGCAAATTTCTATCGAAGAGCTTATGGGTGAAGAGCAAAAAGAAAAGCCCGCTCCCCAGATGGAGAACGGGCTGGATGCACTATTAAAGGAGTGCGAAGGGCTGTCCAAGGACGAGTTGGAAGAAGCCAGACGCTATATTGCTTATTTGAAGGTAAAGCGGAATGGAATTTGAAACTTTGGTTTTATCCAGAAAAGATTTAAATCTGCTGCGCCTTGTTTCACGCAAGCCGGTTGACAACAGCCGACAATGGGCAGAAAAGCTGGATACGCTTATAAAACACGATTTTGTTGGTTTGGATTACTTTGAAAACGAAAACGGAACAGTTGTCCCAATGCTGACGATCACCAGTGACGGCAAGGATTACTTGAATTATATTTTTCGCCGACAACTTGAATTGCATATTTCAACAGCGCTTTCTGTGATCGCTATCTTGATATCACTGTTTGCTCTGTTCCGTACTGCATGAAAAGGGTTTAACAACGGAATCCATGATCTGTCTCTGAAAAGAAATCGACAAATAGGATTTCAGCTGTGCGGGAATCTGCATGGCTTCCTTATATGTAAGACCCTCTGCCTGCAGCAGATCCATGATTTTTCTTGTGATCTCATCGTTTCGAGCAAAAGGCTCTTCGCCATACTCCGAAACGTTGATTTTGTACTCGTTCATTCTACGTTCAACTTCTGCGTGTAGGCAGTTCTTCATATCGTCCGGTTTATTTCTGGAAAACATTGCAAGGCTCCTTTCCTTTTTTCAAAGCTTTGATGTACGCAAGCGCAGAGTTGCGTCCTTCAGGAGAAAGCTGCAGGAACTCAGCACATAGCGCGTTGATGGTTTCTTCTATTGTATCACATTCTGCAAACTTTGTGCTATTTTCTTGCATTTTATTTTCCCCCTTTGGCTAGATCATTGATAATTTAGGTTTCCGGCAGCTGATTGGCTGCCTATTTTTGTATATGTGAGGTGCGTTTTATGAAATGTCCAAAATGCGGAGCTGAAATTGAGAACGTGAAATTTTGTCCTAAATGTGGAGCACCTGTTGCTTCGGGTTCCGTGAAGGCAGCTATCGAATCAGACGAAAAGCCTGAAAAGAAGAAAAAGGGTCACGGATGCGGATGCGCGGTCGCTGTTAGTGTTGCGCTGATTGTGTTCGTTCTTATGATGACCCCCTCTTCAAGCACGACAAGTTCGGCGTCCGGAACAAAGAGCAGCACGTCCATAAAATCGTCAATTTCTGCCGATGATAGCCTTACAATGGGGCAAAGCAACGCTTTGCGGTCTGCCCAAAAATACCTGAGTGCTGGTATGGGGTTCTCTTACAGCAGCCTTGAAGGCCAGCTTGAGTATGAAGGATATTCCACGGAAGATGCTACTTATGCCGTAGATCATTGTGGCGCCGACTGGGACGAACAGGCTGCGATAAGAGCAAAAAATTATATCAATTCCATGTCTTTCTCTCGCTCCGGTCTGATTGAACAGCTGGAGTTTGAGGGATTTAGCCAAAGTCAGGCGGAATACGGCGCCACTGCTGTGGGATATTGATGCGTAAACTTGTTTACAACCGCATTTTACAACAGTTTGGTGTAATCGTCAATCGATTTTAATTGCGCAAAAATGCGCTGAAAATTTGACATTTGCGCTGAATCGCGTGATTTACGCGCACTTTTAAGCGAAAAACGCGCGGTTTGCGCTTACTTCGCGCAAAATATGCGCGTTGTTACTGATTGCCGGTGTCCAGCCGTTGCATTTTTTGCAACAACTGGGCGGCGCACTCCCCGCCGGGGCTGACCGCTGCAGCGCGCAGGGTGTGCAGATCGGTGATTTTGCGGTTGGCGTACATGGCGGCAAGGGCTTGCTGCTCCGGGGTCATATCAACATAACAGGCAAGTGCAGCGCGGATGTGGTTGCAGAAACAGGCGGTCTTATTGTTGGTCATGGCTCAATCCTCCCAAGGCTGCGGTGTTTTGGCTGTGCCGGTAAGCACGCTGGCGGGCATTCCGTCAATGATGGTCATTTCCGGGTCGATGTTGCTTGTTTTACCGTTTTTCATTTTGTTTTCCTCCTGATTTTTGGTAATTGTGTCAACTTATGTACCAAATTCTACCATGCGCCAGTGGAAAATGAAATCAGCGAAAATTTTGTAGAATGGCGCAGATTTTTTCTGCGCCATTTTTTGTTTTTATCACGCAATATATTTCGAGGGGGAAGGGTGTGTATGAGTTATTTTACAGCTGCTAAAATTGGTGCTGCGCTGGCAAGGGCGCGTGTTGCGGCGGGCTTGAGCCAGCGGGAAATAGCGGTCATGATCGAGAAGAACGAGCGCACCGTGCAGAACTGGGAAAAAGGGCAGTCAAGCCCGGACAGTGACGAGATCATGGACTGGTTCACCGCTTGCGGTGCGTCCCCGCTTGCGGCAATGCAGGAGATGCTGCACCCGGAACTGTACCGGCTGCAGGTCACCGACATGACGGATGAGGAACTGGATGAAGCCATAACGGACTTTTTGGACAATTCTTCCCGAGTCGTCAAAGAGATGATCCTGTTCATCGTGCTGGGCAAGCATGGCAGCTATCCCCCGGCGGTGATCGCTGAGATATGCGCAAACTTGCACACGCCGCTGCAAAATAAGGTTTCTGTCTGCGGTCAGGTGCTGGACAACTACAACTGCGCCGTTGCCACCCACACAGACCCTGTGCCGGACGAAGTACACCCGCCGGTGGAATTGCTGGACATCGCATACAAGGCGGGCAAGGATGCGTCCAGACGCGGAGAAGCCGCCTACACAGCAAAGAGAGGACGGAAAGAATGATCTGCATCAGATGCAAGCGAGAGATCCCGGACGGCGCTGCGTTCTGCCCATGGTGCGGAAAGCGTCAGCCCGAGACCGCACCGCCCGCGCAAAGAAAAAAGCGCCGCCGCCCAAAGGGCAGCGGCAGCGTGTATAAACTGGGCGGGGTGAGGGCAAGGCCGTATGTTGCGCTTACGGCGCAAAGGGAAGTTCTTGACACGTTTGAAACGGCAGGGGAAGCCATACAGGCGCTGGATGCCTACAACGCCCAGAACACGCCCGCAGCGCGTCTGAAGTGCACCTTTGCAGGCGCTTACGCGCAGTGGAGAGCACAGCCAAAGTTTGAGAAGCTGAGCGCCGACATGAAAAAAGGGTATGAGCTGGCATACGCAAAAGCTTCGCCGCTGTATGACCGACAATTGCGGGAACTGAAAGCGGCAGACTATCAACAGATCATAGACCAGATGGTTGAAAAGGGGCTTTCCAGAAGCTCCTGCGAGAAGCAGCGCACACTTTTCAGCCAGATCTGTGACTGGGCGATGGCGCAGGACATTATAAACAAAAATTATGCTATGCTGTTGCAGCTACCGGCAGCGCCCGGAAAAGCAGAGCGTACATTGACCGCCAAGGAGATAGAGCGCATCGCTGGAAAGCAGAACGACCCAAAATTCGGGCAGACCGCGCAGATATCTATGGTATTACTATACACCGGTATGCGCATTGACGAACTACTTTCCATGCGCTGCGATGACGTGCATCTGAAGGAGCGGTATATGCAGGGCGGCGAGAAAACAGAAGCCGGTAAAAACCGCATTATCCCGATTCTCGACCCGGTTTACAAGATCATTGCTTTTTGGATGATGGAAAGCGGCTGCGAGTGGCTGATACCGTCCAAGGCAGGCACCAAGCTGGACAAGCGCAACGTTGCGACAAAGTTTCGCGCCCTGATGAAGGAATGCGGCATAGAGGACGTGCACCCGCACACGCTGCGCCATACCGCCAGCAGCAAGATGGTGGAGTGCGGTCTGGAAAAGACTGCGGTACAAGCTATTTTGGGGCACAAGAATTTTTCCACGACAGCCAACAAATACGTCTCCCACAACGACCCAGCATACTTGTTGCATGAAATGCAGAAAATGAAGTACTGATTTGTTAGATTGTTTGTTAGATTATGACATGATTTCAGGTGATTTCAGGCGGTTTTTGGCAAAAAATAAAACGCACAGGCGAGTTCAAAACATCGTATGTGCGTTATTTTTTGGAGCTGGTGACAGGAGTTGAACCTGCAACCCACTGATTACAAATCAAATTTATCTTTCGAAATAACGAAATAATTTGCTGATTTGTTAGACTGTTGTTTGCTTATGGATGGCATGAACTAAGATGTGCGCTTATGTAAAAATAGCACATTTTGAATCTATTTACAAGCTGCCTATCTTTTTCATAACAAGTTCGTATTCCTTCGGATATGCGATTTTTATTGCGTTCATGTGCCTGTCCAGTACCTCCATCAGACCGCTGAACGGCACAGCGCTTGCAGCCTCTACAAATTCGCTCTGCGGTTCTTGCGGTCTTGCGGAATACTCCGTGTGCCGCACTGGTTCAGCCTGCGGAGCGGGGCTGTTTTCCCGGCTTTCCGTTTCGCTCAACTCATTTCGCACAGTGCAGAGGGCGGCAAGCTTTTCCACGCTCTGCCAGTTCGTTTCTTCGCATTTCAGTTTGCGGATGTGCTCGTTGATCTCCACGATGTCCATGCCTGCCGCCCTCCTTCTCACATATTGCTCAGAATATCCAGAGCACGCTTGTATGCGTCACGCTCGGCGCCGGTTGCGTCCTGCATCATGGCTTCGATGTCAGAGATCATCCGTTCCCGGCCATCGCCGCGCGAGTAGTGACCGCGCACATAATGCCGCCCACGGTTTGCGTAGCTGTTGCCACGGTTGTAGTTTTCGGTACGGCCGTAGCTGCCGCGCATATCGGCTTCCCACTCACCGGTGCGGCTATAATCGCCGTCCTCCAGCATCATGATCTTGTCGATGTTTTTGATGGTGTCGGTCAGCTTGTGCACGGTATCCAGCGCACGCTCGTTCAGGCCGTTCTTTGCATCGCGGTTGTACTCGTCCAGCTCCTCGCAGAGCATTTCCCGCAGATCATAGAGATTCTTACTCATGTTGTGCTCCTTTCTTTATGCGATTCTCTCAACAATAAGATTAGAATTTGCGATTTCGATTGCTTGCGTGCTGGTGTTTTTGAGCGCCACAGTAACGCAGCAGCCGCGGGGTACTTCCACGAACACCGCGGTAAAGACGTTGTTGTACTGATCCACTGCCGCAGGGGTGACGATAGCGGTTGCGCTGTTGAGTGCCTCGCCGCCGACAGCCAGAGCCACAGAGATAGCACCAACAGTGCCGCCGGTGGGGATAGCGATGTTTCCGCCAAAACTCACTCTAAATACGGCCTTGCACTGGGTTGTAAGCCCGCGCAGCGTCACATTGCCAGCGCCTGCGCGGTGCACGATGCAGTTCGTTCCCTTCACGGCGGTTTCGGTCAAGGGAAGATTCTGCCCGGCTGCTACGGTCTGGATCGTGGTAGAGGTAAATTCAGCCATTTTATCGGCTCCTTTCATAATAAAAACGCCGGGACTACTGCCCCGGCGCTCTGGTTTGCAAAATCAGCTCAGGGGCTGAACAGGCTACAAATTGTAGTCAGTTGCCGTTATTCGGTTAGGCGCAGCCGTTGCAGCCGCAACCGGTGCCGCAGTTACCGTACTGATAAGGTGCAGGAACCTGAAATGCGGGCACAGGGCGGGGGTTGTAGTAGGCCAGCTGACCGCTCATATAGGCCTTGAGCGTTTCGTTCTGGGCTGCCTGCGATGCTGCAAGCTGTGCGGCAAACAGCTGCTGACCCTGCTCGGCGATCTTTGCGTCCTTTGCCTCGATGCGCTGTGCGGTCAGTGCGTCAAGGATGGCGCGGGCGTTCTGGTTCTGGTTGTCGATGATGTCCCGGGTGGTGTTCTGCACCGTGTTCCGGGTCTCGCAGGACTGGGTAGCCAGATTGTAGTTGACGCCCTGAATGGCAGAGCGATTCTCGCAGCAGCACTCCTGTGCCTGCATCTGCATGGCAAACAGCTGCTGCATAAACGCTGCCTGCTGGTTTGCGCGGCTGATCTCAGCGGACATGAAGCCGTTGTTCACAGTCTGCTGCACGCCGTTGACAAGCTGCGCCTGCTGGTAGAATCCATCGCACAGGCCGCTGTTGATGCCGTCCATCTTGCGCTCGACGTTGGCGAAATCGGAGGTCAGGACGTAGCCGTCTACGACCCCGGCGCCGGTGTTGGCATTACGGTTGTTGCCCCAGTTGCCGCCCCAGCCGCCGCAGAAGGCGAACAGGAACAGGATGATGATCCAGACCAAACCGCCGTCACCCCAGCCAAAGCCGTTGCTGCCGTTGGTGTTTGCGGGCTGAACAGGCATGGTCAGAACCGCAGAATCGGAAGAAAGAGACATTTTTGTACTCCTTTCGTGTGTTTTGAAGAAATTTTATACTTGAACCGTGGCCACGGTTACGACTTAGTGAAGAAACTGCTGGAACTGCTGCGCCATCGCCTGAAGCTGGTTCAGCTGATTTTGCGACATCTTGCCGGATTGCAGCAGTTTTTGCACCTCTGCTTTCGGGTCGCCCTGAAAGTTTGCGCGGAACTGCTGGAACTGCTGCATCATCTGCCCGAACTGTCCCATCGGGTTTGGCATGGCAGGCATACCGCCGCCCAGTGCATTAAAAAGAGGATTCGACATAATTATTTGACCTCCGTTTCAGGTTTTGCAGGCTCTTGCTTCTCAAGCGCCGCGCAGCGGGCTGCCAGCTCGTCAAACTCTGCCCGGGTGACAAACTCCCCGCCGGGCTTCTGCGCCGCTTGTGGCGGCGTTTGCGCCGGCATAGTGCGCTCTACAAGGTCGTATGTTTTCATGCTGGGCTTGCCGCTTGCATCGGTCTGTTTAAGGTAAACCACCGGTGCGCTGCTGTCCCACAATACAACTGCACTGTTTGGTGCCACAAGGTAACCTTCCGCAGCCTGAGCGTTCGGCACCCAGATGATGGACGGCGTGCCCTGCACCTGCTGCGCCGCTTGCCCCATCATGGGCTGCTGGTAGGCGTTCTGCCGCAGCTGTGCAAGCTGATCTGGCATTGCCTGTCCGTAATAGCCGGGCTGGTATCCGTATGGAATGTATGGCATCGCTTAGTCCTCCTTGTACCAGTAATAGATCGGGCACTCTGCGCCACTGTCCCAACTGTCCATCCACTCGCCATTGACAACAGCCAGAACGTGACCAGAGCAGCCCAGAACGTAGATCCCGCGCGGGTACTCCCTTGAAAAATCCTCCACGGTGTAGCAGGTGGAGCAGTCTGCCTCGACAAGACGGCGCTTGAATCCGCGCTTTTGGAGGTATGCGCCCCATGTGAGGTTAGCGCTTGGCATATCGCCCAGCGCATAGCCCATCATGGCAAGCCCTACATACGCCTGCTCCCAGCTTTGCCCAGTGGCAGCTGCAACGGCACGCACTGCACAGTCTCCGACGCTGCTGCCGCGCGGGTTTGGGTTGAACTTGTGCCACATGAGCGCCCCTCCTTTTGCGGTTATCGTACCAGAACGCACCGCCGGGAGAGACAACGAACGTCAAACGAAAGACAAAAAATCTTGGTTAAACCTTGCTTAAATTTGATTAAAGCTTGATTATTGTGAACAAAAAAAGAAAAGCGCCCACACGGCTCTGTTCTGTGTGGGTGTTTAATATTTTACACGCAACGCGTATAAAATATTAAAAAAGCCTTGACAATTACACGCAATGCGTGTATAATAAAGGCAGTAAAAGACACCGAATAATATGGGGGGAATCTAAAATGAAACTCACTAAAAACATGATTAATAAAATTTGGGATGCCCGTGATACTGTGTGCAGGATGGACGGCTGGGTTGCTGGTAAACAGTACGCTTACAGGGCAGCCAAATGGGACGAATCCTGCAAAAAGATGCTGGTAGCAAAGTATCAGTATGGCGAACTGGTTGAGACCGCTTGGATTAACGCGTAAGGATCTATAGGAGGAAATTATGTATACTACTGCTGAACTCTTCATCATGGCTGCCGATCCTGCAACCACCCGTGAGGTATTCCTCAACAACGTCACTCTCAGCGTACCGGATGATGCCGCCGGTTGCATCGATCTGGACGCCGAAAAGGCACGGCTGTCCCGCATCTGGGAGCTAGTACACCTGTCCATGCGGGAACTTGTGGCTCGCACCGGTCTGTCTCAGACCGCTTTTGCGAAAGGCGCAGGCATCCCGCTGCGCACCGTACAGGACTGGTGCGGTGAAAAGCGTGCGTGCCCATCATATGTCCGCTTTTTGCTGGCTGAGCACTATAATCTTCTGTAAAACAAAAGTGCCCACACAGAATAGAGCCGTGTGGGCGCTTAAATTTTTGCACGCAACGCGTATAAAATCTTCAAAAAAGCTTGACATTTACACGCAATGCGTGTATAATAAAGACAGTGAAAAACCTAAATCAAACGGAGGGAATGAAAATGGAAACGATGGACTTTCTGAAAGGCGCACTTCTGATTTGCAAAAAGATGCTTGGCGATCAGTTCGAGAACCTCTCCCAAGAAGAAAAGCAGGCGGTCGTTATGAAGGTACTGAACGACACCTTAAAGCAAAATCCGGTTCTTATGCAAGCAATGGGCGCAGCAATGAAAAAAGAATTTTGCGCATAAACAAAAATACCCCCGATGCTCCAAACGGAACACCGGGGGTTTTTCATGCCGCCGAAGCGGCAAAATCTAAAATCAAGAGTGGAACCGCCCACAGGCAATGCCGCTCTCTACAAAGGCCGGAGCCTTTCAAGTTATAAATCATACGGCACATAGTGCAAAGACGCATACACGGATAAAGCTGCACCTAAAACCGTGCTATGCCAAAACGGAAAGATGACTTTTAGAACACTTGACGATGCCCCAAAAACAACTAGAGCAAACAAGACGCGAGATAAAAAGCGATATATTTTATTTGCCATAATCTTATACAAAAGCGTCTCCCGCATGGTACGCACTGCAAGTAGGCGGGCGGGAGACTGGTCGGCGCCTATCTGGCAACCGCTTTTTTCATTCCCAGATAAAGCACTGGGCTAGCTGGCAAATATCCACCCTAATGCGCTTCTTCGAGAGGCCGGGTGGATTTGTTGGGGATATTATTACTAGAGCACCTTATAAATAACAATAGCGTGTTCTAGTGGATGCTCGATTTCTTCATTACAATGAACACAATTGACGGTTTCAGGAATATCAAATATAGTATTATACCTTTTTCCAATGAAACGCTGGCAATGTGGACAATAAACCTCAAGGGCTTGCGCTACGATACCAATTGACGCACAGCGTTCCAAAAGAGCATAAACTTCTTTGATTCCTAAACTAGTTTCTCGGTGCAGAGCGGCAGGATAAATCCAGTCCCCAGAATGGTAATATTTCAAGAAGTATTCAATGCGGCTAGAATAAGACTCAAATTTCAGATCCCTGAGTAAAGGAGCCACTTTCGCAAAGATATTTGATTGCATCATTCATACGCTCCTTTCCTAAGTCTTTGCATTCACCGGTAATATGCTACAATAAAGTATACCACAAATCGTGCAAAAAGAAAAGCGGCAGACCCGAAAGCCTGCCGCTTCAATGCGCTTCACAAGAAAACGCACCCAATTAAAGATATAGTATCACACATTCAGTATTTTATCAATAATTTTCAGCCTATTGCCGATTGATGTCCGACAATATGGCACACGCGCTGCAATATCAACTTGGCATAGCTGGTCAACGTACCGCAACCGGGCGATTTTCCGGTCATACCTCCCAAGCGGCGCACGTTTTATCACAGCTTTTATCTGTTCCGCATTAAGCCCTTGCAACGCTGGCGGAAAGACTACACGAGCCGCCGCCACAGGCAGCACCGAGCCAGAAGGGCTGCGGCAGCTGTCCGGCGTTGCGCACCATATTGCCAAGCACGGCAAACCGGTGACAAAACGTCACCATTTGGTTGGCATTGCCAAGATGGTATGTTTTCGTGAGGTCAAGAAAACGTCCGTAGAGCATTTTCGTGACGTGCCGAAATTGCTCTCGTGTGGCGTACATTTTGTTGACACCAACAAAATGCTCGTATGTAGTGCCCATGATATCCTCCTTACTGCTTTTGCAGTGCCGCTCGCGCGCGGTCAAAGAAAAACTGAATGATGCGGCTCATGGTCTCTTCCGTGATTGCCCACGAGACCAGCCTGCCCCACCGGCTGTTGTCCAGATAGGTGCGCAGCATTCTGACGCACCAAGCTTTGCGCTCTGCGCCGCGCTTTGTGCCCTGAATCTCACGCTCTGCTTGGTCGATGAGGTTGAGCACAAGCGTCTTGACCGCTGCGCCGTAGCCCAGACGGATAAGCCCCAGCACAAGCGACACAGCGCCCACAATGATGAGCACCAGCGCCAACCACGCGGGCAGTGGGGTGAGAATGGTATTAAGAATGGTTTCCATGTGTTACTCTCCTCTCTCTTTTTCGAGATCTTCGATGCGGTGGTTTGCCACCTTGATCTGTTCTTCCAGCACAGGGACGCGCTGGGCGAAGTTGTTATGCGCCCGCACTTCGCGGGTCAGCTCTTCCAGCTTGGTTTCGGTAACAGCCTGCTGCTTGTCCAACTTAGCGTCCATACTCTGGGCGGTGCGGTTGTTGGAGACGATCGCGCCGATCAGGCTCAGACCGCCGGTGATGATTGCCACGATGATTGCTTCGCTCATGCGCCCTCCCGGAGACGGGTCAGACCCTTCTTTGCGATGATTTTGGCGTAGTCCTTGTAGGGCACAGACAAGTCCACGCCGGAAATCTTGCCCGGTATTGCGTCCACAACACCGGGAATCTTGCCCTTGCTGGTGTACTGCCACAAACCGAACGGCCAGCCCGGTTCAGGCTTCTTGCTGCGGTAGGCTGCAAGCCACACGTCATAAGGCTTGAGCGCCGCGCCGGTCATGTACAGGTTGGTTTCGCCAAAATATAGCCCGGTGTACAGCATGGCGTAAAAGCCCCAGCGCTCCACCGTGCCCAGCGCATGAGCGGCAATGTCCGTCAGGGTCTGCTTGTCGAGCGGTGCTTGCACATAGGTATCCTCAATGTCAACCGCCACCGGCAGCTGCACCGTTTTACCGGTAAGCACCTTGCGCAGCAGGGCAAGTTCTGCGTCAGCCTCTGCCGTGTTGACCGCTTTGCAGTAGTAGTACACGCCACAGGGAATACCCAGTCTCTGGCACTCGCGGTAATTGCGCTCAAAGGTTGGGTCGATGTACGGCTTGCTGGGCTTGTCCTCTGCGCTGTTGCCCAGCGCCCGCAGCATTACGCCGGAGACAAGGCCGCTTGACTTGACCTTGCCCCAGTCGATGTCGCCCTGCCAGCGGGAAACGTCCATGATAGGGAACATGATATCAGTCCTTTCTTTTTATGTTTGTGAATAGTAAAGCCCTCTTTAGTTAACATTGTTCCAATACCCCATACATAAACCACGGTTATAGATTTCTATAGCCATAGATTTATAAAAATAAGAATTTCCATGAACACTATCACTTAACAACTGTGGTGGAACTTTGCCATTTTTTATAGCTTCACTATCTTCTTTGGTTGGTGTCAATGAATTATCAGATAAGCCATAGGACACTAAATAATCACGCATATTTATATAATGCCCACCAAAGGTATTACCCATTAATTGTTCTAACGATTCTCTTTCCTCTTTCGTACCTGTGGTTAAACCAATAAATAAATATTTATCTGTATTCAAAAAATTTACTATTTGCAAATATTCATTAACTAACTTTTGGTTGTCGTAATAACCCCACCATCCGTTTTGACCCATAAACACTATAACAATATCATTTCTTTTACTGTTAAAAAATTGTGTTCTTAATATAGACGGTCTTTTTACTGTTCTATCTGCTAAAGCAACATCTTTCACAGAAAACATTATTTTATTATCAGCTATTTGAATACTTCCGTCAATATTCCCAATTTTTACTGGATTGACACCTTTAACACCTAATAGGTTAAATGTTGATAAACCGCCTGTCGATTTTAATGTTATTTCTATTGGTTCATTGGAATTAGCTTTTATTGTAAAAGGTTCAACTAATGCAGGGATAGCCCCAATACGACCACAAATGGTAAATGCATTCTCACCGCCAACCCCATTATTAATCACATTATAGTGTTCACCCAGTTTTTCTTGCAAAACGGTTGGGTACGATACGCCATTACCGCCAACACCCTCGGTCAAACTATCGCCCCAACAAATTATATTTTTACTTTCTAAATGTGGCTGTGACGCTATTTTAACAATATTTGAGCCATTTTTAACAGCAAATTCTATATAATCAATATAGCTATCTATATTTTCAATGTCAGTTACATCAATTAAGCAAAACTCAACGTTTTTTACAGCAAAGTTATCTTTTTTCAGTATGTTAGTTAATCCGAAAGCAATATCTACACCAACAACATTACTGTAATCAATTAAATTAGTGTAATTTACGAACACAGTGCTATTATCACTATAGTCCTTAGTGCCAGTTGCCAAACTTACATAATAGTTATCTGATTGTGATGTTCCTTTAGCAAATATGCCATGCGTAAATTGACATGTACCATATACCTCTATTTTATAAGAAGCAAAAATTTTATATTTTTTACTTTTAGAAAAAGGATAAGAGAACATTCTTTCGTATGTTTTATTAGGTGACAATGTTATTGAATTTTTTTTTGCACTTCTTTCTATAGGTATTATAATTCCAAGGTCTGTTATATCTGCCTTTAGCTGCCCAACCGCCTCTCCCACCTTTGCCGCATCCGCCGCCTTGCCGGAGACGGAGAGGGTGGGGTCGATGGCAGCGGAAACTGCTGTACTTGCATTACCGGCGGCATCCGCTGCCGTTTTTGCGCTGGCCGCAGCCTCTTCTGCCTTTGTGGTGGCAGTGTTTGCGAACTGCTCGACATACTCGCCCATCTGGGCAAGATCCTCACGCACCTCGGATGCCATAACGGCCTTGCGGATGCCGTCAATTACTTCTTTAAACGGTTTCATCGTTTGCCTCCATCGTTTGTAGCGCATAAGACTGCACATCAGATGCGTACCCCTTGAGCGCGCGGCTCAGGTCATACGCGGTGGTTGCTTTGCGGGCGCTGAGCGCCTGCAAGTCGGATATGCTGGAAAACTTTTTGCCGAAGGTGAACTCCTTCTTTGCGGGCTTGTCCAACGGCTCTACGAGCTTGTTGCAGTTGATCCACACATCAATGCCGTGGGGCGCGGAAATAATGTGGGTCAGCTTACCGAAAGCGATCCTGTCCACGTCAACGCCAGCGTCCTTCAGGTCTACGGCTTTCACCGTGATGCCGTCCGCAAGGCGCAGGTGCTTGCCAAGCTCCATGTCCGCCTCGTCCTGAAGGGACTGTTGTGTGTTGGCCGTGCCGTCCAGCACCAGATACCGGGTGATAAGTCCGTACAGCTTCTGGGCGGTTTCATCGTTGGCAGTAGCGGTCAGGGTATCGGTGGTCTCCCAAATAAACCATCCGCTTTTTTTCTTGCCGATGGCCACCACCCGGGTAACGATGTCCTCGGCCTTGACGTAGCTGGACAAATCCAGCAAGTTCGTGCCGAAGGTAATGCCCTGCACGTTGCGGTCTGTCGCGTCCTGTACATAGTCCAGATAGCGTGCTCTCTTGTACAGACCGGGGAACAGGGGGTAAGGAATCGTTTCGTGCCGGGTTACCAGATAGCCGCCGTACACGTCCACAAGCTCGCTTTGCAAGATGTCCCACGTTTTGCCGTGGTTCTTGCCGTCGCCAAAGTCGTGCAGATCCTCCGCAAGCTGCGGGGTATAGACTAGCGACTTTGCGCCGTTGCGGTATACGCTGACCGTTCCGTCTTTTTCCGTTTTAATGCTGTACGTTTTGGATTCGGTGTCCTTTTTGGTCACCTTTATGGTGCTTTTGCACTTAACGGTTTTTAAAGGCGTTGTAATGGTAGGCGAAACGGAGGTCTGCTCTGCGTCATAGGTCTTGTTGCCTTGCGAGATCGCGTTCGGACGAACGGTAAACAAATTATCCCCGGTTCTAAAAATGATGCCGCCGCCTACAGTCTTGATCTCGTCCAGTTTCCAACCCATCTCTGGCGGTGTCTGCACTTCCTCGTAGTCGGAGTAGACCGTGGAGAAGTTTTCAATAAGCCGGTTGCCGTTCTTGGCGTACAGCCCCCAATCTTGACGGTAGTCTCCGCCCGAATCCGGGCTGCTGTCCGCATAGTCCAGTTTCATGTAGCACTTTTCGGCTACTGGCACATACCGCTTTTGCTCCTCCACCGTGACGTTTCCAATGCGGAAGCTTTTATAGCTGTCAGTCAGACCGGTGTGATTCTTACAGAGGAAATCCAGAAACTGCCGGATGGTCACGTCCTTGGCGGTGTATGGCGGCACATCGGTGTCGTTGAGGTAGGCAAGCTCTCCCTCACAGTACACCTTTTGCCGCAGCAAAAAGTCCTGTTCGTGGGTCATGACCCGGCCTTGCCAGATTTCCTTGCCGTCCTGTTCCACGGATACCACCGTTTTCAGCTTTTGCAGGGCGCTGTGTGCCACATTGCCCAGCGGGATAGTAAATTCCAGACTTCCGGCCTTGCCAAACTCCCGTGTCAGAGTGGGGCTGATCAGCTTTGTGGTATCCAGCGCAGAACCGGGTGCGTAGATGCAGACCCGGTTTTCCCAGCTGTCCACATCGTCCTGCGTGCCTGCGTATATCTTGTAGCTCATAGACTTGCTCCCAAATATTTGATGGTGATGCTGCTCGCAGCGGTGGCGGTAAAGGTCAGGGTGACGTTTTCGCCGTCCGGGATATCCAGTCCCTCCAGATACTGCCACTCGGTCGTTTTTGCAAGACTGCCCGCATAGGCCTTGTTGACCTGCAACGACACATTTGCCTCGCTTTCGCCGCGTTGAAAGTAGACCGCAGCGGTGTGCGGTGCGCCGTAGATGACCACGTCCACCGGCGTATCTGCTGGCAGCGCAATGCTGCGGTAGTCCCGAAGAATGTCCGTTTCAAAGTTGATGTCATCCCACCGGATATCCTGTGTGCCGTCGTAGACGTTGTACTTGTACGGGTTGCAGCTGCCGGTGATGGTGACCGTAGCGGAGAGCCGCCCAGGCACGAATTTGACGTGCCACAGCCCCTCCCAGTACCAAGAGGGGTCATCGTCAAACACGCATTGCAGCCACTTGCCCTCAAGGGCATTGTGCAGACGGCTTTGCAGTACCTTCCACAGCTTTTTCGGTGTGGTGCAAAGCAGCTCCATGGTGATGGTTCGCTTTTTGTAGTGCACCTTGCCGTCCAGCGCGGTGGTCAGGTTGAGCAACGTGTCAGAGCCGGTAATCTGTACAAGGTTTTCGTCCGGTTCAGGCTCGCCGATGTTCGGGCTGCCCACCTTCATGTACAGACCCCACGTTGCAAGGGTGTCGTAATTGCCCAGCTTTGCGCTGTGGATCGCCATTTAAACACCCCTTTCTGCCCGCAGGGTATACACGCCCATGCTGGTGTCCATGTTGGTTGCAAGGCGCGGTGTGAGCATATCGGCCACCTTTTCGCCGTCCATGACCAGCTGCCCGGTGCCGATGTCCGGCAGATGCTCGTCCAGCATATCGCGGATCTGCTGCAAAATGCCCAGCTGTGCATCCGTGCCGGTGGTCTTTTCCATGTAGCGGTGCTGCATGGCTGCCCGGGTGGAAAACTCGGTCAGGCTGTCGTACACGTCATGCCCGGCAAAGGGGCTTTCGTAGTGGCTCACAGCCTGTCCGCCGCTGCTCTTGCCAAACTTTGCAAACAATGCAGCGCCCAGCGCCACCACGCCCGCCACAATGGCGATGATCGCGGCAACCTCCGGATTCGCGATGATCAGGCTGCCAATCTTTGCGATCAGCCCGCCTATGCCCTCGGCGATTGTGCCAAGGCTGCCCATGCTCGCGCCAAGGTTTGCAATATCCGTGCCCGCGTTGAGGGCAAAGCTGCCCATGCCGGAGCCAATGGTGTTCAGCACGCCCATGATCTTGCTGCCAACATCGGAAACGTTGATGCCCAGATCCTGAAACACTTTGCTCAAGCCCTTAACGTCCGTTGTAACGCCGTCTGCCTCGGCTTTGATGCCGTTGGACATGATCTGCTTAAAAGCGTTGAACGCCTCGCTCAGACCGCCGCCGGAATACGCCTCGTTGATGGCTTCCAGCGCTTTGGCAGCCCAGTCGGACAGCACTTCGCGCTGCTCCTGTGATACCTCGCCCCACATTACGTTGACGATATCCAGCCCAAGCGCTGCCCAGTCCTGATTCTTCAGGTCGGTATAAAGGTTCTTGCCGATCTTGAAAATTCCGCTGTTAAACTGCTGCTGCGCTTTGTTCAAGTTCTCTTCAATGCGCTTTTGGGTCGCCTTGATGCTCTTGTCGATGTTCTGCGCGGTCTCTGTTACCTTGTCCTGAACGCCGTCAACGTAGCTGATGACCTTGGTGTAGGTCTGCCGCACGCCGTCCACAATGCGCTCGCCGGTCTCGGTGGCGGTTGTCTTGATATGCTGGCTGCCGTCCGCGTAGGTTTCCACGGCTTGCTGCGTGGTGGTGGTGATGCCGTTGAAGGTCTTTTCCGCAATGGTGGTCAGGGTGCCAAGCAGGGTCTTGGACATATCTGCGTAGACCTTCTTGGTCGTGGTGCTTATCTTGCCGTTCGCGTCCGTGACTTTCTTGGTCACAAGCGTATAGGTAGTAGCAACGCCGTTGACCATCTCTTTACCGGTTTCGGTGGTGGTCTCGGTCACGCGGTCTTTGATTTTGCCCGCTGCGTCCTTTACCTTCTCATTCAGGGTCTCAACGCTTGTAGTCACCGCGCCAAGCGCGTTCTGTGCGGTGGTGGTTGCGGTGTGCGTCACGGAAGATATGACGGTTTCGGTCTTGGAAGTGGATTTTGGGGTTTTGCCAGTCTTGCCGGAAGGACTTGCAACGATGGAGCTGCCAGATGTTCCGCTTGTTTTAGCGGGCACCCATCCGTCATTTTCGTCCCAGACCATGCCACTATGGTTAGTGTCCCAGTTTTTTCTGCTTTCTTTTTGGATTTTTTTGCTTTCTTGGTCTGAATTGAATGCCTTTTTATAAACAGCATCCCAGTCACCATGGAAAATGCCAATTTCTCCGCTTTTCAAAGCATCAAAAACAGCTTTCAGGCCAACAGCAGCGGATTTGGCCTTGTTTATAACGCTGGTAAGACCTGTTATTTTTCCGATAAGGCCGCTCCATCCGTCAAGTTTGTATGCGTCTTGAGCGGCTATAACCATTTCGTTCAGTTTGGAAATAACACCACCAAGAGCGCTTGTAAGATTTCCAGTCAAAAGCCCCGCCAGCTGGCTGACGTTATCCTTCAGGGTGGATATACGCCCGTTCATGGTCTGGCTCTGGGTGTCCATGGCGTTATAGTAACGCCCGCCCTCCTCGCTGGCTGCTATGAGCGCCTGCGAAAGAAGGTCGTAACTAATGGTCATATTCTGGACTTCCTGCACCGATTTCCCGGTGTAGTCTGCCAGAATCTGATAGATATTGATGCCCGCATAGGCAAACTGCTTGATGTCGATCGTTGCAGCCTTGCCCACGTTTGCAATCTGCTGCAGGTTTGCAGCCATGCGGGATAGTTCGACGTTGCCGCCGCCAGTTGCGGAAACTGCATCGCCCAGTGCATTGATGACCTTGCGGGAATACGCAGCATTTTCGCCCGCGCTGATAAGCAGCTGGTTTGCCTGCGTCAGGGATGCCACGTCAAACGGGGTGCGGGCTGCGTCCTCCTGAATGGCCTGCATGGCTTCCTGTGCGGCCTGTGCGCTGCCCAACATATTGGTAAAGCCGGTGGTGTACTTTTCTATCTGGGCGTTATAAGAAATGCCCATCTCCACAAATCCCTTTGCAAGGACTACCGCTTTTGTCCCAAGCGAGGTAAGCATATTTGCAAGGACAGTCGCTTTTGCGCTGGCTGCTGCAAACTGGCTTGCCATGCCTGAAACGCCGCTCCCGGCGGTGTTTGCGCTGCGGTTCAGCGAGTTTGCGGCGCTTTGCGTCTCTTTTCTGGCCTGCTCGATGCCCTGCTCATACTCGGAGGTATCAAGCCCCAAAGTGGCCATCAAATTGAAAATGTTCAGGTCTCACCACCTCCGTTCTGCTCTGCGGCTTTTTTACTGTCTGCAAGGGTCTTTTCCCAGCACGCCTGCGCTTCTTCCAACGTGGTCTCGTGTCGGCGCTGGGATAGCGGCTTGTCGTACTCTGCTATGATCTCGCTGAAGGACTGCTCCACCTGCTGCCCCAGCGATACAGCACAAAGAAAAAGCATATCAGCCGTATACAGCTGGTATGCTTTTGTGCGGTGGCGTTCGCGCATCTCGCTGATGACGAACCAGACGAAATACTTTATTCCGTAGGCGCGGAGATGCTGGAGGTCGGCGCGGCAGACGTAGTGCCAAAACTCAGGCCGTTCAAGTCGGCCAGCGATGACAAAAAATCCTGCACATCCTCCTGCATCACCGACTTGGTAAGCGCGGTGAATGCCTTGGGCAGGGTGTCTTTCTCGCCCTTTTCCAGCGTGTACAGCTGGTGCAGGGCGTTCATGGTGCGCTGCGGGTCAAGCTTCATCAGGGGCTTGATAAAGTCCAGCGCAGCCAGTGCAAACTCGCGCGGGGTCAGCTTTTTCTTGCTTTCTGCGGTTTCTGCAGGCTCTGCACCCAGCAGCTTCATGGCGTTGGCAACAATGGTCTCCCGGGCGGCTTTGGTCTCCGGGTTGTTCACGCTGTCCTTTGCGTCCATGATCATGTGAGTGATGCCGTCCACCGCGTCATACAGCTTGGGCAGGGCTTCCACGGGGTCAAGATTGATGGTAAGGATCATTACTCTGCCTCCTTGACGTAGAACTCCATAGGCACCTTGCTGGTGTCGGTCATGTCGTAGTGCCCCTTCAGGCTCAGCGTGATGTTGCCCTTGCCGTCCTTGGTGGTTTTCAGTTCAAGTCCGCCGTCGCTCACTGCCTTCATCAGCTTGACCGCGGCATAGCCGCCGCCGATCAGATTGCCGTGCCACCAGATATCCTGGAAGTCTGCTTCCTCGTAGTCCTCGCGCACGGTGATCTTGTTGGCTTCCACGTCCGCAGCGCCCAGCTCCAGCTTGATGGTGTCGGCGCTCACGGTCATGCAGGTGGTAGACAGACCGCAGTCCCAACTGGTGATGTGCTTCAGCTGGTAGGTGTTCTCGGGCACTTCGTCCAGATCCTCGCCCAAATCAATGGTATTGGGCTTGCAGCTGACGGTGATGCCGCCGGAGGTCAGGCAGATCATATCCTCTGCGGCAATGGGGGTAGTGCCCGCCGGGTCGAACTTCTTGAGCAGCGCACCGGCCTGAAACTGCAGCTTTTTGAAAGCATCTGCCGAAATGGCGTGATACATTTTGTTCATGCGTTATCCTTTCTCACACCACAAATGATGTGACGTCAAAAGTAAGGTATGTGCACAGGTATTTTTCCGGGGGATTGTCCATAGACTGCGCCCACGGACTGCCCGCGCACAAAAGAATTGCGCCGCCCTCGCACTCGATGGTAAGCCCGTCCCCGAGGGCAGCGCGCATCTCGTCAGTTTTGCGGATGATGGGCAGCTTGCCGCCGTCCACCGGATACCACAGCCGCGCATGGAAGGTGCTGCTCTCGTCAAAGCCCTTGGGAATGACCGGCAGCACCGTGATATAGGGCAGGGAAGCGCCCTGCGGCACGAAATCCTCCGGGTATACCGGAATACTGAACAGCGTAAAATAGCTGTTCAGCGCCGTGGTAATGGCTTCTGCTGCGCCCATCAGGAAAGCACCACCTTTTTGCACTGCACAACGGCAAGATTCATGCCGCTTTCGGCGGGAGAAATCTTGTCGCTGCTCGCGGTGGTCACCTCATAGGTCTGCCCATCGTCCAAGCGCTTGATGCGGTCGAAGGGGGACAGCTTGATGCCCTTATCCACATAGAGGGAGTAGGTGGATGCCGTGCCCTGCTGCTCTGCCTGCTGCGCTTCAATGGTCTGGTCGTGGCGCTCGATGGCAAGGAACTTCATGCCGTCCTCCCATGTGGTTGTGGAACCAAACAGGCCGTCCGATACCAGCTTTTTGACCATGAAGCAGAACTTCTTGGTGAAATTCTCCATCACGGTGAATTTGGTGAAATCGTTTACAGGCATTACAGTTTCCTCCATTGGTTGATCTCCCGGCGGTAGCGAGTGCAGCCGTCTGCTGGCAGGCCGTCCGTGCCGGTGGCCATGGTGCCGCTCCAGCCGTTGAAGGACTGGGAAACATAGCGCCCGCCGCCGGGTGTGGCTGCATCGTAGTCGGTGATCTTCTTGGCAAGCTCCACAAACACGTTGGGAACCCGCATAGGCTGTACCGTTCCGGTGAAGGTTTCCGGGGTCAGAGGCTCGCCCACCTGATGCACGCCGTCATTGAAGATAGAGCCCTCTATTTTGTAGAACTGGTGCGGCGCAAGCCCGGACAGGATGTTTTCGGGGTCTGCAAGCACGTCCGTGTTGAAGTTGATTGCATCCCAGATATAGTCCGTGCCGATGATGAACCGCCCTGTAAACGGTGCATCGTACCGGTCAAAGAAGTTTCGCGTGTACACGCACAGTTCTGGCACAGTCATGCGGTGGTCACCTCCTCAAAACGGGCGATCACTCGCCCGGGGTAATGGTCTGGACAGAGATTCCGTCCAGATACTCGGCAAACAGGGTCACGCCGGTAATGGCAAAGCTTTCGGACACGGCGGTGGTGTAGTTGCCCTGCGTATGGAAGCCGATCAGGTTGCTGGCCTCGCCCGCGGTGGTGTACACCAGACCGGCCTTGGCGTAGTCGCTGTCGGAGGGGTCAACGTAGTACATCACGATGTTGTCCACGGGGGTTGCAATGACCTTGCCCTTTGCAATCTCGCCATCGGACAGCAGGAAAATGGTGTTGTAGCCCATGAAGTCCTTGATGTACTGGAAGCCGTACTGGTTCTGGATGGTGATGTTTGCGGTGCCCAGATACTCGGCCACGTCCAGAACGTTTGCAAAGCCCACAACGCCGGTGACGGTGCGGTGCATATTCTTGAACTTGTTCTCCACGCTGCCCTTGGCCATTGCCAGAGCCATCTGGAAGGTCTTGGGCGTTCCCTTCAGGCTGCCGGTGTTCAGGTACTTGTAGAACTTGTCGGTCACCTTTGCGGTCAGGTCGTACAGGAACTCGTCATCGGTTTTCTGCACGGCAACCTCGTAGCCGTAATTCTGGATAGCCTCAAGGGAGACGGCCTTGGCGTACTTCTCGATGGTGATCTTGCCGTAGTCCTTCTCTTTGACGGTGTACTGGCTGTAAGGGATCTCCTCGCCCTCTGCCACGGTGCCGCTCTGCAGGGTGCCCTGTGCATACTTGCTTTTCAGCACGGTGCCGGGCTGCATACGGATGGGGCGCATGATGCCCATGATCTCCCGCAGATGATCCCAGTTGCGCTGGAAGCGGGTCACGAAGTCGATCTCGCGGGGGTTGACGGTGATCTCAGTGGTGGTAATCAGATTTTCTTTTGCTGCCATAGCTTATTCCTTCCCGCCGCCTGTAAACAGGTCGGCATTTGCTGCAATCGCGGCCTGACGCTCGCCAGCGTCCTTGATTGCAAAAATCTGGTCTTTTGTCATTTTGGAGCCGGTGTTTGCGGGCGGGTTGTCCACCGGTGCACCCTTGGTGGAGGTGCTGCCCACATAGTCGCTCCAATCGGTTTTCAGGCTCTCAGCCAGCTTGTCCGCGTTCTTCACGTTGCCCTTGCTGTCCAGTTCCATCTTGTCGATGTCCTCGCCAGACAAGCGCACGATGCGGTCAAAGTACTTTTCCAGCACGCCTGCGGCTTTAAGCTGCTCCCGGAACTTGGATTCCTTTGCGGCTCTGGATTCCTTTGCGGTCTGCTGGGTCTTGTAGTCTGTCAGAGCCTTTTCGGCGGTTTCTTTTTCAGCCTTCGCGCTCTCGGCTGCTTTTTCCGCCTTTTCCGCACGCTGGATTGCCTCGTCCTTTTCATCCATAAGCCCATTTACGATTTCATGGTGAATGGTCTGAAGCTGATTCACTTTGTCCTTGATGGAAAGTTCCTCGTTTTCCAGAATCGGGCGGATGCTTTTGTTGTCGAATGCCATTGATAATCCTTTCTCTCCATGTACGGAGTGCCATGTACGGCAATAAGGTGCTTTCTCGGTCATGTACGCCGATATGGTGCCGCTTGCAGGGGTCGAACCTGCAACTACCCGGTTATGAGCCGGGAGCACTGCCAGTTGTGCGAAAACGGCATATAAAAAGCGGCTGACGCTGTGCGCCAACCGCTGGATATTGAGTTAGAAAACAAATTGGTAGTCAGTAGAGTGTTGATATTGGCCAGAGCCTGCAGGAATGTAAAGGTGAATTGAAATTCCAGCACGGTTTTCACCATACGCCAAATCGCAAAGTTCTTTAAGCTCCGCTTTTGTTTCTTTGCAAGCTGCAAACAATTCTTTTTCTGCGCATTCTTTCTTTTTACGATTTTTCAACTCCACCATTGCAGCCTTGATGCTTTCCACTTCTTCGGCGGCTTTGTGATATGCTTCATCAGCTTCCGTCTGCTTTTTCACGGCCTCTTCAAGTCGTGCGCTCAAAGTTTCAAGTTCTGTCATGCTTTTATACCTCCTTGTTTCCTTCCTCTACTGCAATCTCTTGCAGTTCTTTGATATGATCTTCCACCGCCGGGCGCAGGAAGGGGCGGGGAGCCATGCCACGGGTAAAGTGCCACTTGCCGTTGAAGTCCTTCCAGACCCACGGCGTTTTGCGTCCGTTTCCCTTCTCGGCAAAGATACCGGTACCTAACTCCACAGGCACGCTGTAAAACAGGTTTGAGCCGATGGTGACGGTCTTTTTCGCCACAGAGACAACGTAGGTAAGGGACGCTTTCAGCGCTCCTCCCACATAGCCCTCTATGCCGGTGCTGTCCTCCGTGCCGGTGGGCACAAGCAGCTGTGCATAGTCCTGCACCTTCATTCCCCAGATGGTCAGCACCCGCTCCACCCACGCTTCAAACGCTTCAAGCAGCTGCGGGGTGTTGTCGGTGACTTTGATGTTGTATTCAAATTTCATGGTTATCTTTGTTCTGAATTGAATCGATTAAAATCCGGCCTTGTTCCGCTTTTGCCAAAATCTGACCAATAAGGTCTTTTTCTGACGCAGGTCGATTTATCGGCTCTTTTCTTAAAAAATCAACCGCAGAAATGAAGCCCCGCAAAAGGTCTCTGTCCGCTTCTGCCAAATGATACTCAACATGAACGTTAGTCGTTTTCATATTTTTTCTCCATTGTGGTTGACAGGCCTTAAATCGCGGCCGCAAACAGGGCAAAAGTTCGGGTACCAAGTAGCATCATAGATGCCTATTGCTCGCAAATATATCTTGTCTTCCTCGTCACGTCCCATGACCAACTGGTCATAGCATTCATTTCCAACATCTCGTGATAATATTTTTTCATTTTCATCGCCCGGCTTTATTTCCTCGCAACACTCGCACATTTGTGTCACCTCTTTTTCTTGCGCCAGATCTCAACGAACGCCTTTGCATCGCTCAGCTTTGACGCGCCGCCTATCCGTTTTGACCCATCATATATACTAAAGACGCCGCTGGAACCCCGGATTTTGAATCCGCCTGCGCTTATTTCCTTCGACATATACCCGCCGTCTGCCGTGTAGCCGCCCTTGTTGGTGGTTTTCCACTTCAGCGCATCGCTGCTTTTTACTGCGGCGCTTTTTGCCTTTGCTGCAAGTTCGGATTGCGTTTTACCTGTGCCGGAAACTTGCTTTTTGGCTTTTTGAAGCTCAGAAAGTCTGCTTTGGGCAGATTGCTTTTTGTCGTAAGCAGACGTATAAGAAACGGCCTTATCAACAACTCTGTCCATCCTCTCAAATTGGGTGCGCTTTTGAGATTCGGACATAGCCTTGTCGTAGCTTCCAATTTTCTTTTTGGTTCTGGCGATTTCCTTATCAAGCTGGGCTTCGTTCATGTTTTCGATGCTTCTGGCGTTGGTTGCAGTTCCGCCCACTCTCGCGGAACTGCCCGAACCTCGTTTACTCACGGTAGTGCCTCCTCTCGTATTGAAATGGCTTGATTTTGGTCACGTTCCAGTCAAATTCAGCTGGACACTTGCCATACCACAAAATGCTGCTCGGTTGCAGCACTCCCAGTGCCTTACGGCAGTGCTTGGCAAAGCATTCTGCTTCGCATGGGTCAGACTGTGTGCCATGGCTGCTTATGCTAACAATTGCGTTTGTTGGCTCGCCATCAAAGCACCAGTCATAACTTTGCTCGCCGCACCAGCAAAGCGTCGGGATGACGTGGATGCCGTGCGCCTGCCAGTATGCTGCAAGCCAGTGCTTTTTGTAGTGCATGAAAAGCTGCACCGCCAGCGGCATATCGCTGTATAAAGAAAAATCCGGCGAACATACCGCGCCGAACTGCTGCAAAAGAGGGATGTACTTTTCCGGATTGTTCCAGAACCGTTCAAACTGGTAATCGTCCTTGTAAAAATGCACGCCCTTTGTGGCCTTGTCTTTGGCGGTCAGCGCGTAATTGACAGGGATCCATTCCAGCTTGTCAATGCGGATGTCTGTTCAGGCTTGATTTCAGGAATGCCATACTTGCCCACACCCGGAAAAATCATCTTTTCTGTGTTTTCCATCGGCAGAATCATACATCATCCCTCTTATCTGCGCCGTTTCTGAATACGCCCGGCAAGCCGTGATGCTCTGGCGGCTTTACGGTTGTTTTTGTTGCCCCAAGGAACGCCAATGCCCATCTCGTAGTCAGGCTTATTTGCGTTTTCTTTTCTGCGGGCTTCATCATGAGCCGCAAGCTGCTTTTTGGTGTAGGTTTTGACTGTCGCGCCGTTTTCTGTCATACGCTTGGCAATTTCAGGAACTGTCATTCTTCCGCTTGCAGGGCTTTCTCTTGCATCATCAATGACAGTAATAAAACCGCCCTGCCTGCTACGGTAGGAAAGTTTTGTGCCGTCTTTTGTTGTGACTTCAATAGCAACAACGCCGCTAAAATTTCCGTTACTTCTTGTAGAACTACCAGAGCCACGTTTACTCATTCTTGGTACTCTCCTTTCTCCGTTTTCTCTCTTCCGCCCACCACATCTGTTCTTTCTCCTTGCCGCCTTTGGATTTATACCACTCGGTGTAGTCCATGACGGGGGTGGTCTCTTTGGTCACATTGTCCCGCCGCTGGGCGTTCTGCCGGGGGTACTTTTTGAGTGCCCCGGTCACTTTGCAGCGGCAGTGATAAACCATTTCCGGGGCTGCGTTGGGGTCTCCCGGGTACTGGATCTCGTAGCCCTGCACCTTGAACGGCTCGTCAAGGTCTGCGGTCTCTTGATCCAGCAGCCGGTGCATCTCACGGGTGCGGTAGTCCAGCGTGCTGTTCCAGCGCTTCTGCACCTCTATGCCAATGGCTTGGGCGTTGCGCAGCTGCTGCATCGTTCCGGCGTTCTGGGCGCTTGTCAGCGCGGTGATGGCGTTGTTCATCGCCCAGTGCACCTCAGTGTCTGCCATGCCCTGCACAGCCTGCACCGCAATGTCATGGACGCTTTTCCCCTGAATGATGCCCTTTGTGACGTACCGGTTGAACACCCGGGCGTCGTAGGTCTTGTTGCTCTCGCTCTTGATGCGCTTGTTTGGCACAAGCTTGGGGTTTTCCACCAGCAGCCACTTGACCGATTCGGTGTTGTACAGCGTCAAGTTGAACGCCACGCCTGCGGCCTGTTCCAGCTCGTAGAACGCCCAGTTTGCGCCAAGGGCAAAGATATCGTACTGTTCATCCCGCGCCAGCTTGTACGCTGTCTGCTGGGCTGTTGTGCACGTCTGGGTGATATTGTCCAGCTTCTGGTGCATCAGTTCAGACTGAAACACCTGATTCCGCAGCCATGTGCGGTAGTCGCTCTCGGTGATTTTTCCGGCTTCCAGCTGCTGCCGCTTGTATGCGTCCAGCTTTTGGTAATGCTCCAGAAACTCGGTCAGCTGCTCGGTCATTTCCCGGCGGGCGGTACCATAGACCCGCAAAATGCGGCGGCGCAGCCTGTTCAGCTGCCGGGTGGAGATGCGGTCAAGGTCGGTTTGCTTCATGGCTGTCTCTGCCGCTATAGCGGTTTTGGAACACTTGGTTGTACATAATCTCGGCCTGTTTTTCAACTTCATCCTGAGATTTTGCGTTCAGCGCGTTAATAAAAGCCTGAACAAGCGGGCAGTCTTCATTCTTACTCATCATTATTTTCCTCCTCGTCTGTGTCATCCTCCACGGTCTCCCGCGTTGCGCTCTCTGCCATCAGCGCGGCCTTGGCCTGCTCTTTTTGCTCCGGGGTCAGGTTGGGCAGCAGGTCAATTGCCATATCCTGCCCGATGATGGGCGCTTCGGAGATCACCATGCTGACCTGTTCAGCCGTGTTGGTGATCTTGCTGCGGTTGAATGTCGGCATGGCGTTGTCAAAGCCAGCCAGTGCGCAAATCTGCCGGATAAACGGCTTGATCTGCGCCTCAAAGTCGTCCGCGTTCTGGTTCAGGGGCTCATAGGCTGCATCCAGATGGTCGTTGGTGCTGTCTGCGCTTACACAGTGCACGTCCAGCCCGCCGAAATCCTCATACACCCGGGTGTGCAGCAGTTCCAGCAGCGCTTGCCGGGCCGTCACAGGAATCTCGGTGGTGTAGGGGGTGATCTTTCCGCCCTCGCTGGTGTCTGCGCCTGCAATGTGGTACAGGTTCAGCTTGACAAGAAACTCCTGCAACTCATCATCGGTCATGCCGTTGAAATTCTCGCACAGCCAGTAGATTTCCGCACAGTCCTGCAGGTCGCTACAGAAGCCGGACATCACCAGATCGGTGTTGTCGATGTAAGCTTTCAGCCCCACAAGGGTGCTCTGGTGCAGGTCGGAACCCCACAGCGGCACAATGGGCATGGCGCTATAGTTTTCGCCCTCCACGCTTTCCAACCCTCCGCCGGGGGTGGTGACGGTCACACTCTTGTATGCCTGCTTTGGCGTTGTCTCCTGCATCACGTTGCCGATTCGGCTTTCCGTGTACTCGGTGAAGCCGTCCAGTTCATACAGGATATAGTGCATATCTGTGTCTGGATTCAGTCGCCAGAAGCGCACGCCTGCCTGCAAAAGGCCTGTTTTTTCATCGTACAGGGGCGCGAACTCGGTCAGCTTGAAAATCACCAGATGGTCATTGTTCCAGAAGCCGAAGCTCTCACCGTGGATTAGGGCGAAGTATCCGGCCTTCTGGATCTGCTCGTCAAAGTTCTGCCCCAGCTTGTCCTTGTCCACGCCATCGTCCGCAAAGACCACGCCGTTGCCCAAAGAGTAGGTTGCCCGCTGCTTGTTGAGCCGCCGGAAAAGATTGCTCTTAACCATATCGGGGCGCGGGGTGTCCGGCTTTGTGTTTTTGGACAGGCGTTTCAGCATCAAAGCGTAAGCCTGTGCGAACCGTTCAGCGCCCGGGTTCTTCTGTGCGTCGTACAGATCGGCATCCAGTGCCATCTTGTAAGGCCCGGAAGTGCAGTGCTGCTGCACGAACCGCCGGATGAAATCAGGCTGTTCCCCTGCGGCTTGCGCTTGTTGGAAAGTCTGGAATGTGTATACAGTGCTCAAAATCAATCCCTCAGTTTTACAAGGCGCTTTGTGCGCACGAAATAGCGGATAGCGTCCATGCAGTGGTCGTTGACCTTCAGCACGGTGTCGTCTTTGTCTGGATCCCAAGCGTACACGCCGAACTCTTCCAGCGTGTGCTTGCAGTCTTTGTAGATCTTCAACCGCCCGGTCTGCAGCATGGTCTGCACGTCCAGAATGCCGCTCAGGACGTCGTTATTTGCGGGGGTCTGGGTAAAGCCGTTCTTGCGTAGCTCTGTAATCAGGGGCAGGGCAGAGGGGTCAACGATGACCCTTTCTGGCTTGATCCCGTTCAGCCACGCCTTGAGGTCTGTGACGTACTCGCCCACGGTCTTTTGTTGCTTCTGCTCGCGCCCGCTGTAGTAGTACTCCCGGGCGACGATCCAGCAGTCTGCATCGGTCTGCTTTTGGAGTAGCAAGAAGACCGTTGCGTTCTGGGTGCCAAAGTCGCACGCCACATAAGCGCTCTTTGGATACAGCGCCGGGAGCTTGTCAATGACGTGCTTCTTACGGTCGAACATATCGTAGACAAGACCCTCGGCCACCGTCCACAAGCCCAGAATGTAGCGCTGATAGAAAACGCCGCTGTACTGGCTGCTGTATCTGGCCTTGATGTCCTCGGAAAGTGACAAGTTGTCGTCCATCGTGAAATGGAGATACATCATCTTGCGGGAACGGCATTTCCGCACCCACTCCAGATAAAACCAATGCTGCGGGCTGCCCGGGTTGCAGTTGAACCAAAACTTTGATCCGGTGACAGAGCATCGGGCCGTGGCCTGATTGACGAAGCTTTGCGGCATCAGGGCCACCTCGTCAAAGAATGCCCCGGCCAGTGTGATGCCCTGGATCAGGTCTTGGCTGCTCTCGTCTTTGCCGCCGAAAAAGTAAAATTCGTTGGTTTTGCCGCCCTTGCTGACTGTCATGCAGTTTTCTGCCCGATGCTCCTTGACGTTGTAGCCACGGGCTCCAAGCTGCTGCTTGAGCGTCCCCAGCACGTTGCGCCGGAAGCTGGCGATGGTCTTTCCGCACATGGCAAACTGCTGGCCACTGTAGCAGGTCATAGCCCACTGGACAAAAGAAAAGCTCATGGCAAAGGTCTTGCCCGATCGGATAGCGCCATCTGCAATAATGCCGTTGTAACCGCTGTATGCGCTCTGCGGTGTCCACCAGCTCAAGACCTGCTTTTGCCGCTGGCTGAGGGCTTTCCAGCGAAAACCGTTACTTTTCCGCATTGTCGTCCTCTTCTTCCGGTAGCATCTCCACGTCATCCGGCGGGCTGATGTCTGCGGCGGCATTCAATGCCTTTATCAAACCATCATCGTGACGTTCTTCCTGCTCCGCTTCTTTCGGCTTATCGCTCCAACCAAAATTAACTTGCAGGCTGAATCTTGCTCCGCCGTTTCCGTCACGATCATAGAGCCGTTCTTCGGCGTATCTCTCGCACCGTAGTTTCGCGCGCGTTATCGTGTCAGAAAACTCAGCCTTTCCTTGATAGTCAATCAAAGATTGCCGAGACTTAAATCCCAACGCCAAAGCTAGACCGGTGACCGTTTCTGGACGTTCGTCAATTTTTATCACGTTTCCGTATTTGTCCAAAACAGGCTTTCCGGTTTCGTCTTCTAGAACGCTCCCTTCGCAGCTTTTGAAGAACTCTTCGATTTTTTTCTCAAGTTCTTCTTTGCTCTCAAAGACGGGCGGTCTGCCTATCCTTTTGTTTTTGCTGTAGGCCACCGCCACCACCTCTCTAAACCCATGCAAAAGAAAAGCCGCCCGGAAACCCGAACGGTCAGAATATCGAATGTGCCGCTTGCAGGGGTCGAACCTGCAACTACCCGGTTATGAGCCGGGAGCACTGCCAGTTGTGCGAAAACGGCATAAGAAAAACCAGCTTTGCTGCATGGAGCTCATCATGCAAAAAACTGGTTTTTAATCGTATTGTATCAACAGCGGTTAATCCGCACGGATAGCAGGCCGTGCTCCTTGGATACAGCCACGGCCTCCGATCTCTGCCCGAGGCTCGCGTTTTGTGTGGTCTGCACGGAAACCGAAACGCCGCGCATAGCGCACAAAGTGGCTTTCTTTGTTGCTGATCGGTAAGGCCGAGAGGATAAGGCCAGCGCCGAGACGCGTCAAAAACTTTGCCATGTCGCAAATTAGTTCTTTCAAGCGCTCAAACATTTGTATGCCTCCTCTCCAAGAGTGTCCACTGTGGACACTCTAAAATCACGCTAGCCGCCAGCTGGATTCGAACCAGCACCCACGGAATGGATGTGCGCAGTGGTTGGCTGTGCAGTGATGTTCCCGTGGTGTCACCAACGTTGTCCCGCCTTAACTTGGCGGCGCTCTGCCAATTGAGCTATGACGGCATATAAGCAGCGCTCCATACATTCAGTTCTTGCGGACAACGCAAACGGTGGAGCGCCGCTGCATCCGGTACTTTCGCGGCCAGATGCCCCGCTATCTGCGCAGCCCCCTCACAGGGTACGCAGCTGGCATTCCCGGCAGGGCTCAAACCTGCAGCCTGCGGTTTTGGAGACCGCTGTTCCATCACTTGAACTACGGGAATATAAAAAGCCGCCCTTGGAATCGAACCAGCCGTGTCTACACACACGCGCCGCGCTCCAAACTGCGCTCAGGCGGCATATAACAAAAGAAAAACCAACACGTTTCCATGCTGGTTCTGTTGACGCACATCCTGCCGGGGGAATTATGGAAACCGGTGTACGGATTATGTGGCCTCCGGTGCGTGCGGAGGTTGTGAGGGCAGGTAAGGATACCCTGCCACTCTACACGCAGCCACAAGCGGGATGTCAGCCCATGCGTCAGGTGGTCGCTGCTTCGGGAGAGCAGCGTGTCGGAGCCGTTAACCGGATTCGAACCGGCACCATCAAGTCTGTTATGTGCGCATTGGTTAAGTGCGCAGTGATGTCCGAGATGTGTCACCAGCGTTGTCCCGCCTTAAATGGGCGGCGCTCTGCCAATTGAGCTATAACGGCATAGAAGCAGCCCGCGAAACGAGAGGAAGAAAAATGCCGGTCAAGCCTTGGGAGGAAAGCATTTTGGGGGATTCGTTTCGGAGACTGCGTGGCAAGCGTCTTATCGCTTTCGGCGATTCCGCTTATACCAATTTTAGCACAATGCCTGTTTTAGTTGGATATTTGCAGTATGAAGGTGCATTGCAAAAAATCAGGGCGGGTTTTGTGCGGTTTGTGCAACATTGCCGAAGCTGTCCCAAATCTCTGCCAGATAGATGCTGCCCCACTTGATGTAGATGGAAACCTGGTTTTCTTCCGAAAGCCCCAGCTCCTCGCAGACCTCGCGCTGCTTTTTGTTCTTGACGTAGTACAGGCACAGGCAGTCAGCCTGTTTTTTGCTGGATTTGCTTGCCGTGATACAGTACGCTCGCCGGGTGGCCTCAATGCGCAGCAGGCAAAGGTCTGTTTCCATCTGCTGCAGACGTCGCTGCTCGTCCGTGATATCCGTTGCAGCAAGCCCGACCTTGTCACCGGCACCACCGCCGCCGGGCATCCCGTTCAGGCTTGGGGTGGTCTTTTCGGCAACTTCTCGGATGCGCTGGATCTTCTGCTTTTGTGCTTCAACCGCCGCAGCCATATCCCGGCACTGCTGGAACCACGCCTTGACCGTGTGGTAGTCCACGCCGGTGCGTGGCTTTGGCTCCTCGCTTTCAGGTGTCCATGTGCGGGTCATTGTCTCCCTCCTCTATTTCCCATCCGATAAGATCGCAGACGCAAAATCTTGTCTTTTCGCACCAGTGAATGACAAACCGCTCCGGTAAAGATGATTTTGGGATAGCGGTAGTCGATTGAAGATCACAAGAATCATCTTTCATATCTTTGATTGCCCACGCAACAGACCTTGTAACGCTTGTCTTTTCCTTGATTTCCGCTCCGCAGCATCTGCACTTGAAAACGCCTGTCATTGTTTCATCCATTTTTATCCTCCATTTCCTCGATCCAGATCTCCACTCTGGGGCTTTGCTTGTCGTAATCCACCCGGCTGCCATCGTGCGCGGCAACGATGCAGCTGTTGTCATCTGCCAGCACACCGGCCTTTACCAGTATGTCGCAGGTGGCCTCGATCAGGTTTGCAAGGTCAACCTTGCGCCGGGTAGCCATGTAGTACACGCACCTCACGTTCACGCGGGCAGAAATAGGCTCAGGCGTGGCGCGAATCTGCCATAGGCACCCGGTCTGGTATTGCTCAAACGCCGCGCTTGGGGCTACAAAGCGCCGTCCTCCGCGCCCTTGCAGGATGCGGGCACTGTTTTTCTTTGTGCGGGGGTCACCGTAAAGGGTCAGCTTCATGACACGTGCTCCTTCAGCCACTCGATGCTCATGTCGTGGTCGATAAACATGAGCGTCAGCCAACGGTCGCAGGCAAGCCCCATGTAGGTGTAAATCAACTCCATATCATCCTCGGAGAAATCGGTATCCAGAAAAGCATTGATGCCGTCCCTCATATATTTGTGGAACTTTCGATTTCTCCACTCCTGTGAATATGGTGCGGTTTTAAATGCCGCCCGTGAAAGCCACTCCAGCACTTTGGCCTTGATGGCATCTTCCGTTCCGATGTTTTCCAGAATAATATACTGGTTTGTCCTCGGATGGACAATAAGCTCGTTCCGGTCAGTAATATAACTTCCCGGAAAGCACCTCTGGAGCTTGGCAATTGATTTTTCAATGTTGGTCATTTTTTCATCATCCCTTCCATTGCCAGCTGCTCGCACTGCTTTTCAGCTTCCCGGCGCTGCCGGTCATACTCAAACAGCATATCGGCGTACTCTCCGCCCACCCGGCGGATGGCTGTCTCCAGCATCTCCGTCACAAGGTCGGTGTACTTATCCGAGCCCTTGCGGCTGTTCTTGGCAGCTTCCCGGGCTTCCCACAAGTCGGTGAGCTTGTCCCGCCTGTCGGCGGTGATCTCACCATAGCCGTAGGCATCCTAGATCTGCTCCATGCTTTCCCAGCCTTCCAGCTCAGCAAAGGGGTCAGATTCAGCCTTTGCCATGCTGCGGGCTTTGGTCTTTTTCTTGACATACCGGGTCAGGCCATCCTGAATCACGGCGCGGGCATCGTCCATCGCCTTGCGGACGGCCTTGGCCTCCCGTTCTTTTTTGAGCTGGTCCGGCTGATTTGCCCATTCTGCCATTAGCTCCGATTTAGTTTTTGGCTTCATGTTTTTCCTCCATTTTGACAGCTTCACGAATGTCCAGCTTGCTAAGCTCCAGATTCGCATACCACAACTGCCAATTTACAAACCAACTCCTGTTTACAAGTTTTCCCATAAAGAAGATTCGTTCCTGCTCCATCAGATGATCGAGCGAAACGATATACTGTCCGGGCTTGTACTTCTGCGTCTGCGCCGTCTGTACGTTTTTCATTTTTTACCCCCATTGTTCGGACATTGCTCTTGCAATGCCTGGATAGGTTTTACTTCTCTCTTTTGCGTGACCGCTTCCCATCCAATGATTTTTTTCTCGCAATTTTTGTGGCAATGTCATCATGTAATCGTACACATTGTCAGTTTCGATTAGCCCCGGAAGATTTTTCAGCCACAAACAGGTCTTCTTTTGCTCTGGATGCCCAAACTGCCATGGATTGATAATTTGATCCGGCTTTCGGTATAGTGTGGACATCACGCACACGGGGTTTTCGATCGCGATTCGCTGAATATCAGTTTCTGCAAACTTCATGAAAAATGCAGCAGCTTCAAAGCGCAAGCTGAGCGGCTTTTTTCCCTCTGTGAACCACCGTGCACCAGAAACAGCAAGGTGCGTGCAGGGTGGGTGTGCAATGAGCAAATCCCACTTGCCAACGTCATGCGTTACGCCGTCCATCGTCACGACTTGCCCCCCCATCAGAGCCTTGAGCGCATCGCCCAAGATGTGCCACTTTGGATGCCCGCCGGATGGTTCCTGAATGTCACAGGAGTAGGCTTCGTGACCTTTTGCCCGGAATGCTTTGCAGACTTCCTGCGATTCCTCACATGCAATTAAAACTTTCATTTGTCCCCTCCGTTTTGTCCGAAATACTTTTTCTTGCCGCGCTCCCGGTGCCTGTCCTCATGGTCGCGGTGGTAAACGCTGCCGGATCACATCATCTGCCGGTTGTAGTCTGTCTCTTTGGCGTGCTCTTTGCGCCACGCGGCAAACTTCTGGCAGTAGTCGTGACAGGCTGGATACCGGGCAGGGCAGTCTTTGCAATAGGGGTTTAACATGATTCATCCACCCCTTTTTTTGTTTTCCGCAGGCGTTCCCGGCTGCGTGCCATGCGCTCCGGGCTTAAAATATCATTGCCGGACGGCTCTGCTCTGTCTACGCGGGTGCCTTTTGCCCGGCTGCCGCCGATGGGGCAGAGCTGGTTATACTCCGCAGCGGTCTTGCAGCCCAGTCTTTCCGCTTCCACAAGCGCCTTGCGGACATACGCCCAGCTGCTGCCACCAAGATCCGCGCACTTTTCCATGACCGCATACACAAGGTCTGCGTCCATGCGCTCTATGTATCCGGTCAGTTCTTTTTCGCCGGTCTTGCTCAGCCTGCCGATGTTCTCCCGAAAAAAATCCACTAGAGATTTTGTCGTCCTCGTCCCTATATAGGAGGAGTCATCTTTAGATGACGACGACTTATCTATATCTAATATCTTATATCTAATATCTGTATGGACATTTTTGTGGACATCTGCGTGGACATCCTGTGGACATTGTCCACAGTGTTCAACGTCAATTTTACGCTGATTCGTTCTTTGCAACTTTTTTTGTGCTGCATAATCTGTCTCGCTTCCTACCATTTCCGAGTGATTCGCAAGCACCAGAGTGCCGTCTTTTTCCTGATAAATCAGCCCGAGTTTTGCGTAAAGCCCCAATGCAACGCGCACTGTATCGGTAGAAAACCACTTAGTATCGCGCTGAATCTTGTCCACGTCATACGGAATGATAACTTCGCCGATCTGCCGCGAAAGCCTGCCGTTGGTATTGATGGTCATAAGGCAGAGCATCTGGTATAGAACCACATAGTTTGCGCCGTTCTTCTGCCCCATAAGAAAATCCACCGCATCAGACCGCATGAAGCTGTCTTTTAGCTTGAGCCAGTAGTATCGTTTTCCGGTAGCCGTATGCTTTCACCTCCTTCCGCAAGCCCGTATAGCCAGATAGCGCAGCTCTTGATAGGTGTCAGTCTTTGTTCACGTCAATCCCGGTGACTTTCTTGAAAATCGCTGCATCGAAGTTCGGCAGGCTGAGAATAACATTACGGTCATCGTTATTCAGACCGTCCCACCACTTCTGGGCGTTGTCCGCTATGGTGCACTCCTTCAGATAGCCGCCAGTCGTTTCAGCTTCAGGGTGCGCCGCCTTTTCTTCATCGGTCATATCAGACAGATAGACGTATTCGAGCGGGCAATCGTCAATCTGGTTCAGTAAACGCCTGGCACGGCAGTTAAACCACTGCTCAAACGTCCAGTCAGTAGGCTTGTTGAACATATAGATTTTGGAAGATGCCGTATTGAAACAGCCATTGGAAAAGGATGTAGCGTTCCAGTCGCCGCTGTTCCAGTTGCCGCTGTTCCTGTCGCCGCTGTTCCTGTCGCCGCTGTTCCAGTTGCCGCTGTTCCAGTTGCCGCTGTTCCTGTCGCCGCTG
>ERZ1034915.193-NODE-193-length-40961-cov-83.892363_pt1 | contig 40961 bp, 58 predicted proteins | sample MGYA00520592_ERZ1034915 | MGnify/ENA primary metagenome ERZ1034915 (study PRJEB33766, sample SAMN09781787) | gut metagenome | biome: gut microbiome | host: Homo sapiens | place: Madagascar | study: EMG produced TPA metagenomics assembly of the PRJNA485056 data... | reverse complement strand
AGTACGGCAAAATCGACATCGATACGTTTACGGCCAACTTTGACAAATGCCTCACGCTCGAGCAGCAAGGCGTTTGGAGCCTTGCATTTTATAAGGCAATGCAATAAAGCACGCTTTGGGCGCGCTGGGACACTTTAATAGGAGGGACATTATGACGGCAGATGAGTACATAGCCAAACTGGAGAGCCGCTGGCCAAAAAACATCCCGCTGGGGCTGCTGCGCGACGCAGTGATCGTCGTCTCCCGCTGGAAGTTGCAGGAGATTAAAGCCGAGCTGCATGGGACAGAGCAATCGCATAACCTTTACGCTGGGCGCCTTTGTGAGTACAAAATAGGGACTGTCGACATGGCAAACTTTGAGGCGCTCGTCCCGGGCTTTGACGCAATCCATTTCGTGGAGGTTGGGGACTACCTTGTCCATCAAGGCAAACTATCGCAAGTCACACGTGTCAACCGTAGCTCAACCGGGCGTGAGGCCTTTGTTGATATCGCGCCAGTCGCTGACTATGAAGAAGACATCGCCCGCCGCTCGTGGGAATAAAAGAGAAGCTGCACCGATATGGTGCAGCTTTTGCTTTATGCTCTTCCGACAAACTCGTCAAGCGACACGCCGTAAGCGTCCGCAAGCGCACATAGCATAGGGACATCCGGCAACGGATACCCATCCAGCCCGACAAGCTGTACACGCCCTTCCACGGCGCCCAAAAGCCGCTTGTCAATGCCTGTTGCCTGTTCGATCTGCTCGAAAGTTAAGCCCGATTTCTCGCGTTGCATGCAAAGGCATTTCTGCATGTTTTTGATCACGGTTTTTGCTCTGTCTCCGCGTTTATACATTTCGTTTTTCCTCCAAAACCTCTTTCAACCGCGCACACAAGAACGCCCCGTTTGTCATGACATGCCACAGTGACGGCAGCCCGGATTCTTCATCAATGTGCGTCGGGTCTTCCCAGATTGCCAGAACGTGCCTTAAAAGCGCCTCGTGCCATCTCTCCGGCTCAATGCTGCGCCAGTCCTCCGCGTCGCCGTATTTCTCAAAGCCGTACATGCGCGTTTCCAGGATCGCAAAAATGGCTTCCACGGGGACGGTGGACGGTCTGGGCTTTCCGCCATCAAACTTCGCGCCCTTCAACTGCTCCATGTGCTTCCTCCTCTCATTCCTTCACCCACCAATCTTTGATCGTATCGTTTCGTTCGAAAAACGGCTGAAAGAACGCCCCGCAGAGCTTCTTGAGGCTCGAATCGATTCTGTGAATGGCCTCGTCAGATTCCTTCTTCCCCTGCCATGCTACGCCGTATTCCTTCTCGAGTTCGCGCATCTTATCGAATAACTGTTTCGCTTTTGAAGGGCTTTTGAGCATCCCGAGTTCATACGCCGCAACGAATAGCAGGTCGATCGCCTTCTGCATCCCCGCTTCCATCCCTGCGTTCAGGTATGCCGCGTTGCTGCTTCTGATCCGCTTCGCCAGATCGTTCATTGTACTCATATTCCCTCCTACGCAATCAGCATAAATTTAAACCAGCCCGGCGCGTCAAGCCCTACTATCCAGTCAAACCAGATCTTGTAGCAAAGCATGCTCACGGCAATAACCAACACCGTGGCGAAGAATATCACAAGGAAATCTTTCACAGTTTAACCCCCCTTATATACTTGTCAAAATACGTCACAGCTACCGCCATAGCCGCCCACATATCTTTCGCAAACTTCGTGCCGTTCACATAAAAGAAACCGGGATTTTTTTTCGTGCCTACAACTCCGTATCGATCAATCAAGGCTTGCCGGATGTTTTTATCTTTCGCGCTCAGACAGCCGCACAGATAAAGCTTCTCTTCTCTGCGATAAATCGTCTTCTTGCCGCTGATTCCTACATAAGCATACCGCGCAACTTCCCAAAAACGTCCAACCCACACGCAGGTATCAAATACCTCCTGCCCAACTGTTTGCCCCATGCTCTGCACCATTTCGATTGCAAAATCACTTATCAGTGGCAGGTCTTTCATCATCTTTTCTACAATCCGTTCGTTGGTTGTCTTCCCAACGTCCAGCACCTTCCGGATTTCCTGCCCGTCGTGCTCCACCAGCACATAGCCGGATTCCATATTCCCCGGGTCAATTGCAAGAATTGTTCCCACGCTTCGCCCTCACTTTCCAAAACAGTTCATTGTAAGTGTTATACCGCTTCTGAATGTCCGTGCTTGCAATGTCCGGGTGAAATTTCAGCCACCATTCGTACATCCCGCATGTCTGCATTTCCGGGCATCCGCACCGGTAAATGCAGTTTGGCACCAGCACGTCCGATATCTCCGGCTGAATCTCATGCAGCGCCGCTTTGAAATCCTCGGCATACTCGCGCGTCTCCGGGTCTGACTGGCTGCATAACCGCTTGCGCATGGAATCGATCAGGGCTTGTACGTTCGCTTCTCCCTCGAAGATCACCGGCGCATCCTGCGGCAGCTTGTCCCTCGGCGTTCCAGTTCGGTCTGTCCTCTGCGTAGAGATAAAGCACTCCCATTTGTGCCTTGACCAGTGCGTCGCAATCCAGCTCTTAATGCCCTGCCAAACCCACGACACCGAGATACGCCGAATCGGCGAGTGTTCAGCAATCAGAATTCGGCGCTTAAAATCCTCGCTCGGCTCATGCCCAAGAGGACCTTTGCCGGAGGTGGCGCGGCAGGTGTCCACGACCTCCTGCCAGTCGCCCTTGATGTTTGTAATGTGTGTGTTCATTCTTCCCTCCGTTCTCCGTAGCTGCAAAAATCATCCGGTTCTACGCAAACCGCGCACAGATAACACAGCCCGTCCGGATAGTTTCTGTAGTGCTTGCAGTCCTTGCACCGCACCACGGGCACGGCGTCAACGGTCGGTGCGTCGTTAATGATGTTAATAAGGCCGTTCCAGCCAGCGCAATAATCCGCAGGTAGAATATCTCTACTACAGCGCCCCACACCGAGCGCGTCAGCATCAATCAGCCTCATCGCCGTTACCTCCTTCCCTCCGTTCTCCGTAGCTGCAAAAATCATCCAGACTTGGCCGAACCATGCCGTGCTTCTCCCTGCAGATCACAACCCCATTTGCAACCGTTCGCAACTTATGCTTGCAGTCCTTGCAGTACACGATTTCTACGGTGTTAATGGTGGGCGCACCGTCCAGATAGTTAATGATCGAGTCGAGCTCCCAGTCTTCGATTTCACCTTTTTGGTGGGTTTCCAGCGCCTCGTTGTAGATTGCATCCGCGTCAACTGGTCGCATCGTCAAATCCTCCATCCATCTTCGCGCTGCAGAACGGACAGTAGGGCATGCCTCGCATATCGAGTTTGGCGAATGTTCCTTTATCCGTCTTAACTGCGACATTTGTGCAACAATTTGAACATTCTGTGTATGGATTGCCGGTTACGGTATGGTGCAAAATCCACCGCCCATACACCACCTCCGCAACGTCGGCGGCTGGCAATCTCTTGATAACGTCCATCGCTGCGTAAGCATAGTCGTTGTAGAGAGCTTTCAACGCATCCTCGCGCCGGATATAATCAGTCATAAGCCATATACTCCCTTACGATTCTTCTTTGCATTTCCGGGCTAAAAGCGTAAAGCGGCGTGCATCTACGCAGGATTTCCATTTTTAAAAGCCGCTCCGCCTGTCGTTTGGTCAGCCGCCGCTCTCGCTTCTTCGGCGGCAACTCGCCCTTTGCCGCCGCAATGGCGGTCGGGTTGTGCTTATGTTGGCCCATCGTCCCTCACCTCCACGCCAGCCTCGTCCAGCAGGTCAGAAAGATCGGTGTCCACGCTGCTACCAATAAAGTCGCCATTTTCGTCGTAGTGGTTGTACTCCGTAGTCGGTCGGGATTCTATCCCTGCAAACTCTTTTAAAAGTCTCAGATATTCGTCGTGATCGATGAGTTGAGCCTGATCGAGTTGTCTCAACTGCGCTTTGGTTATACACCTAGCCATCCTTCTTGCCCTCCATTTTCTGCAAATCCTTCTCGGCTTCCTCACGTGTAAGGAAAACTGTTTTGCCGATGTCCTCACGATATTCCGGCGTAAACCATGTGGTTGTAATTTCCGGCTCCGGTTTGGCCGGGTAATCAACAATTTTGTAGCGGATTCGATAGACTTTTGTACCCAGCTTGCACGGCAAAATCAGGATGCGCCCGTCCTTGTCGGCCTTTAGTAACTCGCGAATCCGCTCCGCCTTTGACGTGTCATCTCTAAAGGCATATTCAATGATGGCCTTTGCGTTTTCGCACTGTTCCGGCGTCAGCCCCGTATCCTCGTAGGCCGCAAGTCGCTCACACACCGCTGTTTCAAACGGGCAATCCTTGATTTTGCACCCGCTGCCATAGCACGGTTCTTCGAAGCAGCGCGGGTAATAGGCGTGTTTATGCGATGATTCGTTCCATTTAGTCAGTCGTTCCATAGCCCCTCCTATTCAATCCAAAACGTCGCAACCGGAACAAGTTCTTCATACCATTGCTGGAAATCATCCCAATCGTAAAGAATGTTCTGGAAAAATTGTACTGTCCCTTTTACCGTTCCCCACCCGTTCGGTGCTTCGTATTCTTTGAATTTGTCGGGGTTCTGTTCCAACTGTCTCAAGCCAACCTCGATTTTTGGAATTACATCCACGCAAAGCCCATTGTTCTGGCAGTTCTTCCATTCCAGACCAGTTGACTTCTCAATAATCTTCCGAACGTTCCAAGTTATATTTGCGTCGCACGTACCAACGGGGACATAGGCATCAATTCCTTCGACTTTGACCTTGAACGAAATATTGTAGCTCATGTCTGTTCCTCCACATACCGCCAGCTCTGCGGCGGGCGGGTGATTGGCCTGGGTTTTGCCTTGAGTGCTACCTCTACCTCATTTGGCACAGCGTAAAATTCCCGCAGTTCTCGCGGCGTATCGTAAATCCTGAGGTTGGAGATATGCCAGCCGTAGCCGATGCCCTTCAGGTATCGTGCGATTTCTTCTCGCGTTAAGCAAGCTTGCTGTTCCGCGTCATCTGGCGCGTGGTTTAATGGCGCAAGTTCGTAGACCCGGTCGCAGATAAACTCCCCGATAACTTTCCCGTTTCCAAGTGGGCAGGTCAGCGATTTCATCGAACCCGTTTCCAGATAATCACGCATAAGCCGCTCCTGAGAAATCGGGATGTTCAGATCTGGTCTGCCTTCCGTGCAGTAGATATAGCACTTAAACGGCGGATTGAGTTTCGGTCGCGTCTTGCGCACCTCGATCGTTTTCTCTCCGCTGATGATCTTCTCGCACCACTTCGAACGGATGCTGATTAAAACAGCTTTCATGCCCTTTCTCCTTCCTCCCGCTCAAAGCGGATTTTCATTTGTGCCGGGCAAAGGTCGACCTCCGGTCTGCGTTTCCCAGTCCAACGCAGCCCGCCAGCCTGTCCTACGCACCTCCATCCAGCCGCCTTTAAACTCGTCCCCGGCTCCGTATCCAGAATATATGTAATCAGTTTGTGGTATCCCATTGCCCGGGCGGCGCGCCATGCAGCAGCGTATAAAATGGAGCAAGCATTTCGTGTGCCATCTGTACAGCATCGGTTAACCTCAAGCGTCCATCCATCATCCAGATACCGCGAAACAGGTCGTCCGACGATTGCCACGCCAACTATTTTTTCGCCATCTGTACAGCCTATCGAAAACTTATGCCCGACAACCGGTTTGTGGTGGCGGTGATGCTCTGCCACAAATGCGTTTGCCTCTGCCAGCGATACCGGACAAATATCAAGCATCCTTTTCTCCTCCCGGCGCTTCCGGCGCTTCCGGCAAGCCGCGCCATTCCCAGTTGCTTCGTCCAAGACTACAACTCACACACTTGCAATTTTGCTTTTTTGTGCAATCGCAGCACGTAAGCAGCAGCGACTCTTGGTGGTAACAGCGGTGGTTGCAGCAGTGTTTGCAAGCGGCACACCCGGCAAATATCTTCAGATCTACAATTGCCGCGTCCCTCTCGGCTTCTGCCTTTGCCTGCTCCTTCTGGGCGAGTGCAATCACCATGTCCTTCCCTTCAAGTTCTCTTCTGAGACTTTTTATCTCGTCCGATTGCCCATCTGTCAGCGCGCGCAGAAATTCAATGGATTTTTCATATGCTATTTTCTGCGGGCGTTTTACTTTCCCAAGACTCGCGCCTTCGCGGAGCGCCACATTCTCGGCGGTCAGGCGCTCGATCAAATCAATGGCTGCCTCGCGTAAATGCACGATACAATCCTCGTCGCTAAAAAGCGGGCATAAACCACCGTCTGCACAAACTTCTTTTTCGCAGCACCGCAGCGCCTGTATAATTTCCTCGTTTGTCATATATCCTCCATTCCTTCAAAAACCATTTGTCCCGGCAAAACGCCGTCCTCCAGACTCCAGTGCAGGACGTCTTCGCCGGTCTGCCAATCGCACGGCAGGCCGCGGCTGCGGCGCTCCTCGATCATCCGGTCATAAGCCCGGATGTAGGCATTCCGGTATCCGGGGTAGAGCGCGAGCTGCACCTTCCGGTGCTTGCCCGCCATCGGGCAATTGATGCAGCCTACGCGATCTTCTCCGCAGGCGTAAAGCGGATTCATACAGATCTTTTCTGCTGCGCAGTAATCCCAGATGGATTCGGTCGGCCAATCGATAATCGGATTGACCGTTCTGGTCCCCTTGAGCTGGCAATTTTCTATCAGCATCCGGCTTTCGTCATTGTCGTTCATCAGTGTCAGCCGCTTGGATTTATCCCTGTGCAGGGTCTCCATAACGCCACGGGATTTGCGCTTTTGCGATTCCTCCCAGCGGACGCCGGTCGCGATCCACCTGCCACGTCCGCTGGTCTCTTTGAGCGCCGCGCAGCAGTAGCGCATAATGCGTGTCGGCGGCACCAGCTTCAGCGGGATTAGTCGCCACATGGTCATGTACGTCCCATCCGGCTGCTTGTGCTTATCGATATCGCACGGTACGCCCGCCAGCTCCAGCCTTCGGAATGTTTCCCGCACATGCCAGACGGTCTCCGGCGCATCAGCTGTCGTCAGCGAGTGCAGCGCCTCATACGGGATTCCTGCCGCGCCCGCCAGATGCAGCAGCACGTCCGAGTCCTTGCCACCGGAGTAGGTAATCACAAGTGGCTGCTTGTACAAGCGCAGACTCATTTCTGACGCCATCCGTAGCCGCTCTATCGCGGTCTGCTCTAAATCGCTCACGTCACATTTCCTCTCCTATTTTCCGTTTCCCTCTTGCTGCCCTCCGGCAGTTTCTCGCCCCGCCATCGGTCATCTGGCTTATGTCGATGATCTCGGCGCGCCTACCGTAGCTTTTCAGCCGTTCGCCCTTCACGGCGTTCCAAGCCTCGCAGGACGCGCTGCAACCGGCTTTCCGGTTGGGGCAGTCCTGCGTGCACGGTCCGAAATTATTCATTCTTTCCTCCTGACCTGCACCGTCACTTCCGCCTCCCAGCACTCCGGCGCGCGGATGACGATCTTCTTGTCTCTGCCTTCTTCCGGGTCGCGGACGCTGACCAGATAAAACGTCATGTTCTTGTTCTTCTGCGGATACTTCTTCGCCCGGATAGGCTTTCCCAGTTCCGGCATCAGCCGGGGATAGAGCCCGGAAATGATATCCGGAATGACGATCCAAGTATTCATGCCCCATCCCCCATCAGCTTCTGAATCGCCGCCCGCTGGAAATCAGACAGCTCGTCTCCGTGGTGCTGCACGTTGTATCCCGGCTTCTTGGCTGGCGTAGCTTTCTCGTCACTGCTTCGCTCCCAGTTCCTCACAGCGGCTTTCCAGTCCTTCATCCTCGACTTCCCGACCATCCAGCCCTTCGAGCTGTAAAAGTCGACAAATCGAGCCGCATCAACGCCGTTTCCGCGTTCTTGGCAATAAGCCGCCACTTCCTCGACGCTCGGTGGGGTAAAGCGCGCCTCGCGCGCGTCTAACCCTGGATTCGGATTAGGATTCGGATTAGGATTCGGATTAGGATTAAGGCCGCAGTCCGCCGCAGCTTGCGGCAACTCGCCGCAACTCGCCGCAGAATTCTTCGCATCGCCGCAAGCGTCCGCATTTTCCGGTCCGGGGAACTTCGGTTTGCATTCTCGGATTCTCTGATGTCTCGCCCAGCTTGGGAACAAAAAGTAGGGCTTCCCGCCTACCGTGTAGAGGGCAACGCAGCCTTTTGCCGCCAGCGCGTGGAGCGCAGACTCAATATCCTTTGCAGTAACCCGTTCCCGAAACGGGAAAACGTGGCCTTTTATGTATGCAGGGCGGGCGTCTCCTCGCCCTGCATCGTCCGCTTGCGTGATCAATCCAACCCAAAGCCGAAACTCAAAGTCCGTCAAAGACGCGATCCGCTCCGAATCACATAAGCTTTCTTTGATGATCCTGTTCGGCATATCTCAGCCCCCTAGAACGGCAAGTCTGAATCGTCGTCCATCATCGTAAACCCGCCGGGGTTTTCCTGGTTCTGCGGTTCGGTGTTTCGCTTGCCTTCGCCGAAGTAAACGCGGTTTGCCACGACCTCCGCAGACCGGCGCTTGTTGCCGTCCTTGTCCTTCCAGTCGCGCAGCTGCAGCCGTCCGTCCACGACCGCCATGCTTCCTTTAAAGAAGTAACCGTTTACAAAATCAGCTGTTCCCTTCCACGCAACGCAGTCAATAAAATCCGTTTCCTTCTCTCCGCCCTCCGGCGTGAAGTCGCGGTCAACCGCCAGCGTGAAGGATGCAACGGACGTTCCGCCCTGCGTCTTTCTCAGTTCCGGGTCACGGGTCAACCGACCCATAATAACAATGTGGTTCAGCATTTGCCGTTCTCCGTATCCGCCGCATTCTCTTCCGGAGCGCCAAAAGCGAGCATATCGAGCATCAGGCCCTTCTTTGCCAATTCCTCATACTTTTCCGTACTCAGTTTTACATAGGATTCCATAATTACGTTCCTTTCTTATAAATCAGTTTCGTTTCCTCCCAATCGAGATATTTCATTTTGAGATACCGCCTGATATACTCTCTCAGGTTTTTGCGCTTCGGTGATTGGTCAAATGCCATGTGGCAGCTATCGCATAGCGTCACAACATTCCGCTCGATTCCAAGCCCGCCCTGCGACCGTGGAATGAAATGACACCACGGATTGCCGGGGCGGAGGCAGACGATGCAGCGCCCGCCGTCGCGCTCCCAGACAGCTTTCTTGACCTTCTCAGGTATCTTTGTCGCCTTCGTTTCCTTTCTCATCCTGCCTCCATCCCAGCGCCATACGCTCGAGTTCTTCCGGTGGCAGCGTCTCAATGCCCTGCTGTTTGCAGTCCTCAACGACCAGATCAATGAGCCGCGCCATTTGCTTTGTGTCGTAGGTGCTCGAGCCGTAGTAGCAAATGACGTTCGTGCAGCCCGGAATTTTTGACGCCATGATCTCCGTGCAGCGCCCGAGTCCGTGCGATTCCCAGTCTTCGCGAAACCGCTTGACCGCTGCGTCCGGAATGCAGATCGTATCGGAATTATCGCCAACGTCCGGAATATAGTGTCGGTAGACCTCTTCCGGCGGAATCCCAACCTTGACGGAAAGCTTGTTGCAGAGCGTCCAGAGATATCGGTTTGCATCCAAGCTCCGCTTCTTGCGGAACTCCTTGATCGTGACCGTGTACTTCTTCTGTGGATCAAATTCTCCGGCTACCATCTGGGCTTGTCCGGGAAGCTCCGGTCGGAGTTTCAGCCAGCTTCCCGAAGCGTCCATGCTCCACGACGCTTCAACGACATTCAGCTCCCTCAACCGGAATGACCCCCTTTCTAAGGCACTTCGCAAGATACCGAAGCCGTGGCAGATACTCGCGTTCTATCCATTCCCGATCATACGGTATCGGATGATAGGACAACCTATCGTCTTCGATATCCCGAAACCAGTTGCTGTAGTCTTCCGGTTCCAGATGGTACGCAACGATACGCAGATTCTTTTTCGCCGCGAACATTTCAACCTGTGCCTGCATCCAGTACGCACGGGACACCTTGAAGGATTCCCCCTTGTGCGTCTTTACTTCCGATACTTCTTGCGTGTCCTCGCCGTCCAGATTCACCCGAAGCCGAAGCCGTCGAATTCTGATCTGCCTGTCCATCTTTCGGATTCCGATATGCTTCAGAATTCTGTGTTCGTAGGCGCTTCCCGTCTCCATCTCGAGCGTTGAAAAGTGGTCGCGGTTCACACCGAGCTTTTGCAGCCAAAAGCTGCGGAACGTCTTTGTGTCCCATCTTCCCATGATCGCCGCCGTATCCGAAGCGCCGAACCATCCGCTTCTGTCGTGATCGTGAATCATAAGCGTTTCAGCGTATTTTCCAGATACTGAATGTTACCGAACGAGGCCATCAGCTGATCGAACTTCTTCTGATTCAGCCCAAGCCCCGAGAGGATATAGCTCATATCCGCCCCGTTTTGCAGTTTTAATGTAATCAGCTGCTCGATTCTCTGCTTGATCGCCATGATGCTGTGCTGGGAAAGGTCATCGTCTGCGCGCTCCGTGTCCTTGTCGTTCAGCCAAAGCTTGAAGCCAAGCCCTGTGTGAATTGCCACGCCCTTCACAAACGCTCTCGCATGAGCGTTGGAAATCCGAAGCTGATTCAATGTGTCATCGTAAACAACTAAGGAACCGTTCATCAGTGGCATATCCATTCGGAACGTCTTATCGTCGATGTGGATTTCAACGGAGACAAAATAGCACCCCGTCGTTCTGCCATTCTTGTCATGGACTTCCTTTGACTGGAATAAGTACCCGCCAGCCTCATTTTTCAGCGGCACAAAGTAGACCTCGCCCGCCCCGTTTTCGTGAAGCAGCATTTTACATTTCGCCCACGGAAGATACGGAACCTCAATCGGCTTCCCGTTATCATCCTTCGCCTTCCGCTTGTCACAGAACGGCAAAACGTCGATCTGTACAAGCTCGTTAAATCCTTTCAGCATATTACCCTCCTTCTCAGCCTGGGCAGAACGTTTTCTTCTGATACCCCAGCTGCTCCAAAATCCATCTTGTTCCCATCGTCTCTACCAGATCGCAAATGACATGATTGCCCGGGTCAAAGTTCTCAGAATCGCACACGAAGATATCTCCTTCGTTTCCGACGAAGTATTCTTCTCCTTCGTAAATCTCAGCGCCGAACCGGTCAAACATACATTGCGCTTGCTGCTTATCCTGCATACTTACCTCCACGCTTCTGTAAACACCGTCCAGAACACGATATCGCGGTACGTGACCTTCTGCTCCTGCGGCGCTTCTGGCGGATTTGCGCATGTGTAGCGGAACCACTCCCGCCATCTGTTGCACATGCAATTCTCCCCGCGCCCCTTCGTGCAGCTCTCACAAGGGTGCTCCATATCATGCCCCCGTCAGTATCGCGCCGACGAAGAAGCACGCCGCAGCGCCTCCAAGTGTGACCGCCGCCCGGAACAGGCCGAAGCCCAGCATGACCGCCGTACCGCCCAGCAGCATACACGCCACAGAGAAGCAGACCGTTTCCGCGATCTTCATCAGGCTCTTTTGCCGCTTGCGAACCCGCACGATCTCATCCCACCTTTCGTCAAGCTCGCGCTCCCGCGCCGCCCGGTGGTTTAATTCCGTGATAATCTCAACGTCACTCATTTTCTCATCCTCCTTAAATAATCTTCCTTGCCGAGTGGGGCTTTTCTGTTTGCTGCATAGCCTTTGCGTCTCTGAGCCCTTCGCAGCCCTTCCGCCGCTACGCATTACCGAGCTTTACATTGCCTTTGCTGTGCTGATCGGTGCTCGTCTCTGCCCTTGCCTGTCAGAGCAAAGCGCGCGTTACTACGCCGTTGCCAATCCTTGCTTTACTTCGCCTTTGCCGCGCCAATCCAGGCCGCGCAGTTCCCTCGCGTCACTTAGCCTAGCCTTTCCGTCGCAAACATAGCATCCCATGCCGCCGCGAAGCCAGCCTGTTCTTTGCCTTTGCGAAGCACATCAAATCTCTACAGTGCCGTTGCCACACATTGCATTCAAAGCCTTTGCGTACCTAGCATTGCACGACCAAGCCTTTGCTTCGCTACGCAGCTCCAAGTCATGCCCTCGCTACACACAGCAGTCGAAGCCCTTGCCGAACATAGCGATCAATGCCGCTGCCATCAGAGCTCGTCGTAGCGCCACCCCGCCGTTGCGGCTCATTGCACTGCTTTGCTTTTCCGTTGCTGTGCCGCTCAGAGCCCCGCACGGCTACGCCTTTTCCTGTCATTGCCAGACCCAGCCGTGCCCTCGCACTTAATCGAGCACTTCGTAGGTGAACCGTCCCTTTCCGGAGTTCCGCCACTGGCCAATGCCTCTGAGCCGACCGTAGTCCAGCCATTCCAGGATGATATCCTTGTGCGCCTTTTCATCCAGCATCGTAATTTCAAACTCGATCGTGCTGCCCGCCGGGACTTCCTCAGAATTCGCCAAGCTGACACGCTCGCCCTGCGGGGTCTGCGCTCGCAAAGGCCGCTGGCATTCGCCAATCTCGCCGTTGACCTGAATCGGGATGTGACGGGGCTCGACGAAAATCAAACCGTCGATGATCTTCTTGTAAGCTTTCAAGCTCGAGCTCTTCGTGCTCTTGACTCTTGTCAGCATACCGCAAGAGTCTTTGAAGAACCCCTTGATCTGGTAATCGTAAAGAACCGGGCACCCGTTCGCGCGGGGGAACACCGTCATTCCCTTGTCGGCTACCACGTCCGCGCCCAACGCCGCGATCTCGTCTTCGATGGTAGAAGCGTCCGGCGCTTTCGACGCGATGAAGTCCCGCGCCACGTTCTCATTGCTCGGCCACGTGCCAAGCACAGGCTCTAAAAATGTTAATCTGACTTTCATTTGTTTCAATCCTCCTAAAATTTACGGCTGGTGCCGTTTCCTCCGTTCCTTCCTCTGCGCTTCCCACTGATCAAGCACAGAGATGATGACCGGTCTGAGCTTCCGGGCGCTCGCCCGTCCGTTTAGTACATTGCTGATGTGGCTCTGCGTCACGTTACAGCAGTCTGCAAGATCGGCCTGCGTCATGTTCAGGTCGTGCAGTCTTGCCTTCACGTAAGCGCCAAAGCTTCTTTTGCTCAATCTCTCGCCTCCCTTACCACGGGTAACAGATCATTTCCCGCACGTCGGCAATCGGGATAGACAAGCAGCGCATAAGCTTGAGCGTTTGCGGGAAGTAAGCCGTTGGGCTTTTATAGAGTTTCAGAAGTGTCGGCTTGCTCATACCCGCATACTCACACGCCTTTTGGGTGCTTACCCCCTGCGCCTTGATTTCGCCCTGAATTCTTGCGGACAGGTTGTAATCAAGCGTCCGCTTTACCGCCGCCTTCGGCATGTTCTTCACCTCCCGCAAATAGTTCGTCGATCGTGCATTTGTAGAGCCTAGCAAGCCCTTTGTGATGTTTTCGTGCGATTCGGGTATCTCCGGTTTCCCATCTGTGAACCGCCGCTTGGCTGACGTGCATCTTTTTCGCAACTTCCGCCTGCGTAAGACCTGCATTCAGCCGGAGTTCTTTCAAATTCAACAATTCTCGCCCCCTGTTCCTCATAAATATGAGTAGTTTTCATTGACAACCCAAAGGAAAAGGTGCTAAGATAAGAATGTCAATCAATCTTAGCCCCGTTCCTAAGGGTCTTTACCTTCAATAACGCCGGTCACAAGTATCCAGCTGGATAGTGGCAATACCAGGTGAAAGGGGTGATCGCCTCTTGAAGAAATTCTTTAAGGCTATCATGCTATTTCACCGCGTCTCCGGGTAACGCTCGCCCGTAACCAAACGGAGTGTTTTCCCGATTTGATGCAGCAGTGGTGCAGGATACCGAAACCTGCGGGAGCCGTCCGTGTCCCAACCACACGGATGTGTTTTCCCTTCACGCTATCTTTGGTAAACGTACTTAAAAAGGAATGTTGCTATGGACTACACGGAAGCTCAGTTTTCTTTGCTGGACAAGCTGAACAAGGGCGTGTGCCTTGACGATCTGTCAGAGGAAGATCGCATGCTTCTTCATTTTCTGGACACGCGCGGTCTTGTGCAGCCCCGCGAAGACCTGCGCCCCGGATGGCTGACTCTCTCAGAGGAAGGAAAGCTTGCCCTACTCCGTCGAGACGCAGATATACGCGACAAACAGGAGCAGGAGGAGCGCCGATGCAGGGAAAAGGCGGAAGAAGCTGCCACACGCCGCACCGAACGCTGCGCAGGTTGCATAACGCAAATAGCGGTTGCGCTTCTTTCTGCGCTCCTCTCGAACCTCGACCGCATCATCCCTCTGGTTCGCCGCCTTTTGGGATTGCTTTGGACGTGGCTTCGTTCCCTCTTTTGACATCACATCACTCCTTACCAAGTACACGTATATAATAACTCATATCCTCGCGATTTGCAATAATAACATCGCGATTTTATGTGTTTTGTATAATTGCACAATTTATGAGGTTTCAATATGGACATTACGCTAGAGCGGATTCTTTCGCTCATCCCAAGAAAAGAAAATGGAGATTTTCAGCATGGTGCATTGAAAACATTCGCGAATTCCATCGGCTTGAAGAGCGGCAACTTGATTTCCGATTGGCTCAAAGGCCGTAGCGAATCATATAAGAACTACATCTACGAAGTTTCTGCCAAATATGGCGTCTCTGTTGCCTGGCTCAAAGGCGAGACAGACGAAAAAAATCCCCCCGTCCCGGAGGACGAGAGGGTTTTGAACGAGGATCTTATTTCGCGCCTGGTTTCTTTGACACCCGAAGAGATGCAGAAGGTTGACGCTTTTGTGCAAGGGCTCTTAGCAAATCGTTGAGCTGTCGCTTTTCGTTGTAAGATAGGCGCTCTATGTATTTGGCTGCTTCTTCGCGTGTCATTGGCGGTCTCCTTTCTTCGCGGCGTATTGATATTTTAGAACAGGTGTTCGTAAAATACAATATGCAAGATTCCACAAATTTCATATTCAATTTTCTACACGGAAATTTTGAATAAGTACAAATTATTGGACAGGGAGTGTGCTATATGAAGAAAAAGCGAAGTGTCCTGCTTCGCCCGGTCGCATGGATAGCAACCGTCGCACTAATTTATTGCATGGGAATGATTTCGAAACTGGTCTGTAATCTCGGGGTATGGGCAGTCAACGAATTTAGCCATCTCTCAATTGGCATGGTAATTTTGCTGGTCATTCTTTTCGGAAGTATCTACATCGGTATTTATTTCTACTCTGCCGTCTTACTTCCGCAGTTGCTTGTCTTTGTGTCAGATTTTATTTATCCATCAAATCACGCTTTTCGATATTACTTTGCTGGTGTTCTTGAGATAATCATCTGCGCAATTGCTGTGTTTGGCGGGATTCGTGGTTGGATTGTTCAAACCGGCAGTACAAGTATGTTCTGGTTTTACGCTGCTTACGTTCATTTCATTTTAGAAATGATAGTAATGATGCTTCATGGACGTTCAGCATCAGAAGGACGCCACGAGGTAGCAGCCGGTGGTTCTCAGTAATGTTGCCCCGCCGCCGAGCCACCGAGCGGCGGGGACTTTGTTTGCCAAGCAGTAGTGGGAGCTGCCTGTAGTTCCAGCATATACCATTCCATATAGGCATGTCGAGACACAATGTCCACATCCTGCGCACATCAGCATAGGTTTTGTCCAATAAAAATATATGGGGGAATGCATTTTGGCTAAAAAGCTGTGGGAGATTTGCCGCGACGCGAAAGACGCCGCACACGTTACGAACCAGCATATTGCAGACGAAACAGGTTTGGCTTTGAACACGGTTTCGCAATATCTTCGCGGAGATACCAAGCACCCGTCTGTCTACACTGTCGGACCGATTTGCCGTGCATGCGGCGTTGATCTGAACGCCTACTTTGATATTGAAATACCGCGAGAAAAGAACCCGGACGATTGCAGCGCTTGCCCGGAACTGGCGCACGCAGAGCAGATGCAGCGGATCTATGAACGCGGGCTTCGCGTGCGTTCCGTGATTATTATGGGGCTGTGCGTCATTCTGGTGCTGGCCCTGGTTGCGCTGATCATCGACCCTTGCAATCCAAACGTCGGCTGGGCTCGCGCATAGGAGAATCATATGAAGAAAATCAGCGTTCCCGAAGCCAAGCAGCTTCCGTCCGGCGCGTATCGCTGCCGGGTAAAGGTAGACGGGAAAACATATTCTTTTACAGCTGCAAAAAAATCAGATGCCGAGCAGGAAGCGCGTGACTTCAAGCTCGGCTATCTTTCCGCGCCGGAGGAAAAAACGCTACTCACCGTCTCCGGCGCGATCGATCTCTATCTGGCCGCAAACGAAAAGTCGATTTCTCCGTCCACAAAGCGCGGCTATAAAACCATTCAAAATAACCGCCTGCAATCTTTAATGTCCATGCCCGTCTCGAGCCTTACAGACGCGCTCTGCCAGCGCGCCATAAATCTTGAAACCGTATCCCCGAAATCCGTAAAAAACGCGTGGGCGCTCGTCTCTGCCGCCGTGAAGCATCAGACGGGAAAAACATTCACTGTGTATCTCCCAAAACTTACGCAAGAGGAACACCCGTTCTTGCAGCCGGAACAAATCCAGACGTTTCTTTCCGCAATCGAAGGCACACCGTGCGAAATCCCCGCCCTTCTCGGTCTTCACTCCCTCCGGCGCTCTGAAATCATGGGTCTGAAATGGCGCAGCGTTGATCTGAAAAACGACCTTCTGTATATTCGCGGTTCGACCGTCTACGATGAAGACAACAAGATCGTCAATAAGCCGGACAATAAAAATAAGACCTCCCGGCGCACGATACCGATTATGATACCGCGCCTGAAAGATCTTCTTTCCTCCGCGCCTCATGATTCCGAATTCGTTGTCACCTGTAACCCCAATACCATCTGGGCGCAGGTCAACCGCATCTGCGCCGCCAACGGCCTTCCGAAAATCGGCACGCATGGCCTACGCCATTCCTTCTGTTCTCTCGCCTATCATCTTGGCGTATCTGAAAAGGTCGCCATGAAAATCGGCGGCTGGGCGGACTATCAGACTATGCGGAAAATTTACACGCACGTTGCCGATTCCGACATCGCCGCCTCTGTAAAATCCATCTCCGATTTCTTCGCCCCGAAGCCCTGAATTTTGTGACTCTGCTTTCAAAAGTGACACAAAAAGTGACACGAAATTAAAAGCGCATTGAAAACACTGTATTTTTGAGCGAATATGTATGGGTTCAAGTCCCGCCTCGCGCACCAATAAATGAAAACCCGCAATCAGTTGAGATTGCGGGTTTTTCCTTGTATATCAATGGTTTCCGGGTTTTCGAGAGGTAAAAGAACACATACAATAGTAAGCGTTCTTTTACAAAAATATCACAAATAGCGACACGAAAAGTGACACGAAAAGTGACACGAAATTCAGAGCTTCAGAGTGAAGAAATCAGCGTCACCAATAATGAATTTAGTTTGTGCTGTTTTTCTTCTTCGCAATGCAATGATAATACGCCGCAATCTTCTCCTCCGGCTCCCCCGCGTCCTCATCAAAAAGGAACGCCTGCGCCATATCCGCGTAAAATTCCGGCTTGTCCACGCCGTGTTTTCTCGCCACCATGCAGTAGTCCGAGCGCATCATATTCACCGCAGCATACCAGATGCAAGCAGGCAGATATACGCCCATTTCCTTCGCCATCGCGCTTGTCTCTGCCATCGTCCACTGTGCGCCTTTCGTTCCGTCGCTGTTTTCCATATGCTCTACCCAGCAAATGGCATCTTCCTTCGTGAACGATTCATGCAGCTCCAGCTTTTCCAGCGCCCGAATGGTCTTCGCATAAAGCCGGACTTCCTCCACATTGCCGGCCGTTGCCGGTCTTTCCATCAGCTCCTGCAATCTCTCATGCAGTTTTTTTATGTACTCCATCATACCGCCTCCTTTATGTATCTGTAAAGCTTGTCAACATCGTTCTGGTCAAATGTCAGCTCCCCGATAAACGGAATCGAAACCGGAAGCCGCTGCTCAAACTTTGGTCTCGCCGCATTGTAAAGCCGGTCAATATTGATGTTCCCTGCCTCGTCCATGACCCCCATCATCTGCACAACCGGGTTTTCCCGCAGTGCAAGAATCCGTTCTTTTCCGCCGTCCATAATGAGCGCAACGGCAATTCCTGCGCCGATTCCCTTTCCAGTTGGAAGATGTGGCAGAATTTCTGTATCGATAAAGCGGACCACGCCGCGCATTACCTGATCAATCGTAATCATAAATTATCCTCCATAAAGGTTGGGGCGGCTATTGCCGCCCCTTTTGCTTAGTTCTTGCAGCAGCCGCACTTCGGGAGCGGGTTGTAGAGCGTCTGCGCCGTTGTTGCGGTGCCGGTGGTGACGTCTGCGACCTGTTTCGGATAAAAGGTGGCGTTGGCATAAGTCACGATGGCGTTGTCACCGCAGCAGCGACGTTCGGCCTCCATCTCGATCTCGCGGTGCAGCTCGGACTTGACCGACGCGATGTCCTGACGCGCCAGCACGAAGCTGTCCTCGGTGCGCTGGTTGTGGACGGCCTGATCGCACAGCGTCTTGCGCACGTCCTTGAGCTGCCCGTCGATGTAGGCGTACACCTCCAGCATCTTCTGATCGTTGTAAGTGTTCGCCTTCAAGAGCGCGATTTCTGCGTCCTTCGCCGCCAGCTGCTGCCCCCGGTCCAGTTCATACCGTGTGACCGGCGTGTTTTCACTGCATGCCGCACCCGCAGCCATTGCAGCCGCCGGGTTCATGCCCCAGCCGCCGAGCAGATTTCCGAGCAGCCCCAGACCGACACCGGCAGTGCCGATAATGCCCGTTGTCAGCGCAGCATTCGCCTTTCCATTGCTTGCGTATTCCATAAAAATACCTCCGTTTTCAGTAGTGAACCTTCCGGTTCCTATCACCATTCTGTTGGAAAACCGCATCACAAAAAACCAAGCGAAAGCTCAAAAAAAGCACAGAAAAAGGCAGGCACTATGTGCCTGCCTTTAACAATATTTCCGTGCATCGTTTGATAATGCCCTTCATCCCGTTCACCGAGAAACCGTACCGCTCTGCCAACCGTTCCGCCGTTTCCCCGTCGCAGATATTCCTTCGCATGATCTCCCGATACATTGCATTGTGAATCCATTCAGAAATCAGGAACTCCCACTCACTGCGCGGCTTTAATGGAAGCCCGCGCTGCATTTTCCCCCTACTTTCTGTTCAGAACTGCAATGCTCCCCTGATTGGACACTTCCAGATCAAGTGCCGCCGCAAGGTCTCTGACCTTGATATAGTTCGTGCCGTCCTTGAGAATCCGGTCGACTTCGATCTCCTTGCCGTCTACAATGATCTTCGATTTTTCTACCACTTCCAGCTCTCCTTCCGACTTTTCGCCGTTTCCAAGTGCCATTGCCGTATGTCTCGATTCGTTGACGAGCACGTCGCCCTCCAAGAGATAGTCCGGCGAATCAAGATACTTACGGTCTGTAAGCAGCTCAAATTCGCCTGTCTTGCCCCACTGCTGCCGCATCTGGAACGTCGCCGGAGCATTGCCTGCCGTGTATGCAGACTCCATGTCCACGCCCGCCGCTTCTGCGCAAACCGCCATAAACGCCGAGCAGTCCGTCTCACAGTCGTCTGTGACCGCCGCAAGATTCCACTTGGCGAGTTTTGCGTAATACCGCAGCGTATTCCTCTGCCACTGGTCATACCCGATGTGCCGATTTCCCACGCCCGCGCGGCACGCCGCCGCCATCTTTTTTGCTGTGGTTCTCCACTTTGGCCGCAGGACCAATGTCCAGCCGTTGGCATACCAGTCTCGGATATTCAGCTCCCAGCCGGATTGATTTCCGGCGTTGCCGCCGGAAATCTTACCCCGCTCGTCAATGCTTGCCTGCCCGATAAGCACGCTCACTCGCTTTCCACCTCCGGAAGACCCGCAACCGAGGTCAGAAGCGACAGGATACCCGCCAGCGCCGAAGCCGACGCAACCGCGATCCAGTTCACTTCGTTCAAAAGCGCCGACGTGCCGATCGTCGCAATCGCCGTCTGACATACCGTTTTCACCGCGCGGATACCCGCAGCCTTCCACCAATTCTTGTTCATCATACCGTGCTCCTTTCTCATGCTTTCAGACCGAGTCTGAACAGCGCATATCCAATAATTCCGCCAACTACCGCCGTGACAATGGTTTTCACCGCCCCCTCCCACATTGCCCCCGGCTTGCCCGTAAGACGCTGAACAGTCTTGTCGATCTTATTGATCTTTTCGTTCATCGTCTTAAACTGTTCTGCCATGACCTTCACCGACGAAGTCAGTTCCTGTAAGACCTTGTAGTCTGCTTCCAGATCATTGATCCGGCGCGTGTTGTCCCGCGTCAGTGCTTCCGTTTCCGTCAATCTGTGTTCCATTTCTAATTCATTCATAGGCGCTCCCTTCTTTTTACCCGGCCATTCGCACGGGGATTTTTGTCCCGTTCTTCTCTGCGATGATCTCGCCGCGAAGCAGCTTCCAAGTCCACCCGTCCGGCGCGTTCCACGTCTTCATGACGCCGTTCTGCATCATCTTATACGCAAGCTGTCCCGCTTTAGAGCCGACCGTGTATCCCTCGCCCGGTTCGTCGTCAAAGCCGTTCCGCCCGAGTACTGCCCGCACCCGAAGCTGCCGCCCATCCTTCGTCCGTGCAACCACATCTCCGTCCGCTCCAAGCGTCCACACAGAGCCGTCCTTTGCCTCATACCGGTCTTTCCGCTTGAGAAGCAGGCTCAGATACTCCCGGTATCCATCGTCCGTCCGGATGTCGTAGGTTTCCTCCTGTGGCTCTTGCTCTGCGGAGGATACCCCATCCCAGCCGACGTTCTTCTGGATTTTCTTCCTCGTGCTCTCTGCGTAATCCTGAACGCTGACGGCAATCGCGTATTTCTGCTCCGGCGTCATGTTTGTCTGGTTGAGATAATCGCAGAACCATGCCCATTTGCTCTTGAACCCCTGTGCTTCTCGTTCGTCTTCGTTTGGTGCTTCCTTGAACTGCGCCCAAGCGTCAATGTAGTCGGCCATTGCAGCCCCGGTATCCATAACGCTGTGCGTCCATCCGGTCTGCGCCCTCGCTGAAAGCTCGCTCTTCGCCGCCGCGACGCTGATATTGCCCTCCCGGAGCTCCGAGGAAAGATACCGGAGGTTCTTCACCGAGTCCGCGTAGAATCCTGCCCGGACTGCGTCCTTCTGGTCTTCTGTCCAGTCCCGTCGTTCGAGCCAGGAATCAAACTGCTCTTCCGCACTTCGCACAACGTTGCCGTCCATGTCGTAGACGGTTTTGATGTTGTCTTTGGCCTGCTTTGCTTCCTGATACATGGCTTCTGTGGCTCCTGCCGCCATGCCGAACCGCTCGTAGGCCTTCTGTGCCCGACTCTTTTCCTCTCTCTTTTCCTCTGTGTCGCTGCTCCATCCGCTGAAAGTTCCGCCGCCAGTCCCGCTGGAAGCGTAGCTGTCGGAACCAGAAGCGGCACTTTCGGTTGAAGTGACCGCCGTACCGCCAGAGCTGAAACCTGCCGTCGAAGACGCCCCGGAACCGTCGGTCTGCATGGTCGGCGCGACATACGCCGTGCCAAGCTTGTTCGCGATTTTCTTCTTTGTGCTCTCTTCCATTGAACGATCTGTGCTGATTGCGATCGCGTACTTCTGTTCTTTGGTCAGTTCCGTGTTCTTGTTCAGCTCATTGCAGAACCATTCCCACTTGCTGTCAAAGCCCATCTTGTCGCGTTCTTCCGCTGTCGGCGCGTTCTCAAACGTCGCCATGCTGGAAATGTAATCGCGCATCTGAACGCCGGTGCTGCTGACATTGTGCGTCCAGCCATACTGGTATGTGGGGGATAGTTCCTGCTTCGCCTCTCCGACCGTAATGTTTCCAAGATCAAGGTCTTCCACAAGTTTGTTATAGGTATCTACCGTATCCCCGTAGAAGCCCATGCGAAGCGCCTTTTTCTGTTCTTCGGTCAGATTCTTCGAATCCAGCCAATCGTCATACTGATTCTGTACGCTGCTGGTCACAATGCCGTCAATGTCTTTGACTTCGTGCATTCTCGCGTGCGCGCTGGACGCTTCAAGCATCATCTGCGGCGTAACGCCTGCGGCCTTTCCGAACTTCTGATACGCATCGACTTCCCGGGCAGACAGAACCGCAATTGCCGTCCGGTCGTTCAGCTCGTTGTCGTTGTATGCCTGCAAAAGCTCGTCCCGGTTTGTTCCGTCTTTGTTCGCATCCTTGTACTTGGCCTTGACTGCCTCGTCGAGGAAATACTCTGCAAGTGTCTTTTGGTTTTTCCCTGCAAGCTTCTGCTGCTCTTCGGAGAGTTCATAGCCGAATTTCGCCTTTTCCGCATCTTGGAAGTATGCCGCAGCCTTTTCCCGCGCGGATTCTTTCAGATCGTCGGATACCCCGGCATACGCAAGCGAGTCATAGAGTTTCTGCACATTCCCGAGCTTGTTCTTTGCTTCGTCGCTGATGTACTTTTCACTCTCAACGGCTCGCCCAAGAATCGCGTTCACGATTTCCTCGTCGGATTTCCCCTTTAGGCCGTTGATCCATTTCTCATCGCTTTCATAGCCAACGCCCGCCGCTTCTTTTCCAAGCGCGTTCGCGTACTCCTGCGAAAGGCTCATTGCCTTAGACTTTACATTATCCGGAAGCCCCTTGTAGATATCGCTATCCAACATATTCTTCCGGAGATTATAGTCCGTCTGGCCTCTCGTTTCTGTGTATTTTGCATATTCCTCAGAGGTCAGTTTTACGCTCTCCCCATCTACAGCAATGCTTTTCGGCGGTTTCGTATAGAAGTTGGAATATTCTGCATTCACATCATGCAGCCGCGCGATTTCTTCTTCGACTGCATCTGTCTTCTGCTTGGAGGGATATACCGGCGTGACCGCTTTGAACGCTGCTTCTCCAAAGCCGTTTGCCCCGTTTCCTTCGACCGGAACGCCCCAGTTTCCGTAGGTAACGGCCATATTCTCCCGAAGCCCCGGAATCTTCTTCTGTACACCCTGTACGGCAGACTGCACCGGGCTCCAAGCGCCGTCCGGTTCCAGATAGGTACTTCTCTGGTTCTTATCCAGACTGGCCGCCACGCGCCCGACTACCGTCGGCACGTACTGCCCGACATAGTTTCCGATAATCTGTACGCCCATCTTGGTCAGCAGTTCGCCGGTCCCGGCGCTTCCGGAGTTCTGAATGGTTGTCAAAATGCTGTCCATGCCGCTGAGCATCGACTGCTCGAATACCGGGTCTGTGATCTTGGACAGTGCATCGAGAAAATCTTCAAACGAGATCGGTTCGTCGCCGTTTCGCGCGTTCTGCGCCGCCTCCCAGATTTGCGCGCCCGTCAATAGCCCTGTCCCGGCCAGCGTCAGGCTGTCAATGGGGATATACGTATCTCCGACCAGAATGGAGAAATCTTTCGCGCCAAAGGCGTTCTTCTGCTGCTCTTTTTCTTTGTCGTCGCCGACGCCCGTCGCCCGAAGGATTCCCTGCTTGGCCAGCATCGCGCCGACGCCGAGAAGTACTGTTCCCGTCGTGGCCGCCGCAAAATCATCAATTGCTTTGGCCGCCGTGATATCCGGATTTCCTTTCTGCATCTGAATGAGATCCCATGCCCCTTTCAGATACCCGAGCGGCGAATATTCCACCGTCCGAACCATAACGTTTGCCGGGACCTTCTTGAACGGATAGACCGTGTTTGACAGGAACCGGCCAAGCTTGCTGCCCTTACCAAGAGATGTCGCCCACTTAGAAACCGCGTTCAGGTCATTATACGTGCCCTTCTTCGCTTCGGTCATTGCGTAGGTTCTAGCCGCGTCTGTGATTTCCGTAAGCCCATTGGCTTTCATATAACCGGCCAGCGCCACAGAATACATAGGCTTCGAGAACCACATATCTTCCACTTCCAGCGCCTTGCTGTTCAGGTTGTTCGCCTTTTCCGCGATATTCAAAGCCTTGTCAATGCCTCTTGTCAAAGCATTCTGTGGGTCATTGATCTTCCAGTACCGGCGCTTGTCGTTGATGTCACCCGCCGTGTTGGAGTACTTCCCCGTGCTGTCTTCATAAAGATCGACTGCGTTGTCGTAGTCCGCCCAGCCCAGATTCAAAAGATTCTGGTCTGCCTTATTCAGCGGATTTAAGAATGCTTTCGTTCGACCTTCTTTGTTCCCGATGAAAACAGTTTCCATGAGCGCCGCAAGGTTATCCTTGCCGATCTTTGCAACTGCGCCGGAGACGTTACCCATGATGTTCTTTGCATGTGTCGAAGGGTTCGCCAGCATCGAGAAATACCGCCACTGCTGCGCCGCTTCGCCGAGAGATGTCGGAATCTGGTCTGCAACATTTTGATAAATGTTCTGCAAAGCGGCTTCCTGCGCGTCTGCTGTCGCTGCGTTCTGATACGTCTGCAAAAGCGCGTCCGGGACATTGATCTCGATCTGTTTGTTTGCAGCTCGCCTCTGATTGATCTGCGCTTCCAAATTGGAAACCATCTTCTGCACCGTGAAGATTCTGCCCTCCGGCGTTAAGGACTTCATGAGTCTTGCCGCCTGCACCGTCTGACCGGCGTTTGTCTCAACCGCCGTCAGTGCAACCAGAATGTCGGACGCTGCGTTGTAGTCCCCTTCCGCGATAGCGTCTGCATACAGTGTCGTACCCTGAGAAACGAATTTTGCCCCGGCCTTTCCTGCGTTTGCGTCGCGAATGAACTCGCTGCGGATTTGCTTAATGGTTTTGCCTCTGGCATACTGCTTTTCAATCTGCTTTGCCCCGTCCTCGATTGCCTGTTTGTTCCCGTAAACCTCGTGGCTGAGCTTCCCATCCTGCACCAGCTGCTCAATTCTTCCGACCATTTCGTCGGTTGTGATCTGCGCTTCTGCCGCTGTCCTGGCGAACTTGCTGACCTTCGTCTCTCCGTCCATTGAAACGGGGATATCTACCACGCGTGTGGGATTCTCTCCGGGAGGAATTGCGCCGTACTGGTTGCTCGCATGGCTTAACGGGTCAAAGCCCGTAGGCGCTGCGCCGGTCGATGCATCTGCGCCCACATTTTCCCTATTGACAGAATCAACCGACTGTGCTACATTTGAATTGTAGCTAGTGTTATACGACGCGTCTGGGACGTGGTTGCCGGGGGGGCTTACGCCTTTTGATCCGCTTCGAGCGGGCACATCGGTATCGCCGGAAACACTAGCTATTTTTGTATACTTTTTAAGGAAGCTAGGCTTGCTGTCTTCGCCGGTAATGACCATCTGCTTCGTTCCAAGAACTCCATCATCAAGGACTTCTTCAACGTAAAACGTCCGGTTTCCCATCTGCTTCTCGTAAACGACCGTTGGGTTTCCACCCTTTGTGTCATATCCTCGGTACAGGTTGTCATAGTTATCTATGATATTCTGTGTCTGCTCCATAACCTCGGCAGTGACCTTGTACTTATCGTTCGACTTGGAGCCGTGTGAATTGTCGACATGCCGAATATCATTGTCTCTCAGCGCATGCGCGTACCCCTCAACTTCAATTCCCGCCGTCCGGAGCGTTTCCGCTAATTCTGGAGAAACGTCAGAGATTTTCAGAAACTTATATTGATTCTGCTTGTTGAACGCATTTTGAATAAACCTTGAAATCTGCTCTTTCGTTGCATTGAGTAGATTTTTTACGTCCTTCGGCTTATTCGTCGCCACTTCCGGGCTGATGCCGCTTTGCAGCTGCATCTGCGTCTCCATAATAATATTGTCCAGCTCCGTCGGCTCTCTGACCTGCGTCACATTCTCCGGCGTCTGCACACCCTGCAAGGTGTCCAGAATCGCCTGATCGAGGGGGCTCGCCGTCGGGTCAACGATTCTCTGTCCCTGTGTCTGGCTTCCGGGCTGCTGATAGTTCAGAATATTTCCAGGGCTTGCCAGACTTCCGAACGTGCCGGAAAGCGCACCAACGAGAAAATCGTAGATAGAGTCCTGCGCAACCTCCTTCGCGCTCTTCGGGTCTTTTTTGTAGATTCTAGGGAGCTGCCACTCCATCCAGTCGCCGATGAGCTCTTCAAGGCCTTCGCCAGCCGCGCCGCCTAGAAGCGTCAGCCCGCCGCCGATAAGCCGTTGCCCGGTTTCTGTTTTTGCAAGCTTGTCGACTGCCCCGGAAATTGCCTTCTCAACATAATCGTCTACAGAACCCTTGCCGTACGCTTTATTCTGTAGCCCGGCAATGTTGAACATTTTTTCCGTGAAGATTTCCTTTGCGGCCATTGCAGAGCCAAACGCCATCTGCTGTTCGAGTGTTGCGCCCTCGCTTCTTGCCTCCTGCGTGCCGCCGCCGAACGCCCGAAACGCAAATGGAAGCATGCTTCCAGGTGTTCCAAGCACCGCGTTTGCCGCCGCGTCCACACCCATCTGTGCCGTAGAAGACAGCGCGTCGAGCGCCATCTTGCCGAGTGCGCTCGCCCCTTCCTTCGCCTGCTCAGTCCTCTTCGCGCCGATGTTCGATACATCCGCCGCAAGATTCCGAGCTGCTTCTCCGGATTTCTCCTGCGCTTGCTTTACAGGGCTGAACGCGTCGACCTTTTTCTGCGCTTCTGCAATAATACGCTGCTGGTTCTGAATAGCTTTCAGATTATATGTACCGGGCTTTGCGCGGTTCTCGGCCTGCATGGACTTGAGTGTTGCTTCTTCCGTCTCAAGCTGATGCTGGTACCACTCTCGGTTTTCCCCGTAAAGCGTATCTCTGCCGCCCTGACCGGCCTGATACATCGTGCCGACCGCATCCAGAGACGTTCCGCCGCTCTGAATCGCGCCGCCAAGCATCGCATTTCCGACACGTTCCAGCACAGAAGGTGTCGCGGATTTGGCCTTTCCGTCGAAGCTTCCAAAGCTTCCCGTGCCGCGGTTCTTCCGTTCAAAAGAACCGGATGTGCCATTTCCGCCGCTGCTCTCACGCGCGAAGGAGCCCGAAGACCCGTAGCCGCCGCTCTGCGTGAGCCCGTTACCTTTGCTGAGATACCCGTTCTTCGTCGCCTGCTCCACAAGCGTCTGCTTCCGCTTTGACTCCGCGTCGGAGATCTTCCGGTTGGCAGAGCTCTGGAACGAAAGCCCGTATGTTCTCGAGCTGCCGATTGTTGCCCTGTCCATCAGGTCGCTGAGCGCTTTGGATTTTTCCGCCGCGCTCAGTGATTTTTTCTTGCTGGAGGAACTGGAAGAAGACGAAGAAGAGTTGCTTGTCGAGCCTTCCGTCGGCTTGGGCGTCGTCAGTGAACCGCTTGTGCTGGAAGAAGGCGTCGTTTTCGGCGTGCTTGTGGAGGCGCTTGGGATTGTCTTTGGCGCGCCGCCCTTGTTTCCTGTGCCGGTATTTTTCTTCTTCTGCCCTTTATTACTCGCCTGTTCGGCTTTGCTCTTCCCGGAATTTGGGTTTCTCTCGCCGTCTTTTGTAATCATCTGTACGCTCCGTTCAGTATGTCTGCAACGCTATAACCGTTGCCGTCAGTTCGGCTGGAACTGTTCTTTCTGATTTCCTTCAGTTTCAGCGCAAGGTCGAGCCTGCGTCCAAGCTCCGTGTCAGCCAGCTCTTTATTGTAGATCGTTTCAAGCTGCGCAATTACGTCGTCGGAAAGCCCGTAAAGCTTCCCATACAGACCGTATTTGCCGCCCGCCGCCGCGATCTCCGCTGCCTTCCGTGCCTCTTCCGAAGCAAGGTTTCGGTCGGAGCTCACCTGATTGAGCATAATGTTGAGAATCTCCAGCGCGCGGTTGCTGTCGTTCTTGGAAGCGTCAATAATGCTCTCGTCCACACGCACGGCCTCCTGATACAGCCTTTGCGCAAGTTCCATATTGTTTTCCGCTTGCGCCTTCTGGATCGCGTTCTGATACTGCTGCCCGAGAAGCGTTCTCTGCCGCTCGATCTCTGCCCGGTTCTGCGCCTCGGCATTTCCGAGCGCCGTCAGATCGCTTTGCAGCTGATTGCTTCTGGAAAGTGCTGCCTGACCACCCGTGCCGGAGTTGAGCCCCGAAGCGTTCGCCATCTCGTTATAGCTCGCCTGCGACCGGTCGGCGTTTGCCTGCGTCTGCCGTCTCTGCTCATAATAATTAGAGCCAATCTTGCTTGCCTCGCTGTCGAGTCCGCTGACGTTCTGGTTGTAGTCGCTCTCGAGCTGGGCTTTGTTTGCCGCCAGCTGCTGTTCGTACATCTGCCGGATATAATCCGACTGGTCTCCCGCCGTCGCTGTCTTCTGCCCCTGCATCGCTTGCAGCTGCTTGAGATAATCCTGAATCAGCTGATCATATGCTTGCCTCTGGCTTGCCGCGTTGTCGACCGTTTCGCTTGTCCCAGAGCCGGTTGTACCTCCGCCAAGACCTGTCCCGGTTCCGGAAGTGCTGCCCCCGGACGGCTGCGCCCCTGCCGGGGGGTTCGTTGCCCCGCTGCCTCCTGTATTTGAAATGCCGGGTCTCCTGCCGCCGGAAACATAGCCGCCAGCACCTCCGCTGCCGCCGCCCGGTTGGTATGTAATATTTGCCTTTGTGGTCACGCCGTCCTTCGTGACCCAGATGTTCCCGTCCCTGTCCGCCGTCCACGAAGACCCGTCCGAGACCGTCGTGCTCGTGCCCTGATTCTTTTTCAGCGACTCGGAAATGTCATACCCGGCTTTGGTGCCGATGTTGTAAGCGCCCATTTATTCCTCCACTTCCCACGCAGCGGCGTATTCCTCCAGACTGTAGGACGTGTCCTGCACACATTTTGTGAACTTCCCGCCCTGCACTGCCCATTCTCCCGCCTTGTACATATCGTGCGCGCCCGTCGGATGGACAAACTGCCGCGCCGTCTCGCGTGATGTCCCGTGGTACGGCCTGTTGAACGTGTACCATGCAGTCTTCCCCGGCGCGATATCCGGATAGACTGCGTTGTCATACGCCTGAAAACAAGTCCACGGCTCTCCGTCAACAAGGAACGTTTCACCCACCGTGTGCTTTCCCGCCGTCCATTCCGGGTACAGTGCAGAACACCGGATGATCTCGTCTGCCGTTTCCAGCTTCACATCCTTCATCAAAAACTGCACCGCGTATGCTATAGACGCATCCAAGTCGTATTCTACCGGCTCCTGCGCCATCGGCTGCGGCAGCGGAAGGTTTGTAAGCACCCAGCGCCCATCTGTAATTTCCTGCCGGAGATAATCTGCCGTTTCAAATGTCTGCATCTGGAATCCATTGTTCGTGTAGACCGCAATAGACCCGGACAGAGCAGAAACGCCATCCAAGCTTGCACCCTCGAACCGCACCGTCCCATCCGTGCGCGTCACGCGGATATTCTGGTACTGTATAGACTGATTTGTAATGTACATTCTGATCTCCTATCCCATCGTGATAACGCAAATATAATATGAGCCGCTGCTGTTGTTTTTTCTATCGAATGCAATGACTGCGTTCCCGGTCACTTTCAGTGCGTACGTTCCGGCCCCGGCCAATACCAGGTCCCCATTGAGACTTATCCTGTTTTGCTCCTCAAAACCGCCTACATAGACGTCAACTGTCGCATCCGGCTTCACTTCTACCGTTGCCGCCGCCGTATATTTTGTTTCCCCAATTGTCGCATATGCTCTTGTGGAATTAAAATCGCCGGATATATCCACTGTGAAGTGTTCCGGGGTCGGAAGACCTCTTCTCAAAAACATTCCCATAACGGCCTCCTAAAAGCAAAAGCAAAACGCCGTTCCAATCGCTTCAGATGTTATGTCTTGGCTGGATGGGGCACCCATAGTGCCAATCGCATAGACATTACTTCCGCCCGCGCGTGTCCGTGTCCACCATCTTTTTTCTCTTCCCGCCATTTGCTTTACGCTATAAAGCCGATGGGAATAATACGCATACTGCATACCTTCGTCAGCGGATACGCCGGAATCACCAGGTTGTCCGACCTCCACCATTGCCGGTATGAAAAGCTTATCCGCTGTTGTATCGATACTTGAACCGTGTTTCGTCAGCTTGTTCACCTCTCGAATTCCGCTTTGTACCTCGGTAGGCATAAGCGCAAGGATCGCCGGAAGCGTTTCCGTCCGCATGGTGCTCTTAATCCACGCAGAGCCGCCGGTGATTCCGTATCGTCCCGCCGCATAACAGTCGTGCAGCTGGAGTGTCAGCGGTGCTTTGCCCGAGCCGTCCGCGTAATTATCGTGGTTCATGCCGATAATGTCGATTCGGTATTCTGCGCCGTTGATCGTCATGTTCTTCCAGTCATGCACCTTCCACTCTGGCGGGATTTGCTTACTCTGGCAGGCCGCTATGATCTGCGCCCACGACCACCCGGCAAACCCTATCGGCTTTTCGATCCATCTAGGGCTTCTTCCGCTCATCCAAATACCACCACCTTAATTGGAATGTTGATCTCCGGCGGCGCGCCGATGCACTGCGCGGTCAGACTGTTCGCACCTGTCGTAAAGTTACTGACGCGGGAGAATCCCGTCAGAAGTGCGCTGTCTGCGTCCTTGTCCATCCCGGAAAGTACAACGTCCCACTGCGGGTCAACCTCATAAGCCGCTTTCAGCCCGCTGATCGTGATCGTCTGGCTCTGATATCCGTGAGAATCTGCCGCCCAGCCCGTGGAAAGAAGCGTCCCCGTGTACTGAAACGCGTTTTTGACGTTCTTGATCGCCGCGTAAACGCCGCCGGATTTGACAAGGTTGTTGCTGCCCTCGGTCGGCGCGCTGTCAAATTCCGTTGTGATATCTGAAAGAGCATGTGTATGCGATTTGTTCGCCTTCCCGGAAAGTCCGGATGTAAGCGCCTGCGTCAGGTTCTGAATGGCTGCATGCACGACCTTGTTCATGATCGCATCCGAACTGGTAGCGGACAGTTCGTTATTGACAAAGACCTTTGTCGCGCCCGCCGCAATTCCGTCGAGCTTCGCTTTGTCCTCCTTGCTCATCAGGCCATTTGCCGAAGCCGTCGCCGGGTCAATGATGATCGGTCGGTTCTGAAGCGCTGTGATTTTGTCCTGTGCCTGTGTCAGATCGGTCCGAAGCAGCGTCAAGATCGTCGTGACGTCATTCGCCAGCTTGGCATAGTTGATGCTTCCGTTGGGGACCGCCGCAATGGTCGCCTGCTTGACCTGTTCCTGCACGTTTTCAATTGCCGCCTGAACCGTCTTCGCCGGAATATCCGTCGTCGCCTGAAAGCCCAGATTCGCCGCGACCAGCGCCGGGAGCAGCACCGTGTTTAACCAGTTCTGAATCGTAAGCCCCGCTTCGTCGAACTTCGCCTTGAGCTCCGCCGCCGTCAGACCGCCTACGTCGTTCGGCTCGTCATCCAGCTTCTGAATAATGTTCAGATCGTCTTGGAATTCTGTCAGTGCCATCAAATCACCCCCGTCTCATTAAGTGCCCGCTGGAGCTGCCCGTATCCGCTGCCGCCCTCTACGGGAATTTCTGTTCCCTGCCTCATCACCGGGGAATTCGACTGCTGCCCCATCATCTGTGCCTGCATGCCTTGCAGCTTGTCGATCAGCTCCTGTTTCTTGGACACATACCCTTCCGGAATACGTTCCAGATAGTCCACCAACTCGATTTTCCCCTGCATCAGAAGATTGTCGAGCGTCTGTACCGTTGTGATCTCGCTCCAATACGAAGACGCGCCCACATCCAGTTTCAGGCTCATCGGAATTTCATTCAGAATCGAAAAATCAAACGGCTTGTTGAAATTTGTGTCCTGAATGCTCATGCCAAGCGGCTGATTGTTCATTTCCTGCTTGGAGAGGAACTTCACCTGCACGTACCGCGTCCCGTAGTAGACCCGCATCATGTCGAGGTAGATCCTCCCGAGGTCTTCAATGGACTCGTACATGTTGAGCTTTACAAGCTCCAACGGCGCGTTCGACGCTCTTTGCAGCGCGATAATGGCCGACGTGTTGTCCGGTCTTGTGTCGCCCAGAGCCGCGTCGGAAGCGCCCATGAAGTTTTGCGTGTAGTTGACGGCCAGATCAATAAACTGCGATATCTGCGGGCTGATCTGTGCCGGGTCAATGATCTTCGCAATGGAGTTCATGTCCCCGCCGTTCACGCCAATGGCTGCGCCGACCCTCGAGTCCCATTTAGGAATTCTTGTCTTGTCGTAGACGATCTTCGGATAGGCCGTCGTCATCAGCGAGATCATCGCCATTGCGAACGCCTTGTTCACAAACTTCTGGTTCGGAAGCAGCTGCGAGATCAGCGCCTGCCCGTGGTAGCTGTCCTGAATATAATCCCAGTTCATCCATGTAATGGGATAATGCTTCAGCTCCGTATCCTTGTCTTCTTCCAGCTCCACGTTCTGTGTGCACTTGTAGCTGTGAATCGTCCCCGTCTCAAAATCCCGGTACAGGTAGATATACATGGACACTCTGTCGTCCGTCAGCGCGTCCATTTTGTTGCCGTACGCCTCAGAGTCTGCCCGGATGGAGTCAATATCGTCCTTCTTGACGCCGTTTTTCTCGGCCAGGTTCTTTACATATTCCACCTGTTTTCGCATGGGAATAATGATATACGGCTGCTGCTGCACGTTCCGTTCGTTCGGATTGCCGAAGATGATTCTTGTGTTCTCGATGATCTCCGTGACAATGCCGCCCTTTGCTTCCTGCCCCGTCTCCATATCCGGGTCAAACCACGAATACGTCGCCCCGTCTCCGTCCACGGCGGCATTACGCATGAACTCGCGCACCTTTGTCACAATTTTGTTGCGCTCAAAGACCTCTGCAAACTGCTTGTTGATCACATCCGTGACCTGTTCCAGATCTGCGAGGCCATATCTGGACGTAGAGTTCAGCGGTGTCGCCTGCATGGACAGGTTGTCGGAGCTGATCGTTGCAATCTGAAAGAGCGTGACACGTTTGAGAAAATTGAAGACCGGCGTCGGCAGGCCGTTTGCCTCCACGCCCTCCCACTGCTTACCAATGAAGAAGTTTTCATTTTCCGTGACCGTGTCATATAGGCCGATCTGCGTATTGAACATTACGCCCTTGTCATACCGCTTGGAAACAAGCTCCGGTGTTGGTTTCTTCATCTATCCCTCTCCTTTGGATTCCCGTAAGAAAGAATGTTCGCAACGCCTTCGTTGAACAGTTTCATTTCCATCTCTGCCCTGCGCTCTTCCTCTGTCTTTTCTGCCGCCTCTTCCGGAACGGTCTTTTTCTCCCGCCGCTTCCAAAGCGCCGCCGCAATCAGCAGCAGTACCGAGCAATGCAAAAGGATGAACATACTCAGAATCCCGAGAAGCACACACATAAAAATTTCCATACAGACCTCACTTTACATAACCCGTGAACCGTACCCGCATATCAACGCCCAGAACCGTAACGTCGTTTGCGACCGATACCGCATTGATCAGCAGCTTGTAGTAGACGAACTTCTTTACTTTCAGCTTGACTCTCTGCATGTGCGGGCTTCTGTTCGTGTTGAAAGAAAAATGTCCAAAGTCAACGGATGCAAAATTCGAGATCTGCGCCGTGACGGTTTTTTCTGCATACTCGCTCTTCCGGTCAGACCTTGCCGATACTGTGCATCGCGCGCCTGCCGCCGGTTTGAGACTCACCCAGAGTACCGAGCTGTGCTTCCTCTGGTAATCCGCCCCGAAGTCCATATTGCCGCTTTCCCACGTGCACCCGATTTCCTGCCCAAAATCGTTGTGCACCAGCTCGTCAAACAGCGCAAGCTTTCCGTCTGACGTGCCGAAGTAAATGTCGTCTCCGCTTCTGCATGCACACACGACCTTGAGATTCGTATATTTATACCAAACGTCTTCAATGTACCGGTGCACCAGCGCCGTACCGGACGCATCGTTCAGGAACACGTAGTATTCCTGCTTGCTGTCGTCATCAAAGATAAATACCTTCTCCGGCTCTGCCCGCTGCATCGTGCTTCGTACACGTTCTGACACCATCTTTGCGTTTCTCTCGTCTCGAACCGTCGAGGAGGTCATTTTCCAGTCGTAGAGCGCGCTTGCGTACATCGAGCGCGGAAAGTTGTAGACAAGCCGCACCTGTCCCGGCGCTTCGTTTCCGATCTCCCGGTTCAGTGGGATCGTGTAAAATCCTGCCGTAACCGCCCCGTCGGCCAGCGTCACCGTCGAATACTCCGTTGCGTATACGCTTCCCGGCTTAAATGTCAGGAGCCTGTCATAGTGCTTGACCATCGCCGTAATGGGCGTATTTTCATCTCCGACCAGCATTTCATAAAGATCTGGGAAATACTCCGCCGACGCAACGCCTTTTTCTGTAATGCCGCAATACAGAGCCTTCGCCGTTCCGTCTCCGTACAAAAACACTCTTGTATCATTTGCGCCGTTGAAAAATTCCCAATACCGCATGGCCGTCACCTGAGAACGCAGGCTGTTCGGCGCGGTATAATAAATCTCGACATTGTTGCTCCCGGCTGCCGGAGCCGTAGAAAACGTGACCGTACCGGCTGCCGCGTCCTTCTCTGCCGCTGTTTCCGTCCCTTCGACATAAACATAGTCGATGGACGAAAGTCCGGATTCCGGGAGAACATATTTTGTGCTCTCTCCGTCCGCCGAAAAGCGCACCCGCCGTTTTCCCGTCAGCCGGTTAATGTTTTCCAGCGTCGTTCCGCCGCCTTTGGGGGATGCCGCCGTTACCACGCACGGAATATACCCGTCCACCGTTTTCACGCTTCCAGCGCCATCCCACGACAGATATTCGTGCCCGTTGAGCATATAGACCTTATTGTTGAATCCGAAAAACGTTGTCGGTGCGTCCGTGATGTTCCCAAGCCTTGTCTTGCCTTCGGAAATCTTCCATACGCCGCCATCTGCTGCGCAGAGAGTAACTTCCTCCCCCGCAACGAAGCCGTGCCACAGCCCGCGTACGGCTCCCTGAAAGGTCTCCATCGCCTGCATACCCGGTCGAACCTTCAAATGGTACTGCGGCGTGACCTGCCAGTTTTCAAGTTTCGAGGCCTCGCCGACTTTGAGCTGCGTGTCGCCGTCCTTCGATTCGTTGAGCCCCAGAAATTTTTGTATCTGTAAAACCTTCGCGACATCCGAGGTTACAATTTTCGCCATACTTCCCCCTGTTTGAGAAAAGGGCGGCTCGCGCCGCCCCTATTACTCAGTTCTGACCAACTGCCACACCAGACCAATACATGCCGGTCTTCGTCGCTGCCGCACGGATGGTCTCGCCAGAAGCAAGCGTCGGCTTGCTGGATGCCGAGTACGTCTTCGCGGTATCGCTGAAACGCGGGTCGCTGCCGTCCGTGGTGTAGAGAATCACCGCGTCGGTAGTCTCCGAAGTAATCGTCGCGGTGTTCGACGCAATGACGATTGTCGGGTCTGCCGCTACAGTCCCCGTCTTGCAGGCGACGTAGATGCCGTCTGCCTTCGTGGGCTTCACAAAAGCGTCAAACATGACGCGACCTTCAACCAGATCGCCGGAGATGCCGGGCGGGTCGGTGTGAATCTTGTAATCGTTCAGCTTCATCGGGGAAATCGCCGCATTCTTGAAGACGATCATGAAGTACACATCCGCCGGAAGATAGCTGGACGGGACCTTCTTGACTGGCATGCCGTCAAACTCGCCCACAACGCCCTTGACAAGCGCCTTCGTGCCGATACCCTCGAGCTTGACATACTCGTCGCAGAGCTTGAGATGCTTGTACATATCGTTTCGGATGTACAGCGTTCTTCCTTCCTGCGGGACAAACTTGTCGTCGAGTGCGCAGGTGGCATCCATGATCATACCTGCAATCGTGGACTTCGCCGGCGCAGCGCTCAGTGCCGTGTGCAGACCAGCCTTCGTCGCCCAGAGATTAAAGCGGTACTTATCGATGAACGGTGTCACGACAAGACGCATCTGTCGCTTGAGCGTCGTTGCAGCAGTCTTGATGTTGAACTGCTCTTTTGCGTTGCCTTTGTCGATGGTGTAGGTGAACGCCTTGTCCTGCTTCATCTGGAACTCATAGATGTTATCCGTCAGTTCCTGCGGCGTGCCGTAGCGGTTCGAGCCGGAGCGGGTATAATCGTTCAGCGGCGCGACGTCAGGGTCATAGACCTTGACGGTTCTGACACCGACAAATTCCATATCGAGGTCCTTCGAGAAGGAACTCTGCGTCAGAGAATCCTGATAAAATCTTTCCTGTACCTTGTCGGAATACTTTTCCGCAAGATTGATGGTTTTCGACATTTTTTACCTCCTGTCAATCGTCGCTCAACAGGTATTCAAGGAACGGGTCCTTTGCCGTCTCCTTTCCTTCTGTTTTCGCGGAACCAATACTTTTCTGCTTGTTTTTCTCATTCTGTTTGAGCGCATTGAGGCTCTCCTGAAGCTTCCGGTTGCTTTCCGCAAGCTGCCGGTTCTCATACCGGCCGTAGGCAGAAACTAACGTTTCGCCGTTTCTGACGTCGTCCCAGACTTCCTTCGGGATCGTGTTTGGGTCAACATCCTTGTAGAGCTTCAAAAACCGTTCGATGTCCTGCTGCCGGGCAAGCTCCTGTCCCTGCTGCACCTGCTGCTTTTCCGCATCCGCTTTTTCCGTTCTGGAAAGCCGCTGCTCTGCATCTTCCCGTAAAACGCGCTCGTGTGCCGCGTCCCGGCTCAAGCCCTGCGAAACATAGGCGTTTTCCCGCACAGACTGCAAAAATGTGTTTCTGTCCGTGCCGGATTTCTGAGCAGCCGCGTCCAGCAGCCCGATAATCGCCTCGTTGTCCTGCTTGAACTTCAAAAGCTCTGCGTTTTCCTGCTGTAAGTGGTCTCTCTGCTCTAAAATGCGGTCGTGGTTCAGGCCCTTCTGGGCAAGCTCCGTGACCTCCTGGCGGTTTACCTTCCGAATTTCCTTGTTGAACTTGAGATCAAACAGTTCTTCCGGCTCGGCCTTCGGTTCCTGTGCTGGCTCTTCCTCCGGCTGTTCCGTTTCTTCTGTTTGTTCTTCCGACTCTTCGGCCGGTTCGCTCTCTTCGACTGTCTCTTCGCTGGTTTCCTCTTCGGTCTGGTTGCCGTCGTCTTCGGAAACAAGATCGCTCAGATCTACGCCGAATTCTTCATCCATAAACTCGTTCATGTTCTTCCTCCTGTTTTTGGCTCTGGTAGGCCATATTCACGGCTCTGGTAGGCCGCTGTTTACTCAAAATCCGTAATACGGGGTAATTTCCTCCCACACGGAGGGCTTCTTTGCCGCGAGCGTCGCGACAAGCTCGGAATACCGTTCGTTGAAAAAGCTCGCCATCGAATCGTTTTCGCCCAAAAGAAGGTGCGCTGCCAATCCGTAGGGCATAATCCCCTGCGCAATGACATCGTCGAGCCCGATCTCGTCCGTAAAGTCCTTGATCTCCGGGCACACTGCCCGTTTTCCATCCTCTCCTGTCTGGAACGTGTCGGAATACGGAAAAAGCTCGTGCCGCAGAACGTTCAGAATGCTGATCGTCCGCATCCTGTATTCCTGCGTATCTTGCGTTGCTGTCGCACCGCTTGACTCGTTCTGCTCGTCCATCAAGTGGATAGCTCTGGAAAATACCCATTCAGGCGTTGTCATAGAATCCTCCTAGAAATTCAGGTAGCTGCTGTCCGCTTCCCCTCCGGTCATGTAATCGCCGTAACTTTCCTCGTGCTCTTCTTCGTCTACAATGCCCTGCTGTTCCGGCTTGAGCGTCCGAAGCTGCGCGTAATACCGAAGCGCGTCCGGCGCGTGGGTTATATCATGCGGTTCTTTGGCGCAGTCCGACGGGTTCTTGTCGTCGTGCTGAATCGCCATCAGATCGTCAATAATCCCCTTGCAGGTGTTGAACACCAAAAGCCCCGGCTTTCCGTCGTTCATGGGCTTGAGAAGTTCCTTGACCGCCATCCAGCCTGCCACACGCGAGTTGTTCGCCTTGACGACCGGAAGCCCGCTTTCTGCAAACAGCTGCGCCATCGTCTTACCGGTGTCTTTCAGCGTCGACCACATATCCGGCGGCGCAATCGTATACTCCACTCTCTCCCCGGGCGGCGTCGACACAATTGCAGCATTCGCCGCCTGCGAGACGATCAGCCTCGATTCGTTGTACTCCCGGTACAGATATGCCCTTCCGTTGTAATCCACAGCGATCCAGAGGCACGCGAACATATCGAGGCCGTAGTCGAACGACCGGTATTTCGCCCAGCCTGTTGGAATCGCAAACGGCTGGATGACGTGTGTCTTGATTGTAAACTCCGGGAAGTACCCGCCGGACAAAGCGTCCCAGTCGCCGAACCGGTGCGCCCTTCTCACATCCTCCGGCAGCAGGTTCAGTGCGTTTACATAATCCGGAGAACCTTTCAGCAGGTCAACGTTGTCCTCGACCGTCGCTTTCAGAAACAGATAATCGTCCGGATTCTCTTCCGGCAGAAAATCTCTTGTGACAAAGATCCGCTTCACCCACTGATGCCCGACACCGCCGGGGTTGCACGTCAGATACACCCGTTTTGGAAACGGCGTTGCGCCGCGGCAGCAAGCCGCAATCCCTCGGAACTCCTGCTCCGTGAACTGCGTCGCCTCTTCCATGAAAATCCAGTCATATTCCTGACCCTGATATTTGCCCGTGACTGCCGAGCCGTAGCCGTCCATGTTGCCAAATTTGATGCTCGACCCGTTGACAAACGTCAGCAGATGCTTCTGCACGTTGTATGTAGCCAGGCTTTCCGGAATCAGCTTGAGAATCGGGTCTATGACGGAGTTTTCCAGATCTTCATATCTCCGTCTGATAACCAGTATCCGAAGCCCCGGATACTCAATGCACCCACCCACGGGCTTTCTCTGCGTGCACCACGACTTTCCGCCGCCTCTCGCGCCGCCGTAACAAGTGTACTTCACCCGGCTTTCAAAGAACCGCCTCTGCGGCTCGCTGTTCGGGCAGCCAAGATTCAGCGTGATCGCTCCGCCCTTTGCTGTTTGCTTTCTCGCCATAGCGCCCTCCGCCCGTGCTCACCTTGACGCCCGGATTGCTCCGGGACGCCAAAGTAAGGAGGATTGAAACGTTGGCTCGCCGCCAAGGTCAACACGGGATTTTTGAAAAATTTGAGATTCGATTTGTGCAAAGGGGTACGCCGTTTTTCTCCCACCCCTCCCAATGAATGGGAAAAGCTTTGGAAGGGCATGCATGGGGGAGCTGGATATAACTATACATACAGGGAAGCGCGCCCCCTGTTTTTCCGCCACCCCTCCCATTGCCAGATCGTTCGCGGGAGGGCATACCCGGAAGCGCCTTCCCGCGCGCATGCCCTCAGAAAAAACGCGCGGGGGCTTATAGGCCCGCGAGCGCCGCCCTTATCGCCCCTCGAGCCATGCAGCCCGCGCCCAGCCGTGCCCGTCATTATGCCGAATGATGGTTGACAGTAATATAACTATGTCTACTACATAGCATAAAGTTGCGCATTTACCTATAAACTCGGCACGCTACTAACTATTTGCGAAATACGAACGCAACAAAATGGATATTTGGTGGCGTTGACTACTTGAAAGCCGTTTTGGACCCGCCGAACTCAATATTGATCGTCAGCTCTCCGGAGCTTTTGCCGTCCTCGGCCTTATCGATCATCTTGCAGCCGTCGAAGTCCTGTTTATTGGCAAAGATGCTCTTGGACGAGTTCGGACCCGACCAGCCCGGAGCCGTGTTGTACTGCCCGCGAATCCAGGTAGCAAACTTTTTTAGCTCGCGCGCCACGTCCATTTTATTCGCCGGAGGACTTTTAATCGCTTTCGACACGCTCTCGGCGTCCATGCCGATTGTGCCGCAGAAATGCCACCAATCGGCCTTTGGGTACTCCCCTGTCTCGACCTTATGTTTGTACTCGTTGATCGCCGCCACTGTCTGCTTGTAGCTCAACGGAAATACAGCTTTCCCGGCCAAATCGTCACCTCCCCGAACATTTCGCAGCAAAAGCCAGTCTTTAAAAATCTTCGATGCGTGGAGATTCAATAAGGGGAAACGGAAACTCCGTTTCCGATTTCCCCGTTTGAATCTCCCCAGATGTATATATATCACAGATTTTTTGACCACCAATAAAAGGCCGTTTATTACTTCCTAAAAATATTGATTTTTGCCCATCAAAAAGCCTTGGAATTACAGGTCAAACCGTGATTTGAAAAAATTTTATAAAATAGTGGGCGCAGGGTCTTGACAAAAATAATCAGAATTTTCCAGTTTCGAAATCAGGCTGCGCACGGGCGTAATCGAGCCGCCGCATCTGGCCTTGTCCGTCATACAGCACTTTGAGCACACTATAATGCAATCCGCACAAATACATTGCAAAAAATGTCATCGAAAAAAACTTCGAAAAGGGCTTGACATATACGGTTTGCCCGTATATAATAAGGCCATACAGCAAAACAAAAAACAAACCCCAACACGGGGCAGGAGGAAATAAAAATGAAAGCTACTATTTATGCAAACTACGGAATGCTCGCAGCTGAAAAGCGCTGCATCTACACCACGGCCGAAACCGACGCCACCGTCTCCGAGCCGCTTGACGTCATCATCCCCGAGAAGTTCGCGCCGGCGAAAAACGCTGCTGACGAGATCGTCGTCACGCTGGACGGTTACAATTATCGCTTGCAGGATGTCCTGTGCGGCGCCGAACAGCCCTGCATCATGGTCCCGGGATACACCACCAGATACGAGCGGCTTGCTCGTGCCTAAGCCAAAGCGAGGGAATCCAAATGCCAACTGATGCACAAAAACGCGCCCGGAACAAGTGGGACGCGGAGAACCGCACCGTAATCGGGTGCAAGATGCGGCGAGAAGACGCGGAAGCGTTTAAGGCCGCCGCGCAAGAAGACGGAACAAACCCAAACGAGCTCTTGCGCGGCTGGATCGGGGACTACATGAGCAGGGAGGTGACGACTATGACAACCGAGCAGATCCAGGCGCTGGCGACGATCTTTGCGATCTGCCGCAAGGCAACAAATACACGGAGCCAGAGCGACATTGACAACGCGCAGCGTTACCCCATCAAGTGGGCGACCATTATGGTGCGCAAGCTTCACGCGATGGGCAAAGCAACGGACGATATCGACCGCGCAATCGCCGAGCAGTACGGCAAAATCGACATCG
>ERZ1034915.192-NODE-192-length-41056-cov-221.752689_pt1 | contig 41056 bp, 50 predicted proteins | sample MGYA00520592_ERZ1034915 | MGnify/ENA primary metagenome ERZ1034915 (study PRJEB33766, sample SAMN09781787) | gut metagenome | biome: gut microbiome | host: Homo sapiens | place: Madagascar | study: EMG produced TPA metagenomics assembly of the PRJNA485056 data... | reverse complement strand
CTGACGGCGGTCGTCAATGCCGTCGTCAGCGCGATACAGAAAAAGCGCGGCAAGGCCACAACGCAGGAGGCGCACCTAGCCGAGATCGACAAAAAGCTCGGGAAAATGCAGGAGCATCAGGACGAGCAGTATCTGGCGATTCTCCGGCTGACCATCATGTCAGAGGAAATGCCAATGGCCGAGCGCCTGATCGCCGGAGAGAAGTATAAAAAGATGGGCGGGAACGGCGACGTGAAAAAATTCCTGCACCAGCTGGAGGCGCAATGCGAACATAGCAATGGAGTTTAGCAAGAAATGGCTGATTTGCAGCGCGCTCGTCAGCCTCGCACTCATCATCGCCTGCGCGGCAGGTGCAGACCTGACGGAGATCACGCTTGCGGTGCTGGCTGAAACAACAGCTTCCAGCGGATTCTATCTCTGGAAGGCAAAAAACGAAAACCGCGCGAAGTACGCGCAGAAGTACATGGATAAATGGGCCGAGAAATACGGCCCGGAAGCGGCAGCACGCATCGCGGAGATCGTGCTGAAAGATTGAAAGGAGCATACTTATGGACTACACGCAAATCATCTCGGCAGTGATCGCGCTCATCAGCGCGCTCGTTTCGGCATTTTTGATCCCGTGGCTCAAAACAAAGATCGACGCGGATAAGCTGCAAACGCTCCGCACTTACGTTGAGATCGGCGTAAAGGCGGCGGAGCAGCTGTACACCGCGACGGACGGCGCGGCGAAAAAGGCGTATGTCGTGAACTTCCTCGCCGAGAAGGGCATTCAATTTGATGTGGAAACGATCGATAAGCTGATCGAGGCCGCCGTGCTGCAGCTGCACCACGAGCTGTACGGGAGTGAGCGGGCATGAGTTACGTTATGAGAGCGTCCGAGCTTGTAAAAAAGCACATCGACGTCGCGAAGAACTATAAAACCGTGTACATGTGGGGCTGCTTCGGCTCTCCGGTCACGGATGGGATCATCACTGAGAAGGCAAAGCAATACCCGGACTGGTACGACGCCGCAAAGCAGGCCAGATTCCGCGGGCTGATCGGAAAGAGATACTTTGGCTTTGACTGCGTGAATCTCACAAAGGGGATCCTGTGGGGATGGAACGGCAACAAGAATGCTTACCACGGAGGCGCACGCTACGCTGGAAACGCTGTCCCGGATGTCTCTGCCGACGGCATGATCGCCAAGTGCAGGGACGTATCCGCGTCCGGCTGGGATAAGCTCGTTCCCGGCGAGGGCCTGTGGATGCCCGGCCACTGGGGCCTGTACATCGGAGACGGCTTGGCCGTTGAGTGTACGCCCATTTGGGATAATGGCGTGCAGATCACCGGCGTCGGCAACATCGGCGTAAAGGGCGGCTACAACAGCCGTGTATGGAAGAAGCACGGCAAGCTCCCGTGGGTGGACTACGACACGGAAACCGTCGACAAGGCCGTCGAGGACGCCAAGAAGACCATCAAGGCAAAGGCCGGACTTGCGGACAACACGATCAAATATCTCGCCGACTACAAGTACGGCGATGATCTCCTGAAAAAACTGGCTGCTGCCATGAGATAAAACCTGCCAGGACGGCGGGCCGAAGGGAGTGACGAAAGCATAACTGCGCGGCTGGCTCTGCCGAAGGAGCTGGAACACCTCACGCGCAGCGACTGGGAGCGCGTCACTGACGAGGGACTTTTGGACGTGATCGATCGGCAGATCGTGAGACTTTATATCGTGCGCAGGCTCCCGCAGCTGGACGCGGCCGCCGAGATCGGCGTCGACCGCAAAACCATCTCCCGCCGCCTGCCGCACATCTACAATATCGCCCGCCGTCTGACAGGGAAAACGGACAAAGAGAAAGCGCCATGAGCAACGGCTCATGGCGCTTTTTCTATGCCCACATGTCCCACAAATGGTACACAAATGGTACACAAATGCCCCCCAGCGGGGACGGGGAAACGCTAGAATGGTAGCAGAAAGGGGCGATACCGCATGGCGTACAACCCGTACACGGGCCGCTGGGAGATGGACGGCGCGCAGCAGATCCAGCTGCAGCCCATGCCGCGGCCGCAGGGCCCGCAGCTGCCGCCGCAGCCGCCGAAGCTCGGCGTGCTGACCGTGGCCAGCGAGGCCAGCATCAACAACCTGCAGATGCAGCCGAACGACAACGCGCTCGCGCTGCACGAGACCGAGAACCTGCTGTACTACATCCGCACGGACAGCATGGCGGCCAAGACCATCGCGCGGTTCCGGATCTTCCCGGAGCCGACAGAAGAGGAAAAGGCGGCAAACCAGCTGCAGGAGCAGCTGAAACAGATCACGGCCGGCCTGCAGAGCATGGCCGGGAAAATCGAAGAACTGGAGGGAAAGCTCAATGCAAAATCCGATTATGGCCCTGATGGGCGGAAACGGCGGGGGAAACAAGCTGCTGAACGGTCTGCTGCAGACAGCGAAGACGACGCTGCAGGGGCAGAGCCCGCAGATGGTGCTTAGCTTCCTGGCCTCGCAGCCAGGCTTTGAGGCGTGGTTCGAGGCAAACAAAAACAAGACGGTCGGCGAGCTCGTCGGCCAGATCGGCAAGTGATACCGCGCGAAAGCGCCTATCAAATTTCATTCCACCCAGAAAGGAGGGAAAACCATGGATAAGGATTATGGCTTCGGCGGATGGGGCATTGTCATCCTGATCGCGCTGTTCTTCCTGCTCTTCGCGGGCAGAGGCTTCGGCGGCAGCGGCGAGAGCTCCCCGGCGACGCAGGCCGACGTACAGCGTGCAACGGACTTTGCGGCTCTGGAGCGCCAGAACAACGAGGGCGTGGCCGCAACGCGTCAGGGCGCGTACGACGTCACAAGCGCCGTCAAGGACAACGCCTACAACATCCTCGGCGAGCTGCGCGATTTGCAGTCCGTCACGGAGAGCGGCATCTCTGTGCAGCAGAAGTGCTGCTGCGACATTCTCCGCGCGATCGACGGAGTTAACTACAACGCCAGCATCAACGCTTGCGAGATCAAGACGGCTATCCACGCCGAGGGCGAGGCGACCAGAACGCTCCTGCAGCAGCAGGAGAACCAGCGCCTGCGCGACGAACTCGCACAGAGCCGCGCCGCGAACAACGACTATATGCAGTCGCAGTACATCCTCGGCCAGCTGGGCAGGTACTACCAGAACCCGCCCTGCAATCCGTGCGGCTGCGGCGGCTGACGCGGACCCATCCTGATATAGCTATCCGGGGCATAATGCCCCTTCACATAAGCCCAAACGGAAGGAGTAATGAAAATGGCTTGTAATAACGGCAATGGAAATCGGGCGTATCAAAAATCCTGCGTCCGATATTTTAATAACGCGCCCCAACTGCTCGCGGCAGACAGCGAAAACGTGCTGACGCTGGCCGGGGCAAAGGTCGTCAATTCCGGTTCGTCCATCCAGGTCGAGCCGCAGAGCTACGACACGGTCAAGATCGGCCTGTATCATCTGGCCGCAGATGCGGTCATCGCGGCGACGGCCGCGGGCGTCCTGACCCTGCAGTGGTACATGGACGGCGTCGCGCTGCCCTGCACGCTCAAGCGCGTCACGCTGCCGGCATCCGGCAATGCGGAGATCCACACGGAGACGGATCTGGAGCTGTCCGGGTGCTGCTGCTGCGTCAATCATACATTCACGCTCGTGGCGACGACCGACAGCACGGCCGCAGGCTCCGTGATCGAGCTTTGCACGGGGCTGCTCAAGCTCGCATGAGGTGCTATCATGCAGGCGTATAAAGACAAACTCCACGCCGCGCTGCGGGAGATCGCGGAGTGCCCGGTGTCCATGCGTACGGTCGAGCAGGCCGCAGCAGTCACAGATCTGCTGTGCCGGCTGGATAAGCTCGAGGACCACGACGAGCCGGAGACGGCCACATTTGATCGCGAAACGGCGATGCAGTGGGCAGCCAACATGCAAAACGCCGACGGCACGACAGGCCCGCACTGGACGATGGAACAGACAACGGCCGTGGCCGAGAGCATGGGCATTCAGGCGCCAGCGGTCCCGCGCTGGGCATGGGGCGTGACCATGAACATGATGTACTCGGACTACTACCCCGTCGCCGTAGAGTTCGGCCTCAACCGCCCGGAGTTCTACGCTGCGCTGGCAAAGGCGTTTCTGCTCGATAAAGACGGCCCGGGGCCGGAACAGAAGCTCATGGCGTATTATGAGCATATCGCAAGGAGCTGAGAACACAGAAAAGGGACTGGACACAGAATAAACACAGTTTGCAAATTAACATTGAAAATACAGTGTTTTTTCAGAGTTCGAGTCTCTTCAGGTCCACCAAAGATAAAGACGCAGGAATTTAAATTCCTGCGTCTTATTTTTTATCTTTTTGTGTAGAATAGCAGTTAAAAGACGGATTATTTATGATTGAACAAAACCTTTTGCGAGAATTGCAAGGTAGCAAGACGTAGCATATCCTAGCACGAAAATACACGGGTATGAACACAGTGACCGACACAGTAAAAAAGTGCAATTAAAAGGCCGCGTCCATCTGGGCGGCGACTTTATCAATGCGGGTATCGAGGATGTCGGTGTAGATATCCATGGTGGTGGAGAGCTGCGCGTGGCCGAGAAATTTTTGAGCGAGTTTGAAGTCCACACCGGCCTCGTAGAGCGCGGTCGCGTAGCCGTGGCGGATCTCGTGCGGGGAGACGGTGACGCCGGTGCGCTTGCGGTAGGCGTCGAATTGGTCGGTGACAAGCCAGCCGGGGAGCGGACTTTTTCCGCCGTCGTTGGAAAAGATATAGCCGTGCTCCTTTTGCGGAAGCGCAGCGGCCAACGCTGGGAGCAACGGAACGGGGCGGATGCCGGCGGCAGTCTTTGGCTCCTTGATCTGGGGCGTCGGACCGGTATGGTAGACGCTGCGGCGGATGTAGATCCTGCCTTTCTCCCGGTCAATGTCCTCGTAGCGCAAGCCCTCGGCCTCGCCGCGGCGGCAGCCGGTATAATAGATCAGGAAGGCAAACAGGCCGAAGTCGTCGTTCAGGTTGTCCTTGATCTTCTGGATCTGATCAGCGGGCGGCGCGTGGCGGCGCTTCTGCGGAAGGTTCTTTGGGAGAAGAACTGCCTGCGCAGCGTTAAAAGAGACGTAACCTTCGCGCTGGGCTTTATTCAGGATCTGCCGGATGATCTGGCGCTGGGTGATGACGGTCTTCTTTGCGTGGGTCTTGGCAAACTGGTTGATGTACGTCTCAATCTCTTTGCTTGTGATCGTGGCGACATCCTCCGGGCCAAACTGCACGACGGCGCGCTCATAGGCAGGGGAATAATTGCGCAGGGAATTCGGCGCAAGCGTTGGCTCGATCTCGTTCCACCAGGCGTGGGCGACGTCGGAGAACGGGACGGTCTTTGGCTTCTCGGCTTCGGCGCGGTAGGCCTTGATCTTGTTCCAGACTTCGCGGTCTGTCTTGCCGCGAAACGCTTTGCGCTTGCCGTTGACTGTGATGATGGATTCATGCAGGCCGTCCGGCCTGACGTAGTATTTGGGAATTGGCATCGTAAAACCTCCAAGAATACCGCTCCGGCGCTGGGCCGGGGCGGTTTTATTTATGCGCGGACCCAGCCGATATTGGGATTACAAAGGTCGACGAGGAGCACCAGAAGCACGACGAGAACGATGCACACAAGCACACCGATCAAAACATCCTTGCGCCGCGCCTCGACGGACTTCTGGCTGATGATCTGTTCCTGCTTGGAAATGATCGCTTTAGCATGCTTGAGCCGAAGCTCAAGCTCGGCGATGCGCGGCATTTTATCCGGCTGGTCCAGCAGCACGGCGCTGTCCGTGTCCATCGCGTCCGCGATCCGGTGCAGAGCGGACGAAGGGACGTCGCAGCCGCGCTCATAGCGCGAGAGGCTGGCGACGGAAACGCCGGAGGCGTCGGACAGCTCGTTCAGCGTCATGCCGCGAGACAAACGCTCTGAACGGATGCGATTTTCACAGGTTTCCAAGGTTTCCACGATCCTTTCCAAAAATGAGAATCCAGAAAATGCGGATTTCTCAAAAAATCTCATAAATTCTCATAACTGGTAGTTGCTGAAAACGAAAAACAGGCATACGCTGGAAGCGCAAGGACGGCTCCCGGTCGCCTGCGCAAGCAAAAGCCCGCGCCGTTGTTCGGCCAGCGGCGCGGGCGACGCCTACCTATATCTTACAACTTTTGGGAGGCGCGAACAAGAGGCAAAGATTAACAAAAAATGAACGCGGTTTTTGTGGAGAAATGGAGACGGAGATGGAAAAGACGATGGAACGGATTGAAAACATTTTAGAGCGGGCCACACTGGATCAGCTGAAAATCATCCTGCGATTCCTGCGGCACATCATAAAATAAGCGCCGGAACGGGAAATCGTTCCGGCAGAAAGCTATGGGTTACAATGCCCGCATGGGTCGTACCCTGCGGAGATTGCCGCGTCTCTGGACTTGAAAATCCTTTGGTTATCCTCATCCGGGAGATAGGAACATGAAGATCTGTGGAACCTGTGGCTCTTCTTGTTCCCGACGTACTCATTGGAAGTGTAACCATCTGGGCGCTGCGGGCCATTGCCGCTGGAATCAGAAGAAGACTCCGAAGATTCAGAGGAGGAAGCAGAAGAGGATGAGGATACAGAGGAAGGTGAAGAAGACTGATGAGTGGAAGCGTCCGACGAAGAAGATCGGGGGAAAAAGAAAATAAAGTAGGCCAGAGCGGCGCAAAGCACGTAGATGATAATGCGCATAAAGCGAAACCGCTTGTAAGCAGCTTCATAAAATTCAGCATTCGCGTGGCGCTCCAAAGACAAGTTGACATTGGCATTAAGAAGTTTATTGTCCGCTTCGGCCATGTCCTTTTCGTACATGCGGAACAGAGCGTAACAATGACAGTATAGGTCATAATCATCTTCTGTTCGGATGATTCTTTCGTTATAAGGGCTTTTCTTGCCAAGGGCCTTATGGTACGGATATTCGGTATGAATTTTCCTGATTTCAGTACGGTATCTGGATTTTTTCATCTCGGACTGCAACGCAGTCGTTGATTCCGTGGTAGGCATTGTGGGAGATGCAGCCATGAAATATCACCCCATACCAGAATACAAAAATAAACGGAGACGGTCAAGCGTCTCCGTTTAATTTTTTTACGAAATTTTCAATTTCGCTCCATTTTTCCGGCGGGAGCGCCATCAGAAGAGAGATAAAGCGCTTGCGGAAGGAATCGTCGGCGTCGGACATGATATCCGTGACCAGCAGGGCCAGCTCATCATTCGCGCTGCGCTGCACATACATTTCCCCTTCGCCGTCTTCGAGCCAGGCGAGGGAGACGTTGAATTCCCGGCAGATATCCGAGATCGTGCGCTCGGTTGGGACATTGATACCGGAACATATTTTAGAAATATGGGATTGCGCAAGATGGATACGCTCGGCGAATTTGGACTGCGTCAGGCCCTGGTCCTTGATTAGGAATGCGATTCGCTCATTGATCGTGCTCATCAAATCACCTTCTTTCTGGCATTACGTTATCACAGCACGGAATAAATGTCAATCAAAAAATATGGAAAAAGAATAAAATAATGCTTGACAATATGGAGAATCCATGCTACGGTATGGGCAAGGAATAAACCAAGCGAGGTGAGATCAATGTCAGAGGAACAGAAGCAGCAGGCCGAGAAGATCTCGGCGGAAATCAACAAGCTTACGCCGGAAATGCGCGAGAAGGCGCTGATCTTTATGCAAGGCATGGCTGCTATGGTGCAGCCGAAGAGCGAGAAGAAGGAGGCGTGAGGGGATGCCGAGAGAGCTGGAAGGATACCGGCCGCAGCTGGAGCTGCTGACGGATATGTTTCCGGGCCGGGCGGCCATCGGGATCACGGAATGCCAGGCGGCGCTGGGCATCGACCGGCGGACGCTGCTGGCAGACCGGCGCTTCCCGGCCCGGCACATCGGGAACAAGTACACGGTGTCGCTCACGGAGCTGGCACGGTGGATGGTGCAGAGATAGGAGGCTGAGCCATGGCGAAGGTAAAGACCTACACCCTGACGCTGGATGCGCAGGAGCTGCATGACCTGATCGAGGCGGCGCTGGTCTGCGAGTGCCAGGCTGCGCAGATCATAAACGGGCTGAAGCGCAAGGGGCTTGACCTGGACGCGCAGAAGCTCGCGACACAAAACGCCCGTCTGTCGCGGCTCGTCAGGCGGATGCAGGAGACGAAGGAGGATAAGCGGAATGCGGAAACTGATTCTCAGCGGAGACGATTGGTTTGAGCTGAAGCACACGCTGGAGCTGCTTGTGATCGTGGCAAACAACGCGGCGAATGAGCACGAGAACATGGCTGCACACGCGCAAGTGGCGGAATTGTCTGAATGGTATGCAAACCTCGCAAAACGCGACAGGGAAAGGATGGAGAACTACAAGCGGCTTATGGCACTGGTAGAATCGGCAGAACGTCTGCCGGAGATGAAGAGGAAACCAATGGATAACGGGAAGCTACACGTCGAGATCGGCATGGACGGCAAAAAAACGGTATCTGCGCTATCCGGCAGCGCGCTGGAACTGAGCGCTGCTGCCGCGCGAATCCTGAACATATTTTATGCCGCGTTCTGCCAGCAGGGAATAGGCGAGGAATTCAAGAAAACCATGCGCTGCTGCGTGAACCAGGAGGACAGCCCGGTATGGATGAAGGAGTTGGCAGAATGAGAACCAATCTTGCAGAACGGCTTGGGTATGAGCCGGAGGAAGAGACCAGGGAGCGGCAGGAGCGGCTGCTGGAGGAGCTGCGGTACCGGGAGGCCATGCGGCGGGTGGCGAAGACCTGCTGCGTGTGGCTGGGCGGCGCGGCCTTTGTGCTGGCGGTGATCGCCGGGTATGCGGAGATGGCCGACGCCTGCGTCGCGACCGGCGCGATCGCGCTGGGCCTGACGACCTACGGGATCCTGTGATGGGCGAACAGAAGATCCCGGTCGAGCTCCGGCCGGATCAGCTGGCAGACATCATCGACGCCGTCCTGGCCTTTGCCGATGACTGCGCCAATGACCGGGAGATCCTGCAGAGCATGCCGCGCGTCGACCGGGATACGGTCGAAGACCTTCTACGGCGCGAGTCGGCGCTGCAAACGCTCGCGGCATGGCTGCAGCACGTACAGGAGGAAGCGGAGTGAATTATTTTGCGCCGCGCATGCGGCCCATCCCGCCGCCCTGCGGCCGAAGCTGCCCGGACCGAAGCGGCACATGCCGCGCCGGGTGCTGCACCTGGACGCTCTACGAGAGCATCCGGAACCACATCTACGATGTCAACCACCGAGACAGGGACAGCCTGCAGCCCGATCTTGCAGCGGGAAAGCAGATGGTCCATGCCGACAACCAGATAAGGAGGCGCAAACACATTGCAAAATAGCATCGATTACCCCGGCGAGCGGGCGCCGCGGCGCCCCGCCGTGATCGCACAGGCTGGATATACCGGTCAGAACCACTTTTCCGTGACCTACGGCGACCAGAAAGTGACCGTCCGCGCCGAGGACGGCTATGCGGCCCTTTTTACCGCAGCCAAACACTGGGGCTATAAATTCACCCGCCCGGAGTACCATCAGAACGCCCGTGCGACCAAGCTCCACTACACGCCGGACACCCGGCCGGGGGCGCTGGTATGAGGTTCGTGTGTGACGCCTGCCAGGATATCACGAACATCGAGGCCGACCGGATGGAGATCCAGGGCGACAAGCTGATGGTGTACAGCCGCGGGCGGCTGGTGTACGTGGCGGATCTGGGGCAGATCATGCTGGCCAAGCTTACGCCGGGGAGGGAGGAAAAACCATGACAGACAAGGAAATCGTGCAGGCGCTGCGGTGCTGTGCAGAGGGCGAGTGCAAAGGCTGCGCCATGCATGAGGATAAGCAGCGCTGCCAAGAGAATTTATTGGCCAAAGCCGCTGAAGCCATCGAGCGCCTGACCGCCGAGAACGCGAAGGCAGAAGCCGAGAGGGACGCGGCGTTAGCAGACCTCGCGGATGCGCGGAGTTGCAAGACTTGTAAGTATGCGTGCGATACGCGCGACTGCTCCAGCTGTAAATCAAAGACGTGCAAATGCCGTGAGTGTCATCTCGACAAGAATGCGTGGGAATGGCGCGGCTTGCCGGAAGCGCCGGAGGGAGGAGGCAAGGCAGATGCTTGATATTTGCCCGGTATCGCTGGAAGAGGCAAACGCCTTTGTCACGGAGCACCACCGGCACCACAAGCCGGTGGTGGGGCATAAGTTTTCCATCGGCTGCACCGATGGCGAGAAAATTGTAGGCGTTGCAATCGTCGGCAGACCGGTTTCGCGGTATCTGGATGATGGGTGGACGCTTGAGGTAAATCGCTGCTGCACAGATGGAACACGGAATGCGTGCAGTATGCTATACGCCGCCGCATGGAGGGCCGCCCGTGCGATGGGATATCACAAACTGATTACATATATCCTCGATACAGAGTCGGGGACAAGCCTCAAGGCGGCTGGATGGAAGTGCGTCGGACAGGCCGGCGGGCTTCGCTGGACAGGCAAGCGCCGCCCAGAGGTCGACCTTTGCCCCGCACAAATGAAAATCCGGTTTGAGCGGGAGGAAGGAGAAAAGGCATGAAAGTATATATAGCCGGTAAGATCACAGGAGATCCGAATTACAAGATGAAATTCCGCATGGCGGCAAAGCACATACAGGAGCTGTATCCTCTCGCGGTGATATTGAATCCGGCGGAACTGCCGGAGGGCCTGACACCGAAGGACTATATGCGGCTGTGCTTCGGGATGATCGACGCGGCGGATATCCTGTTCGCGCTGCCGGATGCGAAGGAAAGCAAGGGTGCAAAGTTGGAAATTGCGTATTGCAGATATGTTGAGAAAGGGGTTTTGAAATGGAACGATTGACAAGTCATAATATCAACGTAGACCCGGATACCGACCGATTTCTGCACGCCGCGATCGGCGGCAAGGAAATCGACTGGAAGCAGAGCCGGGACAGCACGCTCAACGTGCTGATCAACGGCCCAACGAGCAACGGCTTTGGCAAGGATATTTTCCGCAAGATGGCCCGCGATCTGTACGGACGGCTGAAAGCCTACGAGGACACGGGATGGACACCGGAGATGCTGCGTAAGCTGGGCGAAAATGCTGGGCATCTGTGGGATTTCGCGCAGGCTGCGGAAAACATGACGGTCGGACGGTTGAAAGAGCTTGCCGAGGCCGACAAGGACGGGCGCGTGGTGGTGCTGCCGCCTGAGGAAAGAACGTTAGATTTTCCAGCAAAATACACTGAAATACGCGCATTGTACCATTTTTGCGTCGATCTTGGAATCAAATGCACGATAGAGCACCTGTACGACGGCTATGCAGTGCGTTTCCCGGACGGAAGTGACTTCGCACAGCATTATGGCACATATGGCGGGACGGAAGGATGCGTTGAACCGGCTATCGGGGACTCCGAATTTGACTATACTGCAGTCGGCTTGAACCTCGCGAAGGAGCTCGTGAAGAAACACAAAGGCAAATTGGAGGACGACCATGCCTGACGAATACATCAGCCGCGCGAAGGCGCTGAAAGACTTTGAGGCAAACAACGCAAGGAATCCGTACTGGACACCTCCGCGGGTAAAAACGCTCCTGCTGCGTCAGCCCGCCGCCGACATTGCGGAGGTGGTGCGGTGCAGGGACTGCGTCGCCTGGAAAAGAAACGTTGGCATTGTCGACAGCCCGAACGGACACTGTTTCGAGCACGATATTGATACAAACGGGCAGGATTTTTGCAGCTACGGAGAATATCAGACAAATACGGGAGGCGTGACCGAATGAGCGGCCTGCGGTTTGAATCCATGGCGGACATGCCGCCGCGGATGCGGGAGCTGTATGCCAGGCAGCAGCTTGACCTCTCAGGCGCTGCGGCGCCAGCTCCCCTTCACAAGGGGAGCCAGGGGAAGACGAAGTACGGCAGCCGGAAGGATACGCGCGGCGAGATGCGCTTCGCCAGCCGGAAGGAAGCCCGGCGCTATGACGAGCTGATGGTCATGCTGCGGGCCGGGATCATCTCCGACCTGCGGCTGCAGCCGCAATTCACGCTGCAGGAGAGTTACATCACCGAGACCGGTGAGCGTATTCGCGCGATTCGGTACACGGCGGACTTCTCGTACAAATTCGGCGGCAAGCTCGTCGTCGAAGATGTGAAGACCAAGCCGACGCGGACAAAGGAGTATTTGCGGAACCGCAAATTCATGCGGTCCAAATTCGGGATCGAGATCCAGGAGGTCTGACATGCCAGAAAAAACGAGAGCAGCCCGCGCGAGGCATGCGGGCTGCCGAAGCAGGGCAATGCCTGTCCGTATGCAAAGCTCGCGCCGGATCTTTGCGCGCGGTGCGGCTGGAACCCGGATGAGCACGCGCGGCGGCAGGCGCTGCCGCTGACCGAGAACGCCGACGGGCTGCGGCACAAGGACATCAGCAAGCCCGAGGATTGATGTCAGCAATCAGCCGGGAACCATATTTTTTCGGACTTATGCCGCGGCCGCTCCGCCATGAGACGGCTGCGGGAGGATCACCCCGGCTCTGCACCCGGCCCGCGACACCTCAAGCCCGCGGGCCGGGGATAAAAAGCGCGTGTGGAACGTGCGCGCGGATGGGAACCGTCAACGTTACCCCACGCCGGGTGTCGGGATCGCCCGGCGGCATCGTGTTACCTTCTTATGGAAAGCTGTCTGAGCAGACAAGGGCAGCTCGTCTGCGGCGACAGGGGGACGCGCAGGCGCAGGCGGTGCAAGCCCGCCCTGCATAGGGGCCGGGAGACCAACCCCTGACGAAAGGAGAATGGAAATGTCACACGTAGTCGATCTGACGGGCACGGACTTTGGATATTTGCATGTCATCGGGCGGGATACCAGCAAAAAAGGAGACACGGCACACTGGATCTGCCGGTGCAAATGCGGGACCATCTGCAGCAAGGACGGAAGATACCTCCGGAACGGGCATGCAAAAAGCTGCGGCTGCTTCCGGAAAGAACGCGCGGCCACGCTCGTCACCAAGAGGGATCCAGCCAAAAAGCCAAAAGCCGAACCGAAGAAGAAAAAATTCGGCCGCGGCCCGCAGCGGGCGGGGGCAGGGATCTGTTACAACCCACTCTGCCCGACGCGCAACAACTACCGCGGCGCCTGGAGCTGCACCGAATGCCGCTTCTGCCCGGAACGAAAATTTGCCCGCCAGTCGAGGCGGGAAGTACTTACAATTTGAAGGGAGAATCGCAATGGGAAAGATCATGGAGCTGTTTTATGGCGAGCTCGGCGGATTCCAGACGTCCATGGAGGATGCCGGCTGGTACGTCGAGTTCCGGGATGAGAAATATCCGCCGCGCGTCACCATGGACCAGCTGACGCCTCCGCTGTTTGAGATGACGGCTGACGGCCCGAAGGAAAACGAGCCCGCCTGCATCCAGGTCATCGGCACGCCGGACCTGCGCGTCGTAACCACAGGCAAACTGCAGATCGGGAAGAAGGATCTCAACAAGTACATCAACACCGCCCAAAAGCTCCTGCAGCTCTATCTGCACGGCTTTATGCAGGAGCGCAAGGAAATGGAGGCGGAACAGAATGACTGAAACAGCGAAAATCTATCGAGCCGCAATCGAGGTATTCGGCGGCGATATGCAGGTCACTGTAGCCATCGAAGAGATGGCAGAGCTGACAAAGGAGCTGTGCAAGGCGCAGCGAAAGCTATTTGCGGCCGAAGTGTTCATCGGCGATGGGGAAATCGACAACCATGACGAGATCGCAGAGGAGATCGCGGACGTCCAGATCGCGCTGGAAGAGCTGACGCTGCTGTTCGGCGTCCCAGTGGAAGTGCAGATAGCCAGAAGGCAAAAGCTTGCTCGTCTGGAAATGTGGATCGAGGAGGCAAGAGAGGAACGCAGGGACAATCGTGAGCATACCGCACATTGGGAGGAGCTGGGCCCGAAAGGGGATCCATGGTATGCAAAGCTGAATGGGCCGGGGCCAGACCCCAAAGGAGCGCGAGGTGCGTGGGGGCACTGCCCGAAGTGCGGGGCATCAGATTGCGAATGGGACGCTGAGACAGACGTATGCACATGCAAGGCATGCGGATACACGAACTGACCGTTGAAACTGTGGCCGGAATTTCCGGCCACGCTTTGAGCGGGCAGATAGCCCGAAGCCTATGGGCACAGAAAGGAGAACAAAAATGCAAAAGTACATCGGAACAAAAATGGTAGAGGCGGAGAAAACAGAAAATGGATACCGAGTGCGGTATGAGGACGGGTATGAGAGCTTTAGCCCAGCAGATGTGTTTGAAAAGGCGTACATGCCGCTTTTGGCGAACGGATGCTTGAAAACAGAGAAACCGAGCATCAGCCAGAGGATGGTTGATGATTTCATCGCATTCCATGAGGTGAAAAAGCTCGGAGGAAAAACGACCATCGTAAGGGCTGTTCTTAGAAATGGCTTTGAAATCGTTGAAAGTTCGAGCTGCGTGAGCGCCGAGAACTACGACGAGATGATGGGAGAAGCTATCTGCATGGGCAAAGTGAAAGACAAAGTGTGGATGTTGCTCGGGTTCTTACTGCAGACGGCAGTAAATGGTACTCGTGGCGCCGCGAATGGTACCAGCGGCGCCACGACATGCCCCGGATGATCGTTGAACGCATGGCCGGAATTTCCGGCCACGCTTTGAGCGGGCAGAGATGGGAGGAGCTGAGACTATGGTGAAGAGACACAAGCGCCGGAAGTTTTCCGGGAGGGTCTGCGAGCAGATCGTGTACACGGTGGCTGGCGGCACAGATCCGAAGATCAGCCGGCCGAAGAAGCCGCGGTTCCAGACGCGGGAAGAGCAGGACGAATTCAACCGGAAAATCTCCGAGGGGAAGCTGGAAGCGCTCGTCAATGCCAACTTCGGCCCGACCAGCCTGTATTCCACGCTGACGCTCGACGCCGAGAACGAGGTACATACTGCTGCCGAAATGCGGAAGATTCGGAACAGATTCTATCGACGCCTACTATATAAATACCCAAACGCCAAGATCGTGATTGTCTACGGGCAGGGCAAGTCGACAAGCCGGTTCCATCTGCACATGATCTCGGACGGCATTCCGGAGGATGAGATCGGCAGGATCTGGGGCCTCGGCAGCGTGATCGAGGTTCGGCACTTACGGGAACACAACTATTACATGGACGAAAATGGAAACAAAGTCGACCACGGCCGGGATTATAAGGCGCTGGCCGACTACCTGCACGGCCACTGGAAAAAGGAATTCGGCGGGCACCGGTACAAGGCCAGCCGCAGCTGCGTCCGGCCGGAGCCGGAACCTGCGACCGAGGCCGTGCGCGAGTACAGCCCCAAGCATCCGCCCGTCGCCCCGCGAGGTTACATACTCGTAGAGGCCCGGACGACAAAGTACGGGTATCAATATTATAAGTATGTAGTCGACCCAAGATCAGAGAACAAGCGGAACGGGAGCCGCTTAAATTAAGCCTTGTATATGCGTAAGGTTTTAAGACGAAAGGGTGATAGGGACGAGCGACTACTGGCACAGGGAGTATATCTGCCCATTCTGGCAGGCAGCCGGGAAAAAGACGATTCGCTGCGAGGGAGAATGCGTGCTCGCATTTCCTGAGCGGCGGGAGACGTCAGACTACATCACGCGATACTGCGCCAGCTTTGACTACGTGCGGTGCAGCATCGCGGCGGCGAAGCTCCGATACTACGAAAGAACAGAATGAGAGCCGAAGCGCATGCGGAACGCCGTATGCGCTCATTCTGCGTGCGTGGGGTGAAAAGATTTTCCGGATACGCTATGCTGAAAAGCAGAAGGGAGGCGTGAGCCATGGCGAGAAAACCGAAGTATGAATCCGTGGAGCAGATCGAAGGGCTGATCGAGGCGTATTTTGAGAGCTGCAAGGGAGAGATCCTGCGGGATAAGGACGGGGACATCGTTTTCAACCAGAAAGACGGGACACCGGTCTGGGTGGGGCGGAAGCCGCCAACGATCCCGGGGCTTGCGCTGGCGCTTGGATTTTCCAGCAGGCAAAGTCTGTACAACTACAAGGCCAGGAAAGAATTTATGGACACGATTTCGCGCGCGCAGACGCGCGTGGAACAATATACGGCCGAAAGACTGTTCGACCGGGATTCTCAGCGTGGGGCACAGTTCGCGCTGGAGTATGGGTTCCGGTATCGCAGAGACGCCGGGGACGAAAAGCAGGAGACTGGCGGAACGCGGATCCTGCTGGAAAATGACGCGGAGGAGTCCAGCGAATGAAGACGTTGGATCTTGGAACTGCGCAGCCGAAGCAGGTGCTTTTCCTGAAAGACAAGCACAGGCATATCGCCTACGGCGGCGCCCGCGGCGGTGGGAAGAGCTGGGCTGTGCGCGTGAAGGCGATTTTGCTTGCCAGCAAGTATCCCGGTATCAAGGTGCTGATCGTCAGAAGGACATACAAGGAACTGCAGAACAACCACATTGCGCCGCTGCAGGGGATGCTGCATGGGATTGCGAAGTACAACAAGACGGACAAGGAATTCACATTCCCGAACGGTTCGAAGATCTCCTTCGGCTACTGCGCAAAGGAAAGCGACGTTGGACAATACCAGGGCGCAGAATACGACGTGGTATTCCTGGACGAGGCCGGGCAGATGCAGAAATCGTGGATCGATGCGATCAATGCTTGCGTGCGAGGAACGAACGGATTTCCAAAGCGGACGTATTATACGCTGAACCCCGGCGGCCCGGGACATGCGTATTTCAAGCGGGTGTTTGTCGACCGGAACTTCAACGACGATGAGGACCCGGATGATTACTTTTTCATTCAGGCGAAGGTACAGGACAACAAGGCGCTTATGAAGGCGCAGCCAAAGTACCTGCGGGAACTGGAGAAGCTGCCGCCGGCGCGCCGCGCCGCATGGCTCGAGGGCCGGTGGGACGCATACGAAGGGCAGTTTTTTGAAGAGTTCGTGGACGACCCAAAGCATTACACGGACCGGCGCTGGTCGCATGTCATCGAGCCGTTTGAGATTCCGGACGGATGGACGATCTGCCGGAGCTATGACTTCGGCTACGGGAAGCCGTTCTCCTGCGCATGGTGGGCAGTTGACTATGACGGGACGATCTACCGGATCATGGAGCTGTACGGCTGCACGCAGACACCGAACGAGGGCGTCAAGTGGACGCCAGATCAACAGTTCTCGGAGATCCACAAAACAGAGACACAGCACCCTTGGCTGAAGGGGAAGAACATCCTCGGCGTGGCAGATCCGGCGATCTGGGACGCGTCACGCGGCGAGTCGATCGCAGATACCGCAGCGCGGTACGGCGTATATTTCACGAAGGGCGACAACGAGCGGATCGCGGGGTGGATGCAGTGCCACTACCGGCTGCAGTTTGACGAGGACGGATATCCGCGGATGTATGTCTTCAACACCTGCAGGGCGTTCATCCGGACGATCCCGCTGCTCATCTACGACGAGCACAAGGTAGAGGATCTGGATACGACGATGGAAGACCACGTCGCGGACGAATGGAGATATTTCTGCATGTCGAGGCCGATCAAGCCGATCCGCGCGGTGAAAGAGCAGCGGATCCTTTTTGATCCGCTGGACATGATGAAACGGAGGTAAGGCCATGCTGGCACCACAACTGACGGAGACTGAGAAGCAGACCATGATGACGGAGGCGTTCGGCGGGTATGACCACAACCTCGAGCTGGCGGACGGGGAGTTTTACGACATGGAGAATCTGTCGGCGGACGAGTATCCACTGCTCGCGCCGCGGCCAAGGCGAGGGACGGCGCAGGCGATCGAGGGCGTGCAGGGGATCCTGGCGAAGGATGCGCTGTGCTGGGTGCAGAACCAGGTGCTTTATATCAACGGCGCTTCGATGGAGGCGTATATGCCGTCCGTGTCGATCTCGGCGGGGGAAAAGCAGCTCATTTCCATGGGCGCGTACCTGTGCATTTTCCCGGATGGGATCTACTTCAACACCGAGAAGTATTCCGACAACGGGTACATGGGGCAGGAGAATGTGGTCGACGCGGCAAGCACGAACATTGACATTTCCCTGTGTCTTGTCGACGGGACGGCGCTGACGGTGAGCTACACGCAGGCCGGCCAGCCGGAGAGCCCGTCGAACGGGCAGTACTGGCTCGACACGTCCGGCAAGCTCCACACGCTCAAGCAGTGGGCGGAGGCAACGAGCCAGTGGGTATCCGTGCCGACGGTGTATCTGAAGCTTTCCGCGAACGGCATCGGGAAGGGCTTTCAGCAATACGACGGCATCCGGCTTTCGGGGCTGACCGGAAACGAGCAGGTCGAGAAGCTCAACGGCAGCCAGATCCTGTACGACGTGGGAGAGAGCTATATCGTGATCGTGGGCCTCGTCGACGAGACGACGAAGGTGACGAGCGGGACCGTGAAGACAGCCCGGAAGGTCCCAAGCATGGACTTCATCACCGAGAGCGGGAACCGGCTGTGGGGCTGCAAGTACGGCGTGGCGGACGGCGAGACCGTCAACGAGATCTACTGCTGCAAGCTGGGCGATTTTAAGAACTGGGAGTGCTACCAGGGCGTGTCGACGGACTCGTGGCGCGCGAGCTGCGGCACGGACGGGAAGTGGACCGGCGCGGCGACGCTGGCCGACAGTCCGATCTTCTTCAAGGAAGACTGCTTCCATCGGGTGTATCCGTCGGCGACGGGGGCACATCAGGTGGTCGTGCAGAAGTGCGCGGGTGTGCAGAATGGGTCGAGCAAAAGCCTGGTCGTGGTGGATGACCGGCTGTATTACAAATCGCGGATGGGCGTGTGCGTGTACGACGGGAGTCTGCCGCAGGAGATCGGCAGCTGCTTCGGGACGAAGCTCTACTACAATGCCGTCGCGGGCGGCGCGCGCGGGAAGTACTTCATCAGCATGGAGGATGAAGGCCATAACTGGACGCTGTTCGTCTACGACACGCGAAAGGGCCTTTGGCACAGGGAGGACGACACCCACGCGGCGGACTTCGCCCGGGTGGACGATGAGCTGTATTTCCTTGAGGACGGGACGCTCAAAACCGTGTACGGGAGTGTCGGGACGCTGGAAGGCCCGGTCGGCTGGATGGCGGAAACGGGGATCATGACGTATGGGCTGGTCGGGAAAAAGTATGTGTCCCGGATCAACCTGCGGATGCAGCTGCCGAAGGGGTCGAGCGTCGATTTCTGGGTGCAGTACGATTCCGACGGCATCTGGCGGCACTGCGGGCATATCGAGGGACGGGGGCTGCGGACCTTCCTGCTGCCCATCCGCCCGGCCCGGTGCGACCACCTGAAGTTCCGGCTGACGGGCAAGGGCGAGATGAAGCTGTTCAGTCTGGCGCGGGTGCTGGAAGCGGGGAGTGATGCGTAATGGGATCTTTGACACTTGCATACCCGTCCATCGCGGGGAAGACGACGCAGGAGCAGCTGGAGAGCATGCGGCGGTATCTGTGCAGCGTGACGGAGCAGTTGAACCTCGCGGACTGGTCGGCGAAGGCGACGCTGACGGAGATCTCACAGGCCATCGACGCGGACAGTTTGCCCGAGGCGGAGAAGAAGACCAAGCTGTCGGGCTACGGGGCGCTGAAAGCGCTCATCATCAAGACGGCGGACTTCGCCGCGGCGAACTCGGAGACGTGGTCGACGAAGCTGTCCGGCAGCTATGTCGCCATCTCGGATTTCGGCAAGTATCTCGAGAAGACGCAGCTGACGATCGAGGGAAACTCGGTCGGCATCAAACAGCTGTATGACTACACGGCGGGCGTCAACAACCAGTTTTCCGTCAATTCGCAGCAGTACATCAAGACGGGGCTGCTGTACTACAAGGACGCTGTGCCGGTCTACGGCGTGGGCGTGGGCAACATCGAAACGACGGTGACGGATGGCGGTGAACGGGTCATCGACCAGACGAAGAACGAGCTGGTGACGGTGACGCCGGACCGGGTGAGCTTCTGGCAGGACGGGCAGGAGGTCGCGTATTTAAGCGACAAGAAGCTGCACTTTCCGTCCGGGACGCTGGAGGCGGCGGGGGCGGTGCTGTCGGGGAAGATCACGGCGGCAGCCGACTCGACCTTCGGGCCGTGGACGATCTCGGAAAGCAGCATTTACCGCACGGCCAACGAATTTGGGGGCAGCGCAAGCATGTACTTCGGCACGAGCGGGCTTTCCATCAAGGACAAATTCAAGGTGGACGCGAACGGCAAGCTGACGTGCACGGGGGCTGAGATCGGCGGAACGATCAACGCGACGGATCTGAAGCTCGACGGTACGAGCATCCAGAAGAAGCTCAAGCAGATCATGGATGAGATCAACATCATCAGCAACGGTCTTGAGATCGCGGGTACGAACTTCTCGAACGGCAAGATCAGCGGCGCGGAGGGCAGTCTGCAGTTTACGTCCTCCAGCTCGGCGGCCTATGCGGTCGACCTGTCTGGCCCGGCGGTGCGCGTGCGCTCGACAAGCGGCGATGTGTACCTGCAGAACGCGGCTGGGACAGCCAGTATGCAGATAAAATCGGACGGGAGTATCCGGTTTATCGCTTCCGGCGGCGTAAGCGGCATTACGCCGGTGTTCGGATAAGGGGGCTGTCTGAATGGCAACGCTGTCCGGCGCGTCGGGAACGCCGACGAGTATCACGCTGACGGTATCCGGTATGTCGTCAACGACGAAGTACAAACGGAAATATGAATATATCCTTGCGGGACAGGTCATGGCGACGGTGACGGACTCGACTGCGGGCACGACAACGGCCCACCGGGTCATTACTGGTCTGACACCGGACACGCTGTATATCTGCCGCGTGCGGATCTACAACAGCAGCACGGGGGCGCTTGTCGCCGAGACAAACTCCATCAGCGTGCGGACGCTGGCACAGTCGACCTCGCAGGCGACGGTCAGCATTCTAAACTTCCTGGATAACCTGACGCAGCTGGCGAGCGGGTCCTTCAAAGGCGATATCGGAGATACGTTTTACATTTCGGCCGCGGGCACGCAGTATCAGACGTACTCGCAGCAGTATAATTTCCTGTACTTCCGGCTCTCGTCGCAGAACTACAACACAGAGCATGGAGCGAGCTACCCGATCCCCATCCAGGAGGGGCAGACCGTCAAGGTCTACTACCAGAGCAAGACCACGACGATTCCGATCTACAACTACCTGGACGGGCAGCACACGCTGTCAGACGGGTCCGTCTCCGGCACGATCGGCAATTCGTTCTTCCTGTCCATGTCCGGCACGCAGTACCAGACGTATTCGCAGGAGTATGAATTCCAGTATTTCAGGCTCGCGTCGGAAGGGTATGCGACAAATCACGCGGCGACGGAGACGATCCCCATTACGAGCGGGCAGGCCGTGCGCGTGTACTACAAGACGAAGATCACGGCAGTCGCACCATACATCAGCGGGGTCACGCTGACGAAGAACACGGCGACGGTCACGTGGAACAAAAACGGCGGCGGGTACGGAAGCTGGACGCTCTACTGGGGAAAGACGAGCTATACGGCCATCGGCTCGCAGTCGATCGGCAGCTCGCCGGTGACGGTCTCGGGGCTGGAACCGGGCACGACGTATTATTTCTGGATCGTCAACAAGGCCGGGACGGACTCGAAGACATCCAACACCGTATCCGGCAAGACGAAGGCACAGATCGCGGCCTTCGCGTGGACGAGCGACGATGCGTCGTATATCGCGGCGGGGAAGGCCGTGACATACCTGACGGCGGCGAGCTGGAACCGGCTGACGGCGAAGATCAACGAGGTCCGGGCCGCCAGAGGCTACGGGAGCATTTCCTTCACGACGGCCTACGCCGGGCAGACGATCACGGCGGCCATCTACAACGAGGCGGCAAACGCCATCGGGAATCTGGCAGGCGCGGGAAGCGTCAGCACGGTATCGGCAGGGACGAAGCTGGAAGCGACGTGCTTTGCAAACAGCTATTCTGCGCTCAAGGAAGCGCTCAACCGGGCAATCAACAGTTATAACGGATAGGAGGAGCTATGAATATCACAAAAGCAGTGGTGCAGCTGCGGGGGCAGCTGATCGAGGCCATCAACGAGGCGGGGCTGCCGCCGGTCATCGTGGGCTTTGTGCTGGACGGGATCCAGAACGAAGTGGCAAGACTCACGGCGGAAGACCTGCGGAAGGAGGAAGCGGACAATGCAGACAGAGCAGATGCAGACGACCATGCAGAATGACACGGCGAGCGGGATGACGGCGCGAAAGGCCATCGGCGAAGAGCAGGCCAGAAAGGCCATGGACACGCTGCAGAAATACCGGCAGGGCAAGAGTGCGCTGGAGGCGCGGGTCATTGCTTCGGAGGACTGGTGGCGCATGCGCAGCTGGCAGCGGATCCAAAAAGGGAACCCGGAGGACGACAAGTGGACGTCGGCGTGGCTCTTCAACGTCATCATGGGCAAGCATGCGGACGCGATTGCGGCCTATCCGGCCCCAGCCATCCGCCCGCGGGAACCGGACGACCGGGAGGAGGCAGCGAAGCTTTCCTCAGTGCTGCCGGTCATTCTGGAACAGAACGACTTCGAAGAGGTCTATTCGGACAGCCAGTGGACGAAGCTCAAGCAGGGAACGCTCATCTGGCACGTGAAGTGGGATTCTTCGAAGCTGAACGGTCTCGGGGATATCTCGGTGCAGCCGGTGGATATTCTGTCTTTCTTCTGGGAGCCGGGCGTCCGGGATCTGCAGAAGTCGAAGAACATCTTCCTGACGGAGATGGTGGACAACGATCTGCTGGTCGAGAAGTACCCGGAGCTGCGGGGAAAGCTCAACTCCAATCCGCAGATCCAGCAGAAGTACAACACGGACGACGTCATCAATTTTGACAACAAGTCGATGGTGGTGGACTGGTATTACAAGAAATATCAGAACGGACGGCAGGTGCTGCACTTTGCGAAGCTGGTGGGCGACACCATCCTGCAGGCGACGGAGAACGATACGGAACAGAAATATGACACGCTGACGCTGCCGGACGGGAGCATTGTACAGCAGCCGGTCGGAAAGCCCATGGCGGAGACGGGCCTGTATGACGACGGGGAATACCCGTTCGTGGTCGACGCGCTGTTCCCGGTGGAGGGGAGCATAGCGGGATACGGCTATATCGACATCGGCAAGTCGACGCAGGAGCAGATCGACCGGATGAACCAGGCGATCGTGAAGAACGCAATCATGACGTCGACGCCAAGGTGGTTCAAGCGGTCGGACGGGTCGGTCAATGAGCAGGAATTCGCGGACTGGACGAAGCCGTTCGTGCATGTGGATGGGAATCTGGGGCAGGACAGCCTGCAGCAGATCCAGGTCAACATGCTCAACAGCAATTATATCGCCATTCTGCAGAACAAGATCGAGGAGCTCAAGTGGACAACGGGAAACACGGACGTAAACAACGGCGCGACAAGCTCCGGCGTGACGGCGGCATCGGCCATTGCAGCGCTGCAGGAAGCGTCCGGCCGGAGCAGCAAGGACTCCACAAAGTCGGCTTACCGGGCCTACGCGCGGATGATCCGGATGGTCATTGAACGCATCCGGCAGTTCTATGATCTGCCGCGGCAGTTCCGGATCATCGGGCAGCGCGGGGCAGAGCAGTTCGTACAGTACAGCAATCAGGGCTTGCAGCCGCAGACGCTCTACGGCGCGAACGGACAGCCGGACGGGCTGCGGAAACCGGTCTTCGACATTGAGGTCTCGGCGCAGAAGGCGAGCGAGTACACGTCCATGGCACAGAACGAGCTGGCACTGCAGTTCTTCCAGCTGGGATTCTTCAACCCGCAGATGGTCGACCAGGCGCTATCTACACTGGACATGATGGACTTCGACGGGAAAGACTCGATCATCCAGAAGATCCAGGAGAACGCGGACCTGCAGCAGCGGCTGGTCGAGTGGCAGCAGCTGGCGCTGGCGTTGGCAGACCGGTACGATCCGGTCATGGGTGAGGGGCTGGCGCAGCAGATCCTGCAGGAGGGCGGACAGGCAGTCCCGCAGGCGAGCGCCGCGGCAGCAAAGAAGCCGGAGATCAACACCGGCGAGACGCAGGAGCCGAAGATCGTGGAGAATGCGCGCAAAAAGTCGGAAGAAAGCACGCAGCCGGGATAAGAACCGACGCACAAGCTCGGCTTGCGCGTCGGAAAGGAAGAAATGATCTCAGAGGATAAGAGACGCCGCTTGCGGCGGCCCGTTCCGGCGAGATTATTTCTGGCTGGCGTGGGGTGAAGTTAGGAAAAGTTTGTGCTACGATGATTTTAGAATAAACGCCAGAAAGGAATTTACAGCATGGAAGGCGAATTCACGGGCGCAGGCGCTCAGACCATGGGCGCAGCTGACGTCGCCGGTCAGCAGAGCGGGCAGGAGGCAGCCGCACAGGCGCAGGTGCAGCAGCAGCCGGTCACCGTCCCCGACGCTCAGGGACAGGGTACACAGCAGGAAGAAACGTTTGACAGTCTGATCCGGGGCCGCTACAAGCAGGACTTTGATTCTGCGGTGCAGAAGGTCGTAAAGCAGCGCGTGCGCGGGCTGAACCAGTACAAGGGGCAGGCCGAGGCGATGGCACCGATCATCGACCAGCTGGGCGCGCTCTATGGGATCGACACGTCGGACCCGCGGAAGACGGACTTCGCGGCACTGGCACAGCGCTTTTCCGCTGACGAGCGGCTTTATAGCGCGGAGGCCATGGAAAAGGGCATGTCGGCGGACGCCCTCAAAAAGGAGTACGCCGGCAGGGCCGAGAATACGGCCATGCGGCGGCAGCTGCAGGAGTACCAGATGCGAGAAGCCTTCGCCGGGATCCAGGCAGACTTTGCCCGGGATGTGACGGCGCGGTACGGCGCGGACTTTGAGACCGAGATGCAGAACCCGGATTTTGCGCGGCTCATGGGCGCGGGCGTGCCGCCGAAGACGGCCTATGAGGTCATCCATCAGCAGGAGATCGCACAGGCACAGGCGCAGCTGGTGGCGAACCAGGCGCGGGAGAACGTCATGCGGACCATCCAGGCGCAGGGCGCGCGGCCGCAGGAGATCGGCTCCGGCGCTGCGGGCGGAGAGAACGTCCCGATGAAAACACACTGGTCACGCGCGGAGGTGGAGGACATGCGCCGCCGCGCGGCAAGAGGGGAACGAGTGATCCCCTGAGAAAGGAGATAGGAAATCATGTTTAAATCCAAAGTCGGATTTCAGTTTTTTGCTGACGCCGGTACGCTCGTCAACGCGACCGGCAACTACGTAAACGCAGGCACCGGCACGACTACGGCGTTTGACAGCGCCAACACGCTCGCGCCGACCATGAAGACGTTCTACGACACGCAGCTGCTCGAGAACGCACGGCCGAACCTCGTGCATGCGCAGCTGGCAGGCCGTCAGGCGCTGCCGCGCAACCACGGCAAGACCGTCGAGTGGCGCAAGTGGAACACGCTGAAGGACGCGGAGGAGCTGACCGAAGGCGTCATCCCGACCGGCCAGAAGATGGGCCAGACCAGCACGACCGGCGCGATCAAGCAGATCGGCCTGTATGTGACGGTCTCCGACCAGCTGGAGCTGCATGCGCTGGATAACGTCATCCTGGGTGCGACCGAAGAGCTCGGCGCTTCCGCCGGCACGTCCATCGATAAGCGCGTGCGCGACGCGGTCGTGGCAGGCTCGAACGTGCAGTACTGCGACAAGGTCGCAGAGGGCGGCGCGCATACGGCAGTCACCAGCCGCGCGGGCCTCGACCTGACGGCGAAGCTGACGCCGGACGAGGTCAACAAGGCCGTGACGACGCTGAAGAAGATGAAGGCTCCGAAGATCGACGGCAAGTACGTCGCCATCATCCACCCGTCGGTCGCATACGACCTGCGGTCCTCGAACGCATGGGTCGAGGCACACAAGTACGCAGACGTCACGCCGCTGTTCTCGGGTGAGATCGGCGAGCTGCACGGCGTCCGGTTTGTCGAGACGACGGAAGCAAAGATCTTCAACAACTCGACCTGCCCGGTCAAGACTGCAGCGTCTAGCGGAGGGACGACGGTCTACTACAGCGTGTACGCGACGCTGTTCCTCGGCAAGGACGCATACAAGATGATCGACCCGGAGGGCGGCAATCTTGAGATGATCGTCAAGGGCAAGGACGAGATCGGCGGCCCGCTGAACCAGTTCTCGACCGTCGGCTACAAGGCCGAGATGGCGGCGAAGCTGCTGTACGAGGACCGCATGGTCCGCGTGGAGAGCTGCAGCGCATACTCCGGCACGGACGAGGCGAACTGAGAAAGGAGCACATAGCATGGCAACGAAAGAGACCGCCGCGGCGGCTGTACAGGCAAACCCGGAAGACGTGTGGAACGTCATGAAGACGATCTACCTGCCCCGCGGGCAGGAGAACGAGGAGCAGAGCCGCTTCGTGGCGGTGAACGGCCGGACGTTCATGGTGCCGAAGGGCAAGGACGTGCAGGTCCCGCTGCCGGTGTATGAAGTACTGATGAACGCGCGGATGGCGGAGGAGGAAGCCTTCCGCCGCGCGCAGGCGGACAACTGACAAGTGAATGCCCATGACGGCAGGAAGCAGAGGAAGGGGCAGAAATGCCCCTTCTTTTGGTAAGGAGGAAAAATGAAAATTCGGGAAGCGATCGAGACGGTCGACCGGTTACTGCCGAACCAGTACGAGACGCCGGATAAGGTCCGGTGGCTGTCGGAGCTGGACGGAATCGTGTATCGGGATATCATCTGCACGCACGAGCACGAGAAGGAACCGGAGCCGTTTACGGGCTATGGGGAGGACGTGGACTTAGAGACGCAGCTTCTGATCCCGTGGCCGTATGATGAGATCTACCGCTGGTATCTGGGGATGAAGATCTGCGACGCCAACGGGGAGACGACGAAGTATGCAAACGAGGCGGCGAAGTACAACAGCTACTATCAGGGGTATTTCAACGCCTACAATCAGGCGTACATGCCGAAGCAGTACGCGACACATTTCAAGCTTTAAGGCGGTGAGACTATGAGCGTATATCGAGTAGAGTCGGGCGGCAGGGCCCCGGCTGGGCTTTCGACCGGCGACGAGGTCGTGACCGGCGGCGGCACGTACCGCATCACGGGCGTGAACGCGGACGGCAGCTACCAGTCGCAGCTGGTGAACAAGAACCAGACGACGAGGAACTACGGCGGCAGCTATCAGACCAGGAACAGCCCTTACACCATGTCCGGCGTGTCGGACTACACGAGAATCAAACTGAACGGGCTGGAGAGCGGGTACACGCCGTCGGGCAGCGTACAGGCGGCGCAGGCGTATCTGGAGCAGGTCAAGGCCAGCAAGCCGGGCGCGTATCAATCGCGATGGGACGATGAGCTGACGAGCCTGTATGACCAGATCCGGAACCGGAAGAAATTCAGCTATGACATGGGGACGGACCCTCTGTACCAGCAGTACCGTGAGCAGTATCAGCGTCTCGGGCGGCTGGCCATGCAGGACACGATGGGGCAGGCGGCGGCACTCACGGGCGGCTACGGATCGACCTACGGCGAGCAGGTGGGCCAGCAGGCGTACAATGCGTATCTGCAGAACCTCAACGACATTGTGCCGCAGCTGCAGCAGCAGGCATATCAGCGGTATCAGGATGAGGGGACGGACCTTTATAACCAGTACAGTCTCGTGAAGGGCCGGGAAGATACGGACTACGGCCGGTACCGGGATACGGTCAGCGATTATTATTCGGATCTTTCGGATGCGCGGAGCGCGTACAACTCGGAGCGGTCGCTGGACCAGAGCCAGTGGGCGACGATGCTCGACTACTGGGCGCAGAAGGCAAACAACGAGAACGCAGCCTACCTGCAGGCGTTGGCGGCGGAGCAGGCCGCGGCGAAGAAATCCGGCGGCGGAGGCGGCGGAGGCGGCGGCGGAAGCAGTTCATCTTCCAAGCTGAGCGACAAGAAGAACAACACGCTTGCAAAAGCGGCGCAGGCGTACCGGGCAAAGAACCCGAATGTATATCTGGACAGCCGGACGCTGGATAACTACCTCAACAGCAAGGGCTACAATGCGCTGGAGGCCAATACGTTCAAGGCGTATCTGGAATACTACGGCGCGACATATCTGCGGCAGCGGTAACGGAGGGCAGCATGGGACGAATCACACTGACAGAGGAACAAAAGCGGATTGCAGAGAGCATCCGCAGCGGACAGGGAGCCAGCACGCAGCAGGCTCCCTCCGCCTATCGCGGCGGAAGAATCACGCTGAACCAGAAGCAGATCCAGATCGCGAGCAAGTACGGCCTGCCGAACCCGGACTACGGGAAGAACGCGCAGAGCACGCAGACGACCGTAGACGATCCGCTGCATAAGCAGTATGCAGCGTTTATGGCATATCAGAATGCCGTGCGCGAAGCGGAGCTCGCGCAGATAAAAATAAAGCCGTATTTGAGCGGGACGAAGAAGACGCCGACAAATACCTCAGAGCAGCTTACAACACAGGAACTGCGCCGCGAGCAGACGGAACAGAAAAATGCTGCGGCGCGGATGCGGGCGCAAGGAAATCTCGGAACGCAAGCTCTGCGCCAGCAGAGCGCACTGCTGGCCGGCCGGTTTGCGCCGGCCACGCAGCAGGCGCGGGGGGACGTGGATGCGCAGAACCGGCGTGCAAAAGCGGCGCAGACCGCGCAGCGGGATCAGGTGCGCGGGATGCGGCGGACGTCGCAGGAGCTGGACAAGCAGATTGAGGCGCTGGAGATCGAACAGGCGGACACGCATTTCTCCGGGACCGGGCTTTCGGAAAATGGGAAGAGCGTGACGCAGCTGCAGAACGAGATCGACGCGCTGAAGGAGCGCAAGGCGCAGGTCGACAGCCAGAGCGTGCTGGCCCGGGCACAGGAGGCAATCGGGAACCTGAGCGAGGAAGACCAGAATCTGCTCCGGCAGTACCGAGGGAAGGAACTAAACGGGTATCAGGTGCGGGCGTATGCGAAGTACGACGCGAAGACGGCGCTGAACGAGAAGGGATATGACGACGAGAAGCTGAAGCAGCTGGCGGAATGGCAGAAGGTGCTGGACGACTACGACAACGCGCAGAAGCTCGACCAGGCGGCGCAGGAGATGGGAAGCGGATCCTTCGCGGGGAAAGCCGCGGCAACGCTGTTCTCTGCGGCGCTGGCGCCGGGGAAGGCACTGGGCAATCTGGAATCGCTGCGTGGCGTATTGCCGAAGTGGGCGGGCGGCTATCGGAACGAGGATATGCCGACGAACATCTACAGCCCGGCGTACAACGCGTCGCGCCTGTCCTACGGCATTCGGCAGAGCGTGATGCAGAATATGAACCCGACGGGGCAGTTCCTCTATCAGGCGGGCACGTCGGCGCTGGACAGCGCGGTCAACATGGCGGTCTCGACGGGGCTCGTCGGGACGGTCGGCGGTGCGGCCGGGGCGGGCGCGAAGGACGCGATCGCGGAGACGATGAACTGGGTGATGGGCTCGCAGGTCGCGGCGGATTCCGTGTATGAGGGGATCCAGAACGGCAAGTCCAACGCGGACGCGCTGGTCGACGGTATCGTCGAGGGCGCGATCGAGGGCTTCACGGAAAAGTATTCTGTGGGCGATATCATCGAGAACATGTTGAGCGGGAAGGCCGTGTGGAGGAAGGCGCTGCGGTCGTTCGCGTCGGAAGGCGCGGAAGAGATCGCGTCCAACTGGCTAAACCGTGCGTATGACGTGGTGGCGAAGCATGACCGGGGTGAGGTCATGACGGCCTACGCAAATTATATCGCAGAGGGCAGGACGCCGGCACAGGCGCTGGCGGCGATGGTCGGAGACTTCGCAAAAGAAGACAGCCTTTCGTTCCTCGCTGGCGGCCTGTCCGGCCTTGCCATGTCCGGGACGTATGCGGGCGTGAACCGCGTAATTTTGGAGGCAAACGTCACGCAGACGGCCAGAGCGGTCATCGAGGCGGGCGAAGTGCAAGACGTCATCGACTATGGCATGGCGCAGGAAGAGGGCACGAAGGCGCACCAGCTGGCCGAGGAACTGCAGCAGACCGTGGACGATGGCGGCGAGGTGACGCAGAAGGCCGTGGAGAACACGCTGCGTGAGGTGGCGAAGGAGCAGCAGGCGGCCGTGGACGAAGGGCAGGAGCCGCGCGTGCCGGAGACGCTGACCCGGCTCGAGCAGCTGCAAGAACAGGCCCGGCAGGAGCAGGCGCAGACCGAGGCGGACGAGAAGACATTCCAGATCTACAAGAGCGCGGCGGAGACGGCGCAGGAGAACCAGAGGCTTGCACAGCAATATCAGCAGGAGCAGGAACAGAGCCGCGCACAACAGTCTGTACAGGCCGTTCAGCAGGCCCAGCAGGCGGCGCAGCAGCAGTATAACCAGGACAGCTTATTTGCACCCATCCCAGGAACGGAGAGTATGGGTGAGCTGGATCCGGTGCAGTACGCCCGGCAGCAGACGGCGGGCGCGGAGCAGGCGCTCGATGAAGCCGCGCTGCAGCAGGAGGAACAGTATCTGCAGACGCAGGCCCAGAGAGCGGGCTACGACGAGCAGACGGCGGCGTATTTCCTGAACGGGAACACGACGGGAATGCCGGCGGAGCAGTATGCGCAGAGCTTTGGGCAGGTCTATGAGCAGGGCAGACTTGGCGCGAGCGAGAAGCGGGCCATGCGCTATGCAGAGGGAATGAATCAGGACGTGGCGGCAGCCGCCTATCGAGCGGGCCTTGCCGCAGGGCAGAAAGGGGTAAACAATGGCAGTATCGAGGTTACTGATGAAGGACAAGTCGGGCAGGCTGGTCAGCGTGCCGAAGGACAAGCTGGAGGCGTTCGCCAAAGCACAGCGCAGCAGCAAAGAGCTGACGCCGGAAGAAAGAGAGCGCAGGGTGCAAGAGATCTCGCAAAGGCTTGGGATGAAGTAGAACTTTCGACGCTCGGCTTTGGAAAGGACAACACGCAAAAAGTGCGCGTCATGCCGAAGGGACAGGAGGCCAGAAGCGAGGATATCCAGGCGGCGGAAAAGTTCTTCCGGTCGATGGGCGTGCAGAACGCGCGGTTCTTCACCGGGCAGCTGACGCAGGAGATCGATGGGCAGACGTTTTATGCGGACGCTGCCGTGACGGAGGATGGCTCCGTGCTCATCCGGGCAGACAGTGAGGAGTATTCTGCGTTCGAGCTGGCAAAACACGAGGGGTATCATCTGCTTGTCAAGCGCTGGCCGGAGATGGCGGCGAAGATCCAGAAGCGGCTGCTGGGCGAGGGCAAGATCACGAAGGAGATGATCGAGAGCTACGTGGACGCATACGCCGGGATCTACGGCGACGACACGGACGCCTACGTAGAGGAGATCGTCGCGGATACCTACGCCGGCATGAACCGCACGGACTACGGCACGAACAAGCTGCGCGCGGACGTGAGGATGGAGGTCGGCCAGTGGCAGAAAAAATCCGGCAGCGCGAGAGCGCCGCCGGCGAAGATGTCCGCATCAAAAGCAGAAAAGTATGATTTCACAAAGCCGTTTGCAGAACAGGTGGACGACTGGAAAGCCGGGAAAATCGAAAAAAATGATACGCTGGTGGTCGGGTCGACACCGGAGGTATTTCAGAAGGTGGGCTTTAATGCGCTGCCGGTCACAATCAATCAGACGCATGTGGACTATGCCATCAATGGAACGAAAGATGAGGAGCATCACATCGGGGAACCGATGTTGAAGCAGCTTCCGCGTGCGATGAAAAGCCCGGTCGCGATCATCGCATCTGAATCGCAGAGAGGAACGAGCGTCGTTGCGCTGTTGCCATTCATCAAGGACGCAAAATCTGTGATTATTCCGGTGTACATTGACGGGTTAGGCAGACAGAATTCGATTGTCATTGACAGCAATGCCGTTACCAGCATTTATGAAAAGAAGAATGCGGTGACGGGACTGCTCACAAACGCGATTGAGAAATCCAATAACGGCGAAACAACATTGTTCTACGTAGACAAAGTAAAAGCCGCTGCTTTGTACCAGGTGGCAAGGGTCCCAATGCCCAAGATGCCTGATACTGACAACGGCTTTGTAGCCAGTATAAGGGATGAGGGGTCGGCTGTCAAGCCAAAGTTAAAAAATGTAACACAATCGCAACAATTCAAGCGCTGGTTTGGGGACTGGAAGAATCACCCGGAGAGCGCGAGTAAGGTCGTGAATGCGGACGGGACACCGAAGGTGGTGTACCACGGGACGAATGCGGAATTTAATACTTTCCAGCAGGAGAACGGAGCGTACTTCTTCAGTGAAAGCAGGGATTATGCAGAGAGCATGGCAGATGAACGCAGGGGAAACCGTATCATTGAAGCCTATCTCAAGATGAAGAATCCGTACACGGTGAAGTTGCCCCCGGAACAATTCACGGATAACATTGCAGAAGCACCGTTTATTCGCTACGCCAAAGAACATGGGCACGACGGCGTAATTTTTGAATATGATGGAAGCAAAGAAGATCTGGCTTACGATAAATTCTATGTTGTATTTGATTCCGCACAGATCAAATCCGCTACGGATAACATCGGGACGTTCGACAAGACAAACCCGGATATCCGGTATTCTTCTGCCAGCGTGCGGCAGGCGTCGGAGCGGGATAAACAGAACCTTGAGACCGTCTCTGCGATGCTGGACGATGGGAGCGGGCGCGGTGTGTTTAAGGACGCCGTTTTCCTGCGGAATCCAAGGCTCATGCAGAAACTGATTGATGAGCGGGAGAAGACGAAGACGGCAGCGTTCCGGGATTGGTTCGCAGACAGCAAGGCAACGAACACGACAGGCGAGCCACTGCTGGTGTTCCACGGTGCCGGAGCGAAATTTACAAAGTTTGATGTAGGCGGGAAACCGATCTGGCTGACTGCAAACATCAAGTACGCGGAAGAATACTCCACTGCGACGCGCAGCGTTGAGCGAGTTCTGCCGGAGGCATCGATCTACGCAGGGAACGTCGATCGTATTATCCCGGCATATATTCGCGTGGAGAATCCGGCGGATGTTGGAAACACTGACGGCGGATACAGCGGGAATTATGTGGATCTTGCGAAGCGGCTACAGATCAGACCTAGCGAACTGCAAGCCGTATGGGAACAGGCGGGGAAGCCGGAGCTCATGTGGCAGGTGATCAATACGCCGGGGATGGTAGAGATGCTGAAACGGCATGGATACGACGGGGTTCAGGCGGTTGAGAACGGCGTGAAGGCATGGGCTGTGTTTGATTCTGCGCAGGTGAAGTCCGCGGTTGCAAACAACGGAAGTTTCAGCCTAACGAACCCGGATATCCGGTATTCTTCGCAGGACGGGCGGTATCGGGATCTGATGGGGGAGAAGGCGGCGCAGTATGTGCGGCGGCTGGAGGCCCGGATGGTAAACGAGCTGGCGGAGAATCTGAGCGTGCCGGGGCAGGCGAAGCGGGAGGTTTTGCGGCCGATGGCAGAGGAGGCGCTGCGGTCGTTCTTCACGGACGGGCAGCTTGACCGGTCGAAGCTGAACGATCTCTTTGAAACGGCCTACAAGGCGGGCATCGAGGAAGATACGCAGTACATCGAGCAATACGGCGACCTCAAGAAGTTCATCCGGGATCAGAAGCTTTCCATCTCTGAGACGGACCGGCAGGATATTGCGGACTACAATCTGTTCCAGAAGGCGGCCATGGGGACGCTGACGATCAGCAAGGACGGATTGCCGGTGGATGTGGCGTATCAGCAGCTTCGGGAAATGGCGCCGGAGCTGTTTCCGGCGGACATTACCGCGCCGAGCGACCAGCTGATGAAGATCTACGACGTGGCGCGCGGCATTCAGAAGGTGCAGAAGACGCTGGATGAATACTACGGGCCGCAGGCGGCGAGCTTTAAGAAGTGGCAGCAGGCAAATTTCACGGAATCCATTGACCGGCTGACGAGCGGGCTGCGCGTGGCGCAGCGGTATCTGGACGCGCAGAACAAGGCCAAAGAAAAGCTTGCTATTCCGCAGACAGCGGAAGAAACGAAGCAGATGTGGGCGCAGCTGAAGGACGCAAGGCGAGTGGTCGAGAAAGCGCAGAGCAAGACGCTGCTGACGGAAGCTGACCAGAAGATCGTGAACCGGCTGCTGCGCGGGGAGACAAGCCCGGATTATGTGGCAGGGCTGGAAAACGGGCAGCAGATCCTGAAGGTCTACGAGGCAAAGGCTGACTATGATATGCTGGCGCTGAAGCTCAAGGCATGGAACGCGCAGCGAAAGCAGGGGCTGCGGGACTTTGCCGAGCAGGCGCTGACGGAAGCCGAGGCCGTCAAGTGGGTCGACAAGGTCATGGGGATCCAGTACCAGCGCGAGACGATGGAGCGGAACATCCGGGATATCGCGCGGAAGGGAAAGGTCTCTGACGAGAAGGCCAATGCGTTTATCAACAAGTATTTCTGGCCCGTACACGAAAACGAGAGCAAGCGCAAGAATTATCTGGTCGAGCAGCAGGACAGGATCAAGGCGCTGAAGCTCGACCGGCAGGTACGGAAGGGAAATCTGGTATCCGAGAGCTACGCGGTGCAGTGGCTGGGCGAGGCGGAATTCAACCGGGACTATCTCAAGCAGCATCCGCGTGTCGAAAGGCGCGGGGGGATGACGTTTGACGAGTGGAACGCGGCGATTCAGGAGTTCGAGAAGCAGAACCCGAATCTGGATCTCGGCAAGGTGCGGGCAGCCGTGAAGGTTTTCCATGAGGTCTACGACAAGCTGTTCCAGGATATGAACCGGGTGCGCATTGAGAACGGCTATGAGCCGGTCAATTATCTGCAGGGATATTTCCCACACTTCCAGGAGAACGAGGAAGGCGGCAGCATTTTGCAGAAGTTCGCAAGGGCGGCCGGGATCGAGGGCGATGTGTCGCCGCTGCCTGCGACGATCAACGGCCTCACGGCAAACTTCAAACCCGGAATCCGGTACATGGCGAATATCCAGAACCGACTCGGCTACGCGACGGCGTATGACGCGCTGCAGGGCTTTGACCGGTACATCGAGGTCGCGACGGATGTGATCTTCCACACGGCGGACATTCAGCGGCTGCGGGCGCTGGCGACGCAGATCCGGTACCGGGCGTCGGACGAGGGACTGAAACAGCGGATCGACGCGATCATGATGAACCCGTTCCTCAACCCGGACGAAGCCAACGAGCAGGTGACGAACCTGACGAAGGAGGGACGGTATGGGCTTTCGAACTTTGTGGATGAGCTGGACGAATACACGAACCTGCTGGCGGGAAAGAAGTCGCGGCTCGACCGGGGCATGGAAAAGCTCATGGGCCGGAGATTCTACAACGTCATGAAGAAGTTTGAGTCCCGCGTGGGCGCGAACATGGTTGCGGCCAACGTGGGCTCGGCGCTCACAAATTTCATTCCGATCACGCAGGCATGGAGCCAGGTGTCGACGGCGGACGTGCTGCGCGGCATGTGGGATACGCTGAAAAACTACAAGACCGCTGACGGGCTGGATTCTGCGTCGACGTTCATCAACAACCGAAGCGGCTACGGGCGGCTGGCCATGAGCACGATGGATAAAGCCTCCGCCGGTGCAGGTTGGCTGATGGAATCCATCGACACGTTTACGACGGGGAGCGTCGTCCGTGCGCGGTATTACCAGAACCTGCGGCGGGGCATGAGCGAGACGAGCGCGATGCAGGAGGCAGATCAGTTTGCGTCCGGCATCATGGCAGACAGGAGCAAGGGGTCGACGCCGACGCTGTATTCCGCGCGGAACCCACTGGTGAAGCTGTTCACGCAGTTCCAGCTGGAGGTCAACAATGAGCTCAGCTGGATCTTCAAGGATATGGCGCAGGAGGAGCGGAAGAAGGGCGTGGCGGCACTGGCCAAGGCCATGTTCAAATTCCTTATCGGCGCGTGGATCTACAATGAGTTCTACGAGAGCATTGTGGGCCGCCGCCCGGCGCTGGATCCGCTGGATATCATCAATGATACGGTCGGGGATTTCACGGGGTATCAGCTGCCGAACACGGTGCAGGCGGCGGTATCCGGGAAATGGGACTTCACGAAGGAGAAGCCGGGCACGGAACAGGCTATTACAAACCTTGAAGGAGCGATTTTGTCAGAGCTGCCGGGAATGCAGGTGGTCAACGTGCTGGGGCTGGATGAGAAATGGGGTGTTGAAATTGATAGCGGACGAATCGCTGTCGATTCCGCAATCCCAAGCTTCGCGAAAATCAGAAAAGCAATCTGGTCAAGCAACGAGGACATGGCACCCGCAAAGAAAGCAAAGACGATTACAGATGAGCTTATCAAACCGGGCCTGTATCTGGCAACGCCGTTCGGCGGCGGGCAGATCCGAAAGGCGTATCAGGGCGCGACGGCGGCGGCTCGCGGCGGCAGCTACACAGTGGACAACGAGGGCCGCGACATTCTGCAGTATCCCGTGTACAATGGCAACGCAGCCGACCGGGCGAAGAGCTGGGCGCAGGTGCTGCTGTTCGGCAAGACGGCGACGGAAGAGGCGCAGAGCTGGGTGGAGAGCGGGTTCAAGTCGCTGTCCGCGAAGGAGACCGCAGCGTATCAGGGCATGACCGAGGGCGGAACCGACCAGAGAGAAAGCTACGCATTCGTGACAGCCATGAAGAAGGTCAACGACAAGAATGCAAAGCTCGCCATGCTGTACGCCTACGACATCCCACAGAACGCGAAGACGGCATATTATTACTCCGTCATGGCGTCTGACGAGGAGCAGGCGAAGATGGACGCGCTGGCAGCGGACGGCGTCGGCTATGACGCCTACATGCAGTACAAGCAGACGTACTTCAAGCAGTTCGGAACGCAGACAGTTTCGCAGGAACGGATCCAGACCGTGCTGGATGGGCTGAACCTGACAAAGGCGCAGAAGGCCGCGCTCTGGGCGGCCATGGGGACGAGCTGGAAAGAAGAAAACAATCCGTACAAGTAACCGCAGGCCGGGGCAGATGCCCCGGCCTTTGCTTCGCGGCGTGGGGTGAATCCGGCGCGGGGGTCTGCTACACTGGATGAAAAGGAGGGATGCGGTATGGCGACGCCAATTCCGGGGGCTTATCCGAGCCCGAGGATCGACAAGGGGGTGCTGCGGTGGTACGAAGGGGACACGTTCTCGATCGTGCTGCGGTTCGACCTGAAGGACCAGGACGGCGAGGCCGTCACGATCGGGACGACGGACAGCATGGCGGTCGTGTTTCTGGACGATACGCGACAGACCGTCCACACGTTCAGCTTTGCGAAGGTGGAGAATGACCAGGTCACGCTGAACTTCGACGCGACGGTCACGGCAAAATTCACGAAGGGAAAGTACACCTACGATATCCGGTACACGCACGGCGACAAGACGACGCTGGCGAGCGGGAACCGGGCGTTCGTGGAGTAAGGAGCAGGCATGAGGGTAGAAATTCCAAATCAGATCACGGTGACGATCGGCGGGCTGATCTCCCGCGGGGTAAAGGCCGTGGAGGTCACGGACGCGGGGAAGCTGATTTTTACGCTGACGGACGGCAGCGTGATAGACCTCGGCTCGGTCATGGGCCCGCAGGGGCCGAAGGGCGAGACCGGCGCGACCGGCCCGCAGGGGCAGACAGGGCCGCAGGGCGCGAAGGGCGACACCGGAGCGGCAGGCGCGAGCATCACGTCGATCACGAAGAAATCGCAGAGCGGGACGACGGCGACGTACACGATCGCGCTTTCGGACGGGAAGACATTTGACTTTAACGTCGAGACCGTCAAGGGCGAGAAGGGAGACACCGGCGCGAAGGGTGACACCGGCGCGCAGGGCCCGAAGGGAGAAACCGGCTCACAGGGGCCAAAGGGCGAGACCGGCCCGCAGGGCGAGAAGGGGCCAAAGGGCGACACCGGCGCGACCGGCGCGACCGGCCCGAAGGGAGACCCGGGCCAGACCGGCCCGCAGGGTGAGACCGGCCAGACTGGACCGGCAGGTCCGCAGGGGCCGAAGGGAGACACTGGATCCGGATTTGTGGTCAAGGGATATTACGGCTCGGTCTCTGCACTGCAGACATCGGTGCAGGATCCGGCGGCCGGCGACGCTTACGGCGTGGGCGCGGCTGCGCCGTATGACATTTACATCTACGACGGCGTGACAGGTGCGTGGATCAACAACGGGCCGCTGCAGGGCGCGAAGGGCGAAAAGGGCGACAAAGGCGACCCCGGCGCAAAGGGCGAACCGGGCGAGACTGGACCGCAAGGACCTACGGGTCCGCAGGGTGAGACGGGGCCTCAGGGGCCAACGGGTCCGGCCGGAGACAACGGCGCGCCAGGCGCAAATGGCGTGACGCCGACGATCGGCACGAATGGAAACTGGTATCTGGGCGAGAACGACACCGGGAAGCCATCGCGCGGTGAGAAGGGGGAGCAGGGAGACAAAGGCGACCCCGGCGAGAAGGGAGAACCGGGCGAGACTGGACCGCAAGGACCTACGGGTCCGCAGGGCAAGACGGGCCAACAGGGCCCGACCGGTCCGCGAGGTGAGACTGGGCCACAAGGCCCAACCGGGCCGCAAGGGCCAACGGGCGCGACGCCGGTAAAGGGAACAGATTATTTTACCGACGCCGATAAGCAGGAGATTGCTTCACAGGCTGCGGGCCTGGTCGACCTGTCTGGCAAGCAAGATGTGATCCTCGCCTCCGGTGCTTCCGTCGGGGACCTGATCAAGGTCAAGGCGGTGGACGCCAGAGGGAAGCCGACGGCGTGGGCTGTGGCCGTGGCGGGCACGGACTATATGGCCCCGATACCAGTAAACGCCTCTGACAACGGAAAATTTCTGCGAGTAGTAAATGGGACGTGGGTAGCTGCTGCAATAGCAGATGCAAATGGGGTGAACTTTTAATGGCTGAATATTTGACGAACACAACCGACCTGACAAAGGTTGCATCAGCTATCCGGGAGAAAGGCAGCACATCTGCCCCACTGGTGTATCCGGACGGATTTGTGACAGCCATTCAGGCCATTCAGACCGGTACAGAACTGCAAATCATTGTAACTGTGACATCTGGTGCAACTGTTACCGCGACAAAAGGAAGTCTATCTGTGAGTGGCACATCGGTCAATGGAACGTGCACGCTTATCGTGCCGGAAACCGGCACATGGAGCGTATCTGCCACGCTGGGCGGACAAATGTCCAACACAAAAACCGTATCCATCACGGACAGCTACGAGGTGACACTCTCTTTTGTTTCGTCTACGCTCAACAATAACGAGTGGAGCGTTATCAAGTCCGTTTCCGACGCGGGACAGGGCGCGAACTATTGGAGCATCGGCGACCGCAAAGCCGTAACGCTTAACGGCACGGTCGGAAAGCTCTCGCTCTCGAATGTCACGACCTACGCTTTCATTATCGGCTTTAACCATAATGCGAGCGTCGAGGGCGCAAACCGCATCCATTTTCAGCTTGCAAAGACCGCGCTCTCCGGCGGTACGGACGTGTGTTTCTGCGATAATCAATATGGCCCGGATAGCGGATGGTCGTCCCCGGGTGCGGGCTATTTCGTTATGAACGCGAGCAACACCAACTCCGGCGGATGGAAAAGCTCGCAAATGCGTACAAACATTTGCGGGACGAGCCTCTCGAGCTATTCCGGGACGATTATCGCAGTCATTCCGGCGGCGCTCCGTGCCGTCCTCAAGTCCGTTACCAAGTACACGGACAACACCGGCGGCGGAAGTACGGCGGCGAGCGCGGTCACGGCGACGACGGATTACTTTTTCCTCCTCTCGGAGTACGAGGTTTTCGGCAGCATTTCCTACGCGAATAGCAACGAGTCGAGCAAACAAGCGCAGTACGCCTATTATTCCGCCGGGAATAGCAAAATCAAGTACAAGCACAACGGCACGAGTACCGCCGCTCGTTGGTGGCTCCGTTCTCCGCGTGCGAGCAGCTCCGGCATTTTCGTGTTTGTGGGCACCGGCGGGTCAGTCTACCACGACTACGCGTCCTATTCCATCGGCTTCGCGCCCGGCTTTTGCGTATGAGGAGAAGCGCATGGAGTATATCGTGTATAAGCGGTTCCGTGGGCATGGCATCGATGGGGAATTTAATCTCCGGTACGGAACTGTGGTATCGGAGATCGCGGGGTTTTTGTTTGCAGCAGACGGCAGACGGATATGCGCCATAACGTCTGAAAACGGGTGGGAGCATTTCAGGCCGAACACGCAAGAAGGTGCCGAGCGGCAGAAAATGCTGAGCGATTTGTACCGATGGTATGCAAAGCATGGATGCGGAGAAGATTTTGCGGATGAAAAATGGCCGGGTCAGGAAAACGGGTATTGGAAAAACCGGCTGCGTACCGCAAGCACAAGCCGGCTGAAACAAATATACGCGGAAAAGATCGGAGGAAAGCATGTATATCGTCACAAGAGAAGGAACGTTTGACGGATACGCAGACAGTGTAATCCCGATCAAACTGCACCAGAACGGGTGCTATGTGCCATGCGAGGAAAGCGAAGCAGATGGATTTTGCGCAAAAAAAGCCATCCTGCAGACGGACGAGGATGGGAACAAATACAGGGCGCTGGATGATACAGTGTACCGGCTGGAAGGGCGTACGCTAAAAGGCAGTGAGCCGGTCGGCACCTACGAACAGCATGGTGCAGCCGTCCCGCTTACCGAGGCGGAAGCCGCGCTTGTAGAACTGGAGGCAGTCTATGACGCAGGATAAATTGGAGAAACTCAAAACCGCCATCAAGGACGGCAAGCTCGTGCAGGCCGCAGGCGGCATCAACACGACCGTAACCCAGTCGGACAAGCTGGGCTATGACTGGCGCAACATCTACGTCAACGACATTCTCGTCCGGCAGGAGTACGTCGAACAGGCCGTGAAAGCCGGCACGGCGGACAACCCAATCGCATGGAAGCCCGATATGCCGCTGATCCAGAACGCCTACTACGCCTACAACGGCGAGATCAAGGTCTGGATGGGCGCGGCAGGCGCGACGGCAAAGTGGACGGATGCGGCCTTCGTGCCGATCTGATAACGCAGAAGGGAGAACACCATGGACACCAAAACCATCATCGTTACCCTCGCCTGCGCCGTGCTCGGCTCGTCCGCGCTGACGGCGGTCGTCAATGCCGTCGTCAGC
>ERZ1034915.188-NODE-188-length-41221-cov-12.468178_pt1 | contig 41221 bp, 25 predicted proteins | sample MGYA00520592_ERZ1034915 | MGnify/ENA primary metagenome ERZ1034915 (study PRJEB33766, sample SAMN09781787) | gut metagenome | biome: gut microbiome | host: Homo sapiens | place: Madagascar | study: EMG produced TPA metagenomics assembly of the PRJNA485056 data... | reverse complement strand
AAGATAATCAGCAGCTAAAGGAGAATTCTGATGTGGAAAGAGATAATTAATTTCCCTAATTATAAAATTAATGAACATGGTCGAGTTTTATCATTGCATTCAAATAAAATTTTACAACCTCGCTATGATAAAGATGGATACTGTGAAGTTGGATTGTATAATGTAGATGGACATTTCCACAAAAGAATTCATAGATTGGTGCTAGAAGCTTTTGTTCGTCCAGGCAACAAAGGTGAAGAAGTTCATCATATAAATGAAATAAGAGATGACAACAATCTATCAAATCTACGATGGGTAACTCGTCAAGAAAATGACAGTTATGTAAAACATAAAGTAAATAACGGTAGTTATCCTGAAAAGCCAGTATATCAAATAAATCCTGTTACAAACGATATTATTGCATCTTTTAAAAGCATGTCTGAAGCATCTCGTCAAACAGGATGCCAAATTAGTAAGATAAGTCTTGTTTGTAGTGGAAAAAGAAAAACTACTGGTGGCTATAAGTGGATTTGTCAATAAAGTTCAACGACTATTGCGTAAGCAAGTAGAATCTATAAGATTTGAAATGAGAGAATATTATAAATTTTATATAATATAAGATATAGTCTAATCTATACGGTGACGTATAGCAGTTCATGAGAGAACGCATATCATATTGATATGGAATATAATGAATCCACGACTTATTGGGTAGAAAAAGTCCTGCTCACTTACATAGTAATATGTATGAAAAATATATCTAATTGCTGGGAACCCTTGAGTATACACAAGGTAATCAGCAGCCAATTTATTTGGTTCAACGACTATGCTAAAAGCAGTAAAGCAATATTTTTGCTTGAATAGATATACTCCCTTATGTGGGATGAAGATATAGTCTAATACATACATATAAATAAAAGTATGTTGTTTTATTTTCACTGGGGACGGTGAAAAAACGCTCACTCTGACCCTCGAAGATGCTTTGCTAAGCCCAGTGAGCTTTGCTATGCTCTCTGGTGCTGGCCTGGTAAAAGGTAAAGCTGGTGTCAAGGGTCGTGAGATTTTTACTCACGCTACCTATGATATGGTCATCGAGGAAGTTGGCGGTAAAAAGGTTGCCGCACTCACTAATGAGGACCGCAATGGTGCTACCATCGTAGTGTCTAAGGAAGCTCCTGTTTATCCTGTTACTCTTGACAGCGCTGGCGGTATGGCTGAATACCTCTCTGCTGTTACTGAAGCTCAGGTTATGACTGCTGGTGAAGGCGATTCTGATACTGTTACCCTGACCAAGGCTCAGTTTAGTGCGGATGGTAAGGTTCAAGCTGAGGGCAAGACGATTTATTTCGTTCTTGACCCGACAGACAATCCTGGCGATTCAACTCTAGATGACCCAGCCAAGGTTGGTACAACTGTTCGTATTGATTGCTATGAGGTTCATGGCGATGAAGCTTGCGAAATTCAGATTGATGCTGAGAACTTTGCTGGCTACTACTACATTGAAGCTGATACTCTCTTCCGTGACGAAGAGACTGGTAACGATGTTCCTGCTCAGTTCGTCATTCCTCGTGGTAAGATTCAGTCCAACTTTACTTTCACGATGGCAAACTCAGGCGACCCTTCTTCCTTCACATTCACTATTGACTGCTTCCCTGCTTACACGAAGTTCAACAAGAAGAAGAAGGTCATGGCTACCCTTCAGATTATTAGCGCGACTGATACCACTCACAACTACAAGAACGAGGATGTGCGTGGTCACAAGGACCGCACGAAGGACAGCGATGTTGACAGCTGGTACACCAAGTCAGTCTTCGACATGGGAAAATAACAGCTTCAACGTCCGATAAGTCTGAAGCGGCTACTGATAAGGTAGAAGAGCAATCTCTTCCAACTAGTGACGTAACGATTGATAATTCAACCGTTGACTCAGCTGAATCAGGTAAAACTGATTTCAAATCCATTCTAGGATTTTAGTTACAAGGGCTACCTGCGGGTAGCCCTTTTCTTTGTTTTAGGAGGTGATATTATGACTACTTTAATGAATACTATATCAAACCCGTCCTATCATCCATTAAGAGTAAAAAAGAGTCCAGATTACCTTCACTATTGGAGTCAAAATGTTTCTGATAAAGTGGCAATGAATATTGGCGCATTGTTTACTATAGATAAAAAACAAGTCATAACGAATCAATTGATTCATTTTCGCAATCTTCAAAACAAGCAAAAACAAAACTTGTCTGCGATGGGATTCGCTGCCGATGAAATTGGCATGTTGTATGATGTTAATCAATATCAAACAGATTTGACGGATATTTTGGTAAATGAATCAAACGCAATATTTCCTCCTAAGCCAAAAAGCTTAGAAAAAGCAATCGCTGGAATGAAAAGTGTAAATTTAAGAGCCGCCAATAGTTCTATTGCTGCTGCTGCGAAATCAATTGAGGATTTTATCAATGTTTCTCTCATGCCATCTCAAAACGATTTGGCGAATTTACAGTCAGTCTTGGTCCATGAATACGCTCAATATACGGGCATTTCTAAAAGTGGTAAGCTCACTAATGCTCAAAGAAGTAAAACATGCGAACGTATTTTACGAGATATTGCAGCTAATAATAATGACTCTTTTTTTAGGGTGAGGGATGTGAATGCGGCTTCTCATGGTTTGGATACTGCCAATAGGAAGTTGATTATGCTATCGGCAGCACTAAAAGAATTTCAAGGCGAAGGGCTGCCAATCAAAAGAATGACTGTCAAGGCTGGCGATACTGCTTTGCGAAAAGCGAATTCTCGTAAGCAAGTTAGTGGTACGTCGGAAATTTTACAGGCACTTATGAGAAAAGCTCAAGGCTCAGCACAAAATATATATGCGAATGCGGCAGAATTGGTGTCATATCAAGGAACCGTAAATGCACATGCCAAATTTTTCAAAGAAGTGAAAGAACGTCTTGATTTAGAAAAAATGAATGGTCAATATTTGGGAAATAAAACCAATGGAATCTCTGTTCAAACATATACTAAAAATAATCCAACGTATGAGAAAATGCTAGATAGCCTAGAGCAAATTTCTCAACAAACATGGAATGTCCGTAGCACATCCGATTATGGCATTATCATGAGTAAAGATGGCGTTGAAGCAAATATCAATTTCACAGTAAAAGCAGGAGAAAGCACACGAGGACCCCTTCAAAAGAATGGCGCAATTATTAAATTGAAAGACGGTCAACCTCTTTTGACGCTTTTGGGCAGAGAAGCGGGCTTTTCTTCTTCTCAATTATTTGCGATTATGCAGGCGTTGGTTGCTCATGGAGATGAAGGATATTATGAATCTGTTTGGGAAAGTGTAAAACAAGCAGCTACCGATTTGGCGTTTTTGAATGCGTTAGCAGGACTCGATGATAATTCCAAAGCAACTTTCATGGTGCTTGGAAATCAAATTACGACGGTTGAAAATATTTTAGCTGAAAGATTACAAGGCAATGTCGGTGCTAATTTAAAAGCAGCAAGATGGAATACTGGCTCATTAGGCCGCAATCGATATCTTCAAATGAATAAATGGATTGATGCTACTGGTGATCCGAATGGCACGCCTAATCATGAATTGGCTGAACAGCGTTCTGAATTTTTATATAAAGACGTAAGCCGAGAATTGTATGCTACGAAAATTCAAATAGACATGACGATAAAAAGTTCAAGTGCCCTCTTGAATATTTTGTCATAGTATGCTATAATATAATAGATATATCAAAAGAGATAAAAGGAGTTATAACTTATGAATTTAGAGTTCGAAAAACAGCGCAAGCTTTCTACTCAAGATATGTATGATATCCTTGCCTTTGCGGTGGATGCGGCTGAGGATAACGGTTTTATGAATAGTTTTGTATTTGAGCGTGCTATGTATGAGTATGCGGCCATTATGGTTTTCCAAGAGGATAAAGAAACTCTTGCGTCCAAGGTTGCTCAAAATGTAAATAGCGCTTGGGATTATATGCTTGAGGAAGGCTATATTGACCGCCTTGTTGAGCAATATCAGCCCGAACTTGATATGTTGGCTGATTGCGGCGAACGTTGGATGGAAGAGTATACAGTATATGCTCATTCGGCTCGTGGTCTTTTGGATACCGTAAAGATGGTTAGTGGTGATATTACTCAAAATATGATTTCTCAGTTGAAGCAGACAGCTGATAAAGAAGGAGTATCAAATCTCATTCAAATTGCTGACCAGTGGGGCATGAACAATACTCTTGAAGAAGCTGTAACAGAAGAGAATGCTACTGATTCCGTGTTTGAATAACATGGGCAGATAATAATAAAATGACCAAGCCTATTCTCCTATAGAATAGGCTTTATTTTTATGCCTAATCGCGATTATGAGATAAAAGGAATGCCTGTGATTTTTTAATATCACTGGCTGAATAGAAGAGAAAGGAGTGATTGCTTTTGGCAAAATATTCAAATACAGTTGAATATAAGCTTATCACTAGTCTTGATAGCAGCGGTATTACAAAATTACAAGCAGAAATTTTAAAGACCTCTAATGCTATTCAGCAAATGTCAACGAAAAAGCTTATTAGCGATAACTCAATGCGACAAGCAACAGACGCATTGGCTAAGCTACAACAAGCTTTGAATAAAAATTATAATTCAAAGATTGGCATGTTGGATATCAGTGGTTTTACTAAAGACTTAGACAGGGCTGGCATTAGCATGGATTCGCTGTCGAAGCGATTTAATCTTGCTGGAGCTAGTGGATTACAGACTTTTACTTCCTTAATGGGTCAAATAACTAAGCTTGACACTGGTTTCAAGTCGGTTAGCAAAACTGTAGATAAAATGTGGAATACGGTTGGCAACACTGTTCGTTGGGGCGTTGTTGCTAGTGGATTCCAAACGATGCTGAATTCTGTTCATAATGCGGCTACATATGTAAAAGATTTGGACAGTTCACTAACTAATATTATGATGGTTACTGACTATTCACGAGATGCAATGAATGAGTATGCCAAATCAGCCAATCAAGTTGCTAAAAAGCTTGGCAGCACCACTGTTGATGTTACACAAGGCAGTTTGGTTTATGCACAGCAGGGCAAAGACTTACCTGAAGCAAATCAATTAGCTCAGCTTTCAATTAAGTTGGCGAACGCATCTGGGCAAACAAGCGACGTGACTTCTGACCAAATCACCGCATATATGAATGCTTATGGCCTTGATAACAATATCCAAGAGCTATCTAAAGCATTGGATTCTTGGGCCGAAGTAGCAAATGTTTCTGCGGCTGATGTAAAAGAATTGGCTACAGCATCGCAAAAAGCGGCTTCAACCGCAAATACTGTTGGTGTAAACATGGACCAATTAGCCGCGCAAATTGCGACAATTGAATCAGTTACCAAAGATGCGCCTGAGAACATTGGCAACGGTCTTAAAACAATTTATGCACGTTTCTCTGATATCTCCATGGGAGAAACTTTGGACGATGGTGTCAATTTAGGTCAAGTCACTGGTGCTCTTGGACAAGCAGGAATTAATGCTCTTGATAGCAATGGAAAGATGCGTGACGTTGGAGACATCATGGAAGACCTTATGGATGTATGGGGTCAGATGGACCAAACGCAAAAGGCAGCTATCGCTACGACTTTGGCTGGTAAATATCAGTTGTCTCGTTTTGAAGCTTTGATGAACCGTTCTGATTTGTATGAACAATACAAGCAATCAGCTCAAGAAGGTAAAGATAAAGGCACTCTTGATGTAATGAATGAGAAATACCTTGATTCCATGGAGGGCAAGCTCAATCAATTACAAGCAACTCTAGAAGGTGTTTTCAATAATATCTTTGAGAGTGATGATTTTTACGCGGCTATTGATGGAATGACCAGTTTAGTTGATTTGTTTAGTCAATTGACAGATGCCGTCGGTGGCGGAGACGTTGCGCTTCAAGCTTTTGGTGCGACCGCGTTGCGTATTTTTAGTAGCCAGATTGGCACTCAAATCGGTAATGGTCTACAAAACATGGCAGTGAATCGTCAAAAGAAAAATAATTCTAAGACTGTTCAAGATAATCTCAATGCCCTTGGATTTCAAGATATCGAAAACGGGCGTTTGACTGACTTACGCGATTCGATGATGCGGTCACTAGACCTATCAGCGGGTGCCAATGACGAACAACGAGAGTCATTGAATCATGTTAATGCTCAATTAGTGGAAACTAAGCAAGCCCAAATTACCGCCGAGCAAGAATTAATTGACCGCGCTAATGCTTTGAACGTTGCTTATGGAAATCAGCTCAAAATTGCTGGAGATTCGCCAATCGAGGTTAGTCATAAAGAGTATGTTGATTCTGATGGTAACAAGCGTACATCGGCTTTTAGAGAAGAAGTAGATACTTCTGGATTACAATGGCTTGAGAGGGAAGGCTCTACTTTAGATAGTGCAGCTATAGACAAACTTCAGAAAAAGTATCTTACAATTAGTTCTACTGTTGAAACTTTTTCAAAGAATCTCAATGATGCTCGTGGTATACTTATTGATAGTGAGGACAATGCCACAGGTGCGGCCTTTGCTATAGAAAAATTGAAGCAAGCATTTAATGATACTAAAAATGCTGTTTATTTGACAAAGGAGCAAGCTGATGCTTTCAAAAAGGCACTTAATGAAGTAGAGGCAGCATCATTGCATGTCGGCGAGCCTGCTGAAGTTAGCATTGCTGAACTTATAGAAGCTCTAGATACAGCTATTTCTAAAAGTCGGTCTTTAGGAAGCAGCTTCCAACGTCTTGCTACTGATGAAAAAGCTGCTAAAGCATACGTTGAGGGAGGTTCTGCTGGTCTTCAGTCAGCTGCGAATAAATCTCAAATTACGCGTCAGCAAAACAGTAATGCGCAAAGAGATGCAGAAGGGCTAGAAGACCAAATAGATTTTTCACAAAAGATTTCTTCTATAGTCGATATGGCGGGTGCTGTTGGACAAATAGCTATGAGCTTAGAGTCTTTAGGTAGCTTAAAAGATATATGGGGCGATGATTCTGTTTCTACTACGGAAAAAATGAACTCCACTTTATTGAATCTTGCTATTACGCTACCTATGGTTGGTAGTGGCATAAAAGATATGCTGCCTGGTATCCAAAAAATTGGTAGTGGAGCAAAGGAATCTCTAACAAAAATCGCCGCCTTTGGCAATGGTTTTAAGACCTTGGCAACTGACGTTATCAAGCCGACAGGGGCTATGAAGCAAAGCAAAAATCTTATGGGAGATTTGAAGCTCGCTGCTCAACTTTCTTCTGAGAGTATCGGTGGATTAGGTAAGGCTTTCAAAGGGTTGGCTGGTCCAATAGGTATAGCAGTTGCAGCATTAGCTGCGTTTGCGGCTTATACAATTGGCAGCCAAATTGATAACAACACTAAATCAATTGAAGCTGCGCAGACAAAAGCTTCAGATGCAAAAGCTTCTTATGAATCTGTCAAGTCTGATAGCGATAGTTTCAAAGCTTTATACGAATCATATAAGGAAACTGGACAAGTTTCTGATGAAATGAAAGAGTCAGCCGATAAACTAGCAGATTCTCTTGACTTACAATCAGAGCGTGTTTTAGCCGCAAAAGGCAATTGGGATTTATTTGCAGAGTCGGTAGACGATGCTACAAAAAAGCAACGTGAAAGTGCGGAAACAGCACAAAAAACAGCCATTTACGCTAATCAAAAAGATTTGAATGGTGGATGGTTTACCAATGGAACGTTGTATAAAGGCAGTGTCCAGGAAGATATGCGTGTCAATGCATTCAATATGCGTGATTCTCTTGGAGATGTTTCTGAAGATTCTAATTTCTACTCACAAAAAGATTTTGATACTATTACGGGATTGTCTGTTGATGCCATCAATTCTGCTAAAACCTTTGGTCAACAATATCAGCTCATTAAAGAGGCTCAAGAAGGCATAACTAAAGAACTTGATAGACTAAACACTGAAGATACTTCAAACATGTCTGACGCAGAATTGCGAGCACATACTTCCAATTTAGAGAATGCTACTAACTGGCAAAATTGGGCCAAGAATCTTTCTGATAACCGACTTTCTGACCAATATCAGCAATATTCAGATTACGCAAATATGCGCGTGAATGATTCAGATATCCAACAAGTCTTTGAGAATAATGCTGGTAATATATCTAATTTGACAGATGACTTACAATCAACTGATAGTATCTTTGCTGATTTTCTTCAGGCGCAAGGAGATTGGTCTAGCCAGTTAGAGTATATTATTCAAAATACTTCTGATGAAGCTACGAAGAACAAATATACAGCAGAGCAAGCAACCTATCAGTTATCTCAAGCGGCATATGATAATGCCATCGGTCAAGGCTATTCCGAAGAAGATGCCAATGATTTTGCTGATAAAACATATGACAAAATCAAAGATTCTAATTTGACTTCAGAGCAAATTATTACATTAAAAGCATCAATTGACAATGATTACCTTATCAACAATATTGATGATATTATTGCCAAAATCAATAGTGGTGAGAGTGTTGATGATATTGTTCTTGATGCCAAGATTGCTACTGGCAATCTTGAAAAAGATTATGATTCTGTATCTTATCAATCTAATTTTGACGATAAAGGGTATTATAATGAAACAGAAACCTCAGACAAATTAAAGAGTCTTGACATTGATTCTGGAAATTTTGAAGAATTTAAGAAAAATACCGCGACTTCTAGCGAAGCATTGCAGGAGTGGAATTCTAATCTTCAAGAGACGCAACAAACACTAGATAACCAGCAAAAAGCCGTTTATGAGAATTATAAATGGCAAAAGCAATTGCTCGCTCAAATGGACGAAAATGATGATGGCTATAGCAAACAAAAAGAAAAAGTTGAAGAAGCTGAACAAGCTTATATTGATAATACCAAAGCTGTTCAAAAAAATAAAAAAGCTCAAGAAAATTATGAGCACACTCTCAATGATATCGCTGTAGATGCTGCAGAAACTGCAAAAGGACTTCAAAAATTAGCTGATACTTCTGATGAAACGTTCGGTATTCTAAAAGACTCGCTTTCTAACAAAGACCTCAAATCTACCACTCAATACGCTGATGCTGTGAGAGAAATACAAGATGCATTAGGTCAGACATTGAATATTGATGGTTCTGTCTTGGACGGGGATTGGATTGCTAACAATCTTGATTTGATACGTCAAGCCGCGAGTGGTGATATTGACGCAATTCAAGAATTACGTAATCAAGCAGCGCAGCAAATTTTGATGAATGTTGGTCTAGACCCAAATGCCACTGGCACTATTGGGGCAGATTTATGGAATTTATTCACTTACGCTCAAAATATTTTGCCAAATATAGAAGTCGGTGCAAGTATTGATGACTCATACTTTACTGAAGTATTGAATAACATGCTTACAAACACTAATTTGACAAGTCAACAAATTGATGGCATTCTTGCAGCATTATCTGGCATGGGATTGGATACAGAAATTCAATATGTTACCAAAACCATGCAGGTACCCAAATATCATATTACTGGTTATCAAGATGATAGCGAAAGTGCTAACAGTGGTATTGAAAAAGGTACTGTCGAATATGAATCACAGCAAGTTCAAGTTCCGCAAATTGTTTCTGTCAAGAAAAAAAATATTGGCGGAAGTTACCCAAGTGCTGTTGGAGCTGGATATGGCGGTGGCAAAGGTTCTGGTGGTTCTAGCGGTGGTGGAGGAGGTGGCGGAGGCGGTGGTTCCTCTTATACACCCAAAACCAAAGATAAAATTGATGACGAGCCTGACCGCTATGAGCGAGTAAATACCCAGCTTGAAAAAATCGGCAATGAGTTAGACCGCATTGCTGACGAGCAAGACCGTTTGACGGGTGATAAGCTTGCCAAGAATATGGAAAAGCAAATTCAGCTTCTCCAACGCCAAAAAGAACTTCAGCAAGAAAAGCTTCAAATCGAACAGCAAGAAGCTCAAGAACTTCAAAATAAGCTATCTTCGCAATACGGTGTTCAATTTGACTTCGAAGGCTATATGTCAAACTATTATGAAATCCATCAAGGTATGATTGATAAAATTAATAATTTGACAGACCAATATAACAATACCTCTGATGAAGCTGGTCAAGAAGCATTAGAGAAACAAATTGAAGATGCGAATAAAGCACTCGATAAGTTTAATACAGATTATCAGCGGTATGACGACCTCTGGGCTGGCGATTTAGAGGATACTAAGAAGGCCCTCGAAGACATTGAAGACCAGATTGAAGATATCCGTATTTCTGCTTTCAAGAAAGGTGTTGAAGCTGCGGATAATATCAAGGATATCCAAGAATCTCTGATTGAATTCAACTCGCTTTATAAAGATATTTATCAAGAAGACCCATTTAACTCTGCAGCTGATTCTGTTGAAAAACTTGGTAAATACTTTGATGTTGCTACTGGTAGTATGTCAGAGTATTATGATACAATGATTGCCAAAATGGAAGAATCCGCAAAACAAGAGGGCGTATCCGATTCTTATAAGACGTATGCGGCTGCTCAAATTGAAAAAATGAAAGCTGCTAAGGCCGCATCGGGTCAAGGTACTGTTGAAGAATATGGTACTGGATATCTCGATATGGCGTACAAGAACGTCAGCGATATTATGGAGCAGATAGACCAGTTCAATAAGACTGGCAAATCCGATATCTTCGGCGAAGATTCCGCAGATATGTATGAGGTCGCTAAAGATATTTTCGACCAAGCTACTTCTATGGCAAAATCTTTTGCTGAAGAAGTCAAAAATCTACGAGATGAAATTATCGATTGCATCGATAAAATTGCGGATGAAGCTGAACGTCGTCAAAATTCCTTCCAAGCAATTACAGACCAGTTAGAGCACCAATTGAACATCGTTCAAATGCTTCATGGCGAGAACGCCTATGACGAAATGAATACCATCCTCGATGCTCAGCAAGGCGCTTATACTAAGCAAATTTCTGAAGCTCAACAAGTAATTGGCTACTATAATGAGCTTTTGAAGAAGTTGCCAGAAGGTAGTGAGGAATGGAAAGCAGTTCAAGACAAAATTATTGATGCTCAATCAAACCTGAATGATTTAGTTGAAACTTCTCTTGAGAAGATGCAGCAGAAGTATCAAAACACCGTCAACAAAATCACGAATGCTTGGGTAAAAGGTGCATTAGGGACTGACATTGATTGGATGAGCACTCAATGGGAACTCATCAATCGCAATGCTGATTACTATCTGGATGATGTGAATAAAGCATACAATATCCAAAAACTCCAAGGTAAATACCTGGAGCTATTGGACGGGTCCAATGATTTAGATATTCAGAAAAAAATTACAGACCAAATGGAAGACCAGCTTGATAAATTGCGTAAAAAAACCAAGCTGTCTGAATACGATGTTCAATACGCTAATGCTCAATTGGAAATCCTACAAAAGCAAATAGCTTTAGAGGACGCGCAGCGCAATAAGAACCAAATGAAGTTGCGTCGTGACACTCAGGGTAATTACAGCTATGTTTATACCGCCAATCAAGATAATGTCCGTGGTGCAGAATCTGACCTGCTGGATGCGAAAAACAATGCCTATAATCTCTCAAAAGACCAGATGAAGCAAACGCAAGATGACAGCCTATCCGCGTTGAAAGATGCTCAGTCTACTATCAACGATATTTGGACTAATGCGAATCTTACTCTTGAGGAAAAGCAAAAGCGTACTCAAACTATTATAGATAGTTTAAAAGAATACTTGGCTGCGACTAGCGAACAGCTTGGCACTTCTGAAAAAAATATTATTCAAGACTTTTTAGGAATGTGCGAGACTCTTACTGAAGAGAACAAGAGTGATTTACAGGATGTCTATGACCAAATAGTCAATGGCAATAATGACGCTTTCGACCAAATCGATACTCGTTGGCAGACTTCGCTTACTAACTGGTTACAAAATATGGATGCGTTCAATACATCCACCGATGAATCGATGAAACAACTTGTCGCCAACGGCGAAGAATGGCAAAAGAATGTATCTTCCATTGCTGGCCTTGTTCAAACCGATTTTACCAATACGACTGATGTTGTAAATAAGTGTAAGGACGCTACTGCAGACTTATCAGCTACTTCTAAAGGCTTCTTCGAACTCTTGGATGAACAAAGCGGCTCAATCGTTGAGTACGAATCTAAGCTTCAAAACATGACTGATAAAATCAGCGATATGAAGAATATGATGGTAGCATATCGTCAACAAGTCAATGACCTTGCCAATCAGTTGACGGCTAAAGAGCAAGAGAATACCCAACTCAAAGCTCGAATCGATGAACTTGAGCATCCTGAAAAGTATGGTAATGGAAGCGGCTCAGGCGGTGGCTCTGGTGGCGCAGATGCAGATACTGCATATCGTATCGCCAACTCAATTTGGAATACTGGTGATAAGGGCGGATGGTATGATGACCCAAGCCGTAGTAAGCTTATTACAGAACGTTTTGGCTATGCTATGTATGAAGCGGTTCAAGCGTTATTCAATAGTGGCTATGGCTACCACTGGATTGACTTAAGTAAAGGCTATGAACACTATGATACAGGCGGGTATACAGGCGAATGGGGACAGCCTGATACCTCGAATGGTCGTTTTGCCATGCTACACCAAAAGGAATTGGTTTTGAATGAAACTGATACGGCTAATATTCTCGAAGCGGTAAGGCTTGTGCGGGATATGACTGAAAATGGATTATCCAATATGGTTAGTTCAGCTCAATCTCAATATAATTCAGTTGTTGGCAAGCTTGCTCAAGCGCTTAATAATAACAAACAATCACTTGACCAAAACGTTCAAATCACTGCGGAATTCCCAAATGCGGAAAATTTTGCGGAGATTCGCGCTGCGCTCGAATCCTTAAATGGTTATGCCGCGCAATATGCGTATCGTACAAAATAATGGTCAAAACAATATTATTCTAAATAATTTATTTTGAATAAGTTGTAGGACAAAATATTAGGGAGGACTTCGATTGTCCTCCCTATTTTTTATTATAGAGATATAAAAGGAGTTATGAATGGCTAATATTCAGGAGAGCATACTTCAGGCGGTGGATACGCTTGTTCAGAACCGTATCAACGGCATTGAAGCCGATAAAACGGTTATTGCTACCATTGTAGCCTGCTCCAATGCTTTTACTCGTGAGTATAAAGTAAGTTATAATGGCGGGCAAACAGTGGCGTATGCCCAAGAAGGAGTAACATACTCTGCGAATACGTCTGTTTATATGCTTGTGCCGCAAGGCGATTTCACGCAAAAGAAAACTATCATAGGCAAAACTCAAGCTATGAGCGACGATGAAAATATCAGCTTCGTCTCTTCTGCTATTTCAGATTATAATGTGATTGGCAAGAATTGTATTGTGGATAAAAATAATGCGACTCCCGGGGGCTTGAATTCTTATTATAAAAATGATTATGCTTTGATTTATAAATACAATGATAATGACGAAGACCATAAAAAACAATTCGTTAGCATTGATAATGGTGCGTTAAAAAATAATTTACTTGAAGCGGATGCTGTTCTTGTTGAAGCATCATTCATGACGCGCTTACCGAAAGCTCACCGTTATACTTCTCGTGGTAAGTACGGCATTGAATTCGTACTGGCTTTTTTAGATAGTTCCAAAGACCCAGTTAGTATTGTTAATAAAGACTATCTTATATCTAAGTCTATTACGAGTAATGATACCTTTGCAATAGATACTATTACCACAACAACAGAACTCTTACAGAATTTATGGTTGGATGATAAGTTCATTAATGGTGATTTTGGCGATTACCAACAACAAATGTCTAAGGATATTATAACTCCACTTAATACTATTGTGAATTCAGCCTCTTTGACTGAAGAAATCTCTAATGCAGCCAACAAACTAAAAGTCATCGCTGATGCGATTTATGAAAAAATGCTTGCAGCTAACTCACTCAATGCTATTGGATATGATTGCGCTGATATTATATTGGAACATATCTATCTACCAAACTATAAAGAATATTCAGAAGAAGAGTTGAAAGAATGTACGGTCCAACAGGTCAAATATCAATCTTATACAATTGATAGTAACGCAATGACTGGCGACCCATATAATTTCAATGTATATGCTGACCAATATGTCATTTTTCCAATAGACAAAGAAAACTTTCTATATATTGATAGTATTCTATTCTATTCTCAAGACTTCGTTGAAAAAGACGACGAAATCAATTCTGATTTGTATGGTGACGACATTTTTGTCAAAGAATTAGAGTTCTATGGTTTGCGGAAAATTAGCGCCAAGAATGGCGAGTATGTTTTATCATTATCAATGCCGCAAGGCAATACTTTCAAATCAATTCTAGCCACAGACAACTTGAAAATCATAGGTCATGTGGCACAGAATATTAATACAAATCTTTCTGATGCTACTACTTTCTACTGGCTAAAGCAAGACAATCGTATTGATAGCAGCAAGGCTTTCGCATATGCTGGCAAAGGTTGGCGTTTGCTTGACGTCGGGCACAATTATTCATGTAAGATATATGCCAATGATAATATGGCTTTTGAGAATAAATATTTATGTATAGCTATCTATCAAGACCAGCTTATTCTCAAAGAAGAATTTATTTTATATAATGATTCAGTCAAGAGAGATTTATCAATCACCTCTTCTCTTGGAACTAAATTCAGCTTTGACCGTGGCGTGCCAGAGTTGACTTGCTTGGTCAACGGACAAGAATCTGGATTCGAGAAGTCTGACCATCCAGATAATTTTTTCCGTTTCGTGTGGTCAAAAGTTGCGACAGATGGAACTGTTACCATTTTTAATGAAACAAAAGAAGAATTAGAAAAACGATATAAAGATAATATTGGTAAGCTAAGTTATAGCGAATTATCTTCCATCAAAAATAAGATTCAGCAACTTGAAGGCGTGTCTTGGGATAAAAACAAACTCATTTATCCTGTGAAGCAAATTGTCTCTCAAGAAACATTCAAGTGCGCCGTATACCTGCGAGATGAAGAACCAAACGATAATCAAACGATTGAGGATATCGAATATCTGATTGGCTCTCCTGAAATTACATTGTTCAATGAGACAGTGGCTCAAGCTAAAGATTATTATATTGAAATTGTTAATGGGGACCAGGTATTCCAATATAGTGAGTCTGGTGTAGCTCCCAATAGTGAAAGATATGAAAATCCGCAGACGGTTATGCCGCTTAGCTGTAAATTCTATGACCCAAACGGTCTTGAGATTCCAGGTGCGGCATATAATGTGAAGTGGAAATTCCCAATTACGAACTCAATGGTTATTGCGCCAACCGTCAATGTAAGAGCGAATCCTGCGAATGGCAAGCCAGAATATTGCATTTCACAGAATTATCCACTTGCGATTGCGGCCAATTATAATTATAATAGTACAACCAATCAAATTCAATGTATCGTTGAATATGAGGGCGAAACCTATACGCAGTATACCAACTTACTATTTACCAAAGTTGGTGAGAATGGCACCAATGGTACAGATATTGTAGCACGAATCAAGGTGGATGCCTCGAATTTGTCTGATGATACTTTACCAGCGTTGATAATTTCTAATGGCGAAGTGACTGAATGGAATACAGGCAAAGGTATTGACGAACCTGTTTTTGGTTTTCAACTCTATCAACGCAATGAGACGATAGATGCTCATTCCGTGAATTGGACGATGGCAGGCGGTCGCACACGATTCTTTGATGTTAAAAATGGCATTCTTTCATATGACGGCGATTCTACTAAGAATTGTTTCAGAACGCAAATTGTCAAAGCTTCTACCTCTTGGGAAGGAACGCAATACTACGCTTTCTATGGCTTCCCCGTGATTCAATATAATTATGGCATCAATGGAGAGCAATTATTGAATGGTCGCGTCGAGATTTGCGACTCCGATAGTTTGAAAAGTATTCTATACAATGCCAATGGGTATAATCCATTGTATAATAAATTACAAGGTGTCAAGCTTCGCATTATTGATGGTCAAGCTGATGTGGTCAAAAATCATTATATCAAATGGGCCGCGGAAGGCGGTATGCCTACGAGGGTTGGTAGCGTATACCCAAACAACCCTGAGAATCCTAATTTCAAACTTATTCCAAAAGCCAATAGTAAAGACGGTAAAAGAGTGTTGGATTCTTATCAGGTTGAAGATAATAGTATTGTATATATTCTTCCTGATGATTTTTATAGTGGTGAATATACGAACAATCTAGTTCATATTTCAATCTATCTAGATAAGAGTGATGCGGATAAAGGCGCTATTCCAGAAGCCGAGGTTTATTACCCTATCAATATGAGTTTGAACACTTATGAGCTTCAATCTTTGAATGCGTGGGATGGACAGCATCTTGAAATCAATGAGGACGAGAATTATATCCTTGCCCCGCAAATTGGCGCTGGTGAGAAAGATAAGAATAATAAATTCACTGGCATTGTAATGGGCAAGGCCCAATACTATGATGAAAACGATGCACAAGGTAATCTTGAGGGTACGACAAGTCTTGGTCTTATTGGATATAGCCATGGGTTACAATCTATTTTCTTGAATGCGGAAGATGGTAGTGCGACATTCGGCTTGCCACAACTATTAGATGACAAAGGATTACAGTCGAACCAAGAGCGAGAAGGTCGCATTAAGCTCGTTCCTGGTGGAACTTCTACTATTGCTAATTGGCATATTGGGGCAAACTCGTTATACAATATTAGTAACAATGGTAGAAGTTATTTGCGCGATGATATTGGTCCTAAATACACTGATTTGAAAGGCGATTATAAAATATCTATACCGAGCGAATCAGAAGGTGTTTTGCTTAGCTCATTGCCAGCATATGTTTCAGTCAAAGGCCGCATGGTAGATAAAGATAGCAACGTTGATTATATGGCTGCAAATACAATTGTTCAGCCATACGACAGTTTTGAATTGCAGTTAGACCCCTCACAGCGTTCGGTATTTACGGTATTCAGGCATACCTCTGCCCCAGAAGGTATTCTGTTTACTGTTTGGGATAATAAAATTTGGTTATCAAGTCAGTTGACGGCTACAGATAAGGGCTATAAGTTAAATGAGGGTGTTACGGAGCCTTTATCTACAGGTATACCTAATAAAGAAAAAACCAAGATTGTCGGTTGGGCTACTAATAATAAATATTCTAAAACTGGTGATTATATTATTGCTCGTCCCATGATTGATGAACAAGGTAAAATCCAAGAAAATAATTGGTATTTTTGCGCTGTTAAGGAAACTGGTAATTATTGTTTGCCAGAATATAATGATATCATAGAGAATCAGGAAAAGATTTATAAGAATCTTGTATGGCACCGTGAAGCAAAAGTTGGCATCAATTCACAAGGTCGTTTTTATACCAATGCGTTAAAAGATAGCACAACCGCGTTAAACATCGGTCCTCTTGGAGGATTTGGTCATCCTGCCACAGAGAATGCTTATGTTGGAGCTACATTTGAGGTTGGCACTGGTGATACAGGAAATTCACTTATTAAGTTTTTCACGCCCGCTGCTGATGTTAATAGTAAAACGGGTACTTTATATATTTCAGGCTCGACTGATAAAAATAATGAATATCAGCGCAGTTTTAATTTTTATATGAAAGATTTTAGCCTGTATGTCAATGGCAGTAGCTCTGGCTCAGCTGCGAGTGAAAGTAAAACCAAAATACAACTCAGTGATGGAGAATTCTGTTTCGGGTATTTTCCTGATAATGAGAATGACAGCATGTATTTTAGAATGCCGCTTAAAGAAAAAAATAAAAAAACTACTTTGAGGCTTGCTAACAATTTGTTGGTATGGTTGCCCGATTCTAAAAACTATGATATTCATGGTGGCTCTGCTCAAATCGAGCTAGGGGATAAAAGTGGGGAATTTATTTTTTCTTGTGCCAATACTACTAGTATAAAATTCGGTCAAGATTTGAATATCAATACGGATAATAATTTGAATTTGTCAACTGCATCGTTTAATACGAATTATTCAGAAAATTATATTGATATTACTAGTAAATACATGCGTGAAGACGATAATGGAGAAGCTACAAATATCCCATACTTGAATTTACGGCTTAGCAAAAAACCTGCCGAGGCATCATATCTAAATTTTGATAGTGGATTGAATATTTCTACCTATAATAGTAATATTGATATTACATCCGAGGGTGGAGCCAAAGGTATTCATATAGCAGCTATTCCTTCTACTAGAGATGAATCTCAAGGCGCAACGCTAAAATTGATTCCGCAGATGGGCGGGACCAATTCTCAATTTTATTTGAGCAGTCCAAATGGCAGCGTTTATTCTGACGTTAATGCTGTCTCAGGATATAGTGCGGTAGTTATCACTCCAGGATTGTCCACGACCTGGGGGAAATTTTCTAGTACATTTCCTAACACGAAGACAGCGATTGAGGCAGATGGTACAATTTCTGGTCATAAATTTTATATTACAACTACCGATGGTCTTGAATGGACCATGGAAGAAGGAGAGACGTATAATTATTATTGGACTAAACAAAATTTCAAAGATGTATGGACGCGGGCAGAGAGTTGGAATAATTGGTGGAATGGATCGGGTTGGACTGGATATGCTAATGAAAATAATGGCCTCGCAACAATAAGGCAGCATATTGATGCAGCACAAGGGACTGCTAATCAAGGTGTTAGCAAGGCAGTAGCTGCTGCTGCTGCAGCGAAAAAGGCGTATGATTACGCTGATGAAAAGCTGTCTGTAAATGATTTCAATACTTTCAAAAACAAGATACGGGATGCTATGAATTCAATTGGTGAGAATGCGTCAGCCAAATTGGTGGCAGCAACGCTCGCTAATTGTATGTATGCCTAAATACAAAAGGAGATAAAATGAGTGATTTTGAATTTCGTATGCGTATTCAAGGCGCAGTTCAAGAGTTTGTTGAAAACTTTATGAAGCAGAATAACCTTTCTGCGGCTGTGATGGAGGATGCGATGAATAAATCTATGGTTTGGCTAAAAGACCAGGTTTTGAAAGAAACCGTCTTATCGATGACTCAAGCCAAGCCACAAGAACCCGAGTCAGAAAAGGAAGAGGACAATGGCGGAGAGTAAAACCGTAATCAATAAAGTCATTCAAAAAACACCTACGGGCGAGCCATCCGAAGATATGAACTTAGGAGTGGATTTCGATAACGTCATTGACACTCGACAAGATAAGGGTAATCACTCATTGACTCAGTTTTTTGATAACTATGTAGAGTTTATGGACCATTACACGTTCATTGCCAAGGGAGCAACAACGCCAATCAATAAACGTGCTTTGATATGGATTGATACTGCTCATAGTAACCAAGATTAAGATAGGAGAAGAGAAGAATGGCGGCTACTTTAGTGAATACCTTATATCCGCCTACCATCGACACTTTTCAAGATGCGTTTGCGTATACGGATGCGGCTCAAGTCTATTTTTCTCTTTCTCCCTATAATGAAATAACTGATATTCGTCGCGTTCATGTCTCAGTAGTAAATCAATTAAATAATGAGAATGCTCTTGCTGATAGCTCGGGCATTCTTTTCAAAACTTTTACTTTCGACAATGCTACTGGCATGTATGTGGTAACAATCAATCCTGAAGAACTTGTCGAAAAAGGATGGAACATCAACCAGTTTTATAAAGTTCAACTGAGATTTGACTGTTACGAAGACGAAGGTAATTCGGTTATCAATTATACGGGTAGCATGAAAAATGACTATCTATTAAATTATCAAACATATTTCTCAGAATGGTCTTCTGTATGCTTATTGCGGCCTATCAGAAAACCAAAAGTTGTATTACGTAAATTTGAAGTAAGCCAGGATACTATTCCAACCTATACTAAAGGATTGATGCCTGTTTCTGGTAAGGTTTATTTTATGACTTCTGACGATGAAGTAGATAATTCTGAAACAGAAACTTTACAAGCATATACGATATCTATTTTAGATAAAACTACAAAAGACATGTTATGGAAATCGTCTACCACATACACGGGTGAAAGCCTTAATCCCAACGATATCAATACAACTGTTGATTTACAAGAATTGGATAATATTGAGCGCGAAGGATATATTCTTCATTTGGATTGTGTAACTCGTAATCAATACAAATTTACAAAAGAATACGAATTCCAAATTGCGATGTATGATAGCACCGAAGAATTTGCCAACTTTAATCCAAAGATTGAAATCATCAAAGATGATGAAAATGGTTATGTCACCGTCAATGTCACAAATGAAAAAAGTATTCTAGGATGGAATATTTATGTGCGGCGTTCAAGTAGTTTAGATGGATTCTCAACATGGGAAACTATTCACTCAGAGCACATTAATGGCGAGCTAAAAATGTCTATAAAAGACACCACTGTATCGAGTCTCATATGGTATAAATACACTTTGCAAGCAGAGAATTCTAAAGGCAATATGTCCGCAGTATATCCAAAGAACAATACTGATGAAACTCCCAATTTAGTATTACCAGAATTCTATGACGCGATTCTATCTCGTGACGATAAATTATTCCGCATCTGGTATAATTATCAGGTTTCTTCAATGAAGCCAGTAGTGAATCGCACTAAAGTTGATACTCTTGGCGGCAAGTATCCTAAATTCGCGGAAAATGCCGTGCTCAATTATAAACAATTCAGTATCAGTGGCCTGATTACAGCAGAATCAGATGTATATCAAGAGTTCTTGAAAAAGCGTGCTAAGTATTCATCCAAGGGCAAAGTCAATGTCTTGCGTAATAATTATTTAGCTTCAAAAGCGCCTGATGCAGATTATACAGGTGAGAATAATGGAGATTACATCCAAGAGCAAGTAAGAAATGATGTTGCGGGATATGATTTGAACAGTGATAATGATTATCCCTATGGTAGCCCAAGCAATATGGCAACTAGTGATAGATTTCTTACAACTACAACAAATGATTGGATGTGGGAACGAGATTTCCGCGAAGAGCTTGTGAGATGGATGAATGATGGCAAGCCAAAACTATATCGCTCAATGGCTGAAGGCTCTATGGTCGTTATGCTTACTGATATTCAACTTACTCCGAACAATACACTGGGCCGCAGAATTTGGAATTTTTCAGCAACTATGTATGAAATTGCGGACGCATCTTCACTTGAAACACTTGACTCTCTTGGAGTTTACCCGCGCAAACTTGCGGCTAGCACTAATACTGGCACCATAAAGCCTGGAGGAGACGTTGATTACAGTGAAGTAATGACTATCGGCCAGTTATATCATATGACCGTCTCTGATACAAAAGAGAATATTTTAGACCGCATTAGTGAAGAATTGAAGCTAAAATATAGTGGAATCAATAATGACCGCGCTCCAAAAGTCATGTGGATGAAGAATATTAAAATCTTCTTTGAGAGTAAACCCAATATGTTCATGCCGTTAAGTGATGGTAATCTTGATTATATTGAAAAGTTGGAAGAATCTCCTTATGCTAATTCTCCAGAGTTGTTCTCGCGCATTATTCTTGGATACACTTTTTCAGTTCAAATTGGAGGAGCGCCAACCACTATTTTCGTAAACCAACAAGGATATTATCAAATTCCCGATAGTCTTGACGTTACACGAATCAGTTTTCCACAAACGAATGACGTAGTTACTGTTGAATACACTTTGGTATATCGTGAGAATGCAAATATTACCAACTCCTCGTCTTCAACGCAAGTGGCCCAAACAGTTGTTGGACAAGAAACAGGTATTTTCCAACCAGACAAATACATTGGAGAGTCACTACGGCGCAAATATAGCTATGTTGAAACTAATAAATATTACGAGAAGATGCAGTATTGGAAGGGTATCTGTCTAGACGTAACTCCGATGGCCGTTGCCAATATCAAATATTACGGCGATACTCAATTCCATCAATATATGGTAGGTGAAACTGGCGTACTTCATATGCTCAAAGACGTGCCTGTAATTGACCTGGCGCTTTTAGGAGTTAAAATGAAAGAAGCTAATCCGAGCCGCAAACGATTCTTGAATGGATTCGAATATGTGATAGATGAAGGCACATATTCTTCGACAAAGGAAATCAAAAATCTATATACTAATGTTGTATACAATATTGATGGACATTTGAAAATTTATTATTCTGATGGTGAATGGTACGATTTCAAAATCCTCACACCTGAATTACTGAATGGCGAGAAAGACCAGAAATGGCAAAATACGGGACTTGCGAAAGTTCCAGTAGAGGGAGCTATCAATTATTACGGCTCTATCGTGCGATCAAATTATTAGGAGGCAGTAGATGCGTAAGAAATACCCTTACTTACAAGATAGCTTCTATGAAAATGCTAATTCTGCTGCCACTCGCCGCAATTTTTTATCGAAATTAGACAAGACTATCAACCAAAAGCAATATGTAAAAATCACTTTGCTGAATTGGAAAGAACAACCAATCAAAGAAATCCAAGGAGCCTTAACTGGCGGTACATTAACGAAAGATGGAAGTTCCTCTGTGCGATGCACATGTCAATTATCTACAATTGTAGATGCTGGTTCCTATAATTTGGAAGACGCGAGCATGGATTTCGCAATCAATAAGAAAATCTTCATTGAGTTAGGTATGGATAATGTTACTGGAGAATGGGATGAATATCCTGTTCTCTGGTTCCCCCAAGGTGTTTTCTTTATTTCATCTTTCCAAATAGGTTCTAGTGCTGGCTCCGCAGTCAGTATCAATTTATCTTTGAAAGATAAAATGTGCGGCTTGAACGGCGATGTAGGCGGTACGTTTCCAGCCACAATTATTTTCGACCAAGTGGATACGCAAAATGCGGCTGGCGCTTATATAACAGAAAAAGTTCTTATTTATAATATTATTCAAGAGCTTGTCCATCATTATGGTGGAGAGGATTTGAACAATATCGTAATCGAGGATGTTCCGCTTCGCATCAAACAAGTAATGAAATGGACTGGCAGCAATCCGCTTTATTTGACTCAAAGAGATGGCGCTACATATAAGTGGTATGAAGCAAGTTTGACCAAGCCAAATAATATGAAAAATGTTAGGACCATTCCTTCTGGAGATGATGCGGGATATATCTATCGCGACTTTACTTATACTGGTGATTTGACAGCTAATCTTGGTGAAAATGTTTGTACTATCCTAGATAAGTTGAAGCAATATCTAGGGAACTATGAATACTTTTATGACGAGTTTGGTATTTTCCATTTTAGGGAAATAAAGAATTATCTCAATACAACCCAGGCAAAAATATTGCTTGATGATATGGATAAACATTCATATATGGTAGATACGACAACTGGTAAATCTGTATATACTTTCAGTGATAAAATCAACCTTACGAATATCAGCGCTAATCCAAAATATGAGAACATCAAGAATGATTATGTTATTCAAGGAACTAGACAAGGCACTAGTTCAAGTGCCGCAGCACAAGTAAGATATCACTTGGCGATTGACCGCAAGCCAGAACTTCATACATACTATGACTTATTATTATATACAGAGAAGTCTACAAATTTAGTCAAGCCTATTTTTCCCAAGCACGTGAGCAATGAAGCATCTTTGCCAATTCCAGGCAATTTTAATTTGATATATTGTGTGGATGACACTAATCGTTTCGTCTACTGGGATAATAAGCTATATAAAGACATAAATGGTGTAGCTTATTATCCAACAAAAAGCAGCACCGTCAATACAGTGATGACTGTAGCTACAGAATCCGCTAGCGAGAGCACTAACACAAATAGTAAAACTGATACAAAAACAGATGAACAGAAAAAAGATGCGGACGAGATTACTCCACCTACTATTGTTCCTGGTGGATATAAGGTAAAAGATTGGCGTACTGAGATATATCTTCAAGGACTTTTGGCGAAAAACAATGGCACAGACGCGGGATTATACTATCAAGATTTACAGAATTATGCTATTTACAGCCAAGATAGTGGAAGCTGGCAAAAAGAAATCTATGTTAGCTCCAATAGAGAAAGAATCGATACAGATTTTTATTATGAAGAACTTGAAGCTTTCTGGCCGCAAGTATATGATATGGCGAAACAACAATTCATTGGAATAGATTCTGAGCAATCATTGTGGGCTTCTTCCTTAACTGATGGAAATTATTATCTTGATTTCATCGACCCGCAGACTTCGGGTTTAGGGCAATTTGCGGTAAACAATATTGGCCGCAGAACTGATGCTGTATCAAGCCAAGACGTGAATTGTTTGTTTATACCAGATATTCCAGATATTATTTTTTTGAACTTGGATAGCGATGATATTGAATCCGAACGAGCTGAATGTATGTCAAATGCTCAACCATTCACGCAAGTGCGTGGAGAACTATTCTATGCTTTTTCAATCGGAGGATATAAGAACGCGGCTTTCGACCAGTTAAAATATGAACTATATCTTCATACAAATTATCAGCAAACACTTTCATTGACCGCACGGCCAGCGTTCTATTTAGAGCCAAACGTCCGTACGACAATCAATGATGCAACAACTAATACATATGGCGATTATGTGATTCAGAACATTTCTATTCCTCTTGGGGCGGGAAATAATATGTCTGTATCAGCAAGCCAATGTATTGAAAGGTTTTAAACATAGGGCAAAACATTATAACTGTTTTGCCCTCTTTTTTATTTATCCTTAGACTAATGGACTAAAAGGAGAAAGGAATTGCTATGACACAATATAATATTGGTCAAAAGCGGTTCCAGGGTAGCGGTTGCGTAGAAAAAATGGAGACGCATACCTCCTATAAATCGGTGGGTATGTCGGATGGAAGTGACACTTCAAATCTCGGCTTTCAAGACGCAGTAATTTTCCCTGATGTGGGAAATTTTGTCAAAGGACAAGACTATTATTTGAAAGTCCGCATCCCTCAGGACATGAATTATGATATGACTTTCAATATTAAGCTAATGCCGCCAGATGACGGTTCAGCTGATACTAAGAAGTATCAATTTGTGAAGAGAATTTCAATCAATCGTGGCGGCACTGGAACTAATGTTTACAATGTCGTGTTATATGAAAAATCTAATGGCGAGGTTGCGGTAGATTTTCCTTTCGCATATGATAAAAATAAAGTAAGCCAACAAGATAAAATCTATACAGACATAGATAAAACAAAATATTATCTTGGCGTAGATGGTACATATGTTCGTACTAACAAATTCAATGATATCGCACTTGCCGCCTCTTGGAAGCAAGAAAGTTCAAATACCTACGGAGTATTTGAGATGGTGTTTCGTCCTGTTTCGGACGAATTCACAAGCTTGCTTTTGGAAATGGAACGCACTGCAGAGGACTACAATATTCAACGTTCAGTAGGCGAAAATACTGAATATGGACGCAAAATTACTATTACTCCAGAAGATGTTGTATTACGTAGATTGGTAAATCAGATTCCAGAAGCACAGCGAACAAAGGGGCTAAGCCGCATCGGAATCTGGGGACACCCAGGTTTGATGATGGCGATCAATGGAGAAGAGATTCGTGTTGGTCCAAGTGGACATTACGAACAAGACGTAATTAATATCAAGTCTCTTGGAGTTGTAGTCGAAGATAATAATTGGGCAGATAATTGGACGCTTGATTATGAATATATTACCACCGCCGAAGCAGAAGAAGAGGAAGGTGTATAAATTACATGGACAGTCTTTATGGTGGACACCAGGGTATCAGCTTTGTTCTAAAAGCTGCCTTCCCTTCTATCTCAGATATGGTGAAGGCATTCAAGGGTGGCCCAAACTATACTGATGTTTGGTATGGTGAATTTTGTATAATCGATACCCCAAATAAGAACGATAAAGATAATGGTAAAATCTATGAGCGTGGATACAATTACCAAAACGATATGGGTGGCGCTACTTATAAGGGACAGGTTGTCGGGCCTTCCAGTGGCACTCCTTACTTCGCTATGGATTCTATTGGTAAAGTAATTGAGATTTCGGAAAAAGACATTTCTAATAGTCCATATACCTATAGACGTTTTCCAACAGGAAAAGATGAAAATGGGAATTATATCACCACAGCAAATGGTAAAATTAAAACTTTCGATTTTGGGAAGCCAGACGTACTGGTTCCTGGCAAAGATGAAAACGGCAATTTTAATGATAATATTAAATATACTTGGTGCAATATACGTGAAGATAATGCCGATTCAGATAGTTGGTTCTATGTTGGCTGGCAAATTCCATATCTTACCGTAGATTATGACATTCATACAAATTCTCCGTATAACGCTCAGGGTGTGCGAGAAGATAAATCTACTATTGTGCGCGCAGATGACAAAACGCATCCTTTTTATGAGCAATGGGATATCGGCTTGCCGCATGGTATCAAAGGTGACGCGATTCGTAATCTAAAAGTTATCACTCCACAAGCCAATGAAAAGATTTATCCTTGGACTGCTCTTACAATAAACGACAAGGGCGTTGCTACTATTGATACTAATACTGACAACTATGAAGGATATAATGACGACGTAGCAAAAGGGCATCAAATTATTGTATTTGATTATTATGCTTTTGACCAGCAAATCAATCCTAGCCCATATCGGATTTATATTGGGGATTTCAACGTTGTAAAAAGTGTAAAGGTTAGCGATAATGGCACTTTGACTATCTCTTATACAAGTAAAGATAATGACGTTCAAAACAATCTTGTTAAATGGGTAAACAGTGTTAGTTTGAGCACCGAAGTTGGCACAAATGGTGGAAAATTTATAGTTACATATAACAATGGCTCCGCTCCTTATGAAGCTGACCTAGAATGGATAAAAGATATCACGATTGATAACAATGGTGATGTAACATATACTTATGTTGGAAGAGATAAAGTTATTGAAACCGCTAAACTAAAGTGGCTAGATGATATTACCCTTGATGAAGATAATGGTCATATGTCTATTGTTTTCAATAATACCGCTTTTGATAAGCATGATTATTATCTAAAATGGGTCAAAGATATTAACATTGCTGAAGATGGCACGATTACGTTATCATACACTGGCGGAAAGAACAATCGCGTTCTCAATTCAAAACTCAAAAATATTACCTCCGCCACTATATCAGATGATGGTGTTATTACTTTCACCTATAACACTAAAACAGGGGAAAAATATGATACTGCGAACTTGAAGAAATCTACAACAAATGGACTCATAGATTTCAAGCTTCCATGGATAACCAATGTCACTCTTGGAACGGGCATCTCAGAAGATAAACATATCCAAATTAAATATAATAACAAGCCAAATGCTGAAAGCATTGGTGCTCCTATTAATTTTGTTCAAAACATGATAGTGCGGCCAAGCGATTGGCACCTGTTGGTATTGTTCAATGACCCAACACATCGTTATTCTCCAAAAACGAATGAACTTAGTGGAACGTGGGTCGATGGCGGGTCATTGAAGTTTCTGAATACCGACCCCAAAAATCCTATTATTCCAATAGATGAAGCAATTGATGGCATTTATTGGCGAGATTACGGTCCAATCAAAGACCAAGCTGGAATTTTGGTTGGCTTCAATCTTACTTATGAGACGGTAGCTGCTTCTGCTTACGACACTGCTCTTGATTGGTTAAATGGTAACTTACCATCTGGGCTTACTGGTGAACAAAATGTATATGGCGGGTCATCAACAAGAGGTAAGGTTGTAGCATATACGCCACAGAAAACTCAGTTGAATCCTAATCCTGGATGCGAATTCTATGCTTTCGATTATCAGTCTAGTGAAAACGGCGGATACCATTGGTTCTATCTTGGTACGATTTCTGACGATGGAATGCGAGATATTGGCCTATTAGCCCCTGGCGCTGCACTAGACACTATTTTTGAAAAAGTAAATACCAAAGGTCTTGTTTTCAAACAAAATAGCATAGCTGTCGGAGATGCTTTAGACCAATTTTGGGCTATTGATTACGTAAAGTAGGTCTAAAATATGAAACTACAACAATTGACAGGTCCTTTTGCCAAAGGCAGCTCCATTACTTTCAGCAATATCAACGCAAGCTATGTTCATTTAGGTATTCAGGTTCCCAATTGTGCTCCATTCTCTTGGAAAGATGATTCAGGAGAGTGGACTTCTGACGGGGCAATTCAAACAGATTTGACCATCGGAGGAGTGGGTATTAGTTCAAATGGCTATAGAATTAGTCCAACTGGTACTCTAGAATTTGATGGTGAGTTAGAAACTGGCTCATTGACTATTACTTTCAACCGTCAACTGCCAATGAATACCATCATAGATATCATATATAAAAATACAGGCGAATAAAAAGGAGGTAAAATGACAAAAACAATTCCAAGTGATGAATCTCTAAGACTAGATTATACTCCAAAATTCTTAGATAAAAATGGTACTTACAAGCCTTTTTATATCGCCCAAAATGCTAAAGCAGAACAACGCGGTGAAGTGTTCTTGTCTGACGCAATCAACAGTTCAGAGAATGCTGAAACAGGTGTTACCGCAGCAACCCCAGCTGCGGTAAAAGCAGCTAATGACAATGCCAACAATCGTTTGAGTTGCGTTGATACTGCCGCACAAACTGTAGCAGGCGAAGTAACCTTCAATGGTACTATTCACGCGACCAAACAAATTGATGGTAACATCAATGGAAATGCAGTTACAGCAAATCGGCTAAAAGCTGGTCGTGATATTACTATCCAAACCAGTAATAATCCTATCACAGCTACAACAGGCAATTTCGATGGTTCACAAAATATTACCTTGAATATCGAAAAGATTGATGCTAGAGCTGTCAATACTGGCTTATTGCCACTCGAAGTGATTCCGCAAGGAGCTTTAGATAGGTTAGTCAAAGTAGCGGATAAGGCAGCTCGCTTCGCGCTGACAACCAAGAAAATCCAAGAGGGTGATTCTGTATTACAGCTTGATACAGGAGTCATGTATATCGTTGTCAATGAGAATAGTTTAAACAATGAAAATGGATACCAAGAATATAAGGCAGGTACAGCCCTCGAAGCTTCTCATGCGGCTAGTGCAACTAAAGCTGATTCAGCTACTAAAGCTAATTCAGCTGATACAGCAACAACGGCAAATAAAGTTGCAAATGGTGCCACATTTAATATTCTGGATGGCTCTATCAATGGCGAATATACTACTAATAAAGTGACTTTCAATGGCTCAGCCCCTTCAACAGTTCAAATTGATAATCGTGTTTATAATAATTTCACTGCGGCATCTACGACAGCTAACGGAGTATCTGGTCTAGTTCCAGCTCCAGAAAAAGGAGCACAGAACAAATTTCTTCGTGGCGATGGTACTTGGCAGGTAGCGGGTGAGGTCACTGGTGTCAAAGGTAATGCTGAAACTGACTATAGAGTTGGTCAAGTAAATATTACCGCAGCCAATGTTGGCGCTCTGCCTACTACAGGCGGCGCTTTGACTGGCAATGTTACAATGACGCGCGATGTGGCATCTCATATGGGGTATATTTTAACAGCTTCCGCTACTGGAAAATCAGTATCATTCGTTATCGGCTCTGACAAAAATACCCGTGGTTTATATAATAATAGCACAAATAAATGGATGATTTATGCTGATGCGAACGATGATGTATTTCTTAACGGCAAGGCAACAAGTGCGACGAACGCTGATTCCGCGACAACTGCTTCCAAGCTGAATAAAACATTGAGTCTTACTGGGCCTGTGACGGGTAATGTTAGTCTAAGTGTTGATGGCGGCCAGGCGAATCTTGCTACAACAATTGGTGATGGTGAAATCGTTACCAATATGATACACGACGGCGCAGTAGTAACAAATAAGCTCGGCGCGGGAGCCGTGACGGCAGGCAAGCTTGGGAATCAAGCTGTTGAAACCTCAAAGATAAAAGATGAAGCCGTGACACTTGCTAAACTTCAGAAAGATATTGGCACAGTATATGTTGGTTCTTCAGAACCTACGGACGAGCATATAAAAGTCTGGATTCAAATCTAAAAATTTTTTGAAAATAGTGGACAAAATAGTATTATACTATCCCTAATATTTTTATAGTGATATAGAGGGAAATAAAGTAAACCCCTTTACAAATTATAATAATAAAAAATGAAAAAACTTGGGCAAAATAGTTATAATGATAGCCCATAAAAATTATTATATAGTGAAGGGGTTTATGATAAAACCTCTGAAAAGGTTTTGTAGGAACTTACAATTCCTACTATGGAAAATTTGGGCAAACCATTGTAAAGGTGGTTTGCCCGATTTTTTGTTATATAGACTTATATTTAAGAGAGAAAAGGAGACTTATGGTTATTAAACGTATTACCTCACTATTCAAAAAAAGGGGGGGGGGCTATCATTTAGGTAGCCTGAATCAAGATAATATGATTGATTCTACCTCCAAGAATGAGGTGGAATAATGGCTTTTGTAAGTATCGTAGATATTGTTTATCCTGTCGGGTCAATTTATCAAGCAATGTCTAACACAAGTCCCGCAGAAATCTTTGGCGGTACATGGACGCAAATAAAAACATTCTTGTATGGCGGAGAAGGTCACATTGGCAATACTGGTGGTAAAGAAGCTGTGACATTGTATCGTAGGCACACTCCTTCTAATTGTGCATTTATTGGCGATAAAAACGGTAATGTCGGCAATCTGGACGACACTGGCTGGTTTACTGCATCAGATGGTACAGCCTCATGGACCCTGGTTGGCTCTAATCTTTCAACTGACAAATGGTGGATGGCAACAAGTGGCACTAGGGGTTGGTATTGGTTCAATAACAACGAGGCATATCCTTATTACTATTATGGTGGCGGAAAAGCTCATGAAAATATGCCGCCATATACCATTGTCAAGATTTGGCAAAGAACTGCATAAATATTTCAAAAGCTAACAATCATATTTATCTTTATTTTGAAATATAAAATTAAGGATAAAAATGATATTAGATAACTCAGAGTTTGTGAATAGTAAATCTCTGAGCGGCATTAGTGCTAGGCAATAAGCCTAAACTGAATTTTACCTTATCACTTCAAATGCGGCTGGTAGTATAGAATAGCATAAAATTCAGTTTACTTATAATATCTAATATCTTTTTCAATTATTTATTGAGAGGATATTTATTATTATGACCAATCTAATGATTCTCAGCAATCGTTGGGGGGGGGGCTATACTTTTAGATAGCTCAATTCTTTCAACGACTGCTTTTGGATGTGATGCGTAATGGCATTCATCAATATTATGGATATTGTCTATCCTATTGGAACGGCTTATATGTCTACCACGAGCACAAGCCCTGCCACGCTTTTTGGTGGTACTTGGTTGGAAGTAAAAAACGCGTTGCTTTCTACTATTGGATATGGCGGAGCTACAGCTGGTCAATATAGCGGCAATAATACTATGACAGAAAAGCAAATGCCAGCCCACGGGCACAAAGTTGATAGATGGAATAGCATTGATAGCTCATGGGAGAACATTGACTTTCAGCAATCCGATGCTAGTAGTGGCTCACATTGGTACATACCCTCTGGCGCGGAGGGTACTCCTAGAACCCTATGGGCAAGGAATGTGGGGGGGGGCAACCTTTCTACCCATACAATTATGCCCTATATTGTTGGGTGCGAACCGCTTAGCTTCTTTTTTCAAGGCGGTGATGTAGCATGGCTTTTGTAAGCATCACTGATATCGTCTATCCCGTTGGGTCTGTATATTTGTCTACAACAACTGTTTCTCCTGCAACTTTATTTGGTGGAACTTGGGCGCAAATTCAAAATACATTGATTAGCGCGTCTGGCAATACCTACGGGACTGTCGGTAATAACGGTGGAGACGCTAAAATTTACGATTACAATTTACCAGAGCATATTCACAATTGCGTCTCAGCAAGCAGTGTTACTAATATTTTGAATAATAGTAATACAGGTTGGGCTGGTTTTTGGTATTCTGATGTTAGCTCTGGTAATAAATGGTCAATAACTACGTATGGAACAGCTTCTCAATCACCAGAGAAATGGTTATATGCTGGCAAGTTGACTGGCGCAAGAGCTATCAATGAAGACTATATCCCATATCACTACAATTGTAATATTTGGCGACGCACAGCATAAGTTGAAAGAATTCATAATATGATATCCCTTTTATTTGAAAGGATATTATATGAGTTTTATAAACATTATGGACATAGTTTATCCTATTGGAAGCCTATATTTCAGTTCTTCCAGTACCAGTCCAGCCAATTTATTTGGAGGAACATGGACCTGTGTTCAAAAGGATTTCGTGCCTGAGACTTTAATAAGTGCTAAGAGTAAAAGGTTTACCACAACCCGTACATCAACAGCGGATATTGATTATGCTGCAGATATTCAGAATGGATCTATCGCTTTATCTACTATTTTTTCAAACAAAAGAATGTTTGGCGGAAAAGATTACTATGAACCAGTGATTTGGAAATCATTCTTAACAGACACAAATTCTACTCGTGTTAATTGGGATGTTGGAATTACGATGGTTCCTGCGGTTCATGCAATGGGCGGGGAGTTTCCGCAAAACTATTCTGGTTTTGTGGATGATTATACTCGATATATAAGTGAAGACGATAATCCGTCTTTATTACGTTTATATAACAAAACTCGTGAGATAACTTATGGCGCGGCTTCTGCCATGTCACTTTTGGAAATTCCTTCCCGCACTCAGTGCTATATTTGGATGCGTACTGCTTAAATATAAAAACCCTAATCATCTAAGATTAGGGTTTATTTTTTTTGGACAAAAACGTATACAAAGCCAACTTTTACTTTCAGATTACTTTAGGTTTATAGAAAGGAATGTTGGTTTGGAAGTTATCGCTACCCTTTTTTCGCAAGCTTCCGTAGAGTCAATTATTCTCTTCATTGTTGCTATTGGGTTTGCAATTCGCTGTGTATGGGAATTATGGGATTATTTCTATTCCAAGCTCAAAAAATACTTCAATTATACTTCTGAACGAGATAAAAAATATGATGAAATATTGGAATCTTTAACTAAGTTACAAAAAGATTTAAGCGATATGCGGCAAGAGGGCAAAAGCAATCAACAAGAAATGAAGATGCTGCAAGATAATTTTGCCGTTGTAAACGAACGTCTCCAAGAGAATACCAGAAATATGATTATAGATAAACATCATTATTTCTGCTATGAGATAGGCGCTATCGATGATTTATCTCTTCAAAGTTTGGAACGCAGATATCTATATTACAAATCTGCAGGCGGCAATTCATTCATAGATGGACTTATGGAAGAGTTACGAGCTTTACCAAGGCTCGGTCTAAAAAATCAACAAAGTTTTGGGACAATATATAAGAGAGGTGAAAAATGAGTCAAGAGTTAAAGACTTTCACAGTAAACCTGAAGTCATTGGACCAAGACATACGCGACCCGATTGTAGCTGGCAGCGCAGATGCTTATGGCCGCACTTTTCGAATTATCTTTGACCAAGAAGCTGCGGCGCAATGTGTTGCTGATACAAAAGTCTATCTGAGTTGGCGACATGTGCAATTAGATATAAAAGGATATAACGTTTTCACTAAAGTCCAAGATGACCCAATTGTATGGGAAATCGTTTATCCGCAAGCCATGTTGCATGAAGGCGATGTACTTTGTTGTATTGAGCTAGTTGATTCTGTATCAATTGTATCTAGCACTAACTTTACCGTTCATGTGCTATCTGACCCAAATGATGGCTCTGCGTTCGTGGTTTCCGATGACTTCAGTGCTTTCCAGAATGCGGTCATTCATCTTACTTCTCTTGGAGACAAGATGAAAACTCAAATGGAAGAGCAACGAAAGGAATTCGAAGAGTGGACAAAATCTACAGAGGAAATCAAGAAGATTGCTACGGACGCATATGATAAAGCTATTGCTGTAGAAAATAAACTAGACCAAATAACTATTAGCGCTGAAGTCAAAATCCAAGAATTCTAGTTATATGGTTTACTTTATATATAGGAAGAATTTTAGACCCAATAGAGGAGGATTACAATAAATGGCGGAAGCAGAAAACACCAAGAAAATTAGTTTTTTCCATGGTTCTGAAGCAAAACTGAATGAAACAATTACTTCTGGCACCATTGGCGCAAATAGTGTTGTCATTTCTACCGAAGACAATATGATTTATGTCGATGATGCTAAAACACCGCATACTCTTGGTAATGCTAAATCCAAAGAAGCACATACTGTTCAGCTTGGCGTTGGCGGAAGCGTTGGCGGCATCAAGACTGGCGACGTTATTGACGCTGGGACTGATTTGGATACGTTAATCAAGAAAATCATTATGAAGCGAGTTCCTGCCACATATACTGCCCCAAAGATTTCCCTTGCGGTTTCTAAGGGTGCCCAGCCTGGCAATTATGAAGTCGGAACCACACTTACCGCAACTATGACAGCAAGCTTTACTCAGCAAGATGCGGGTGCGCTTGCTTCTATCAAGATTTCAGACGGAGCAGTTGATGTGCTTGAAGGCACCACAAGCCCACTTGTGCTGTCTGACCATGCAATCACCGTTGGAGAAGGCACGACTTCTTTCAAAGCGGTCGCTTCTTATGGTGAGGGCGTAATCAAGCAAGACAATCTCGGGGATGATTCACCAGCTGGTCATATCACCGCGGGTTCTATCACGTCATCCGCACTTTCCTATGTCGGCAAGCGTAACGCTTTCTATGGCACTGGCGTAGGCTCTGTCCCTGAATTGAACTCCGCGGCTGTGCGTGCCCTTACTGGTAAGTCTCTCAATCCTGCTGCTGGAACTAAGTTGACTATCAAAGTTGCTCAAGGACAGCAATATATTGTTTTCGCTTATCCCGCGGCCCTTCGTGATGTAAATCAAGTCAAGTATGAAGAAACGAATGACATTGGAATGGCTTCAAGCTTTACCAAACAAACAGTATCCGTCGAGGGCGCTAACGGAGCTACGGCGGCTGACTATAAGGTTTATAGCTATGCCATGGCTGCTCCTGCTGCCGCACCAATGACATTTACAGTAACCATTTAGGAAGGAGTTATAACTTATGGCTATTGATAGCACGAAACTATTGGTTGCTGTAAAAGCGTACTCTCGTGGCAACGCTCTTCCGCTTGACGCATCAAGCGTTCATGAGACGCTGGCAGCCGCACAGACCTATGCTGAATCCGCAATTGCTTATGGTGGTCAAGTCATCACCGCATTGGTAGATGGAGAATACAAAGCTTATATGCTTCAGCCAAAAGCTGAAGGAACTGGCTTCAATCTTTCTCCTATTGGACTTGATGGCAAAATCGACCCAACGAAAGTCAAAGAATACGTCAAGGTTGTGACAGCGCTTCCTGAAGCCGACCAAGAGCAAGGCGTTATCTATATTAATACAACAGATAATAAAGGCTATATCTATACTGGCTCTGGTTTCAAAGTAATTTTTGAGCAAGTTGAAAATCTCAAGGCAACTATCGAAGCAATTCAAGCTAAGTTGGATAGTCTATCTGGCGAGGGTGAAGGCTCTGTAAAGAAAGCTCTCGAAGACGCAAAAGCATATACCGATACTGCTGTCGCAGGCAAGGCTGATAAAGCAACTACTTTAGAAGGATACGGTATCGCAGATGCTTATACCAAAGAAGCGACTGATACCGCAATCGCTTCTGCTATTGCTAAAGCAGACCACCTGAAGCGCGCCATCGTCGATGCCATCCCAACTGTTGATGAAGCTGATGCTAATACAATTTACATGGTTCCAGTCGATGACCATTATGATGAATATATTCTTGTTGTTGCTGGCGAAGTCAAGAAATTCGAGAAAATCGGAGATAGCAAGGTAGACCTTTCTGGGTATGCGACTAAAGATGAAGTCGCAACTGCCAAGCAGGCTGCTATTGACACCGCTGCTACCGATGCCCAAAGCAAAGCGGATGCGGCCAAAGCCGCGGCTATCACAGATGCAGAAGGAAAAATTGCTACCGCTAAGCAGGAAGCCGCTACAGATGCACAAACCAAGGCTGACGCTACACTGAAGGAAGCAAAGACGTATAGCGACGGTCTTGCTGCTAACTATGAAAAGGCTGGTGCCGCAACTAAAGCACTCGAAGATGCTAAGGCATATGCTGATACCCAAGATACTACCACTCTTGAACAGGCTAAAGCTTATACTAACGGTCAAATTACTCCTCTCCAAGAGAATCTGAATACCAAGGTTGATGCAGCTCAAGTAAAAACCATTCTTGGTGAAAAGGTTGGTGATATTGCTGAAGGTACTACTATCAAGCAATATATCGACACCAGCGTAGGTTCTGGTGGCACCGCTAGTGCTGAAGCTATTGCGGCAGCAAAGAAGGAAGCAATTGAAACCTCAAAGGCATATACAGATAGCGCTTTGACAATTACTGAATTCTAGGAGATATAATGGCTGTAGTTCGTGTATATACAACTGTGGCTGCTAAATTGGATAAATTGCCAGTCAGTGACGGAAATTTAGTTTTTGTCTCTGATACCCATCGTCTTTATCTTGATTATAATGGATTACGTATTGGATATAATTGTATTCAAGAATTTGCGACAGATAAAGATAGAACGGATAAATTAGCGCCAGTTGAAGGCTACTATTATGTAGAAGAAACTGGCGTTATGTGGCGCTATAAAGATGGATGGAAGCAGCTCACTCCATCCAACCTTCAACCTCTTGTTTTTGGGACTTCTATCACAGACTTTCCAACAGAAGGCAAAGAAAATATAGTGTATGTTGCTGATAAAGCAATTTATAAGTGGCACGCGGCCACGCGCACATATATGTGTGTCGCTAATAATACAGAATGGACAAGTATCTAAAGGAGATATGAATGGGTCAAGTAAAATTCGTTGCGGCTACCCTTGCTGGTTATTCAAGTCTTGAATCCAAGGATGCCGATACCCTATATTTTGTAACTGATGAACAACGCATTTATAAAGGCAATAAGCCTTATTCTGGTGGTATTTATAAAAAGGTAGAAGCTCTTCCCGCAACAGGCGAAGTCAATACCCTCTATATCGTAGGTGATAAGGGCGATAATGTTTCCTATTGGGATGGCACTAAGTATATCGCAGTAGTCAAACCTACCTCTGTAGCAGCTGACCTTTCCGCTTTGGAGAAACGAGTTGGTACCGCTGAGGGCAAGATTACCGATGCCGAGGGTAAGATTACAACAGCAGAAGGTAAGCTAGAAACTATCCAAGGTGAGGGTGAAGGCTCCATCAAGAAAGCTGCCGCTGATGCACAAGCTGCTGCTATTGCGGCTGCGGCTACTGATGCGACAACTAAGGCTAATGCAGCTAAGAGCGCGGCTATTGCTGATGCCGAAGGTAAGCTAACCGCTGCTAAGAAAGAACTTCAAACTGCAATCGACGGTAAGGCTACCAAGGCTACAACTCTTGCTGGCTATGGCATTACAGATGCGTATACTTCTGCTCAAACTGACACTAAGATTTCTGAAGCAATTGCTGCTGCTCCTCACCTGAAACGCGCAATTGTTGAAGAACTTCCTGCTGTGGGAACCGCAGATACCAACACCATTTATATGGTTCCCAAGGCTACTGGTGTAGCTGGTAACGTTGCAGGCAATGGCTATACGGAGCATATGGTTATCAACGGCAAGTGGGAGCAAATCGGCGACACAGCTGTTGACCTCAAGGATTATGCTACCAAGACCTATGCTGAAAGCAAGGCAAATGAAGCACTTACTGCAGCCAAGACTTACGCAGAAGGCCAAGCGTCTACCGCCAAGAGCGAAGCTGTTACCGCAGCTGCCGCGGATGCTAAGTCAAAGGCTGATGCTGCTCAAGCCGCTGCTATCGCTGCTGCTGCTACAGACGCAACCTCTAAAGCAAATGCGGCTCAAACTGCTGCTGAAAAAACTGCTGCCGCTGATGCAACTAAAAAGGCTGACACAGCGCTTGAAAATGCAAAGACCTACGCTGATGGTCTAGCTAAAAATTATGCCACCGCTGAGCAAGGCACCAAGGCTGACACCGCTCTTCAGGCTGCTGATGTTGTAAGTGGTTCCGTCAATGGCACAATCGCTGTCAAGGGAACCGATGTGGCTGTCAAAGGCCTTGGTTCTGCGGCATTCGCTGAGACTAGCGCATTTGATGCTGCTGGCTCTGCCAATACTGCTCTTGGCAATGCAAAGAAATATGCTGACGATAAAATTACTGAAGCACTTACTTGGGGAACCCTGTAATTCGCATAGAGTATAATATTTGTAACTGCCCACATTTCTCATTTGGTTTTGTGGACAGTTCTTTGATATAGAAAGGGTAGGGCGTTTTGGCAAGAGTAAAATTTATCCGTGATAAAGAACCTAACATCAAAGCCCTAACCGCAAGCAACAAAGTTATCGATGGCACATTATATGTGGCATTAGACACTGGAACGATGTGGTTAGGAACTGGCACCAATACTTTATTACAACTACGAGATAATATTGATACCAATACTAATACCACATATGACGTATCCATTGAAGGACATACGATTACACTAAGCGGAAGCGATGGCAGTACAAAATCTGTAACAGTGCCAGACAACAATACTTGGCGACCAGTAGTTAATAATCTAACTTCTACCGCTACTGACCAATCATTGTCTGCCGCGCAGGGCAAGATTCTGAACGAATCCAAAATCAGCTCTTTTGCTGCTACAGCTTCCGTGGATAACGGTGTTGGCACGCCAACGGTATCAGTTACTAAAAGCGGAACAACGACTTCGCCAACATATAATTTCGCTTTTCAGAATTTGAGAGGGGCGACAGGACCCGTGGGACCTACTGGAAACGGCATTGCTAGAACTGCGGTTACGTATCAAGCTGGCAATAGCGGCCTCGTGGCTCCTACTGGCACTTGGACAAATACGATTCCAGAATTAAAGCCAGGACAATTTTTATGGACTCGAATTGCATTTACTGACAGTAAAAACACGACTACTTATTCATATAGTTTAGCTCAGCAAGGAGTCACGGGTCCAACTGGCAATCCTGGAGCTATTGGGCCTATTGGTCCGCAAGGCCCTCAAGGTGAAACTGGCCCCGTAGGCCCTACAGGCCCACAGGGTGAGATTGGTCCACAGGGCAATGTCGGTCCAACAGGTCATGCTGGGGGTATTGGCCCAACAGGACCACAAGGACAATTAGGTCCAACTGGCCCTCAAGGCGAACAGGGCGCTACAGGCGCGGTTGGCCCCACTGGTCATACTGGAGCACAAGGTGAAGCTGGTTTGGTAGGACCAACAGGACCACAAGGCGAAGCTGGTAAACAGGGTATCCAAGGTATCCAAGGTCCACAGGGTATTCAAGGCAATATCGGTCCTGTTGGCCCTACGGGTATTCAAGGGGAGATTGGTCCTCAGGGCATTCAGGGCGAAATAGGCCCGACTGGTCCAAAAGGTCCACAAGGCAGTATCGGCCCAGTTGGTCCGACTGGTGCGGTTGGCACAACAGGTCCAACTGGTAAACAAGGTGCTACGGGTGCGGTTGGTCCTACAGGAGCACAAGGCCCGCAGGGTGAACCATTCGCAATTGCTAAAATATATCCATCAGTTGCGGCTATGAACGCAGATTATAAGAACAGCGCTATCGCTGTTGGTAAATTCGTAATGATAAATACGAATAATGTGAATGATGCAGACAACGCGAAACTGTATGTGAAAACATCAACAACTTATAGTTTTGTTACTGACCTCTCTGGCGCTCAAGGTATCCAAGGCCCTATTGGACCAACAGGAAACCAAGGCGAGCAAGGCATTCAAGGAAATACAGGTCCTACTGGACCAAGAGGACCCCAAGGCGAAACTGGCGTTCAGGGACAAACTGGCGCGGTAGGTCCTACTGGACCTCAAGGTCCTGGAGGCGGACAAGGACCTCGTGGACCTCAGGGAGCAACTGGTCCTGTTGGACCTACTGGTAAGACTGGTGAACAAGGCGTTCAAGGTCCACAGGGCATCCAGGGCAAAACTGGCGAGCAAGGGGTTCAGGGTCCAACGGGTAAGCAAGGTCCTATTGGTCCTCTTGGTCCCACGGGTCCGCAGGGTCCTGGAGGTGCTTTAGGTCCTACTGGCAAACAGGGTCCGCAAGGACCTCAAGGTGAAACGGGTGCAATTGGACCAACTGGCCCTCAAGGTCCTGGAGGCGGACAAGGACCTCGTGGACCTCAGGGAGCAACTGGTCCTGTTGGACCTACTGGTAAGACTGGTGAACAAGGCGTTCAAGGTCCACAGGGCATCCAGGGCAAAACTGGCGAGCAAGGGGTTCAGGGTCCAACGGGTAAGCAAGGTCCTATTGGTCCTCTTGGTCCCACGGGTCCGCAGGGTCCTGGAGGTGCTTTAGGTCCTACTGGCAAACAGGGTCCGCAAGGACCTCAAGGTGAAACGGGTGCAATTGGACCAACTGGCCCTCAAGGTCCTGGAGGTCAGCGAGGACCCCAGGGTGAGAAAGGTGCCACTGGCGCAATCGGTCCTACTGGTCATACTGGTGAAACAGGCCCACAGGGACCCAAAGGCCCGCAAGGATTAACTGGTAAGACAGGTCCAACAGGCATCGGATATTCTGGTTCCGCGGTGACTTATCAGCTTTCAAGTTCAGGTACTACTATTCCAACAGACGAGTGGAAATCCGCTATTCCCAAGACTAGCCCGGGACAATATTTGTGGACACGCACAACACTCACAAAAACTGATGGAAGCTCAACACTCATGTATTCCGTATCTCGTAACGGCTTGAATGGTGCTAAGGGCGATACTGGTCCACAAGGTCCTCAAGGTGTTGCTGGCGGGCAGGGACCACAAGGCAAAACAGGTCCTGTTGGACCTACAGGCAAAGCAGGCACCGATGGTGCCCAGGGTGCTACTGGCCCGATGGGTCCCACTGGTAAGACTGGACCCCAAGGTCCTGGCGGAGGTACGGGTCCTATGGGTCCTACTGGTGGAACAGGTCCTGTTGGACCTACTGGTCCTGGGGGTGGGACTGGTCCAACTGGCCCCGTTGGACCTACGGGCCAAACTGGCGCAGTATCTTCAGTTTCAACAACTGGCTCAGGTAACGTCGTTACAGCCGTTAGCGGCACTTCTCGAATTACTGTCACTAAAGGTTTCACGGCAGCACCATCAGATATCATTGTTGTCTCTGCTACTCAGCCAACTTCCAGCAATTGTAAGATTTGGATAAAGATTTAATTATCAAATAATATTATTT
>ERZ1034915.184-NODE-184-length-41726-cov-20.686089_pt1 | contig 41726 bp, 66 predicted proteins | sample MGYA00520592_ERZ1034915 | MGnify/ENA primary metagenome ERZ1034915 (study PRJEB33766, sample SAMN09781787) | gut metagenome | biome: gut microbiome | host: Homo sapiens | place: Madagascar | study: EMG produced TPA metagenomics assembly of the PRJNA485056 data... | reverse complement strand
GGCGAGGAAGCTCAAAACTTTTTCGAGCCGGGGGGACTTGCGCGGCTTCGCCGCCGCGCACCCGTGCGCCCCTGTGAGCCCGCACACGCTCGCGCATCTGCCAGCGCGGACGTAGCCTCCCGCTGTCTCATCGTCGCTCCTGATCCTGTTCTCGCGCTGTCTTCTGGTCGTGGTGGAACTTGCACAGGCTTTGGTGGTTGCTCGCCGAAACGAACAGGTCCCAGTCCCCGCGGAACGGGACGATGTGGTCTACCACCGTCGCCTTAGTCCGCCAGCCTTTGGCAGCGCACACCCGGCAGAATGGCTCCCGCACCAGTTGGGCAGTCCGTAGTCTGTCCGTCCAAATCGGCTTGCTGTACCAGCTGTGATATTCTGCGCTGGCACGCTTCCGGCTTTGCCGTGGTGCTGGCCTATGCTTATCGCACCATCCGTCACGCGACAGTTCCGGGCATCCAGGATGACGGCAGGGTTTGAGTGGCCGCTGTGCCATGGGCTATCACCTCCAGGCTCAGCGCAAAAGAAAAAGCCCGCGCCAATAGTTCCCCGTGTGGGTTGCTATCAGCTCGGGCTTTGCAGCGCTGGCCAGTTGTTTTATTTTTCGCCGGGCAAATAAAAAGCCCGAGCCAATGATCCCCGTCATCGGGGTTATCATCAGCTCGGGCTTTCAAAGCACTGGCCATTTATCACGTTGACTTTCACGATGCGTTTGCATCGGCGGCAGTACAGCTCCAAGTTTTCCGCCGTAGTTTCCGGCAGGATATGCAGCAGATACCGCGGGTGTTCGCAGGTCGGGCACAAAGCCCAGCCGTTTTTTACTGCCATTAGTTTACCATGATTTCCCTGTCCGTGCAAGTCTTTTTCCCCCTTATTTACGTTGTTTCTCCAACTAACGTATTATTTCCAAGATCAAGGTCGCGCCCGCGTGCGGGCGTGCGCGTGCGCGTTACCATATAGGCGGCGTAAGTGTACGCTCCAAACTGATTTGATATTTCAAACCGATTCATCTGAATGGCGTTGTCTGGGATACGGATGATGCCATTGTCTACCATGGTTTTCTCCGGCGGCGGCAACTGCGCCCGCAAGCCATTAGATACTCCCCACGGCACCTTGTCCAGTGGTATCCCGTCCGGCGTCCGTCGGTCTTTCGTCATGTATTCGCCGCGCCTATGGGGCGGCCAGTCCTGGCAGATACTCGGTTCTGCGTCGTTCTGCGTTCCGTTTCCCCAAATCTGGAAAACCTCGCTCTTTGTGATATCCGCATCCCGGAATATCGCATGGAAATGCCACCGCCCATCCCCGTGTACGGTTTCCACGCAGAAAATGTAGTCGATAATCCTCCCCTTGGCTTTTTTCAGCCGGTTCATAAAATTTTTCCAAATTCTGCGTGCATCTGCGTAATTCCGCGGCAAATGATCATCGTCGAATGTCAACGTGTAGAACGTCGCATTCAGCCCTAGTAAACCAACAAACAGCTCCGCCCGCTCTTTCGGTTTGCGGCGAAACGTGGTTTTGGTCTGATTGATAATCTTATTCTTATCCGCCCGTTCCCCAGGGCTTTCCGCTGCTCTGTGCCATGGGCGCACATATCGACACTCTTTGATGTATTCCCCAGCTTGCTGTCTCACCGAGATCCAGTCAGGCATTTTTCGCCACCTCTTTCCCGTTATTCCAGGCTTTCACAGCGTCCTCTTCCACGCTGTGCGTTTGTGTGCTGGATCCACACGATTCGCACGATACCCACCACATGGGGTATTTCCGGTTTCGGTGCGAGTCGTTCAGCACGGCCCCGCCCCCACAAAAGGGGCAGGGCGTGAAACGCTTACTCTCCATAGATTTCCACCGCTATCTCTCCGGCGCAGGCCGCATAACCAGCCATGTCAACCCAGTTGTCCTGGTGTTTTGGGTTTTCCTTTGCCCTGCCAACTTTTAACAGGATCATCATCTGTGCCACATCAACCGGCGTGATCTCGCGGCCAATATCTAGGTATGCCGTCCACAGGTTGGCGATAACACCGAAACTGTCCTCCGGTTTTCCGTGCGTATCCTGCCTATCCTGGCACACGCACTTTTCGGCGGCATCCAGGATGGTTTTGCGGGTGGTGGGTTTTTCGTTCTGGTATTCTATCACGTCGACACACCCATTCCACGCCCCCTTTGCCTCCAAATCGTTGCGCAAGCTAAAAGGCCCTTCGTAGCCGCATTTCACACAACGGACAAAATACCGTGTCTCCTTGCCCTTGGTTACAGCGATAACCTGCAAGGTTTTCCCGCCGCAAATGGGGCATGGCTTTGTTTTAAATTCCATTATTTCCCCTCCATTTCGCAAATATCGACGATGTGTTCACACAGTTCCGCTGGGATAACGCTGCGTTCCACGCTGCCACGCAACCCCTGCGTCCCTGTTTTCGCCCCCCTAGGTGCCCTGATATGGCACAAGGCACCATTGCGGCAGGGTGGCTTAAACTGCGGGTCAGGGTGGTTCGTCCAAATATCAGTCGGTTTCATTCTGGCGTCCCCATACCGGCAATAGGTAACAGTGTAACGGGGCAGTCCCCGCATCCATGTCATTTTCCGCATTCCGCCGCGTGGGTTTTCAATAAACCAGTAGCGCGGTTTTAGTTCCCGTATCAACCGCAAAACGTTCTGGTCTACGGCATCGCAGAATTTAGCATAGTCGCTAACAGCATCTAGGTTGCCGGTTTCCGGGTTTTTCCGGCGATGGTGGCTAATAGCCGCGATGGAAAACGTGGCGCAGTCCGGTGATGCCCAGATAACATCCGGCCTACCGAATTTTTGCAGGATATCATCGGCGGTCAACCCAGCTATATCCGCGTACAGGTCGATGTCCGGGAATTTTTTATCCCATTCGACACTATAAACGTCATGACCGCGTTTCTCAAATACCCGCCCGATGCTACGGGTCCCAGCAAACAGTTCCAGGATTTTCATTTTCCCCTCCATCACACAAAAATCTTCGGCGGCTTCGGCAGTAACATCCAATGCGTAGGGTGCCTGCACAGGCCCCAATTAGGTGAGCGCCACGTCCCATCTAGGGCTAGCATAGCCACATACACCGCATCACCGTCGGTACACAACAAATACCGGTTTTTTGGTATGTGTTCCTCCACCGCCACCCATCTAGTCCGTTCTGGGGCATCATCAGCATGGAAAACATCGAAATAATCAGCAATGCATTCGGGGCACCCCCCACCCGGTTCATCCAAACCAGAACAGCCAGCGCAAAATTTTTCGGTTGTTAGTACCTTTTTCAACCGTTCTACGCTGATATATCTATCCATTTATATCCCCCCCTTACACAAAAATCTTCGGCGGCTTGGGCATGTGCATCACCGTAGGACGCCACAGGTGGAGGCACAGGGGATGCAGGTTCACATAGTCCGCCTTGGCAGGGTGGTACTCCACCACCATCTCATCTTCACGGAAGAACATGCGCTTAATTTCGCACATTTCCTCCCATGTAGGAGCTCTCTTCCGTTGCCGGTTAGCCGGGGACACGCTAACATGTTCCCAACCTCCACCGTTGCTTGCCACAACGTTAAACATTTTCCCACCGACAGGCACCCGGAAAACGCCGTTTCCAGCGTCTCCATTGCAACCGTAGTATTTGCGTTCAAATTCCGTATCACGGTATTTGTCCAACGTATGCAAGTCTTTCATTCCACATCATCCTCCAACTTTTGCTTCAGCTCCCTAATTTCCCGTTTCAGCGCTTTGATCTCCGTCTTATACTGCGCCCAAATCTGGTAAATAAAAGCAGCCGTCTCTCGGTGCATCTCATCGACGTCTCTCGCCGATTTCCCCCACGACGGTTTCACCAACTTCCGGCAAATCGTGTGCATTTTCTCTTTCTTTACCATTCGCTCCCACCTCTCACGCCCGTTTTTGTGTATTTGTTCCCGTGCCGGTCCACATACTGGGACGGCGCATCTGCGCACGGCCAGTGCAGCCGATCCCATAAGATTTCCTGGGCGATCCGCGCCCGTTTCGTGGCGCAGCCACTTGGCCCCTTCTCCATGGCAGCCTGCCGGAGTACATCCCCCGGCAGGTTTTCCATTTCGCGGCGCATCACTGCTCCCCGGCAGGAAGATCCAGCCACCGCCGCCAGCATTTGCGGCAGTTGCCCTCGCCGTCATCCAGGCACTCATCCTCCGGCACATCCGGGGGACAGGGACCGCCGCCCAGGAGTGCCGCCAGCGCATCCGTGTCCATCTCGCGCAGGGAGTCGGCGTGGGTTTTTACGGGTTTCTCCCACTGGTCAGCCTCCTGGTACAGACGGCTGGAGACCACGCCCGTGGATTTCTGGTATTTCCCGTCGTATTCCCGTAAAATTTCGCCGCACACCGTCTCGAAAAATACCTGGCAAATCTCCATCCCAGGATAAACTTTGATCGGGTGCGTAGGCACCAGTTCCAGCGTCCAGCGCCCGGAAAAGCCGATGTCCCCAAACCCCGCCGTCACATGGACGAACAGTCCCAGCCGCCCGATGGAAGAGCGCCCGATGAGCATAGGCACCAACCCGTGCGTTTCCGTGTACTCCATGGTGTTGGCAAGGTACAACTGGCCCGGTTTCAGAACCAGCCCCTCCGGGGGGATATGGATGAGGTTCGTCCGGTTATCCTGTTTAGGATCCAGGACGGCCTCCCGGTACACCAACAGATCCTCATCCAGGCGCAGGTTATAGCTGTTCGTCCCCAACCGGGCCTCAGAAAAATCCTGGATTTTGATCTCTCCCGTGGAAATTCTCTGCTTGATCTCATTTGCAGTTAACATCATGTTTTTTATCCTCCTATGTCAAAATGGTAAATTTTGCGTTCCAGTCAGGCCCGCAGGCGAGACTTTATCGCCGTGCGTAACGCAATTCGGCACGCATCCCTCCAGTTTTTCTCCGTCGATCTCCCGGAATTCCTGAGTCGGGCCATCAAACGTGAATGTAATCAGCCCTCCCGCAGGTCCTTTCCTGTTTTTAGCAATGAACATATCTCGCGGCGGCGTTTTCCAGTCGGACTTATGCTTATACAGCAACATCGCCGCATCAACGTCCTGCTCGATCTGTCCGGATTCTCGCAGGTCAGACAACGTTGGCGGGTCAAAATCCGTCTTGTTCTGCGATCTCCGAAGCTGGGAGTTAGCGACGACCAAAACTTTTAACTGCCGTGCGATGCTTTTTAGCCCCAGCGATATTTGAGACACTACGTCCGTTCGATTTCCCTGATTGATCCAGCGCTCCGGCGTCACGATTTGCAGGTAGTCGATGTAGATGATGTCATACCTGTTTTCCATCGTGATATTTCTGACATTTGTCACGGTCAGCCCGCTGGCATCAATGATATCCAGGTTTCTGCCCGCAAAACTCTGGTTGACGGAAATGATTCTATCGATTTCCTGCTTTTCCAGTTGTTTCCGCTGGAGCCGAAGGGAATCAACGGAAGCCGATAGCGCTAACAATCGGTCGTAAATTTCCTCCGTCGATGTTTCAAAACTGAAATAACCGACTCGAAACTGCTGTGACTGATCCCACGCGATTTGCAGCGTCAACGCTGTTTTGCCAACGCTGGGCCGGGCAGCGACGCAAACATAATTCCCAGGCTTTGCCATGATAATGTCAGAAAGCTTCTGGAAATGCCAGTTGAAATAGTCCGGCGGTTGGTCTATCCGCTCTAATGCCCGGAGATAGCCCTCATACGCCGAAACGATCTCCACGTTGGTGTTCCTCTGCGTGATCTTATTCAGGCGCTCCATGACCTCCTGGGCTTCTTCCGTCGTTTGGCACTTCGTCAACGCCAGACCGAGCTGATGGTAATCATCCAATGTCGCTTTTTCGATAGCGATCTTGATATACTCGCTGACGTTGGCCGCCGTCGGCGTGACCTCCATCAGTTGCATCAGCGTCTCTCCGTAACCCGCTCCCATGGCATTGTTCACGGTCACAGGGTCTACAACATCGCCATTTTGGTACATCGTTTTGATCGTCTGGAAAATCGTCCGGTACTCTCCGGAAAACTGAGTGTCGGTCATCTGCGTCACGACATGGCCGACACATCGGCTGTCGATCAGCATGGATCCCAGGATGGACATCTGCGCATCTAGTGCCTGATCCGGGGTTAGGGAAGTCTCAAAACTCATAGCCGATACGCCCCCTCCGGCTCCGTCTGCCCGGCGCCCTCAGTTTTGCTCGGTGCAGTTTGCTCATCCTCCCAGCGGCAGTTGTTCAGCCACGTTTTGGGGTAGGGGATACCGATGCCGCGTTGCCAGTCCTCGCTGGCCTTCTGTTTCACCAGCTCGCGAGCCATGATGTCCACGGTCTCACTGGTTGGCTTGAGCTTGTCCCAGGCCCGGATTGCGCCCTGCTTATCTTTCTTGAGCGGGTAGCAAGCCCAGAATCCCTCAAACCGTTCTGGCATCCAGTCAGGAAACGATTTTTGTTTCCGCCCGCGCCGTCCACCCTTTGGGGGGACTATAGGGGGGTTTATATCTAAGTTGTTAATATACTTAGTATTTGATTGTGGCGGGTTTTCCGTCAACGGTTTTCCCGTCGGCGGGTTTTCCGTCAACGGTTTTTCTGGCAACGGTGCGTTTCCATCCCCTTCTCCCACATCCTGTGTTTGGGCGTCCACGCCCAGGGGGATTTCCCGGATGACATAGGTCATCGGGCCAAAGCCGCCGCCCTTATCCCGCGTTTGCTCGCGGTGCAGGTAGCCGCACTCTTCCAGCTCTTTCAGGGCGGCCGTCACGGCGTCCTTGCCCTCTTTGCAGATGCGTACCAGGCCGTCCACGGTGTAAACCCAGCTATCCGGCAGGCCCAAGATTTTGGACAGCAGCCCGACGGCTTTTAGGCTCATCCTGGTGTCGCGCAAATGGTAGTTGCTCATGATCGTGTAGTCATGGCATTTTTCCACTCGGATAATTGCCATAAATTCCTCCATTCGCTTTACATACCGCCAAAAATGCGGTATAATCAAACTGTACTCAATCCATAATAGCCATATGGATCCTCTGTTCAGGCATCACAGGCCGCTATCCTGTGATGCCTTTCCTTATGCCCGGATCTGGCTGCACCGCAACTCCTTGGCGATATCACAAGCAAGCCACTTTTTCCGTCCGTTGATATCAACAGGCAAAATATGCGCGTTGTCCAGCCATTTTTTGGCGGCCTTGTCATCTTTCAGGCCCAGGACCATTTTCACGTCCTGGATATCCAGACAGAGACAGCCAACCAGCGCCACAATGTCATTTTCCAGCGGCTTGCTTTTTACCTGCCGTTTTGGTTCTGCGGCGGGTTGTCCCAGCAGGGACGGATTGCAGATTCTTGTCACTCTTGGCATTTCTCGCGCCTCCTCTCCTGGGTTCTATCCCCAGTTCTGCCAGCCAATCATATGGCCGAACATCGTGCACATGGTAGTGCCGTGCGATGGCCTTGATCGGCATCCCGGACAGATAGATTTCCATAAAATCATCCGGGATCGGCTTTTTCACCCGCTTATACTTCACGTCTCCATTCTGCGTATCCGCCCGCCTACCGGCCTTGACTCGGTGGCAATACTGCCCACCAGTGCACTCCGGTTCCTCGCAGGTCAGGCAGGCGTTGATTTCCTCCGGCCCATCAGAGTGCCGCATCCTCACCGTGCCTTTCAGCGTGTCACTCGGTGCCTCTTTCCAGGGTTTGGAGGCCGCCGTTTGCACCAGCACGCCGTTTACCCTCACGCTCACGTTTTACACCCCACTCTCTCGATCCATACCACGGCGTCCCGGCGCAACGTGGGCAGGTGTAGTGCTTGGCGCCCTTTTCCAGCACCGACACGTTCCACTCCAACCCACATTCCCGGCACAGCCGCCTCACAGCACCCGCAGGGGGATCCCCGCACGGCGCAGGGCCAGGTTGACCTTGCCCTTCCGGGTCTTGGCCCGCGCGGCCTTCTCGCGGCTCTTGGTGGCCTTGACTTCGGCCTCCCAGCGGGCTTTGGCGTTGGCCTCCAGAGTGGGCCACATCACGCGCATGATGCCCTCAATGTCGGCCCATTTCCGCGCCTCAGCGCGGGCTTTGATCTCTTGCACAGTGTTCATCGTAATTTCTCCTTTTCTTCAAGTTTCGCGGCTTCCACCCGATAAAACCGGGTTTCCCCGCCGCGGATCGTCCTGGTGATGATCTGCCCAAGAAGGTTCCGCCGGGCGGATTTATATTCCACTCTCCGGTGATCCTCCCAGCAGACGTGCCCGTCCTCATCCAGGCGGACCCACCGAATCCTGTAAATCATCTCATCACCTCTCGGATAAAAATCTTGGATAAATCTCGGATAAATCTCGGATACCTCCCAGCTTATCCAAGCATGGGGTGCGGCGTTTTTCGTCCGCCGCCCAACGACGTTCTTTCCACCAGCGTCAAAATGTGATACACTGGCGAAAAGGAGGCATCGCCATGACAAAACAGCAGTACAAAATCCTAAAAAAATTTACTGACCGCCCTGCCATGAGCTACCAAGACCTGGTCATGCGCCTGGGTGACGGAAATGAAGCCCTGTTCCGCGTCTACAAGTCGCTGAAAGATATGGGCTACATTTCCCTCTGCCCAGGGGAAGAAGAGAAATCCTTGGGTGATGCGATCACCACCGACGCTAAGTGTCGAATCACACAGGCCGGAATATCTGCCCTAGAGGAAAAACGAATTTCCATCAACGGGACGATTCGGGCAAGAGTGGCGTTCTGGGTTGCCGCACTCGGTGTCTTATTCGCGGCGCTTGCGTTCTTTCTCAAGTAAGCGCATGATTTTCTTCCCGTCTCGCCGGTCCCTCTTCGCGCTCAGCGCGTTCAGAAGCCCGTTGATGATCTCATCCCGCGTCTTATCGCCCACCTGCGCGATCTCACACTCCAGGTACTCCACGCGCTCTTCCAGGCAGTCAAGACGGGCTTGCAGTTCATCCATCATCTCACCCCCCTTTGACAAACGTCGCCACCAGCGCCGCCAGCGACACAAAAAAGGTGATCTTGCTGACTAGATCAAAGTCAGAGAATTTCCTCCAGCCTTTAAGCGGACCTCTTTTGTAGCGTTGCACAAACTCCAACCTCCCCCCGGCCAGCGCCCTACGACGCTGGCCCTTTCTTTTTCCTTCTTGGTGCGTTATACTAGCCCCAAAGGAGGAATTTACATGGACTCAGCAATTATTTCGTCGATTATTTCCGCTGGTTCTGTGGTGCTTTCAGCTCTGATTTCCTACGGCGTCGCAAAAATGACAACGCAGAAGGAAACCGAAAAGCTGAAAACACAACAGAAATTGTTGGATGCCGCAGAAAGAAAAGACGCATTTTCGGCCATGGTAAAGGCCGTGGATGCTTACATCATGCAAATAAGCCAAGAGGCTTATGCACCAAACCAAGCCGAAACAGCTCAGGCGATTTCGGTGGCCAGGGTCTTGTTTTCCGGCCCTATCGCAGATGCGATTGACGACCTGCAAATAGCGTTTGATGGGAGCGCAAAACTGACCGTTTTGAGACGTTGCCTAAACAAGGCGGTCGATGAGTACCGTCGCCACAAAGACGATAGCCCCTAAAATCGTTACGAGAGTGCAAATCTCGTAAGTGCGGAGATTTGCAGCCAGCTCGTCAATCCGTTTACTATCTTCCAGGGCCTTTTGATCTGCGCTCCCGAACACACCGAGCCGGAGTAGTTTCGCCATCGTGTAAACGTCCCAGGACCACGACGGCACCCAGTCCGTCGTTCTCAGCCGTTTCAACACGCGCTTCTCACGCCTAGTAAGCATCTTCACCCCGTCCCCCCTTTTCTTCCGCATGTTGCACAAACTCCAACCTCCCCCCGGCCAGCGCCTTACGACGCTGGCCCGTTCTTTTCTTGCAGTCCCCGCATGATAGCCATGCCCTGGGCTACGCCGAGAATCCGTTCTTGCTCAGTTACATCAAAATCTTTGATATACTCAGAGATCAAGGCGCCAATTTCATCGGCTGGTTCCCTGATGTTCTTTTCGATCAACCGCACCGCCTCCTCTCTTATCGACTGTCTATATTCTATCATCGTTTTTCGATAAAGTCAAGACTTTTTTATCGGCTATTGATAATTTTCCTTGACTTTTTGGCGTATATGTGGTTTAATAGACTTAGAAAATGCAGGGGGTAGAAACATGGAAACATTGAACGACAGAATCAAGTTGGTTTTCAAAGATTCTGGTCTAACGCAGATGGACATTTCCAAACGATTGAATATCGCACAATCATCCGTATCGGGAATAATTTCAGGAAAGGCAAATCCGTCAAAGCGTACATTGGCCGACATTGCGGACCGTTTTGACGTGAATTTGGAATGGCTAAGAGACGGAACGGGCCCGATGAAAAAAAAACACCCATTAAAGCATGATCTTGGTGAGTTTTTCGCGGAAGTCATTTCGACAGATGTTCCGTACAGGGATGAATTTATTCTCGCACTTTCGGAGCTAGGGCCAGAACACTGGAAAATACTCGGTGATTTGATTCTGAGGACAGCAGAACGAATCAAAGAAAAAACCGAAGAGTGAGTTATCCCTTCCGCCGGGTGGCGGGTAAAAATAAACACAGGAGGATAACATGAGAAAAGAAGGACAGGGCGGGCCGAAAAAGCCCGTGTACAAGAGGGTTTGGTTTTGGGTGCTAGTCGTGGTCGTTGCGTTTTTCATCGCGGCCATGGCAACGCCACTGCCGGAGGATAGCGGAACAGAGCAGGAGGAACAGAGTGCCGCCGTCGAACAGCAGAAGGAAGAAACCACGGAACCGGCAGAGGAAGAGGCTCCCGCTGTGGATGCCCCGGACGTTGCAAAGGACCTGGACAGTAAATATTGCACTTACGTCCGCATGAGCAACAACTGTATCAAGGGCGTACTAGATGAGGATAATGACCCTGCGACAACGTACACCAAGTGTACCAAGTCCAAAGACTTTTTTATGCAGGCGCAGGAGAAAATCAGCGCAGCCCGTACCGATGCCATCAAGGACGTGGCTGACTGCGCAGAGGCTATTGTACAGTGCATGTACTCCGCTTGCGGAAATATCCAGAAATACCTGGATGACGGGAAAACCAGAGATTTGAGTGCCGCTCAGACGGACATTCAGGATATGAACACCCTGAAAACGGAGTTCGAGACGCGGCGGCAGGCATACATGGAAAAATGCGGAATCGGCGATCAGTACGAACCGCTGAATTACGATTACGAGTGAGGGCAGGGGACATGAAAGAGAGAACAAGGTGAACAGCTATGATATTTTTTATTGTGGTTGTCGTTGTAATTATCGCTTGTTGCATCGTAAACAATAGGGGAAAGATAAAAATCCCAAAAGGAAGTCTGCCAAACCCTATGTGGGAAATTTCTGGGAAGGAAATTTTGGACGTAGATGATTACATAGTCCTGGACACGGAAACGACGGGGCTAAACGCCCAGGAAGAACGGATCATTGAAGTGGCTGCGATCCGTGTTCAAAACGGAATTACAACGGGGCGATACTCCACGTTTGTAAATCCCGGAAAGAAAGTACCAGAAAAGATTACGAAGCTAACAGGAATCACAAACGAACAAGCTAAAGGCGGAAAACAATATGCCGTAATGGCACATGAGTTGAGCGTTTTCATGGGCGATTTACCGATGGTGGCGCATAATTCCAATTTCGATGCAAAATTCGTGGAAATTGCATTTCGGGTGGGCGGCATCAGAAAGAAAATTAACCACATAGACACGATACCAATGGCCCGCGAAGCATTTCCCAACATGGCAAACTACAAATTGGCGACATTGATTCCAGCTTTGCACCTAGCGAATGGACCGCAAACCCATAGGGCAATGGATGATGTCCTTGCCACCGCCGAGCTTTTCAAGTTTTGCAAAGGAAAGCTGAAAGCGATGAATGAAATAGCCACGGAAATGAAAACCCTTTCCAAGGCCGAGGAAGCGCTAGAGGAAGCTAAAAGCGCAGTTGATATTTTCCTTGCCTACGACAAAGCAGACGCCGCCCTGATGGACGCCATTTTGAAAAGTCCAGAATCCATTTTGGAGCTGTACGGTGGCAGAGAGGAGTATTTATCAAAAACCTACGGGCAAGCTGTTAACGCAATGATGCGAAAAGAGTTTGAAAAAGAAAAAAAGGCGATTCAACGCCTGAAAACAAGAAAGTCTATGGATAATCACATTGCGGCATTCCGGCTTGTGTACGACAACAACGAAAAGCGGTTAACAAGAGGAAATAGGCAAATGCTCTCGAAATACGTTCGTGAGTTGGGTGAAGTCCGGGACATGGTTTCACCAGAGTAAAGAAGAAGCCAGCCCCTGGGGGCTGGCTCTTTTTTTAACCTTTTAGCAGTCCCCGAACAAAGATCAGCACAATCTCTGCCTTCCAATCGGGTAACTGTTCCATGATTTTAACGATTTCTGTTAGCATTTCCTTCCTGGTTTGCTCCATGTAATCCTCCTAACTTGTCGAATAAAGTCGCTGGACGTAAGCAAGTACGATCCGCAGCCGCCGCACGTCCATCCCCTCCAGCAGCCGCGTGATTTGGCCCACAAGCATCATGGTTTCCAATCGAATCGTCTCCTTCCATTTTCAACCACATTCTCACCGCTCTCATGCAAACCATATTCTTCCAAAGAAGCAGAACAACAACAAAAAACGTCGAAAGAAGGGGAAAATTGATGAAGAAAGACACAAAGTACAAATACGTCCGAAAAACAATGACTTGGGAAGGTCGGAGATATGAGGTTACAGGGAAAACGGAGCTGGAAGCACTGGAAAAATTGGCAGAGCTGAAAGTGCGATTGAAAAACGGCGATGTGGTGATGAATCGAGAGACAACGGTTGATCGGTGGTTTAAGGAATGGTTCCAGCTGTACAAGGCCCCATCCGGCGGGACGAAAAAAAGTCTGAGCATGTACACCGAAAAGTACAATTCGATCATCAGCCCAGCGATCGGGCGGATGAAGCTGGGAGATGTGCGGGAAGCGAATTTGCAGCGTATCCTGAACAGTCAGGCGGGTATGTCATTTTCGCACGTCTCCAAGCTGCGGATGATCCTCAAGGCCATGTTCTCGCGGGCGGCGGCGTCCCGGATCATATCGTTCGACCCTAGCACACAATTGGAGTTGCCAGAGACAACAAAAGGGGAACATAGATCGTTGACGGAAGAGGAACGGGCAGCCCTGTTGAAGGTTTGCGAGACGCATCGGTACGGCTTGTTGATGCAAATCATCCTGTACGCTGGCCTGCGCCCTGGTGAAATCGCGGCGCTGAATTGGGGAGATGTAGATTTTGAAAAAAACGAAATCAGAGTACACAAAGCCCAGGAAAGCGGCAGTAAGAACATCAAGACCCCCAAGACAAGCGCGGGGTTCCGGGAGATACCGATGGTCCCGGAACTCAGAGAACGTCTCTGGGCTGCGAGAGAAGCCCCAGAGGAAGCCGTGGTAAAGAACACAGTAGGTAAGCGCCTGGACAACGACAGCATGTATAGAGCGTGGAAGAGTGTCCGAAAAGCGATGGACATCGAAATGGGAGCCACTGTCTACCGGAACCAAATTATCGAGAGTGTCATTGCGCCGGACCTCACTCTGTACTGCCTGCGGCACACGTTCTGCACGGATTTACAGCGGGCCAGTATCTCCATCAACATAGCAAAGGAACTCATGGGGCACAGCGATATCAGCGTGACCGCCAACATCTACACCCATAAGGATCAAGCCACCCTGCACCGCAACATGCAAAAGCTGGCGGCCCTACGAAGCGCTGCAACAAATTCTTCCGCACATTACGGCGTTTCCATCTGGCCAATGGGCCAGGGCTTGGCAGATTTCGGTTTTCTGCCGTTCCTGATTTCCCACATGTCCCACACATTCCAGGAGGCAGGTTCTCCCACAATCGTGGAGGTAAATGTGGAAAAAATAAGATAAAATTCCGCAATCCATTGGAGCACAAGGGTTTTGAAATAGGGAAAAAGAGACTCTGACTCTGTTTGTGAGGGTTCGAATCCTTCTCCCGCTGCCAAAAGAAAAAAGCCGAGAAACCATTGAAAATCAAAGGTTTTTCGGCTTTTTCTTATTCCTGGTATTCCAGATTTTTCTAATCATAACCCAGAAATACTTGAAAAATGCGGGGTTTTCCTGGGTTCTTTCGTGGGAAAAGTGTGGAAAAATCTCACATCCCCTCGATCTTCCCCCGCACTTTCGCCACCCACGGCTCCGTCCGCTCCTCGGTCAGCTCACAAATTGCCGAGATCCCGGCCTTGTTGTCCTCCTCGGTGGCATCCCGGCAGATTTTTCGCATCATGTCCATGAGCATATCCCGATGCCCCAGCTCCTGGCTGGCCATGGTCGCATAGCTCCGAGCCATGTTAGGATCGTACTCCCGGAGTTTCTTGGCAATTTTGCCGTAGTGCTGCGCCCCCATGATCTCATCGTCGATGTCGGCGGCGATGGATTTGATCTGCTCCAATTTTGTCATGGCGCACCTCAAATCTTGTCCACGGTGACGGCGATGTTGGAAACGGTAGCAGCCCCGGACAGCACCACGGTATAGGTGGCGCCCGCGCAGTTACCAAACTGCCGCACCATCGCAGTGATCGGCAGCGTCACAGCCTCACCCACAGCGGCGGCGGTGACGGTGGCGGTAGCACCAGGCACGGCCACACCGTCCCGCATCAACGTGGCGGTGATAGCCCCGGCGGCGGCAGGCAGGGCAGTCAAAACAACGTCAAAATCGTAATAGCCCGCGCCGTTGATGATGATGCCGTTGCCGTTGAGATTGATGTTGCAGCCGAACCGGCGGATGATGCTCCCCAGCGGGATCGAGCCGCCCGCCGTAGCGGTGGCCCCGGTGTTTACGGTGTAAATTCCAGAATTGCAACTCATATTTTTTGCTCCTCTCTCAAAAAACAGAGGCGGGGACATTTGCCCCCGCCCACCCGGTCAGTTCGACCAATTAAATGTTGCCGTTGCTGCACCCGCCGAAAAACGGGTTGCAGTTGGTTGCATACGCAGTGCTGGTAGGATACCGCACCACGCCGCACATGGCTTGGGCAAGCTCAAGCTGCTGGATTCGCGCCGCCATAGCCGCCTCACGGTCTGCACACATTTTGTCCAACACCTTCTGGATGCCGGCGGTGATATTTTCGGTGGTGGCTGCGTGGTAGTTAGCCATGTCAAAGCGGGCGTTGTCGATGTTCTGCTGGGTTTTGCAGCAGCATTCGGAAATTAACACCATCAGGTCGCGGAAATTGCCCTGAGTGGCATAACCCATATCGCAGATGCCTTTCATCAGGTTGATGTTCACACCGTCCACCTGGTCGCTTAGACGGCCCACAGAGCCTTTCAGCTCGTTAAAGCTGTTAGCGCTGCAAAGGTCCCCCTCGGTCACGGGGTTGCCGTTGTTGTTGCGGCCAAACCCATTGCCGCCCCAACCAAAAATCAGGGCAAACAGGATGATCATGATCCAGCCGCCGCCGGAACCCCAACCGTCGTTGTCGCGGGTCACAGCCGCGATGTCGGACAAACTCATTGCGTTATCCATTTTGTCGTTCTCCAATCGTTAAAATTTTACCAGCGGGCGGCCGTCCCGCAGATAATCGTCAAAAAATGCCCTTGAAATCGTCAAGGTTGATGCCGTACTGTGCAGCCACCTGGGAGGGCGTCTTGCCCTTGCACTCCTGGGCAAATCGAGCAAACTGCGGATTTTTCTGCATCAGCAGCGGGATAATCTTGTTCGGGTCCTGCCCGCGCAGGGTGCCCATCATCTGCCGGATGGCCTGGATTTTGCTCGGCCCGCCCTGAGTGGCCTGCTGGAACAGTGGGTTACTCATCGCCAAACCCTCCGATCTGTTCATTCAGTTTGTTCAAAAAATCGGAAAACTCCGCTTTCGTCACAAACTCCGGCTCCGCCGCTTTCTGCGCGGCCTCCGGATCATATTTCTCGAATTTATAATAGCTGGTGGTGGTGATGCCGGTCGTGTCGGCTTCTTTCACAGCAAACACCGGCTCTCCCTGCGCCATGATCCAGGCCTTTACGCCCGGTTGTACGCTCACGTTAGCGATGTCGGCAACTCCGGGTACCAGGACCCACCCAGGCCCGTTCTGGCGCTCCTGGGCGCTTCCTGCGCCCTGTGGCGGCGTCTGCCGTTGCCACCATGGATTCTGTGGCGGCATCTGCCCCCACCCGCTCATCATGGGATAGCCCATCTCAAACATCCTGCATCCCTCCATTTCTGCTAAAATCGTACCAAATTTTTACAGCCCACTTGTCCAAACCATGCCCAATTTATGCTCAATTTATGCTCAATTTCTGCCCAATTAAAAAAGCCCGCCCCCAAAATGGGACGGGTTTCGACATTGGGAATGTGGTATTTTATAGCTACCTTATTGCGAAAAGAAAACCACTAGCTGAGCTAGTGGAAAGAAAAAGCCTCAGGCTATGGACAAAAATAAAACTCCTTGTTAAGGTAAAGTTAGGTTTGCCGACCAACAAGACCAGAAACAAGGAGGACCTTATCGTGGATAAGGACATAAGTAGTTTAGAGCATACACGGTGGAGATGTCAATACCATGTTGTGTTTGCGCCGAAATATCGTAGGCTGGCGATTTATGGAGAGCTGAAGCAGGATATAGGGTATATCTTACGGAAGCTGTGCGAACGGAAGGGGATAGAGATCATAGAGGCAGAAGCGTGCCCAGATCATATCCACATGCTGATCAGCATCCCACCGAAGCTGAGCGTATCCCAAGTGATGGGGTACCTGAAAGGAAAAAGTTCGCTGATGATCTTTGACCGGCATGCGAACTTAAAATACAAGTATGGGAATCGCCATTTTTGGGCGAGAGGATACTATGTGGACACGGTAGGACGGAACAAGAAAGCGATTCAGGAGTATATCCAGAATCAGCTGAAGGAAGACGAACTAGCAGACCAACTAAGTATCAAAGAGTACTTTGACCCATTTACTGGGGAAAAGGTGGATCAAGGTAGAAAGGGTCAAAAGGGCTCGTTTACGAGCAGCAAGAGAAAATAAGGCAAACAAGCAACCCCTTTAGGGGTGGCCCGGAGAAGAAATGCAGTCGGCAAACCTTTCGGGCCCCTTTAGGGGTTGCTTGTATTATGCCCTTCTAGGGCTTCCTCAAGCCACCGGCTTAGCCGGTGGTTATGACTCTCCCCCCAGAGAAAAGGCAGCCCCCACCGGCACGTTGCAGAAAACCGGCGGGGGCTTTTGTTTTCTCAAAATTTTACCACCAAATTGGTGCAAATCTATTGACAAAGCACCGAATTGGTGCTATAATACAAGTACAGTAAAGGAAGGGGAACAAACCCCACGGAATACAAACTAGGAGGAAATGAAAATGAAGAACGGATATTGGGACGCCATCACCGTTTACATGAACGACGACATCAGAGAGCAGGTCCACGCCGAACTCGCCCCCTGCACCGCAAAAGAATTCCTGGACCGTTACCTGGAACTCGATCCCGGCTTCCAGGACCTGTTGGATAGTGAGTTCTCCGACAGCTACATCAACGCGGCCATGCTCGACAGAGAATACTATTTCCCCAACGTTGACCGGGAGGATGCCTTTTTCGGAAGTCAGTCTCCTATCTGCGTCGATAAAAAAGAACTGGAATTCCTGGCCGCCGGTTGGGGGCTGGAAATTGAGGACTTGATGGAGCAGGTCCACGAGGCAGACCCGGAAGAGATCACAGAGTACGGAGTATACAACGCAGAGTGACGGCCCACACCGGGCCGGTAATGCGGGACCCGAAAGGGCGCGGTCACAACCCCGCAAGATAGGAGGAATTTATGAAAGAAAAAGACACGCCAATGCCGTTTGTTCGGCAGTGGTCGATTGGGAATGTTTATGACCGATTGGATGATCTCGCAGCCCGGAAAATTTCTGGGGAATCTAATTGGCCAGACTACTGTCCACTCCCGCTAAATATAGCGGTGGACGAAGTGAGGCGCATTTCCAACGAATGGGATAGTTTCGACGCATTCTCCAGAAATGGATTTGTCAGCGTAACAACGGCGTGCTGGGCGTGGTCGAAAACAAAGGTCATGTATCAGTTCGATCCAGACCTGGCCAGACTGCTGATGCAACAGGCGGAGGAAATGAACGAATCCGATCTCTTGCCGGTTGAAATGCTGTTAAATCTCCCGTACCCCTGCATTTACATGAAAACGGCAGGGCCTACGGATAAATATATTATCGACGGGTTATTTGCATTTGTGGACTACAACACAGAAACCAAAAACACCGTGATACATTTCGTGGGCGTGAAACAGGGGGACACCGCTATATTTGATTGTTTTCTGAAATTGCAGCCTGGAAAAACAATCTGGGAATGTATAGTAGATACTATGGATACCATGGAAACGAAGGGCAGGCATGAAGAAAAAAAGAATTGGATCATGCACCTGCAAGCGATTCAGTGGATACTATACCTGGTATCCGAAAACGCGGAGATCACCAGCGGCCCAGCTCCAGAGCCGGATAACACCCAAAAATCCCAGAAGGGGAAGAAAAAGAAAAGCAGCGTGAAGGTGAAGAACGTCGGTCTCCGCATCGGTGCGGCGATCCGAAAAAACAAAGCCAAGCCATCCCCTAGCGCGGAGACGGAACCCGGCACAGGCTCCAAAAAATCCCCACACTCTCGCCGTGGACACTGGCATCACTATTGGACAGGACCGCGGGACGGAGATCGGAAGCTGATCCTGAAATGGGTCGCTCCAACATTTATCAACCTAAAAAACAAAACACAGGATACCGTTGTTGTCTATCCTGTGAAAATGAGAAAGGAAGAAAAGCAATGAACGAACAAATGTTGATTCACGACGCCATCTCCACCACCGACCGTGACGCTTTCGTCTCCGACTGGGCCTTATCCAGCATCTGGGGAGACGAACCCACCGCCCCCATCCCGGTGGACCGGGTGCAATACCTGGCCCAGCTCTGGGAAGACGTCCGAAAGAGCGTGGCAGAACTCCGGGCCATGACCGGCCTGACACAAGGCAAGTTTGCCGCCTGGTACGGTATCCCGCCCCGGACCGTCCAAAATTGGGAGAGTGGGGCAAGCAATGCCCCCGAATACGTGCGCCTCATGCTGGTGCGCTTAGTCCGGCAGGATTTTTGCCATGGCTGAAAAAACTAAAATCTGTGCCATTTGCGGTGCAGAATTCTCCGGTGACGCGCTGGCTACACGTTGCCCGGCGTGCTACCGGAGATACCGCAATGAAAAAAACGCAGAGTACAGAGCTAGGCATGGTATCGTTGCTCGTGAAAAAAAGCGCAGTACAGGCACACAGGACCCGAACAGCATCATCCGTGGCGTCTCCTGGCATGCAGGGATACAAAAGTGGCACGTATCCTATCGCGGGGAATATCTCGGCGCTTTTGATGCGTTAGAGGATGCGATACAGGTGCGCAAAATGGCCGAAGCGGACAGCCCGAAACGTTTTTGTGTGGTTTGTGGAAACCCGATTCCACCGGAAAGCGTCGGAAATGTCCTCACCTGTTCTTCTGAATGTTCCAAAATCAGGATGCAGCAGAACAGCAGAAAACGGGAACAACGAAAAAGAGCAGAACAGCAAAAATTTTGTGCTGTTTGCGGGAAGCCAATCCAGAAACTAACGCGCGGCACAGCGAAATATTGCTCGGAAGCGTGCCGGGATAAGGCATATAGGGCTAAAAAAGATGGGACGGAGTAATCCGTCCCCTTCTCACAGCGTCTTCCGCCGAATACTCGCCAAATCGTTGTTGACGGTCCCCCGACTCACATCGAGTTCCGCGGCCACATCCTCGATAGGCCAACCTCTCCGGTAGTGCAGTTCAAAAGCCGCCCTCTCACGGTCGGTGAGCCAAGGGTTCCCGTGCATTTTCTCCAGCTGAGCGGGGCTGTACCGATACCTGGGCATGGTACCACCCCCTCAATCAAGCACCCCCAGACGGCCCAGCACAGCGGCCAGCTCATCCCGCTTGACGGGCCGCTCAGGCTCCTGCCCGTCCACAATGCCCTTGAGGGTGGCTTTCTCCCAATGGCCCTGCTTTTTGCTCCACTCAGGTTCCGCCACAGCGGCGGCGAACGCCACAGCCTTAGTGTACAGCGCGAACGCCTGCGCCCCCGTCATGTTGGCGATCATCTTATCAATGTCCATCTCGTCATCCTCCGTTTCCGCCCCCAGCCGGTTGTTTACGGCCTGGGCAATCACCGCGTGTTTGTTGTACAGGTAGTCCCCCGGACAGGCTTTGTTCGCCGTCCACCGATGCACCACCATGTTTTGCTTATCCCACTGCCCCATCAAGCCCTTATCCCCCCGCCACAGCAGGCGGGGAATGTTATTCCGCTGGCAGATATCCACCAGCAGCTTGATGAGACTGTTGAGCGCCGCCATGTTGCATTTGCAGTCCCCGTCGGCATCGCTGGCAACCTCGATGGTTACAAGCTGGTGGTCGATGGGGTTAGAGGTACACCAAGCCCGGTTTTCCTCTTTGCACACCTGGGCAATGGAGCCGTCCCCGCCTACGACATAGTGGCAGGATGCCCCGTTTTTTTGCTTGGTGGCAAACCGGGCCATATCCGCAAACGATCTAGCAGGTAGATTCCGCCCCCCGGCGGTGCAGTGGATTGCCACGCCCTGGATGGTCCCCTGCCGGGGCTTGGTGCAGTTGGGGGAGTAGTGGACATAGGTGGCTAAGCTGGATTCACTCATTTTTCGTCCCTCCGTCCGTCTTTTTCGTGAAGAAATACGTGATGATAGCCCCGTAGGCCGTGCAGAACAGCGTCACGGCGTCCTGGTTTACGTCCACGGGCGCAAACAGTAGGGCAATCATCGCCCCGGTCATGGCCAGCGTCACCAGGCTCTTCACATCCAGCAGTTTCAGCAGTTGTTTCATACGTTTCCCTCCCTACAAAAAATCGTTATTCTCAAGCCGCGCTCTGTACACGTTCTCAATGTGGCCGATAGAGATAGCGGCCTTGTCGTTGGGGAAATCCGGGTGAGTAGAACAGTATCGGTTATACTCGGTGATATCCTCCAGGATTTCGTTGAAATGCTCCTGACTATGCCGCTCCCCCTGCAAAAGCTCATCGGCAAACCGCAGGATACGCACCCGCAGGCGCTTGGCTTTGTCCTTGGCATCTTCTTCAATGTGGCTTTTCAGCTGTTCGGAAATCCCAGACAACTGATCCGTAACATCTCCCAAAATGGCTTTCCCAATTTTTCGGGCCAGCCACGTCCAGGGGTTGATTTTAATGGGGACGATCTCCACGACAACGGACGAACCCAGCACAGCCAGGAGCGCCGTGATGATCTGTTCAGGTTCCATATTCTGGCACCTCATTTCTTTAAGTTTGGCCCCCGCATACACGGGGGCCGTTATGCTTACTGTGCGTCGGCAGTACCGCCGTATTCGGAGGGCACCAGTTCGGGCATGCCGCAGTCCTCAATCAGGACTTCGGCAACCTGCTTCTTCAGCTTGGGGGGCACCTGTTCAAAGGTGGTCTTACCCAGAATAATTCTGGAAGCAAAGAGCATCGCCATCATATTCTCACTCCTTTCTGCTTTTAGCAGGATTCTAAACGCTAAATTAGCGAGTAGTTTACGCATAAACGATGTTAGCCATTTCCACGATGCACTCTTCGTGGAAGTCGGCTTGTGTGGAAAGAGCAGATACCTGCTCTTTCAGCAGCTTGTTCTCCGCCCGGAGCGCCGCCGCCTCGTCCTCCTCCTCCACAAAAAACTCCCCGATGGAATAGGTTTTGTCCGTAGTTGGGGAGTATACGGCGTTGTAACTCTCCTGCGTGGCGATCACGGCAACGCCGTTCTCCTGTCGCAGGATGTAGCGCAGAGTTTCTGCGCGTTCGATGATCTCACCATCTTTGTAGATCAAAAACATGTTATCCCTCCCGTAAAACCAGCATCGTTTGCTGATTTGATGGATTTTTCCGGATGCTCACAGCGCTGGTGTAGCCGTGATATTCCAATGTGAGGCCGTCCCTCTGGTGGATGCTGATGCAATCCGGCAGGTGCATAGCAGCTCGATCTACATCCTCAATGGGGGTATCCGTAAATACGATCCGCAGCTCATCATCCGCCGCGATCACGTTGTCGATGGGGTAAATTTTTCCGCCGATTTCTGCATACACTCCAAAAACACCCCTTTCATCGCTGTTTTTGTTTTCCAGGATTTGCATTTGGATACATGGCCGCACCAACTGACAAAACTGATTCGCAGGTCCTCTGGTGGGATTTTCCCAGCCAGCTTTTTCAGTTTTCGGCGTTGCCTGGTAACGTTTTTCCGGCTGATCCGCCGCACGACGCCGCCGGTTTCCGTGAGACTGAATTTTTGCTTCAACCAGGAGAAGCCGCGCCGAAGTGGAACGATTTGCGTTTTCGTTCCGTTCATCTCCACGCCAAACGCCGCCGCTTCCCACCGGATCACGTCCAGGCAGGCGAGTAGATGCTCTTTATCTTGGTGAATGATGTAACCATCATCCATATACCGTCCATAAAACCGGCAACGCATCCGCTCTTTGATCCTGTGGTCGAGCCGGTTTGGGACGGCCAGCGCCAAATTTTGACTGATTTGGCTACCCAGCCCCAGACCGACCGGGCCAAACATTCCGACCAAATGTAAAACCAGGCGTTTCAGTCGCTCGTCGGCAATGTAGCGCTCCAAAATTCTTGCTACGGCATCGTGGCTGATGCTGTCGAAAAATTTGTGGAAATCATAGATCAGGATGTATCCATCCCTGCCAAATTTGCGGTAAAACTGGTGCAAATGCGTTTCCAGGCGTCTGAGCGCATAGTCAACGCCTTTTCCTTTCTGACTGGCCGAGTTATCAGGAATCAGCCTCAGACCAAGAACGGGAGTGAGTAGGTTATCACAGAGGCAACGCTGCACCACGCGTTCTGTGATATGCACAGAGCGGATATGCCGGTGTTTGCCGCGCTCAAAAATGTCAAACTCGATAAATCCGTTGCTTTTCCATGTGCCACTCAGTAATTTACGCTGAGCTATACGCACATTGATAAAAGCGTTCTCTTTGTAGGCTTGGGTCGAATGTTTCCAGCCTACGCCGCGCCTACATTTTTTATAGGCAGAATACAAGTTTCCAAAAGTGAATACGTCTCCAAACTGAATTTTCAAAAAGTGGAACCTCGCTGGTAGCGGATTAGCTCGAAAGCGTCCGCGTCTCGGTGATATTTACCCGTGTGGGAGGGTCAGGCGCTCCTTACGCGTGTGGACTGATTTCGATAAACATCTACTCTGTCTGCCGTGCACGCAATCCGAAGCACACGCCATTGCTGTTGCTGGCGTTGTTGTTGTTGCTGCTGCCGTTGTCGTTCACATTGCAAAAGTTCGTGGAGTTGGTCGCATTCGGGGACGCCAACGCGCCCGCCTGCGCCCGGCAGGATTTACAGCGCCTAACCCATAGATGTCAAAACTTAAAACGCGCCTTGTCGGATTTTTTTGCCCCGGCGATCAGGCGGCCCTCGTCGATCATCAAATCCGCCCAGTGCTCCAGGGCGTGCTCGCTCAGGCCGTGTTGCAGCTCCATCAAAACGCTGCATTTCCCGATCAGCGCCTGCAAACAGTTGTTTGCCTCGATCAGGTGGTCCCGTCGCATTTGCGCCTCATGTTCGTTTGTGGGGTAGATGCTGTTCGCTGCCTTGCAGTGGTTATGTACCTCACTGGCCAGGTGGCTCAACTCCGTCCCAATAAAAAACGTGTAGCGTTTCGGCAGTTTCATGCAGCATTTCAACGTGTGCAGCTCCAAATCATAGGCAGTATCTAAAAATTTGATGCTGCTCTCTTTCCGCTGGCTCTTTAAAACCGACATTCAGGGTCCTTTCCATCCGCGCCAAAGGCGGCGCGGATTATTGGATTCTGGCTTAAACGCATAAGCCGAAGCACACGCCAGAGCTGTTGCTGGCGTAGTTGTCGTTGCTGCTGCCGACGTCGCGCACACTGCAAAAGTCCGTGGAGCCGGTCGCATACGGGGACGCCAACCAGTAGTACGATGCAGAGCCGCCACCGTTGTTCATTTTCTTGATCCGGCTGGCGTTGTCGATGAAAATCGGGTACTGCCGTGCATTGCCCGTCGTGCGTTCTGTGGCGGGGGAGTAGCTCGATTCTCCGAACATCTCAAATGTCAGCGGCAACCAGAGTTTATGTCCGCTCCATTTTCCGTTCGTCGTGCTGCCGCCAGTGCCGTACCATTTGTACGCCGTTTTGATCACAGCTTTCAGGTCGGAGGGCAGGGCGTTGTAAATGCTCCCGTTCAGCGTGGAGCAAAGAGCGCTGGAAGGAAAACCGCCGCTGTTGGTGTTACCGCTGTTCATCTGGTAGGTTTGGTACAGCAGGTTCTTGCAAAGGAACGTCGCGGCGGCTTTTTTCGCCGTCGTTGCGCCCGATAGGTAGTCATGGTCGAAATCTGCGATTTGCAGTGTCATCGTCCCGATGCCGGACAATGTGACGTCCTTTGTGTCGCCAAGAGCAAAAATTTTGCCCAGCACACCGGCAGCGCCCAGCGTATTGATTTGCGCCCAGCTCACGTCGTTCAGCGAGAGCATGGAGAGATACTGTACTTTTTGCGTGTCGATGGTAACACTTTTGCTTTTCACGGCCCCGGAGATTGTGGCCGAAAACGTCCAGTCGCCGTAAGGCAAGCCCTTAAAGGTTGCCATGCCGTTAGATGCCGCCACCGCCATTTTTGTGTCACTCCCGCTCTGCGCGGTCACGGTGACGCCGCTGGAGGCCAGAACGTAGGTAACGCCAAGGATGCCCGCCAAAATTTTGAACGCATCGTCCGGCGTAGCGGTGGACGGGAGCAAAAGCTCCGTTTTCGTGTCGTCATGGAGCAGGCCAGCAAGTTTTTTATCCAAGCTGCCGGCGAACTGGTCAATTTTGTCCCAATTGTCGTTCAACATGGTCTGGACGTTAAACGTGTCCGCCCCGTCCGTGGTCGGATTTTTTTTGAGTAGTTTTAGATTTTCTGTGTTGCTTGCCATTTAGGTCCCTCCTGCAAAACTGGATAGTGGCGTAGCATTTAACTCCGCCAGGGTCATCACCTCGTGGACCTCCCGAATGAGGAGGTAACGGTAGGCGTAGTCTACGTAGATATGCGCCGGGACAGCGCGGATGATGGCGCTTTTCAGGTCCTGGATATTGGCCGGGACGCCTACGTCTCCGATAAATTTCAGCGTGAGTTCGCCGGGGGTGTAGGAGCCGATGACGCCGCCCGCCTGCCAGGCGTCGCAGATGCTCTGCATGGTCTCCAGGCTCGGTTTCTGGGCGATGTTGTAGGCCGCTTGGATGGCGGCCCGCCGGTCAGGCAGGGCTTTGTTTTCGTCCTGTTCCAGGCCCAGCAGGCGCTCATAGTAGCGCACGCGCTCGATGGGCAGCTCGTCAAAATTCTCGGCGTTGTAGATGGCAACGATCCGGTCCGCCAGGGCGTCCAGCGTCACGCCGCCCGCCGTCATCACGGCCTCGATCCAGGGGTCTTTTTGCAGCATCCAGTGGAGCTGCCGCAGGGCGTAATCTTTAACCAACAACGGTCAGGGTCACCTCCCCTAGCATCGGCGTCTCCCGGTCGCCCAGGGCTACGTTGGTCGTGCCGCCCGCAACAGTCAGATTGCTGTGGTCCAATACGCCCTGGGTCGCGTTGATGCGGCTGGCGATCTGGGAGTAGGAGACGTAGGTGCCCGTTTTTTCAAAAGCCAGGCCCCGCAGGTACTCGGTCAGGGCCGCTTGCACTTTAGTTTTTACGGTCCCGATACTGACCCCGTCGGCCAGGGTGATCTTGGCCACCACGTCGATGTATTTCGCCGTCCCGGTGGTCACGGTACACACCGCCCCGATAGGCGCTTCTCCCACGCCGTCTCCGTTGTGGTTGGGGTCGATGAGGGCCTGCACCTGCTGGATGAGGGGAGTGCCTGCCGGTTCCTGGTTGGCATCCAGGATGCAGACTTCCACGGTGTTTTTGCCCTGGGCCTGGGGGAAAATTTTCACCCGGCCCACCCCGGCGACAGAGGTCGCCCAGGCGATGTATGCCTGCTGGTTGGCCCCGTTGTTGGGGTTTTGCAGGTCGTCGTAGTAGCGCTCCCGCAGTTCATCGTCTGTCTCGCTGTCATAGCCGCCGCTGGACGGCTCCGGGTTGGTCACCGCCGAAATGCCCGCAATGGTGATGGGCATGTAGGTGATCGTGTTGGCGTCCACGTTGCCGGTCTCCCCGGCGTTGTAGGCCCGCACGGTAAATTTGCTCCCGGCCTCCACGTCGCTGTCGGCAATGGCATAAAACTGCACGCCGCTCTCGGTGGAGAATAAATCGCCCGCCGAAATGCTGCCCGCCCCCGTGACCACCTGCATCTCTGCCGTGGCGTAGGTGGCGTATTTGCGGATAATTCCCCGGTGCTGTTTCACAAACTCATCCAGGGCCACCCCGGTGAGGTTGTCCACGTTCAGGTTTGCCTCTGCTGTGGCAATGTCATCGTCCAGGGACAGCACCGCTTGAGCAAAGGCCGCCGTGAAATCGTAGGCCGGAAACCCGGCTGTTTTTTGGTAGCGGTCGGGGATGCGGGCCAGCATCTCCCGATGTACCGTGTCAAAATCAAGGGACAATCTGGATCACCTCCGTGATGCCGTCGTCGTTGTCTTCCAGGGTCAGGGTGCATTGGATGGTCTCGCCGTCCCAGCGCATCTGTCCCACGTCCCGGATGCCGGGGTTGTAGGCGGCGGACTCTGCCAGGTGGCGGCGCAGCTCCGATAAGTCATAGCCTTTCGGGGCCTTTTGGCCGATCAAATCCTGCACAGGAGCGCCGAAATCCGCCGGGTAAATGGGGGAGCGCCCCTGCCGTGTCCGCACAACAAGCTGCACCCACTCTTTGATGGCAGCCACGCCATAGACTAGGACGGGCGTCCCGTCCTGCATTTTGAGCCGCTGGTTGTTCCAGTCAAAGGCAAACCCCATGCCGATCTCCGTCTCCGGGCGGGTGGCTGTCATGGCCTCCTGCTCCTGGGCGATTTGGTCAAATAACATTAGATCACCCCCAGCAGTAAGATCGTCTGCCCACCGGCAGACTTGCCAAAGGGGTCTCCCACCAGCGCCACGGTCTGAGGGGCGTACACCTGCGGCACATGGTCCAGCGTCCGCAGCTGTTCCGCCCGCAAAATGATCTGCCCGTCAAAGGCGGTGACGATCAGCGGCCCGTGAAAGCTCACTTCCCCCTTATTATTTACCGTGCGGATAGGGGACTGCACTTTCCCCGCAAACCAGGCGTAGGTCGTGGGGTTGTCCCGGTCTTTGAATTGTTTTGCGATTTGATGCTCCCAGCTCATTGGTCACACCTCTCCATTGTCAATGTCATCATGTGTACGGGGGCCAGTTCGTGGCTCACGGCAGTTACCCAAAACTCGCCCACCTCATCGGGGATGTCCACTTTCATGCGGCACCCGGCAACGACCTTATCTGAGCCGTACACCCGGCAGGAAAACGTCTCCTTCGTCCGGTTTTTCTTGCCCAGCAGGTTTTTTGCTTTCGCCGTGGCGCTCACCGTGTCGCTGTCCGAAAACGTTTCCAGCGCCGTCCGCTTGCCGTAGCGCTTGATGCTGGCCTCGCTGGATGCCGTTCCCTGGATGGAGACGGTATCGTCCTGCTCGGAATAAACCTGCACATAGTTCCGCAAATCGGAAATGTCCCAGGATACCTGCGGGCTGGCGATCTCCTGCATCACGTCGAACGCGGCTAAATTGGATTCCTGCCGGTACCAGGCAGTAATGCATTTCTGGGCGTAGGACCGGATGACCAGGGTGTTGCCCATCATCCGGGGGAAATACGTCACGCCGTTCTCGCTGGTCACGGTCTCCAAGATTTTTTGGATGATGTTGGAGGTCGTGTCCTTCTCCGTGCCATACACGGAAGAAATCAGGTTGGGGCAGGAGATCCGCTGGATGCCGACCTTGTTGGCCAGCTGGGACAGAGCATCTTTCGCCGGGATGTTGTTGAATTGCATGATCACGTCGTTGGTGGTCAGCAGCCGCCCCGCGTCGTGGCACACGATGCTCATGCTCTCGCTGTAACTCCCGCTCACGCTCTGCACCTGCCCGAGGAAAATACACTCCCCAGAGGCTAGGTTGCTCACGCTGACCAAATCGCCGCACATGATCCGCAGCGGTGGGAAGAACTTCTCCCCCCGTGCCTGCAAAACGGAAAACGTAAACTCCACCGCCACGCTCTCGCTGTCGTCGGTCAGGGTAGGGGAGCCGCAGCGGTCCGTGATATCCCGCGTCCTGCCGTTGTCGCCCAGCGCTTGCCACACGATCTTGTAACGGTCCGGGTTTTTATACGGGGTATCATCGGCGTACACCGTGTACTCTTTTGAGGTCTGCGGGATATGGATCACGGTAACTTTTTCGTCCGCCTCGTCCGTGGTGGCCGAAAACCCGTCTGTCCCGCTGGAAGCGATTGGCCCGCCGGTGTATTTGGCGGCGGTGTCGCTGTACTTGACGTAGTTGGACGGGTTGACCGGCGTCCCGTTGACATGGACCTCAAAATGGAGGTGATACCCCGTCACGCCGCCCGTGTTGCCCACTCTGGCAATGGTCTGCCCGGCCTGCACGTTCTGGCCCAGCTTGACGCCGATGCTGGAGCAGTGCTGGTAGAGCGTCGAGATGCCGCCGCCGTGGTTAATCACGCAAAATTTGCCCCTGGCCTTGGACGTCCAGACCTGCGTCACGTTGCCCCCACGGGCCGCGATGATCGGCGTCCCGTTGGAGGCTGGAATGTCAATGCCTGCATGATTACTGGATGACATCCCGTTGGACGTTTTGAAAGACTTCCGGTAGCCAAAGGGGGACGAAATGCGACTGTAGCCCGGCACCGGCCAAATCATCTGTCCCATGTTCGTCCCCCTCTCAGTTTGGATATGGCGAAGTCACGCTCTTAAAATTCCAGCGCTGTGCCCGTTTGCAGGGCCAGCTTGGGTAAAACCAGTTGTGCGCTCCATCCCCGGCGTACCATTTGTACTGCTTGGGCAGCACACGGCCCACGTTGGTCTGCCCGGCTTTCTCCCGGCTCCAACGATCCAGTACGTCCGTGGCCAGGGCCACCAGGTCATAGCCGTGGTCGCTGACTGTCGGCGCTCCCGCTTTGTAATAAAACTGGTTCGCCGCCAGGGCCACCGCCTGGATGTTTTTCCCCATGCCTGCGTCCACGCGGTTCAGGATACACCAGCCGATGCAGGCGATCTCCGTTTTGCTTTTGATGCCACGTGCTTCGCCGTACATGATTTTTGCGATGATAGTAGCGTCGCTCTTGGTGTACCGTTTGGTAAATGTTCCCCCGCTGGAGGAGCCGGTACTTGCGCTGAGCTGTGCCGCCGTCTGGGTTTTCTCGCCTGCCGCGTCCTTCGGCTTGCTCAGGGTGGCGGCGCTGCCGTTGGCAAAACGGTATTCCTTGAAATCAATGGTGTACCCAATGTCCCCGGCCTGGTCGATCCAGTATTCAAAATTTTCTACCGTCACCGGCAGATTGAATACCTCCTGGCTGTTGTTGTCCAGGTGCAGCGCCCGAAACGGGATTTTCCGTTTTCGGACTGCTTCGATCACCCGGACATAGTGCCAGCCGTTGATGCTGGAGTAGGGGCGAAGGAAAGAGTAGCGTTTCAGCGGGAAAAAGCTGGTGATGGAAAATGTGGCCAGCTTCATGTTGCCCAGGGCCTGGAGTTCATGGTTGATGCCGTCAAATGCCTGGTTTTCCTGGTCCCTGGATAGCTGGATGCCCCCGTTGGGCACCACCGGGAAAACCAGCACTTCCTCTTTGTTGTTGTAACTCAGCGTAAAATCCATCAAACCACCCCCTGGGCCACCAAAATCTTGTTGGCAATGTAGGCCCCGGTCTGTTCCATAAACGCCCGGTTGCCGATCACGTTCCCCTGGATCGTCACCTGTACGCTTATGTTGTTGGCCTTCTGTCGCTTTTTGGCAACGTCGTGTGGGATGATCTGCGTCCCGTTGGGCAGGTTCATGATCTCACCACGCCCACCCTCATTGACTCTGGTCAAGCCGCCGCGGAAATACGGCGTGCCCGTGGCCTTTCCGCCGTTGGCAGAGAGGGAATATTGGCTCCCCGTGTTGGCAGAGCTGCCAAACCCCAGGTTGCTGAAAAAGTTCCCGATTTTCTCAAAGCCGGACCTGATCTTGCTGATCTTGTCGCTGATCCAGTCAATGATCGGCTGGATTTTTTTCTTGACCCAGTTAAAAGCGCCCCAAAAGGCGTCCTTGATCTGCCGACCCAAGGATTTAAAGGCGTCCACCAGGGTGGTGATAAACGTCTTGATGCCCCCGAAAACCGTCTGGGCTACGGCCTTGACTTTGTCGAAATTTTTGATGAGCAACACCACGACAACGACCGCCGCCGCAATACCTGCGATAATTAGCCCGATGGGACCGGACGCCACCCACGACATAATGCCGCCCGCCGCTTTGACGGTGGTGATGGCGCTCTTGATGGTGCCGACAAACGTCATAACCTTCCCGGCCACGTCTGCCACGATGGAGACGCCGGAGATGGCCGTCACCACACCCAGCACGGCGGGAATCAGCACGTCCGCGTGTTTCACCGCCTGCTCCAAAATGGGGGAGATGATTTTCCAGGCAATTCCAATGCCCGTCTGGACTTTCTGCACCGCTTCTGTGATTATGGGCGCGTATTTGCTCACGTCGATGGTTTCAATTTTTGCCTTGAACGCCTCGACCTTTTGCAGCACCCATTCCAGCACGGAGCCGGTGGAAACGCTGCCGTCGGATGCTACGCCCAGCAGTTCCCAGAGCTTGCCCTTGGCGATCACGCTGGCCTCGCCCAGGGCACCGGTGACCTTTTGCATGGCCACCTCGTTTTGGCGGGCCTGGATGAGTGCTTTGTTGTTGGCATAAAAAGCGTCCGCCGCGCCGTAATAGGTGTCTGCCAGGGTGTCCATGATGATTTGTGCACGCTTAGCGGTGTCATTGGTAGCCGCAAGTTTCGCGTTCATTTGATCTTCGCTCACTTTACCGGCCCAATTGAGGGCATCGGCGAGCGTTCCGACCACCTGCCCCGTCCTTAAAGATTCGTTGGCACTTTCCACCAAGGAATTAATTGGGAGAGAATCACCAAATTTACCGCTGACTCCGGCCGCTATTTTTGTCCATTTTGACACATCTTCTTGGTTTCTTGCCAACTGAGAGAGTAACTGGGACGCCTCAGTTGCCGTGTCCGTGTCACCAAGAATCGAATAAAATCCGCTGTATGCCTGCTGTGCAACGTCCGAGCTAAAGCCAACGGACTGATAGGCCGTGTTCAGTTTGCCCATGGCCCGGCGATACTCTTCCGTAGCTTCCGCCATGCCGATGAAACCGGCGGTGATGCCCGCAAAGCTGATGCCTGCCAGCGCTGCGCCGACTTTGCCGATGTTTTTCACGGCGCTGCCAAAGCCGTTGCGGACGGTCCGGGAAAATTTCATCACTTCGTCGGAGCATTTCATCATCGCCGATTTCTGCTCTTTGGTGATCTTCCCGGCCTTCTCCATTTTGCTTGTGAATTTGTCCTGGAGCTTCAGGAGGATATTAACGTTTTTCGTTGCCAAGGTTCAGCGCCTCCCTCATGTAGTCCAGTTCCAGTTCCCACGCCACCCGGAGAAACCGCAGTTCTCCGGGCCGCAGCTCGACCAACTCCCGCAGGGAGTGGCCCCGGTTTGCGTAGTGGGCGATGGTAGATAGGTCTGCATCGCCCCGAATCAGTTTTTTAAGTCATCGTCCAGGTCTACGCCGTAAAAGGCAGAAATGGCCGTCACCAGGGCGTTCATGTCCATGATGTTCTCCCGCAGGATTTTCGGCACGATGTCCAGCGGGTCTTTGCACTCATAGGCCTCCAGAAGCTGCTCATTGTGCAGGATGGGACAGCAGGCGTAGATCATCTCATACTGAGCTTCCAGCGTCGCTTTGGCGTCGCCCTTCTGGGTCCGGTCCATGTAGTCCGTAAACTTCACCAACGGAATGCGCCGGACTTCCAGCTCCCCACCCAGGCCGTCCAGGTGGACAGTCTTCACGTCATCCTGCCGCCGGTCCTTCTGGGCCAGCAGGTCCTCAATGGTCAGTTTTGCCATATTGTCCTCCTCACTCGATCATGTCCAGCATCTCGAAGGAGCCAGCGGTAAACGGTACCTCTTCCTCCAGGACGGTCTTGTTCTCAAACTTGTTCAGCGTGATCTCGTCCAGATGCACGTCATACAGCGCACAGCGCTCCGTGCCGTCGCTCTGGGGGTCGCTCAGGCTGGCCACGATCTTGACCTCCGGCAGCTCGCCGGTCATGATAGCGGACTGGTAGAGCTTGAGGATGGCGCTGTCAAACTTGTGCAGGGTCATGGTGCCTGCGATGGAGTAGCCCATGTACCGTTTCTTCTGGCCGAAATCGCCGTTGATGTCCAGGTCTTCGTAGTCGATGGTCGCTTTGGCTTCAAAGCTCTTCACGTTGGCCATGAGTTCGCCGTTGACCCACACGCGGCCAAAGGTGCCGCGAATGACCTTATTGTGGCTGAATTTACCCATGTTTCACACCTCCTGTCAGCCCATGGTAAAGACCATCCGCATGTCCTCCATGGCGTCCAGGATATGCGCCTGCGCCGCCACGAAGACCTGAGAACGGTAAGTCTTTTTCTTGACCTGTGCATCGGTCAGGGACGCCGTGGACGTGCCAGCAGCTTCCCATGCCGCCCGCATGGCGGACACGTCGATGGAGACGCTGATGCCCTCGCTGTCTACCACGTCCTCATCTGCCAGAGCGCGGAGATAGCTGGAAACGTCTGTCACAAACAGCGCCTGGTTGTCCGCCGTGTTTTTCACCCGGCCCAGGTAGCTGCCCTTGAACGTGCGGATGATATCCTCCTGGATGAGGTCCATGGCCTCCACCACGGCGATCTTTTTCATGTCGTCGGTCAGGTCACCCGTCACGGTTTTCAGGGTATTCACGCCGCGTGCAATGCGGATGGTGTCATCGTCTGAAAACAGGCACAGGTTGCCGCCGTCGATGCTGGCATCCAGGCCGGTCACGGCCTCCACCGCCTCCAGATCGTCCAGCGCCTGGAAGGTGACCGCTTCGTCCATGGGGCAGGCGGCCAGGATACCGGCCAGGCGGGGCAGGTAGTTGTTGATGTCAATGGCAGTGCTCTCGCCCTTGACGGTGACCTTGGTGTTTGCCACGTTCACGATGTGGATATCGTCCGCGCTGGACTGTCCGCTCACCAGCGCTTTCGCCTTGCGGATACGCCGGGGGGTGTTGATGCTCTTGACATAGGCCACAAGGCCCGCCTGGAACGCCGCCGGGACGGCGCAGACCCAGTTATAGCTCAGCTGGTCCAGGATGGTCTGGGCGTTCGTCATGGTGTCGTCGGTGCCCACCCGGACGGCAATGACCTGATAAGGCCCCGCCGCAAACGCACGGGAGAGGATCGTGTAGTTGGCCGCCGTCCAATCCGCCTGTGCCACCTCATCCAGCGCCGTGTAGGTCCGGCTCGTAAAATTGGTCTTGGTGGTGTCCTGTAAGATCACCGCCAGAATGCCCCTGGCAGACCTGGCCGTTGCCGTGGTCGCCAGTTTCTTAAACTCAACGGAAATCGTAGGGAGTCCCATATCATCCGTCCTTTCTGTTGATGGTCAGGCTCTCCATGGTGGGGGCCTGCTCTGCGTCCCGGAGCTGATACGTCTCGACGGTCAGGGTGACGGTCAGGGTCATATCGTCCCGGTCCAGCATAAATTCAATTTCATCCGGGTAGAGAAAAAACTGCTCCTCCACCACTACCGGCTCTTGCAGGGCCTCCGCCAGTTTTGCTTCCCATTCCAGCAGGGAGAGATAACCATCGCGGGTCCGCTCCCCAAACCGGATGAGTTCCAGATCGTGGGTGTCGTGTTGAAGTTCGCCCTCGCGGGCGGTCTCGCTGTACACCGGCTGGATGTAGGTGGTGGGCCGGGTGAAGCCCTCGGTAATGTCCTTGGTGGTGGGCGGCTCGCCAAACAGGCTCTCGATCAGCCCGGACAGCCCCCGGATGGTGTCAATGATGCTGATTTTCATAACTCAAACCCCTTCGAGAGCATTTCGTCCACAAAACCTTCCACATCCCGTGGAAACTCTCGCTTGAGCTGTTTCGTCGTGTCCGCCGCCGGGTGCTTGCCTGGGACAAATTTTTCTGTTTTCGTCCCGTTGACCCACAGCACGTGGCCGTGTTCGATGAGGTGGGCGTGAGGTGCTTTGTTGTAGACGCGGATCTGGAAATCCCCGTCGTGCTTCTGCACGCCCGTCCGGCGGATTCCCTTGAGCAGGTTGCCGGTCTTCTTCTTGGTCACGGCCTTGGTCTTGGCCCGCAGCAGGCGGCGGCCCTTGTTGCCCTCTTTTTTCAGAAAAGCCTTGGCTTCGTCGGGGTAGACGTCCTGCGCCGTGCGAAACATGTTTTTTACCAGCTCGTCCAGCTCCCGTGTGTCCATGCCCTCAGTGCTCACCGACTCTCACCTCGCAAAAAATCTCCAGGGTTTTGTGGTCGTGGTAGGGGTCCATGATGTACAGGATGTCATAGATCTCGCCCTCGACCACAAACCACATGTCGGGCCGCAGATCGGGCCGCCAGCGGACGATGATCTGGTGCGTGGTCCGGGACAGCTCGGTCTCCGCCGCCCGTCCCGTCAGCAGGCTCCCCGTCATGGGGGTCACCTTGGCCCACACAGTGTCCACCGTCTGCTCTTCCACCGGGTACTGCCCCAGCTTGTCGCGGGTCTCCGCCTGGACTTTTTGGCGGATGACGGCCCGACATCTCATGTCAGAGGCCAGATTGACTCGATACGCCACCGCCTGCCACCTCCTGATTTGCTTCCGTGTAGGCACGTTCCGCCTCTGCGACCAATTTCAGCTGCACGATGGCGTTGTCCAGGCCCCGGATGCTGCTCATGCCGCCGGACTCCGTCAGGCCCCGGTGCTCGTAAAATTCCAGCACCAGGGCCTTGACGGCCAGGTCGTAGATCGGTACGTCGCCCTCCGGCTCCGGCACGCCCGCGTTGTCCAGGTACGCCTTGGCCGCGTCGATCAGGCTCAGGAGCAGTTCGTCCTCAAAACTCCCGTCAATGCGGCAGTAGCCCTTGACGGCTTCCAGCGTCACGGCCATGGCTTAGCCCCCGCTCTTGGGCAGGGTACCCAGCAGGAAGCCCTGGGGCTGCACCACGTTGCCGCCCACAAACACGTCGCCCAGGATGGTGTTCATGCGCTCGACCGCCTTGACAGACTCGTCGATGCGGATGGAGTAGCCGCCGAATAGGCCCAGCTCGTAGTTGATGGGGTCGCCGTAGATCATGTGGATGGTGTCGGCGCTGGCAGAGGCAGTCGAACCGGTCAGCGCGGTCAGCGCAGAGCCGATGGTGTAGGGCACGATCAGGCCGCCCTCGATGATCCGGCCCGTGTTGGCGTTGCCGGGGTCCTGCACGATCTCATAGACCCGCTTGAGTTCATCGTTGCGCAAAGCGCCGATGGCCTGAAGATCTTTCTTGTTCAGGTACAGCCGGGCAGAGCCGCCCATTTCCTCGTCGGTGCCGTAGGCGAAGACGAAGTCATCCAGGAAACCGGCCTTGATCTGGGTGATATTCACGGCCTTGCACATGGCGCGGCCCGCGGTGTCCTTGGCAGTCTTGATGCCAAACATGTCGGGCGTGGCCTGACCGTCGCCGTTGTAGATCATGTTGGCGATCTTGCGCCGCATGGCCTTCATGGCCAGGCTGCGGATCTTCTCTTCGTAGGCGATGGGGGTCAGCTTGCTCAGGTTCCGGTCCACAAAAGTGGTCACGTTGACCTCGTAGGGGCTGATTTTCACCGCGCCGAAGGTAGGGTCGGAGATCGCGGTTCTCGCGGTCCCGGCCAGGGTGGCGATTTTGCCCGCCTGGGCCTCCGGCTCGCTGTACAGCAAAGGCTCCAGGATGCCGTTGGTGCCGGTCAGGTCCTGCACAGAGACCTGGTCCAGGATGCTGGACACGCCGGGCAGGTTGTCCCGGATGCTGGTGGCCAGTCTGGTGGGCTCCAGCAGGGTGCCGGTGGCCAGGGTCACGGAGTTGCGGACCCTGCCGCCCAGACCCAGGCCGTCGATGACTTCCTCGATGGAAAAGGTGATGCGGCCGCCGTTGCGCAGCGTCTCCGCCCGCTCTTCGGCCCGGTCCTTCACGTCGGGGTCCATGGCAGGGGCCTTGGCCCCGGCAAATTTGCCCTCCTGCTCCAGCAGAGCCTGATAGCCCTCGATCTCCGGGTTCAGGGCGGCGGCCTGGGCGGTCAAATCCTTACCCTTCTCGATGTTGTTTTCGGCAAAGGCGCTGTCAGCCTGGGCGATCAGGTCCGCCCGGCGGTTCAGCGCGTCCATGTATTTCTGTCTGGTGGTGCTGTTCATGTTGCAAAACCTCCAAATCTGATTTTTTCTAACTCCAGGCGGGCTCTGGCCGCCGCGAGTTCCTCGGTGTGGTCGGTTGGGTCCGGCGCGGGGTCGATTTTGCTCCCGGTCCGGTCCGGGGCCTTGCCCTCGGCCACCAGCTTGTCATATCTCGCCCGCAGGTCGCCGGGGGCTGGCACAGAGGCCGACGCCGCCAGCGCCCGGATGCCAACGGAGCCCACGCAGTTGATGATGGCCGCTGGGTCGATGTCTTCCTCGCCGGTGATCTTGTCCACCAGGCCCAGAGCTTTGGCTTCCGGGGCCGTCATCCAGGTTTCGTTTTTCATCTGGCGTTTCAGCTCGTCCCGCGTGGCCTTGCCGCCTGCCTTGATGGTGTAAGCATTGAGCAGACTCTCCGTGATGCTGTCCAGCACGCCGATGCTGTCCTGGTGGGCGTAGCGGTCGCCGTCGGTCTGCACCACGGGCAGATGGATCATCACCTGCGCCACGGGGCTGGCGTGGACCTCATCGGCCCCCAGCATCAGCACGCTGGCCGCCGACGCCGCCAAACTCTGCACCTCTGCCACCGTGTGGCAGGCCGCGTTGCGCAGCACGCTGTACATCTCAAAGCCCGCAAACACGGACCCGCCGCCGGAGTTGACCTCCAGCACAAGGTCCTCGCCCTCCGGGTTCTGGTCGATGGCGTTGCGCACCGCCGCCGGGGAAAAGGCCGGGATCTCAAAAAAGTCGTATAAAAAAGCGTCTTCGTCGGCTACTACATAGCCGTTTAACTGCATCCTCATGTTGTTTTTCCACCTCCTCCGGTGTTCCGCTGGACGCTGAGTTCCTCAAAGAGTTCCAGCGGGATATGATTCAGGTCGGCCAGCCGCACGTCGCCGCCGGGCACGTCCGGCAGGTCCTCATGCTGCCGGATCTCGTTGACGCTGTACGCGCCCACGTTGCGCATCTGTGCGTACCAGTTGGCGCGGCTGGCGTGGTCGCCTCGGAGTTCTGCCATCATGTTGATGTGCAGTTCCAGGCCCTGCCGCCGCTGGCTGGGGAGCAGCAGCTTCCAGGTCTGTTCCTGCTCATACTGGGTGATGATGGGGTGCAGCGTCCCCGTGACGTACTCGATGGCGTTCTGTTCATTGCTGCTGTAACTCTGTTTTCCGGCGTTGAGTTTGTACGCCGGGACGCCGAAAAAGTTGCAGATGTCCAGCACCGTCACATCGTGGTTGCTCACCCATTCGGCGTCTTTCATCGTGGCGCTGATGGGCGTGTATTTCAGGCCGTGGTCCAGAATCGCCACCCGAAATCCGTTGTCCGGCCCGCTGTGGGTCTTCTCCCACTCCCGGCGCAGGGCATCTTTTTTGCTCACGTCCGTTGGCTTGTTGTCCTTGCCCTTCACGTAGCCGCCCAGGTCTGCGTCGGTGGATAAGACGCCCAGCGGCTGGCCGCCGTTGGCGTAGTAGCTGGACTGATACCCCTGGGCGTTCAGCCCCGCCTCGATGACCTGCGCCGCCCGCTGGAGGACGGATAGGCAGTGCAGGCCGTCTCTGGAGTAACCCTTGTAGTGCAGGACGTCCTCGTTCGGCAGCCGCATGGCCCGCCCCGTGTAGGGGTGGCTCACGTCGTACCAGATCTTGCCCGTGGTGTCCTGCCACGGATACACCAGTTCAGCGGGCAGGGGGATCAGCTCGACGGGCTCCATCGTGATCGGGTTCCGCACGATCCAGTCATAGGCGTTGCCGCGGGTCAGACGGTTGATTTCCAGCATCTTCCGCCGGATAAACGGCGTCATGGCCTCGTTGGGCCGCCCGTTTAGCAGGTCCAGCACCGGGGGAAACAGCCGCTCCCTGGTGTCCGTCTGCATCGCGTAGCTGTTCATCTTGCCCACGGAGTCGGAAATGACCTCGATGCACCGGTTCACCGCCGCCAGCTTCATGGCCGCCGTGTCTCCGGTGGGGATACTCCCCGCCACTCCCGTGCTGGCCAGGGTCACGACGTTGGCCACCTCTCGCGTGGCCTTTTTCGCGGCCCCGCGCACATGGTCCAGGATCATCCGTCTTCACCCCCGTCCCGGTTTCCGGTACTCAGCAGCAGGCCCAGGCCCACAGATTCGCCGCCTGCCACGCACACCGCCGCGGGCAAATGCCCCGCCAGAGCGATGCCCACCACAATGGCCACCAGCCCCGCCACAAACAGCGCGTCCGCAACCAGCGAAATAAAAAATTTCTTGCGCTTCATAAACGCCCCTTTCTGCTCTTCTGCTTTGGCGTTCTCCCCGGCGGCCCCGCGGACTCCCCACGGGGCCGGGAAACAGGAAGAAAGAGAAACATGAGCCGACGGCCAAAGAAGGAAAAAAGAAAGCCGCCGGGGAGAGCGCCAAAGGCTCACAGCGTAAAGTCTCCCGCGCCCAGGGCGTCGGAGAGGTCGTTCTTGTTTCGGTGTACCAAAGCCCGTGCCAGCGCGTTCATGGCCGCCGCCACGGGGTCGATGCGTTCGGTGTCGTCCTTGTGTTTTTTGCTCAGCTTGATATCGCCGTAGTTGTTCTGAATCTCTACCGCGTTGGCCAGGCACCACAGCGCGAGAGGGGATTCCTCCATCACGATGAGATTCTGGAGCAGCAGCTCCCGGAACGTTTTCACAGCCAGGTTCTGGCCTGCGCAGGTCTGGGATATCTCCACACAAAACGCCTCGTTGTTGCGCTCGTCACACATTTTGATGGCCAAGTCCGTGGCGTTGTGCCCGTCGTAGTCCACCTCCTGCACCTCCCACCGGTGCTCACGCTCCCCGGCAGAGATCCAGTTGTCTACGTAGCTGTTGTCCGTCACGTCTCCGGGGGTCAGGGTCACATAGCCCGCCTGCGCCCACGGGATGTAAGGCACCCGGTCGCTCTGTTCGTGCCGTCGGGCACCGCCCTCCGGCATAAACCCATGCATTTTGAGGGCTACCCGCCCATCGTCCAGCAGAAACACCGCCGCCACGCCCGAAAGGTCGATGCGTTTCCCCAGGTCAAATCCACACCAGCAGGCCAGCCCGTCGGTCAGCGCCGCAAATTCTTCCGCCGTGACCATGGCCCGCTTTGCCAGGCCCATGCAGTTCTCGTCCAGGTAGCGGTTGACGCTGCCGGTCTGCCACTGGCACATCCGGCGGGTGAGAAACTGCCGTATCTTGTGCGGGTCGTTGGAGCCGTAGGCGGCGTTGTACTCCGTCTCGATCTGCTCCAACATGTATTTGGAGTAATCGTTGGGATATCGCAGGCAGGGGTTGGCCCACGTCCATTTGGCCTTGTCGTGCGGGTCTTCGCCGACGGGCAGCTCCCGGATCATCACAAAGTACGTCTCGTCCGTCCTGTGGCCGTCCAGCACGCTCTTGGCATATTCCTCTTCGATGTAGCATGGTTTGCTCTGGGCGTCGTCACCCGCCGTCGTGATCACGTCCAGCAGGGCCTGGGGCCGCTTGCCGAACGAGTTCAGCCCGATGTCGTAAATATCGGAAGTCGGGTGGGCATGGTATTCGTCCACCACGAAATAGCTGGGAGCGCCGGAGTCCTTGTTCTTCGTGTCCTTGGACAGCGCCCGCATATACCCGCCCCGGCTTTTATGCACCACCGGGTTAGAGCGGGGGATGATCAGCCGCTTCTCGATGTTCGGGGACGCCTGCGCGATCTTTTTCGCGTCGCCAAACACACGCATGGCCTGCCCCCGGTCCACGGCAGCGCACTCCACCTCCGGCTCCATTTCAAACACCGCCAGCTCCGGGTGATACGGCGGATACATCGCATCCCCGCACAGATGATAGAGGGCCTGCCCCGATTTCTCTGTGGATTTGAAATTCCCGCGGGCGCGTTTGTTGTACGTCCGCTTAAACCGCCGCGCCCCGGTGTTTTTATTTACCCAGCCGTAGGTGCAGCCCAAATCGAACACCTGCCACGGTTGCAGCTGAATGGCCTCCCGCTGCTCCACGCCCCGGACCTGCACGCACTGCCCAAACCATCGGATGATCCGGTCGGCCCGCGTCGTGTCGAACACAAAAGGAAAATCGTCCGTCCACTGCCGTTTCAGATCGTCCAGATGGCGCTGACAGGCTTTGATCTCATAGGGACAGCACATGTCGTGCAGCCGCCCCTCCGTCACCTGCTTGGCGTACACGCTCACCACGTGGTGTAGGCCGGACTGGATCCGCACGCCCATCAGTCCCCAAACAGATCCCCGTCGGGGTCTGCCTCCGCCTCTGCCGCCGCCCGCTTCCGGGCCAGCCGCGCCCGCGCCTCCGGGGTCAGCCCCAAGACGTTGGCGTAGGACAGCAGGGTCTTCTCGTGGGCCTGGAGCCGGTTCAGCACGCTGTCGATGTTGGCGATCAGCTCAAACCGCATCTCTAAGTCAGGCTCCGCGTCCGCCTGGGCGATCAGCCCCCGGCACAGCGCCGAAAGACTGTCTTTCCGGGCGAGAGAGGAACAGTACACCGCCAGCATCTCCGCGTCCAGCTCATCCAAAATGCCCAGCCCCTCCATCCGTTTCAGGATCGAGCGCCAGTATCCCTGCGCCGTTTTATCTCCGCTGAGACTCCGCGGCATCTTCATCTCCTTCATCCGGTCCGGCAGGCAGGATTTCTCCGCCGCCTCCCGCGCCGACTTCTCCGCTTTCGTCAGATGCTTCGTCATCGCATCCGCGCTCTTCACGTTTGCTGGCATATCCGTTCCCTCCCTTCACCAGTTCGGCCAGCGCCGAATGGTAAAATTCATATAGCTCCGCATTTCGTTCAAACGAAAACTGCTCCATTTTCGGGTTCTCGTTCAAATTCGAGCTGGTTTCAATTACGAATTTCCCCACGTCTGTGTCAAACAACAAAATCTTGCTGTGGTTCTGCACTACGGTATAATTCCACCCGTTTTTCCCACAAATCCGGTCGAAAATTTGATAATACCCATATTTCAGCCCGGTTTTGCTGTCGTTCTTCATGAACGAACCAATCAGGAAGTTTGCTTTTCCAAGCTGCCCCGAAGAGTGCAGCAGATTCAGCGCCTGCATCTCTTTTTTTCCCACCCGCAAGGTGGAGGCGGTCAGCTCCAAAATTTTTGCTCTCTTGGCGATGAACCGCACAAAGCTAATGCTAGAGAATCCGCCCGTAGAGAAAAACTTGTAAACCTCCCCCTCTTCCGGCAACCTATCCAGCAGCCCCTCAATCTCCCGCACCGAGAGGATGATGTTAAAGCGCTTGCGCTTGTTCACCTGCCGTAGCATCCGACTTCCCGCCATTTTGCTTCCACCTCCGTCAGCTGATTGGG